>WNFL01014461.1_pt1 | contig 11007 bp, 9 predicted proteins | sample 5400361 | NCBI WGS metagenome assembly WNFL01 (sample SAMN13153351, study PRJNA577476) | soil metagenome | isolation source: 40 cm soil on Douglas fir-dominated hillslope | place: USA:California | collected 2013-09-17 | reverse complement strand
ATCAGTCTCGGTTTTGTCGGCACGCAGCCGCCCAATTACCCCATCAATACCATCTACCTCTGGAGTTCCGGCTCCGAGGAAGCCGTGCTGCAGGTGCAGCTCAAGCGCGGCGCGGGAATCGGCATCGACGATTTGCAGGAACGGCTGCGTCAGAAATTGCCCCAGGAACTGCCGGGGGTACGCTTCTCGTTCGAGCCAAGTGACATCGTCAGCCGGGTGATGAGCTTCGGCGCGCCGACACCCATCGAAGTGGCAGTGAGCGGGCCGAACCTCGACGATAGCCGTCAATACGCCGATAAGCTGCGAGCGAAATTGGCACAGGTGCCGACGCTGCGAGACCTGGGATTCGAGCAGGAACTCGATTACCCGACCGTAAAGGTCACCATAGACCGCGAGCGGGCGGGCGTTCTGGGGGTGACAGCGGATGAGGTGGCGAAATCGGTCGTCGCGGGCACGTCGTCCAGCCGCTACACCTCAGCGAACTACTGGGCCGACCCCAAGAGCGGCATCGGCTATCAGGTGCAGGTTGAAATCCCCGAGCAGCAGATAAACTCCCTCGAGGATGTGAAGAACCTCCCCATCGTTCGCCGGTCGGGCCCCCAGTTCGACCACCAGATCCAGCTTCGCAATGTGACCGGCGGCACCGTCGGCACGGCACTCGGCGAATATGACCGCTACAACATGCAGCGCATGCTGACACTGAGCGCGAACATCTCCGGCGAGGATCTGGGACGCGCGGCGGCCCGCGTGCAGCAGGCGATCAGCGATACGGGAAAGCCGCCCGATCGGGTGAACGTGACCGTGCGCGGGCAAGTCCAGCCGATGGCGGAGATGTTCGGAGGCCTGCGTCTGGGGCTCTTGATGGCGGTGGGTGTCATCCTTCTGCTGCTGGCCGCCAATTTCCAATCATTCCGGCTTTCCCTGGCGGTGGGGTTGACGATTCCCGCCGTCATCGCCGGGGACCCGGACCACGCTCAACATTCAATCCTTCATGGGCGCGATCATGGCGATCGGCGTGGCCGTGGCAAACGCCATCCTGCTCGTGACTTTCGCTGAGCGCAGCCGGGTCGAGGGCCGCGAACCATGGGAGGCAGCGATAGAAGGCGCGCGGAGCCGTCTGCGTCCGATCCTTATGACCAGTTTCGCGATGCTGGCCGGGATGGTGCCGATGGCGCTGGGCCTCGGCGAAGGCGGCGGGCAAAGCGCGCCGCTGGGGCGAGCAGTGATCGGCGGTCTCCTCGGCGCGACGTGCGCCACGCTCATCATCCTGCCGGCGATCTTGGCCACGCTCCAGTCGCGGCACGCCCGCATTTCCGCGTCGCTCGATCCTGACGACCCGCACAGTCCCTATTTCGAGCCAGGCCCGCCGCTCGCCCCGGTGTCGGATGCCGGTGACGGACGCACGGAACGCCATGACCACGCGGCTGAAGGCGAGGAACAAGAACAAATCTTGGAGGCCGAACATGAGCGCAATGAATTTTATTAGTCGAAACGGCACCACGCTCGAAGCCTTCGAGGAAACGGATTCTTGATCACACGCGGGGCAAGAGTGAAGCGCCGCGCGCTTTGAACTCACCTCGTCGTGGAATCAGCGGGTTCCAGGAGGGGGCTTGTCGCTCGTGCCGCTGCCGGCAGGGCAAATACGTTCGTTTGGTCAATTAGGCCGAGCGCTGCTAGCAGGTTGACCTGGGACTGATTGTAGCGGACGATCGTGGTAGCATAGCGGAGGCGGGCCTGTCGGGCGGTATCTTCGGCCTGAAGCACGTCGACGGTAAGGCCTGTGCCTGCTTTCAGGTTCTCTAGCGTCAGCCGCAGCGCCTCTTCAGCCGAAGTGACCTCCTGCTTGGCGAGGGGGCTTAGCTTCGCTGCGGTGACGCTGGCCTGATGCGCGGTGACGACGGCGGCCTGAACTTGATCCAACTGGCGCTCCAGGTCGAGAGCCGCAATATTTACGTTGGCGGTCGCGCTCTTGATTCTGCCGAAAGTGGCGACGCTCCAGTTGAAGCCACCCGTCGTTGTGTAAATCGGCTGCCGGTACAGCGTATCAACCACGCTTCGCGCGGGCGGCCGCGTTGCCAGGATGCCTGTCGCCTGGGCTTGCGGTCCCCATCCGCCCCAGACCGTTGCGCCTTTGTCGGCCTCCGCGGCCCCCAATAGCGTACGAACGGCTTCCAAATCCGGCCGGTAGCGCACGGCGGCGACGAGCATCTCGTCGATTGAGAGATCCTCTCGAACGAGCGTCGCCTGCTTCATGGTCCCTTCCCGGGGCACGAGCATCACGGTTGGATCAAGGTGCAGCGTGACCGTCAGGGCGACCGATGCATTGTAGAAGCCGTTCAACGCATTCAGCAGATCTTGCTGCTTGCCGGAAAGGTTTGCCGTGGCTCGCAATTCGCCCGCCGATAGTGCAGTGCCGGTCTTCAACCCCAAGCGTTCTATGCGGAGTAATTCCTCGGCCTCTTTGATCGCACGCCAGGCCACCGAAACCTGAGCCTGAGTGAGCACAAGGTCGTAATACTGCACCGCCGCCACGCGTCTCGTCTCAAGCACCGCCGCCTGGTCCCGTTGTTCTGAAGCCTCCAGCCGCCGTTTCGAAGCGATGATATTGTACGCGACCTGCCCCGGGTTGATGATCCACTGTATCGCAGCTGCCGGAAAGAAATGCGTGAAGGTCGCGAGAGCGATGCTACTGGCATTTTGGAGTGCCCCCTGGATGCCGAGGGCGGTTACGTTCGGCGTCAGCGAAGGAAATATCGCCCCCACGCTGCTCTCGTACTCGCCGCGAGAGGCTTCGACGCGCGCCTGCGCCTCCTTGATATCGATGTTGCGCGCCATGGCGACACGAACCACCGTTGGCAGGTCTATCGGCAGCAGGCGATGACCATACATGGGTGGAATTTGCGATGCGTCGACTTTCGGGGAAGCGACCCGCTGAGCAGCAGGTGTAACGGCGGGGTAGGCAAGCGGCGGGTTTGATTGGTCAGCGCATCCGCTCAAGGCCACGAAAAGGAACGGCACCAACCCCGAGCACCAAGCGAATCGTCTCATGTATCATCCCCATCACGAAGCTGTTTTACGGCTTTGGCGGGTCCGACACCTACGGTTCAAGCCTCAGCGTCACGTCCGCATACATTCCCGGTAGTAGCCTCTCGCCGGGATTCGGCAGGTCGATTTCCACCCGCAACGTGCGTGTTGCAGGAACAAGCGCTCTCGCAATACGGGTGATTGTGCCGTGGATCGTGAGTGCGGACGGGCCGTAGACCTTCACTTCGGCTGGCAGGCCGGGGCGGACGCTTGCAGCGCTCGCCTCCGGCACATCGGCAATGACCCGCACCACATCGAGTTCTTGGCAGGTAAAGAGCGGCTCGGTGCGGGTAGAGACAGCCGCCTGCACCAGGTCACCAGGATTGACGAGCCGCCGGGTCACGACACAGTCGTATGGCGCCACAACCTTGTCATATTGCAAAAGCGACCGGAGCCTGGCCGCTTCGGCTTTAGCGGCCTCGAGTTCCGCCTCGGCCAATCTAATTTTTGCTTTCGCGGTCTCCACGTTAGCGTTCGACACCCCTTCTTTGGCCTGCGCCTCGTCGAGCGCCTGGGCCGTTGCGGCCTTGCCGGCGAAGAGCTCTTTCTGCCGCTTCAGGGTCACCTGCTGCAGTGTGAGATCGGCCTGCATGCCGGCGAGCTGCCTCTTTGCCACTTCGAGCGCGGCCTCGGTCTGCTGCACTGCCGCCTGAGCCTTGTCGAATTGCGCCTGCAGCTCCGGATCCTCGATTACCGCGAGCACCTGCCCTCGTTTCACATGGTCGCCGATATCATTATTGACTTGCGAGATGTAGCCGGAGTTCTTGGCATAAAGATCGGTGATGAAAAACGCCTGAATTGTCGCCGGGACAACAACAAACTGCGCCTGAGCGAAGGAAACAGAGCTCGGAACCGGCAATGCGATGCAGCTCATCACGATTACGTCGGCAAGAGCCGTCTGCTTGTGCCGCCATTTTCCCGCTCTCGCCAAAATCCGCACCAGAAGGGGCGTGGCCATGAGGCAATCCGATCCCGATGAAGATACGGGCTAATCGAGCGCATCGGAGCCGCCACGGTCGCGGGCAGCAATGAACCGCTCTTTCGCGTATGCTCTCCTTGGAGAATGGCGTCAACCTCAAGCCGAAGGGCGATTATCTCACCGTTCCCGCAAATCCTCTGGAAACTAATCTCGTCCTTTGGAAATTCGAGAAAGGCAAGCGGCCCTCGGTGAAATGGATTCGCAATACGCCGACCCCAACTCGCCAGTGGCACGGTCTCAAGGTCCGCATTGCCGGGCCCAAGGTCGCGGCCTATCTCGACGGGAAACTTTACTTGGAGCAAGCCTTGGCCGAGCCGCTCTCGAGGCGCATCGGCCCGTGGTCCAAGGCCGACATCCACATGTACTTTGACGACTTCATGGTGACGCCGGCTGATTGAGCATGGTCAAGTTGCCGGACTTCAACCGTGGCGTTCTCGAAGGCTCGGGCCTGGCCGGGCGAGCGGACGTCGTCTATCTCTACGCCGCGCGCGCGGCGCGCGGGTTCGGCGACGGATTCGCCGCCATCATCCTGCCCGCATATTTGCTCGAGATCGGGTTCGGTCCGTTTCAGATCGGGCTCGTCGCCACCGCTGCGCTGTTAGGCTCGGCCGCGACGACTTTGGCCGTCGGATTGCTGGCTCCGCGCTACCACTTGCGCACGCTGCTCATCGCTTGTGCGGCGTTGATGGTGGTGACCGGAATTGCATTCCCAAGCCTGCAACATCTCGTCTTCATCTCGGTCGTTGCCTTCATCGGCACGATCAACCCGACGACCGGGGATATCGGGGTCCATGTCCCGCTCGAGCAAGCCGCCCTCGCACACCGGGCAAGCGACGCGGAGCGCACGCCCATTTTCGCGCGCTACAGCCTGATCGGAGCGCTATCGATCGCAGCCGGAGCGCTTGCCGCGGGCGCGCCCGACCTGCTGGTTTCCCTTGGCATGGGCAGGACCAGCGCCCTGCAGATGATGTTCTATGCGTATGCGGTGCTCGGCTTGATCGGAGCCCTCTTCTATTCGCGCCTGCCCCGCGCCGAGGTGACCGAGACCGCGCCTCGAGGGACCGCGCTGGGCCCCTCCCGCCAGAGGGTCTACAAGCTCGCCGCGCTGTTCAGTCTCGACGCGTTTGCCGGCGGCTTCACCGTTCAGTCGCTAATGGCGCTGTGGCTGTTCGAGCGTTTCGATCTCTCGCTCGCCGCGGCGAGCGCCTTCTTCTTCTGGTCGACCGTGCTCACCGCCTTCTCCTATCCGGTGGCAGCGCGGCTCGGTAAGCGCTTCGGCCTCGTCAACACCATGGTATTCACGCATATCCCTTCGAGCCTCTGTCTCATTCTTGCGGCCTTCTCGCCCAATGTCACGATCGTACTGGCGCTGCTGCTCGTGCGCTCCGCCCTTTCGCAAATGGACGTGCCGACGCGCACGTCGTACGTGATGGCGGTGGTGACCCCGGCCGAGCGCACGGCGGCCGCGAGCGTCACCGCGGTTCCGCGCAGCTTGGCATCGGCCATAAGTCCGGCGATGTCCGGCGCGCTATTGTCGACGTCCTTTCTCGGATTGCCGCTCGTCCTCTGCGGCGTGTTGAAGATCGTCTACGATCTCTCGCTTCTGTTCTCGTTCCGCCACATAAAGCCGCCGGAGGAGAAGGAGGGCTCTCGATGAGCTTGTTCAAATCGCCTCCTCCCCGGTCACGACGAGGTGCCGCAATCCGCACGAGCGGTCGATGAGATCCAGGTCTATAACGTCGAGATCGCGAGAGTCGCGGTCGGACCGGTGCATCCGCTTCAGCTATGCGCGATCGCATTGACGAGCCAAAAGCCGGCAAAGCTCAATAGGCTGACAAAAATCAGGGCAATGGCATTTATGACCATGCGATGCTGATAATCATCCTCGCGGCGTTCGTATTTCGAGAGGTCAGGGATCGGTGAGCAGTCTGGCCCGGAATAACCGATCGGTGCCTTCCCCCGATGACTCCGGTGTGAAGCGCCTGTTTGCGAGGGGAATCGTATGACACGGCTGTCACTGTCGGATGGGAGCGCGGGCGGGGGCAAGCTCCGCCAACCCCTGCTGCATCGGCCGGAGATTTTTTGACGCAACTGCTGATCTCGTGGCTTCAGGATGGTGTATCGCAGCAAAGGGCCCGCCTCGGGATCGTCGCCCTGAAAATCGACGATCGCATCTGCGGGAGCTCGGCTGCCTTCCCCGTATTCCTCGACGTGCGAGGCGCGAACAATTTCTAACGAGGGATCCCGCGCGAACGCTGCCAACGCCGCGAGTTCGGCACTGCTGGCGCCCCCAACGCGCCACGAAGGCTCGAGCACTCCCGATCTTGGCCGACCGTCAGCGCCGACTCCCTGAGCGACGTCGTAGTTCCGGCGCGAGGCGGTGAAACCGTGGAACTCCTCCGTTGCTTCGTCGTATCGTCTTGCTGCAGCCACCGCCGCGCGGAGTTCGGGCGACATCGGAAGAGCACCGAGATTCTCCCAGCCGCCGCGCACGCACACGAGATCGGACCCGCCGTAAACCGGCCTCGCCGCGTTGTCCATCACCGTCCTTTGCGTTCCGTGGTAGCTGACCCTAAGGCTGCCGATCGCTACCTCCCCGACGCTGAAGGTCCTGACTTGGCGCAAGTTCTCTTCGAGCACCAATCCATATCCGGCCAATTCGTCGGCAGTGACCTTTTCCAACACGGCATCAAGCTCGGGCAAAGTTGTAATCACGGTTTGATCTTTTCCCGATGCACTGAGCGGTTTCTTTGAACGGATCGGTCCGCGATCGAGCATGCGTGTGGCCGCCAGCCGGGCATCGCGGTTGCTGAATACGGTGTAGCCCGGCAGTACGACCTCCCGGACTCGTTCGGCGAAAACGGTCGACCAACCTAGCGGCCGCTCCGCGTCATGATCGACGAGTCCATGGGTGATGGCTTTTGTCTTCGCAAAAAGGTGCGGGACAATGCCACCGTAAAGATCATTCGGGGAACGAATACCGAGGTGTGATGCCTCATCCAGGAAGAAGAGAGGCCCGGAATAACCAGATCGCGCTTCGTAGTGTCCCCCAAAATCATAACCTTTGATGTGACCGATAGTTTGGGCGGCCGCGTCGAGCACGACTCTGTGATGCCACTGCAGTGGCTTGCCGAGCCGCGGGAAGTAGACTACGACGACACCTCTTCCCACGGTGATCAACCTTTCACGCACACGCGTGGCCAGCGATGGCCGCCAGGCGGTAATCGCAGAAACGAGTTCCACGTCCGTAAGAGTCGATTCATGGTTCTCCTTCGCGAATACATCGTGCATTTTAGAACTCGAGCAGAACGGTCTGCGTTTAAGGCAGGATTAAATGTCGATCACAGACCAGTGAGTCACCTTTGAGTCGCCTTTCCTGCTCATAAGTCCAGGCGAAGCTGCAGGTGTCGAATACAAAAGGGCCCGATCTGACGGAAATTAGCTTTCGTTAAATTGCTGGTTTAATCGATTGCGCGCAAAGTGAGTGGGATAAGCGTGTTAAATTTGGTGCAAGCTTGTCACTTGGTGACAAGGCGCTGCGTTAATTGGTGACAAGGCGCTGCAATGTTTGATCTCATTGAAAGAACCCCTTTCGACGAATTCGAGAGGCCCCGAGCTGAGGCACATCGGAACTTCGCAGCACCTGAGCGTTCGCAGACCTGGCGCGGCTATCATACCGAGCCGCAATATCCGAGTTCCCTCACGGTATCGCGGAAAGGATGCCTAACAGTGGATGCGGTCGGAGCTCCAGAGGTTGTGCCTCAACTTACGGCATTGGGCGAAATACCCAAATGGCGGCCGGTGTGCCGGGATTGGCGCGTGCGGCGAGAAAAAGCCGGTCGACTTCGGGAACAAAGAGCGAGGTCCTCGCCCCGGATATCGTCGGGATGTGTGCCGTACGCCGGTATTCACCTCCTGACGCCTCGAACACATCTAGGTATCCATCACCGCAGCTGAGGTATCCGCGCTGGCGCTTCTCATCGACGAAGAGATCATCGGCATCACCACAGGCATCGACGGCTGCAACAGCGCTGCCGTCGTGCATGGAGAAGATGCGAAGCTGAGCGGGATTCCGAAATGATACGATAATTCGTTGGGAACTTTCGTCCAGAGCCATTGGAAAGTTGCTACCGTTTTGGACCGCCCAACTTGCTGTCTGCTTGCCGGCGAACCGATCGATGACAGCGATTTCGTGTGCCTTCGGAACGTTGACGAAGATGCGCCGGGTCGAGCGGGCAAGTTGAAAACTTTCTGGGTGAGCCTGCAATGGAATGTCGGCGACTTTGCCGTTTGTTACTGGATCGATGGTCGCAAGCGCGCCATTGCCGTGGCCGATAAAGACTCGATTGGAGGCAATATCGACTCGAATGTTGTCGGCATCATCCCCGAGTTCGATTCCTCCTGCCGCGCCATAATCGGCGCCTCGGAACAGCCGCACCGATCCGTCACCGGCATTGGCGACAAAAAGTGTATCACTCGATGGTACATAGCCAACGCCTTGCGGCTCTTTCAAACCAGGAATGACATGCTGTACTTTTTGCTCATTCAAATCGACAACTCCGACGGTGTTGTTACCGAGCTCGGCCACGAACAGTCGCCGCCGGGCCAGATCGATCGCCAAATGATCGATCCGGCCGCTAACATCGCCCAACGGGATCTTACCCTCGAGCTGCATCAACGAGGGGCTCGGCGTCTGAGAAAATGCTCGATTGGCTGCAAGCGACACCGTCACAATCGCAGCGAAGCATGCCACGCAAGAGTAACGCATCATCATTGGTCACCTCTTCCTTCCATTGGGTTTCAAACTGTTCTCCTCAATGGGCTCGCCGGTGGTGAGTTCGTAGAGCGTCGGCCGGATTGCATTGTCTTGGACCACCATCACTTCGAAAACGGGCTTGCCACTACGAATTTTTTCTCTAACGGCTACGACGGTGCCCTGCGCCGAAGCCTTTTGGATGATCGTCGGAATGCTCACGTCGGTCATCGACAGCAACGCGTGATACTGCGCCGATCGGGCGATGTGCTTTAGGTCAGCAAACACCTCCTTCTCAGGGGTCCAGGTCTGTGTCGTTACGTCACCTATGTACTCGTTGAAGGAATTGTCTTCCGCAGCGGTATCGAAGCCCTTCGCCGAGGTATAGATCGACAGCATCAGCTTGCCGTGTACCATTTCGTATTTTGCTTCGATGGGCACCTCGGTTCCCTGGGCGACCTGAGCGATGCCTTGCCGCAGGCTTAGCTTGGCGGCGGGCAATTCTTTGATCAGTTCTGCCCGATCGGCATCATCAGACCGGGCGACGCTGCTTTTCAACATCGCCAATCCGAACGCAATGGCGAGGATGAGATTCCTTTTCATCATGTTGACCTCTCGTGTACTTGCGCAGGATTGCGCATTCTTGCGACCCCTTATTTGGGCCAGCACCCATGTCGGCTGCAGCTGTGGGAATGCGATGAGGCCGCCCGCTTTTGATCTCTAGTCGTGTTCCGGCTGATCAAGTTTCACGCAGCGACGGCGAGGGCCGACGACAGCCGCGCACCCAGAGCCAGAGGCCGAGACCCACGCCACCGACGATGGCAAGTTCCACCGTGCCTATCCAAGAGGCGGCAACATAGATCTGAGATAGGTCTGTCGAGGTGATATGAGCGGTTGTCGCATTCTCACCAAAGGTTTGGTGTACCGCACCGCCGATCATACATGCGATGAGTCGATTCATGGCTTTCTCCTTTTTGCGGTGCATATGTCGAGGAGTAGAGCGAAGCTATCGACAGGGAGCAGGAGAAACTGGCGGCGTAATCAAACCCAGAAACCACCTTAGCCAAGCCGCCATTCTGTCCCGGAAAACGGGACCACCTCTCTCATCGGGACCGCAGACAAAACGTGGTCTTTAGTACGCACATCATCGCGAGCGGATGCCGCGCGTCGATATAGTTTCCGGAAAGGACGCCTTCAGCGGTGAGTTCAGCGCCAACGGGGGGAACAAAATGGCACACTTGAGGTCGAGAAAAAATTTTAGGCGTGCCAGAGAAACAATACATTGTCGGCAACTGCGATCATCTCTTAGTTGGTTTGCCGGTATCTGAGGGAGGCGATTGGTGGTCGGATCACGTCGATTTGGTACCAAGGCCGCGAGCTATGTCGACAGTTACGAACATAACATCAACCGAACGGGTGTTGCTCTTTGCCCGAGTAGCCACGCCGCAGCACTGATAGCTCATTGAACCGCACGAGGTTAGCGATGGCACTTCGTTTACTCGGCCACATCGAACTCCCGGCGCATCGATCCAATGGCGGGTTCGATCATGCCGATATTCACCCACCCACGGATCGGCTCTACGTCGCACATACCAGCAATGATTCTATCGACGTGATCGACTGTGCGCGAGATAGGTACATTGAATCGATACCTGGCCTCACGGGCGTGGCAGGTGCGCTCGTCTCTGAAGCGCGCGGTCTCGTCTTCACGAGCAATCGTGGCGAGAATACCGTCTCGGCATTCGCCCCTTGTGACGAGCGGAATGCTTTCAAGATCGCCGTAGGTGTTAAGCCGAACGGGCTCGCGTTCGACCCCACTCGTGGCATCCTGATCGCCGCGAACGTCGGCGACCCCTCGATTCCGGATTCATATTCAGTATCGGTCGTGGACCTCGGGCGACGTGAGCGGATCGCCGAAGTCAAAGTCCCAGGTCGCACGCGTTGGGCGATTTACGACGCGGCGCTCGAGATGTTCTTCGTCAATATCCTATCTCCCGCCCGGATCGTCGCCATTGATGCTCGTGACCCGACCAAAATAGCGGCCGAGTATGAGATTCCGGCGGCAGGACCACACGGACTAGACCTCGATCCGGCCAAGGGTCGGTTATTGTGCGCCTGCGATGCCGGCGTATTGTTCGCGATTGATGCAGCGTCGGGTCGCGCGCTCGGGGACGTTCCTCTAAGCGGCGCC
>WNFL01410382.1_pt9 | contig 11008 bp, 12 predicted proteins | sample 5400361 | NCBI WGS metagenome assembly WNFL01 (sample SAMN13153351, study PRJNA577476) | soil metagenome | isolation source: 40 cm soil on Douglas fir-dominated hillslope | place: USA:California | collected 2013-09-17 | reverse complement strand
GCCGTCATCGACCAAGGTGCGTCGCCGGACGATGTGATCGTGGACGAGCCCGTGACGTTCCAGACCGCCTCGGGCCCCTACATGCCGCACAACTACGACGATAAGTTTGAGGGAGCGATTACGCTGCGCCGGGCATTGGCCCAATCCAGGAACATTCCCGCGTTGAAGCTGGCGGATAAGATCGGTATTCGGACAGTAATCGATTACGCTCGGCGCTTCGGGGTTACGTCAAGCATACCAGCGTATCTACCCGTCGCCCTGGGGGCCGCGGATCTCACGCTCATGGAGCAGACCACGTCGTTCACGGTCTTTCCCAACGACGGTGTGCGCTTGACTCCGCGCTATATCAATAAAGTGACGGACTACGAGGGGCATGTCCTGGAGCAGAACGTTCCGGACGTGAAAGACGTTGTGAGCGCGCGCACGGCTCGCATTATGACCTCCATGCTGCGGGAAGTAGTGCAGCATGGCACTGCTATCTCGGCGAACAGCCTGCCTTACCCGCTGGCCGGGAAGACGGGGACGACGAACGACTTTACCGACGCCTGGAACGTTCTGCTCCAGGACATGCCCCTCGTAGTCGCGAACGCTCGGGGCGAAGGAGTCCGGTGGTCATGCCGCTTTGCCCCTGTGGATCGACTTTATGAAGGCGGCTCTTGAGGGCAAAGATCAGGGACAGTTTCCCGCCGCGCCCGTTGTGGCAACGGCTGCGATTTTGCCGAAGATCGACACGCCCGATGTTGCGCCCGGTGACGGAGAGATGCATTGACGGAAATTCCACGCGGGCGAAGGCACCCGTGCCTCCGTTGTTTATGAACACTAGAATGGTTGGCATCGTATGAAGGCTTTTTTTAGAATACTGCTTCTGAGTCTTGTCTTGGTGATCGTGGCGCTGATCTCAGCCCTGACGTCGATGCGCTTTGCCATCCATGGGCACCAAGTGGCGGTGCCGAAGCTTGTTGGTCTGACTCCCGATGAGGCGGAACGCGCAGCGGAGAACCTCGGGCTCTCCTTGAAGGTGGACCGGCAGTTTTACAGTCCGACCATTCCTATGGGCAAGATTGTTTCGCAGACGCCCGACGCCGGCGCGCAGGTTCGACGGGGATGGCGTGTTCTGGTGGCGGAAAGCCTCGGGCCGGTGCGAGTGTCTCCTCCCGACGTCGTGGGACAGACCGAGCGCGCCGCGGCGATCAATATCCGTCGCCGTGGTTTGCAATTGGGGGAGGAGGCGGCCGTCTCGGTGTCCGGGAAAGACGCAGGGACCGTGATCGCCCAGAGTCCGCCAGCGAACTCGACTACCGTGACTTCTCCCAATGTAAGCCTGCTGACGACCGGGCCGACTGAGCCGCGGTCGTACGTAATGCCGAGTTTTGTTGGGTTGCCCTTGGCTTCAGCAACGAAGGCGCTCAATGATGCCCATATCCATGTCGGCAGCGTGACTGCGGTGCCCGTTGTTCCGGGGGATGCCGCCCCGCCGGTGCCGGTCGGACCTGCGTCCATTGTTCTTTCGCAAACTCCGGCGCCGGGACAGCGTGTGCAGGAAGGGCAGCCGGTGAACCTCGAGGTCCGGCCTTAGTGCTACAGCTTACGCAGGAGCGCCGCGAAGAATCCGTCGCAGGGGTGAACGCCCGGGTAGGTGCGGAGGTACGGGCCTTGAGTTAGACGTTCGATATTTGCGATTGTGAGAATCCTGTTGTTCTGCAATTGCAATAACTCTCCGGCAATACTGCGAAGCTCGAATTCCTGACCGGGAGCCGGTCTTTCTCCGAGAGCTTTTTCCACGACCTGCTCACACTCCTCAGGTTCGAGCGAGCAGGTGGAGTACAGCAGAGTGCCGCCGTGTGCGACCAGTTGCATGGCTGCCTGGACAAGCTCAACCTGAAGCGCTTGCAGTTGAAGGATGCCTTCCGCTCGCAGCCGCCATTTGATCTCGGGATGATGCGCCAGGGTCCCCGTTCCCGTGCAGGGCGCATCGACCAGAACTCGATCAAACAGAACGCGATCAAGCTTTTCGCCCACAGGGAAAGCCCGAAGATCGGCGGTGACGATCTCGACGTTGGGCGCTTGCACGCGCTTCCGCAAAAGGCGCGTCCGGTGCGGATGCAGGTCCAGGGCAACGATAGTAGCTTGTGGATTGCGCTCGGCGAGAATTGCGGTTTTGCCGCCGGGGGCTGCGCAGGCGTCGAGAATGCGCGCGCCCTGGCCCACCAGCAGTGCGACCAACTGCGACGCCTCGTCCTGGCCGGATTCGACGCGGCGCGCGGTGGCCAACAGCGAGCCCGGCGAGAGACGAACATCCTCTCCGGCGAATTCGAACGGCGCGGAGCCGACGCCGCCGGATGCCTCGCGAATGCGGATGTGGGTGGCGGGGACGCGCTGGTTTTCAGCGCAGATCGCGCGCGTCGTCTCCGCGCCAAAGTGAGCCAGCCAACGGGCTACCAGCCATTCGGGGTGCGCGTACTCGGCGGCAATGGCGAATGCGGTGTTCGCGGGTGCTTCCGCTGTTCTTTCCGTTGTTGCTTCATGGGCTGGGGCAGATCTCTTCGCCGCTGCGGTGCCTCCAATCTTCCTCAACAAAGCCCTCAACAAAGCATTGACCAATCCAGCGGCGGATGTGCGCCGCGAACGTTTTACCAGTTCGACGCTCTCATGCACGGCGGCGTGGGCGGGAACCCGCTCCAGCCGGGTGAGCTGGTACGCTCCCATGCGCAAAGCGGTGAGGACTTCTGAATCCAGTTTCTCGAGAGGCCACTTGCTGTATGGCGCAAGCTGGGAATCAAGCTGCGAGCGCCAGCGCAGAACGCCCATTACGATCTGGGTCGCCAGTCCGTGATCTTCTGACGAAAGCCCTTCAGGGGAAAGCGCTGCGTACCGCGCGGAATGCAAAAGCTCTGAGGCATAGGCATCTTCCTTCTCGACTTGCAGCAGGATGTCGAAAGCAGCTGTGCGTGCGGGAGAGATGCTCATGATCCGCCGAGTAGTTCCCCGGTCTGAGGCCGGTAGCCGTTGATAAAGTCACGGACGGCCATGCGCTTCTTACCCTCCGGCTGAACCTCCAGAAGTTCCAGAAACGATTCGGAACAACCAGCAAGCAGCCGGTTATTTTCCACCAGCAAAGAGCCGGGCGTCTGCGTCGCCGCGTGTTCCACCACTCGAGCGCTGCAGATTAAGAGCTGCTTCCCGCGGAAGCCCGTATACGCGCCGGGCCAGGGTTGGAAGCCGCGCAGTCGGTTGTAGATGTCTGCGGCTGTGCGGCTGAAGACGATTCGCCCGTCCTCTTTGCGGAGGATCGGGGCCAGCGTTGCTCTCGAGTGATCCTGCGGATGCGGAAGCACTGTTTTTTCTCTGAGACCGAGAAGAGTCTCGACCATGAGGTTCGCGCCCACTGCTGCCAACTTCGGGGAGAGTGTTTCGGCTGTGTCATCGGGAGCAATGGGGGCTTCGCGTTGTTGCAGAATGTCGCCGGTATCGAGACCGGCGTCGATGCGCATGGTGGTGACGCCGGTGACGGTTTCACCGCAGGCGACCGCCCACTGCACCGGCGCGGCTCCGCGGTACTTCGGCAAGAGAGAGGAATGCAGATTAATGTTCCCGAGCGGCGGCAAATCGATCATCCATTGCGGAATGATGCGGCCGTAACCGACAACCACGATGGCTTCTGGGTTCAGCGCGTGCAGTTGGGCGCGGAAATCGACGTTGTTCTTGATGGTTTCCGGCTGCGCGATGGGCAATTGAAGGGAAAGCGCGGCCTCCTTGACCGGGCTTACAGCCAGTTCCATGCCGCGGCCTTTGGGCTTGTCGGGGCGCGTAACTACCATGTCCACAGCGAAGCCGGCTCGCACCAACGCTTCCAATGTAGGAACCGCGAATGCAGGCGTGCCGCAGAACACGAGATGGAAGGGAGGGTTCACTGAGTTTACAGCTTACTTTGGATATTTACAATTCGATGTTGCCCGAATTGCCGCAAGGGTAGAGGCTGCGCCTAAACCTCACCTCAGCGGCTACAGCCGGGTTTCAGCAGGCCTCTTATGGCAGCGCTGAAGCGCTGTGCCACCCAAAAGCTTCGCCAAACCTTGACTCGCTTAGCTTAGCGAGAATGTCTTCGAAAGCTCACGCCGTATCCCGATGCGGATCTCACCACTCGCCGGCTTTCATCAGCTTACGAATTTTGCGCTTCATCAGATCCCGCTTCAGCGCGCTGATGTGGCTAATGTAGAGCTTGCCATTCAAGTGGTCGGTTTCGTGGCAGAAGGCGCGCGCCAGCAGTTCTTCGCCCGTGTGTTCGAAAAATTCGCCTTTTGCGTTTTGCGCCCGCACGGTTACTTTCTTAGGCCGGGTTACGTTTTCGCGAAATTCCGGAATGCTGAGGCAGCCTTCGTTTTGCGAGATGCGGCCCTCGGTGTGAATGATCTCCGGATTGATGAGAACGAGTTTTTGCTTTGGATCTTCCTTGAACGTGACATCAATGACCGCAATGCGCCGTCCAATACCGATCTGGGGTGCGGCGAGGCCAACTCCGTGCGCGGCGTACATGGATTCGAACATATCGTTGACAAGCTTGCGCAGGCTGGCGTCAAACTCCGTTACGGGAGCGGCCTTGGCCTCGAGAACTGGGTCGCCCAACTTAACAATGGGATAGATCATGGAGTCGCTAATAGCTCTTCAACTGCTCAAGATAGCCGCGATAGTTGCGCAACGTTTCGTCCATGGAATCGCCGCCAAACTTATCCAGAGCGCAGCGCGCCAGGGTCAGCGCAACCATGGATTCTGCGCCCACGCCCGCGGCCGGCACAACGCAAACGTCGGAGCGCTCATAGGCGGCCTCCACAGGTTGACGGGTCTCAAAGTCCACAGATTTCAATGGACGGCGCAGCGTGGAAATCGGTTTCAGGTACCCGCGCACGCGGATATCTTCCCCATTGGAAACGCCCCCCTCAATGCCCCCGGCGTTGTTCCGAGGCCGAGTAAACCCCGCGAATCCCGTGGCCTCGGTGTAACCGATCTCATCATGCACAGCAGAACCCGGTGCGGCGGCCGCAGCTACGCCAATGCCGATCTCGACCGCCTTGACAGCTTGCAGGGACATGACCGCGCCTGCGAGGAGGCCATCCAGACGCTCATCCCATTGCGCGTAAGTACCGAGGCCGGGAGGGACGCCATGGGCTACGACTTCAAAGATGCCCCCGACGGTGTCGCCGGTGCGCAGCACCTTGTCGACTTCGGCTTTCATCTTCTGCTCCATTGCCGGGTCGGCGCAGTTGAGGAGAATCTCTTCCCGGGCGCAACTGGCGACGATGTTCTCCCAAGGAACCTCGCCGTTGAGGGTGGCATTGCCAACCGCAACCACGTGGCTGAGCACTTCGATGCCCAGCGCGCGCAGAAAAAGCTTGGCCAGTCCGCCCATCGCGACCCGTGCTGTGGACTCGCGGGCGGACGCCCGTTCCAGGACGTAGCGCGCTTCGGAGAAATTGTATTTGAGAGCTCCGGCTAAGTCCGCGTGGCCCGGGCGAGGCGAGGCTACGCGCTTGTGCTTGCTGGGGTCGCCGGGGTCAACCGGCAGCGCTTCGGTCCAGTTCTTCCAGTCATTGTTGGCCAATTGGATGGAAATCGGCGAGCCAATGGTCTTGCCATGACGGACGCCGGACAGAATATGGGCGTGATCGCGCTCGATCTTCATACGGCCGCCGCGGCCGAAGCCTTGCTGGCGCCGCCAGAGTTCGTGGTCGAGAAATGCTTGATCAACCGGCAGCCCGGCCGGCAGGCCAGATATGAAGGCGACGAGCGCCTCCCCGTGGGATTCCCCGGTGGTGAAATAGCGAAGCATGAAGTTTGGATTTTATCCGATAGCGGGGGAATTGCCGAATCGCGCTGTAAATGGGTTACCAGTAACCTTGGTTGTCGGCGCCGCCGTTGAGAGAAGCTCGATATTCCAGCATGGTCTTCGCGGCGCGGCGGGCGGTAAGAGTCTTAGCGAGGAAAATGCAGGTGGAGCCGATCACGTAGGCGGCGATGAAGGCTATGGTTTGCAAACAGAGCGCAAGGGCTCCCATGGCAGCGAAGGTGGCTCCGTAACCCGAATAGATCGCGAACCGATGTACCCAGCGGACAGGGCGGGTGAACAGGTTGCGCGCGGCGTTGACGCTGGAGCCGCACGAACCGCAGGCAAACAGGAACGCCCAGACGGCGAGACCACCCTGTGGTTTGGCGGCGAGGCCGGATGCTCCAAGGGCTCCGATGCCCGCCGCGACGATAGCACACGGCAGAACTGCCTTGGCTGTGGTGATGGACCACGAAAAAGACAAAAGGGCGGCGGCTGATAGCAGCGCGGACACAACCAACGCAATCATGGCAAGTAACAGCACTCGGGAATTGTATCGGGAGGGTAACCACCTGGCCCAGTACCGGTACTAAAGAGTTGGCGCTTTGCTGTGGAGGAGTTTACAATCCGATCAAGCCACAATTTTTCATTCCAAAAGCGTTGCCCATCGCCGCTGAGCGTCGTAGTACACATTTCTGGTCAGTGGAGGAAGTGTGCATTTTCCAACAGCGCAGGAATCGCGAATAGAGCCATCGCCGGAACGCATGCGATGCGTTCTGGTCGACGAACAAGTCTTGGTGCGCGAGGGGGTTGGGCGTCTTCTGCGGGAACAACCCGACGTGGAACTGGCGGGAGAAGGCGCAACGTTGCAGGAAGCGATGCGGCTGTCTGGATTTCGGGCGCCGGATGTGGTGATCGTCGGCGCGGATCAGGACCGTCATGCAGCACTCGAAACTGCGCGCCTTGCGCGCTTGGACTATCCCTCGGCACAGCTGGTTTTCCTGCTCACTTACTTGGACGATGCTTACCGGGCAGAGTGCGAGCGGGCGGGCGTGCTGGGGTTTGTGTTGAAGACGGCGCCATCGGAAACTTTGCATGACGTTTTGAGCGAGGCATATCGCTCAGCCCGGAAGAGCGGTGGCGCGGGTGGGCCCATCCTCATTGAAAATGCACGGCATTTGGCGGAGCGCAGGGCGGGTACCCGTCACCTGCAGGTCACACGGCGGGAAGAAGAAGTGTTGCGGCTGATTGCGGAAGGTAACTCAGCGCGGTCCGCGGCTGCGGTTTTGGGATTGAGCGTCAAGACCGTCGAGGCGCACAAGTTTAATTTTATGCGAAAACTGGGCCTGCACAATCGGGCTCAGGTCATCAACTACGCGCTGCGCAAGGGGTTGGTTCGCGTGCCCATGGCGGAATAGCGCTTAGGCCGTCACTGCAAGATCGGCCAGGGCCTGGAGGGATGTAGCCTCCAGATCCGGTTCAACGTTGGCCGCTCTCGACGCGCCGGGCCCCGGCTGGTTCTTCCTGCGATTCACCCACACGTTCTTCAAGCCCAATGCTCTTGCAGGCGCGATGTCGTGGTACAGACTCTGCGCGACATGGAGAATCTTTTCCTTGGGTTGGCCAATCCGCTGCAACGCCAGGTGAAAGTTGTTCAGCGAAGGCTTGTAGCTTCGAACCTGCTGCGCCGTGATCACGGCGTCGAATGGGACTTGCAGCCGCTTGGCGGTTGGTGCGAAGAGGTCATCATCGACGTTGGAAATTATCGCCAGCTTGTACCGCGTACGGAGTTGGCGCAGGGCATCAACGGTATCGGGAAACAGTGGCCAGTCCGCCAGCGATTGCGGCAGCGACTGAGTCTCCGCGACGGACGGTGAAAACCCGAGCCGTTGTCCAAAGGCGCCGACCACTCCCTCGAGAATCTCCCGGTAGATTCTGAAGTCGCCTGACTCGGCTTCCGCTTCGCATTCCCCGTACAGTCTTAGGACTTCTTCGTCCGGAACCTGCACGCCATGGGCGGACAGGATGGGCCGGAGGGCGCCAAGAATCCCGGCCTCCCAGTTAATCAGCGTGCCGTAGCAATCGAAGGTCAGGTACTCGAACTGGGAGAAGTCCAGCATGGGCGCGACGCCTAGAACTTCTTGTCGGTGAGGACCGGGGCAGGGGTACTGTCCGCCTGTTCGAAATCCAACGCAGCTGTCGCGGAGGAATCCGCAGGTTGGTCAGACGGAGGCACTGGCTGGGCCAGAAATTTCGCAGTGCTTAGGAGGTTCCGCCCGAGCGATGGGTTGTATCCCGCCCACGGGTTCGGCGAATCGGCGTCGCGCTCTAAATGAGCGCGCATGCTCTCCATCTTGGAATCCAGGTCGTCCATGTAGTGGAGAAGAAGAGCCTCGGGAAACATGGGCAGCTTCGGTGAGCCGAATTCGTAGTGCCCGTGGTGACTGATGATGAGGTGTTCCAGCAGAGTCTTAAGCGCAGCCGGAAAGTCTGGCAGAAAAGCGAGCTTCTGCTGCAGCATTTCCAGTTCGATGATCATGTGTCCGAGCAACTGCCCGCGCGTGCTGTAAGTAAATGAACGTGCGTACGTCAGCTCGTGAATCTTGCCGATATCGTGGAAAAAAGCGCCAGCGAGAACCAGATCGCGATTCACTTGCGGGTAGTTGCGGCAAACCAGGTCGCAACTTCGCATCAGCGAAACCACATGATCGAGCAAGCCCCCAATATACGCATGGTGCAGAGTCTTGGCGGCGGGAGCGTTCCGGTAGGCATGCGCGATTTCGGGGTCCGCCACGAAAGCGTCGAGAAGGGCGCGCAGGTGAGGATCCTGAACCGTAGCGACCAAATCACAAAGCGCCTGCCACAGCTCATCGACGTCCTTGTTGCCCTTCGGCAGGTAGTCGCCGAAGTCGACTTCCGAGTCTTCCATCTTGCGCAGCTTGTGGATGGTCAACTGAAAGCGCTGGTTGTACCGGTTGATCAGCCCCTTGATCTTGAGGAAGTCATCCTGTTCAAACGCACCCAGGGCGCCTTCGACGTTATCCCACATCTTGGCCTCAATCTGGCCGGTGCGGTCGCCGAGAGTCAGGGCGAGATAAGGCTCTCCAGTTTTCTTGGGCTTCACCTGTTTGGAGACAACAACGAAACTCGTGGTGACGATGCTGTTTTCGTGCCGCGCGGCGTCGGTAATGAAGAATTCCTTCATAATGGGCGACGGCTCCGCGTCAAACTACGACTTGCCGCCGCGGAACAAACCTAGCTTCTTGTTCTTCTTGAGTTCTTTGGCGCTAGCCTCCACGCCTTTCGTTTGCACGAACTTCGTCTGGTTCGGGCTGGCGCCAGAATCCACATAGCCAGGCTTGATCTCAATATAAGCGTCCTCACGCAACTTGGTGAGGTAGGTGCGTAGCGCCGGTTGCAGCTTTTCGTAGTACAGGGCGTCCTGGATTTTTGGTTCGGCTTCCTTCAATGTGGCGATGCCCGCCGGAGTGTGTTCCCTGACTTTCAGCAGGACGAAGCCTTGCTTGGTACGGATCGCGTCCGACACCTCCCCAACCTTCATAGCGAAGGTCTTATCTTCCAAATCTTTGGCGAGCTGGCCGCGCTGAAAGTATCCGAGGTCGCCGCCTTGAGCTGCCGTTGGACCATCGGAATTCTTCTTGGCGACCTCGTCGAAACTGGCACCCTTGCGAATCTGTTCCAGCAGGTCTTTGGCCTTGGCTTCCGCAGCCTGCACTGTGGCCTCGTCGGGGTCGGCAGGGGTTTTGCCGTCGGGCCCCGGTTTCTGTGTGGATACGAGCAGCTCACTCATGCGGACCTGCTCGGTTTGAGAAAACTGGTCCTTGTGTGCTTCGTAGAACTTCTGGATGTCATCCTTTCCAATTGTGAGGTGCCGGCCCACCTCGCTGCCGATCACTTTCTGCGTGATCATGCCGTTCTTCATGTTGAGCTTAAAATCCTCCAGCGTCGTACCCTGTGACTGCGCGGCCTTTTCCAGGTCTTCCATCGTTTCCAGACCCATTTGCTTGCGCATTTCATCCAGGCGCTTGATCAAATCGGTATCGACGTTGATGTCGAGTTCTTTGCCCTTCTCCAGCAAGAGTTGCTGATCGATCAGGTCGCGGAGAACGTCACGCTCACGGTCGGCATAGAGCTTGTCCGCGTCCTTCGGTTCCTGCTGGCGGATCTCGGATTTCAGTTGGTCCTTGCTGTGGATAAACTCTGTGCGGGTGACGATCTCATTGTTGACTCGGACAATGATTTCCTCAATGACAGAATCGGCGCGTAGAGCAGGAGGGAACGCCAGACTGGAGGAAAGTACGGCTGCCGCGAATGCGAAATGATACTTTTTTAAGCGCATAAACACATCCTTAGACTGGAAGTGGCCGGAAAGGGCCAATATTTCTCTCCAACAGCTTTACCACATTGTAACTCCGAATGAGTGCATTCGGCCCGCTTTGGCCGTTAGGGTGGTTGGATGTCTCCGCGACGCAGGCTGTATGATGAGCGGCGCGAGACCTGAAATGCCGGAGGGTGTATGCCAAGATTCCTATTCATGGCGCTGTTGTTGATGGCAGGATTGTCAAATATGTCTGCTCAAGCGAAGAAAGATTCATTTCCAGACGCGGCGGATCTCAACCGCATGGCGGCGCGATTCGCGCCCACCGATTTGCAGGTAAATCTCTCGGGCTTATCGACGGGTGACCGCGCCGCCTTGGCCAAGCTCGTTGAGGCTGGGCGTGTCGTGGACGACATTTTTCTGCAGCAGTACTGGAGCGGGAACGAGGCTCTTTACAAGAAGATGCGGCAGGATCAAACGCCGCTGGGGAACGCCCGGCTGAACTATTTTTGGATTAACAAAAGTCCATGGTCCAACTTGGACGGATTCGAGGCGTTTCTTCCCGATGTGCCGAAGCGGAAGCCGGAAGGCGCCAATTTCTATCCCGCGGATATGACAAAGGAAGAATTCGAACGCTGGGCGGCGAGCCTGCCGGAGAAAGAGCAAAACGAAGCCAAGGGTTTCTTCACGGTCATCCGGCGTGGCGAGGATGGGAGGTTGAAGACGGTTCCGTATAGCCAGGAGTATAAGGACAACCTACAGGGGGCGTCGCAGCTTCTGCGCGAGGCCGCTGCCCTCACGGAAAATGACACACTGAAGCGGTTCCTAACGGCTCGAGCCCACGCGTTCCT
>WNFL01006086.1_pt2 | contig 11008 bp, 7 predicted proteins | sample 5400361 | NCBI WGS metagenome assembly WNFL01 (sample SAMN13153351, study PRJNA577476) | soil metagenome | isolation source: 40 cm soil on Douglas fir-dominated hillslope | place: USA:California | collected 2013-09-17 | reverse complement strand
CCGCTCCGCGTCGCTATGGCGGCCCTCGCAGAGAATTTCGAAGCGCAGCGCGCCCGCGACCGGCGCGGCCTCGACGAGCCGCACCGTGACGCGATCGCCGAGGCGGTAGGTCTCGCCGCTGCGGGCGCCGATGAGCGCGTGGCGGTCCTCGTGATAGCGGAAATATTCCGCGCCGATTGTGCGCGCGGGCACGAGGCCGTCGGCGCCGGTATCGTCCAGCTTGACGAAAAGTCCGGCGCGAGTTGCCCCCGAGATGTGCCCGGCAAAGGTCGCACCGATGCGATCGGCGAGGAAATGCGCGATCAGACGGTCGAAGGTCTCGCGTTCGGCCTTCATGGCGCGGCGCTCGGCGGCGGAGATTTGCGCGCCGATCTCACCGAGCGCAGCCGCGTCCTGCTCCTGCGGCAGGCCGCCGTCGCCGAGCCGTATCGCGCGAATGAGGCCGCGGTGGACGATGAGGTCGGCATAGCGGCGGATCGGCGAGGTGAAATGGGCGTAGCGGCGCAGGTTCAAGCCGAAATGCCCATAATTCTCCGCGGCGTATTCGGCCTGCGCCTGCGTGCGCAGCACAACCTCGTTGACGAGCTTCTCCACGTCGCGGCCTTTCACCCGCGCGAGGATGCGGTTGAAATGCTCGGCCCGAAATGCACCGCCCTTGGGCAGGGAGATGTCGAGGCTGCGCAGGAACTCGCGCAGCGCATTCACCCGCTCGGGGTCAGGCTCGTCGTGCACGCGGTAAATCAGCGGTACGCGCGCGCGTTCCAGCGTCTCTGCTGCCGCAACGTTGGCGAGGATCATGAATTCCTCGATGAGCCGGTGGGCGTCGAGGCGCTCCGGCGTCATGACCCGATCGACGGTGTTATGCGCCGTGAGCACGATCTTGCGCTCGGGAAGGTCGAGATCGAGCGGCGCGCGCGCATCGCGGGCGTGCTTGAGCGCGCGATAAGCCAGATAGAGCGGCTCGAGAACGCTGGCCAGCAAGGGCCCGCTCGCGTCATCGGGCCAACCATCGATGGCAGCCTGCGCCTGCACGTAATTGAGTCGCGCCGCCGAGCGCATGAGCACACGGTGGAAGCTGTGCGAGCGCTTGCGGCCGTCGGCGCCCACGGTGAGGCGCACCGCGAGCGCCGGGCGCTCCTCCTCAGGCCGCAGCGAGCACAGGTCGTTGGAGATGCGCTCGGGCAGCATCGGCACGACCCGGTCCGGGAAATAGACCGAATTGCCACGGATGAGGGCCTCGCGGTCGAGCGCCGAACCCAGCCGCACGTAATGAGCGACGTCGGCGATGGCGATGTTGATGACGAAGCCGCCGGGATTGTTGGGATCGGCGTCGCGTGCGGCGTGCACCGCGTCGTCGTGATCCTTGGCATCCGCCGGATCGATCGTAACGAGCGGCAAGGCGCGCCAGTCCTCGCGGCCGGAAAGCCGCGCCGGCTTGGCCGCTTCCGCTTCCGCGATCGCCGCGGTGGGGAAGACGTGCGGGATCGAATGGGCGTGAATGGCGATGAGGCTCACCGCGCGCTCGCTCGCGAGCGAGCCGAGCCTTTCCGTCACGCGCGCGCTGGCCAGGCCGTGGCCGCTTTGCCGCGCCGCGACCTCGACCGCCACCAGATCGCCATCGCGCGCGCCAGCGGCGCCGCCTGGGAGGATCGAAAGCTCGCGGCCGAGCTCTTTCTTGTTGATCGGCGCCAGTCGCCCGCCGCCACCCGGCGCCGCGCGGAAAATGCCGAGCACGCGCTGCCGGCTGCGCTCGATGAGCTTGATGACGCGCCCGTTGTAGCGGATCGACTCGTCCTCGCCGGCGCTCTCCTCGACCCGCAGTAAAGCGCGATCGCCGACGCCTGCGACCTCCCTCGGACGGGTCCGGCGCGGAATGCGCACGCGGATCCTCGGTGCTGCGCCGCGCTCGGCCTCGTCCCATTCCGTCGGCAACGCGATCAGCTCGCCATCGGAATCGCGTCCGGTGATGTCGGCGAGCACGACATGGGGCAATGTGCCCGGATGATGCAGTTTCTTGCGCCGGCGCTCGACCAACCCATTTTGGGCGAGCTCCTGCAGCACGCGCTTCAGCGCCGCCCGGTCGGCATTCTTGAGGCCGAAGGCGCGCGCGATCTCACGGGTGCCGATCTTGCCGGGCGCTTTGCCGATAAACGCGAGGAGGTCTTCTTTGGAAGGGAACGGAGGCTTGGTATGGGGACGTTTCACGAAAATAAAATCCGCGAGCGAAACTCGCTTATGGGTTGGGATATGGATACGAGCGATTGATTTCGCCAGTCAGTGGCTCAAGTCCTGTGTAGGGTGGGCAAAATCGCTTGCTCGACATGGGCAGTTCGCACTGAGGTCGTGTGCGATTTTGCCCACGCGGCGTGTGGGCATCGCGCGCGCAATTCCCACCCTACGGCTCGATTACTGCTTTCCTGGCTTTGCGCGGCGATTTCTTTTCCGCCCTGGGCGGCGCCTTGACCGGCTTCGATTCCGAGGCCGCCTTGCGCGTGGCGCTGCGCGCTTTGGCGGGAGCGCGCGCTTTGCCGCCGCGCGCGCGCCTTGCTTCCAACAGGCCGACGGCCTCCTCGAGCGTGATCGTTTCCGGGGTGAGATGGGCCGGCAGCGTGGCGTTGACTCCATCGTGGGTGGCATAGGGTCCGTACCGACCGCTCTTGACCACGATGCGCCCACCTTTATCGGGATGATCGCCGAGCGCGCGGCCCGAATCAGCGCGGCGGCTCTTACGCTTGGCACGTTTCTCCTCGATCAGCGCCACGGCACGGTTGAGTCCGATGGTGAGCACGTCCTCGCCCGCGGTCAGATTGGCGTAGGTCTTGCCGTGCTGCACGTAAGGCCCGAAGCGGCCCACGCTGGCGATGATCGGCTCGCCATCGCCGGAATGTTTTCCGATCTCGCGGGGTAGCGAGAGCAGCCCGAGCGCGCGGTCAAGATCGACGTCCTCGGCGGAGAGCCCTTTGGGTAGACCGGTGCGCTTGGGTTTCTCGCCTTCGGTTGCTTCCCCGAGCTGGATATAGGGCCCGAAGCGGCCCGACCGCAGCGTCACTTCGAGCCCGCTCGCCGGATCCTCGCCCAGCTTTTTCATGCCGTTTTCCGGCGCGCCATTGCCGTTGTTTGGCGCCAGCGGGCGCGTGTAGCGGCACTCGGGATAATTAGTGCAGCCGATGAAGCCGCCGAACTTGCCGAGCTTGAGCGAGAGCCGGCCGGTCTCACAGCTCGGGCATTTGCGCGGATCGGCGCCGTCCGCGCGCGGCGGAAACAGATGCGGCGCCAGCATCTCGTCGAGCGCGTCGATGACCTGAGCGACACGCAGATCCTTGATGTCGCCCACGGCGGCCGTGAACTCACGCCAAAAGTCGCGCAGCAAATCGCGCCAGGCCATCTCGTTGTTGGAGATGCGGTCGAGCTGCTCTTCGAGCCCGGCCGTGAAGTCGTATTCGACGTAGCGCGCGAAGAAGCTTTCGAGGAAGGCGGTCAGCACCCGCCCCTTGTCCTCGGGCACGAGCCGCTTTTTCTCGATCCGCACGTAGCCGCGGTCCTTGAGCACCTGCAGGATCGAGGCATAGGTGGAGGGGCGGCCGATGCCGAGCTCTTCCATGCGCTTGACCAGCGACGCTTCCGAGTAGCGCGGCGGCGGCTCGGTGAAGTGCTGGCTGGCGTCGATTTTACGCTTGGCCAGCGTTTCCCCCGTGCTCATCTCCGGAAGGCGACGCCCGTCTTCGTCCGCCGCGACGTCGTCCTCGTCCTCGTGGTAAAGCGTGAGGAAGCCGTCGAACTTCACCACGGTGCCGGTCGCGCGCAGGTCGATGATCCTCTTGCCGCCACTGATTGCCGGGGAGGTCACGCTGGCGGTGATGTCGGCCGTGGTGCGCTCGAGCTCGGCGGATTCCATCTGGCTCGCCACCATGCGCAGCCAGATCAGCTCGTAGAGCCGCGCCTGATCATGGTCGAGGAACGATTTCACGTCGCGTGGACGGTGCCCGACTTCCGTCGGCCGGATCGCCTCGTGCGCCTCTTGCGCGTTCTTGGTCTTGGCCTGGTACTGGCGCGCGGACGGCGGCACATAGTCTTTGCCGTAATCGGCCCCGATCAGCCGGCGGGTGGCCGTAAGCGCCTCTTCCACGACGTCCACGCCGTCGGTGCGCATATAGGTAATCAGGCCGACGGTCTCGCCATCGATGTCGACGCCCTCGTATAGCCGTTGCGCGACGCGCATCGTATGCGCGGGCGCAAAGCCGAGCTTGCGGCTCGCTTCCTGCTGCAAGGTCGAGGTGGTGAAGGGAGGGGGCGGATTGCGCCGCGCCGGCTTCGCCTCGACGCTCGCGACGGTGAAACTGGCGCTCTCCAGCGCTTGCTTGAAGGCTTCGGCCTCGCTGGCTGAGCCGATATCAAGGCGCTGGATTTTCTCGCCATCGGCGCCGACAAGGCGAGCCTCGAACTGCTCGCTCCGTGGCGTGGCCAGCGTCGCAACCAGCGACCAGTATTCGCGGGGGACGAATTTTTCGATTTCGAGCTCGCGGTCGCAGACGAGCCGCAGCGCCACCGATTGCACCCGGCCGGCCGAGCGCGCGCCGGGCAGCTTGCGCCAGAGCACGGGTGAGAGCGTGAAGCCCACGAGATAATCGAGCGCGCGGCGGGCGAGATAGGCATCGACCAGCGCGCCGTCGATCTTGCGCGGGTGCTTCATCGCGTCGAGCACCGCCTGTTTGGTGATGGCGTTGAACACCACCCGCTCGACCGCATGCTGCTTGAGAGCGTGCTTCTCCTTCAACGCCTCGAGCACGTGCCAGGAAATGGCCTCGCCCTCGCGATCGGGGTCGGTGGCGAGAATGAGTTTGCTGGCTCCCTTGAGCGCGCGGGCAATCTCGTTGAGGCGCTTCTCGGACTTGTCGTCGACCTCCCAAATCATCCGGAAATTGTGCTCGGGGTCGACCGATCCGTCCTTGGCCGGCAGGTCCCGGACGTGCCCGAAGGAGGCCAATACCTCGTAGCCGGAGCCAAGGTAGCGATTGATCGTCTTCGCCTTGGCCGGAGACTCGACGACGACGATGTTCATGAATTCCAATAAGTTAGTGGGGGAAGCGGGCCGCCGGTCGCGCGGAATCGGGGGCCCTTGTCGGGGCGGAAGATGGGGTTGTCAACCCTCCATGTCAAACCGGGGCTCGGTAGCGGCCGGCCGCCGGGCAGCCGAAACGACCGGAGCGCAAAGCCTAGATCCATTATTTCGGGCGGCTCTTTTATCAGCAAAATAAACGTGTTGAAGGAATTAGCGCACATCGCAGTTGAACTAGCGCGTGCCTGCGTTCTGATCTGCACTAATAATCTTCGGGGCCGGCGCCTCGTGCCCGCTCGGGAGGAGTTGCCCGAAAGGTACAGCTCTACAATCTTCGTGTGTGAAAAGGGGCGAGCCGCAATTCCACCTGTCTTGCCGCTGAGGGTTCCAGGCGCGGAACCTACTACCGTAGGTCCGGGGGGATTTAGGCCATGTGGATCATCATGTACGTCGCGATGATAGCGTCGCTTCGGGCAATGGGGCTTGCGCCGAGCTCGGTGCCGGTCAGGACCGACGACGATCATCGGCCGCCTTTCGGCGAAATCTGAGTTCTTTGTCATTCCGGGGCGCGCCGAAGGCGCGAGCCCGGAATCCATACTCACCGGCAGTGGTTATGACTTCCGGGGTCCCTCGCTGCGCTCGGGACTCGGAATGGCGGCGAGGAACCTAGCTACAGCAGTGACACCAGCGCGCCCCCGTGGCGCTCGAGGCGGCCCGCGAGCTCGAGCTCGAGCAGGACTACGCGTACGACGGCGGGCGAACTCCCCGACAACCGCACGAGATCATCGATCGGCACCGGCGTCGGCCCCAGTAACTCGACGATGCGTGTGCGCTCCGCGGCGCCAGGCTCGCCACCGGGCGCAGGTGCGTCCGGCTCCTCCGCGCGCAATTCGACGGCCGCGCCCAGGATTGGGCGCAGTACTGCGACCACGTCAGCCGCCTCGGTCACCAGCGTTGCACCCTGTTTGATCAGATCGTTGGCGCCTTCCGCGCGGGGATCGAGCGGGGAGCCCGGTACCGCGAACACCTCCCGGCCCTGCTCGAGCGCGAAGCGGGCGGTGATGAGCGAGCCCGAGCGCCTCGCCGCCTCCACCACGACGACCCCGGCGCAAATGCCGGAAATGAGCCGATTGCGACGGGGAAAATCCCGCGCGCGGGGCTCATGCCCGAACGGCATTTCCGAAACGAGCGCGCCTTGCGCCAGAATAGCGCCGGCGAGCTCGGTGTGTTCGGGCGGATAGAGGCGGTCATGCCCGCCGGCGAGGACAGCAATGGTGCCGGTCGCCAGACTCGCGCGATGAGCGGCGGCGTCGATGCCGCGCGCGAGGCCCGAGACGACGGCAAAGCCTGCCTCGCCGAGGTCGCGCGCGAGCCGCTCGGCGAAGCGCACGCCCGCAGCCGATGCATTGCGTGCGCCGACGACGGCGACCGCGGGCAGACCGAGCGCGGCGGCGTGTCCGCGCACGGCTAAAAGCGGCGGGGCGTCGTCGATCATCTGCAGACGGCCGGGATAATCGGGCTCACCGAGCGCCACGAAAGTCGCGCCGAGAGCTTTCGCTGCCTTGACCTCGCGCGCGGCGTCCTCGCGGGAGGGAATCCGGGCAGGCCCCTTGGCGCCGCCGCGCCGGGCGAGATCGGGTAACACGGAAAGCGCCGCGCGCGCGCCGCCGTAATGATTGATGAGCGCGCGGAAAGTGCGCGGCCCCACATTGTCGCTGCGGATGAGACGCAGCCAATCGAGCCGCTGCTCGTCGCTGAGCCGCACGCTGTCGCTCTTGTCGGTCACGCAGCGCCCCCGGGCGGCTATCCTCGGCGATAACATCGCCGATGTGCGGGCGGCTCACAACCGCCAGTGCATGACGACAGGAGGCCTTCTCGTGCGCCGTTGACGCGTGCCGCAAAGCGAAGTCAGATAGCCGGCGGGGGCAGGGGACGATGGCGCAAGTCGAGCAGCCAGAGGAGAGGACGAAGATCGGCATTCGCCCAAGAGCAAGGCGGATCCTCAGCCATCCCCTTGACCACGACGGTGGGGCCGCAGCCCTTGACCGCAACGGTGGCGCAGCAGACCCAGTCGTCTGCGCTGTTTCCTCCCGCCAGTGCGACCATCAGGGTATTCGGGTCTCCACCGGTCCAGCCGGCGCGAGGATTGGGCATAGAGTGCACCCCGGTCGAACAGAGCATTGCCGGCGTGATTATTGGTCCGACCGACCTGTGCGACCGCTAGGCCGGCGAGACCGCGCTCGGAACACGGTACTTGTGGGACTTGAGCGGCATTCCGCGCGGTGACGGGTGAAACGTCACGCGCGCGTGGAGGCACCGATCTTGCTCTCGGTACCCTGCGCGAGCCGCCCAATGTTGCCGCGGTGCATGATCCACAACAGCACGGTGAGCAACGTGAACAGCACCGCGTCCGGCTGATCGCCGACGAGCCAGAGCGCGACCGGGGTTGCTGCGCTGGCGACGAGCGCGGCGAGCGAAGAATAGCGGCTAAGCCCCGCGACCGCGGCCCAGATCAGCGCGAACGCGATGGCGATCGGCCATGCCAGGCCCAGCAAGACGCCGATATAGGTGGCAACGCCCTTGCCGCCCTTGAAACCGAGCCAGATCGGAAAGAGGTGGCCGAGGAAGGCAGCGGCCGCGGTGAAGAGCGCGATCGCGTGGGCGAAATCGTCCCTGCCAAAATAAAAATAGACGAGCAGCACCGGGAACGTGCCCTTGAGCGCGTCGCCGATGAGCGTTGCGGCGGCAAGTGCCTTGTGCCCGGTGCGCAGTACGTTGGTGGCGCCGATGTTGCCGGAGCCAATCGCGCGGATGTCGGCCGTGCCTGCGAGTCGCGTGAGAAGCAGCCCAAACGGGATCGAGCCGCAGAGATAGCCGAAGGCGAGCGCCCCAACATAGGCCGGCAGCAGCGACGGATCGAGTACTGGCGGCATGGACGATGTCCTGCACGGGTTAGCTCACTTCTTACGTTCGTCGCCGCGAAAGCGGGGACCCAGTCCGCGGCCCTGGATTCCCGCTTTCGCGGGAATGAACGCAGTTTTGTGCCCGCTGATAGCGCATCTAAGCCAAGGCGGTAGCGGCGATGCGGCCGCTCACACGTATTCGTAGACCGTGCGGCCCGCGACGATTGTTCGCACCACGCGTCCCTCGAGCTTGGCCTCGTCGAAGGGCGTGTTCTTGCATTTGGATTTGAGCTCGCCGGGGTCGAGCACCCAGGGCACGTCGGGATCGAACACGATCACGTCCGCCGGGCTTCCCTGCCGCAGCGTCCCCGCCGCAAGCCCTAAAATCTGAGCGGGCCCGCTCGACGTCGCTTTGAGAAGCGTCATGAGCGCAAGCTCGCCCGAGTGAACGAGGCGCAGTCCTGCCGCGAGCATGGTCTCGAGCCCGATGGCGCCGGGCGAGGCCTCGGCGAAGGGCAGGCGCTTCGTCTCCACGTCTTGCGGATTGTGATCGGACATGACGACGTCGATCAGACCCGACGCAAGCGCCGCGACCAGCGCTGCGCGATCCTCCTCCGCGCGTAGCGGCGGCTTGAGCTTGAGGAACGTGCGGTAGGGTCCGACGTCGATCTCATTGAGCGTAAGGTGGTTGATCGATGCCGAGGCGGTCACCCGCAGCCCGGCGTCCTTGGCGCGCTGCAGGACATCGAGCGACTCGCCGCAGGTGAGCGAGGCCGCATGATAGCGGCTTTCGGTCAGCGCCACGAGCCGCATGTCGCGCTCCAGCATGATGGTCTCGGCCGCGGTGGGCACGCCGGTGAGTCCCAGCCGTGCCGCGAACTCGCCTTCGTTCATCACGCCTTCGCCGACGATGTCGGGATCCTCCGTGTGATGCACGATGAGCGCGTCAAAATCTCGCGCATAGGTCAGCGCCCGGCGCATGACCTGCGCGTTGGTGACGCTTTTCGCCCCATCCGTGAAGGCAACGGCGCCCGCCGCCTTGAGCAACCCGATTTCGGCCATCTCTTCTCCGCGCAGGCCCTTGGTCAGCGCCGCCATCGGCTGCACGTGCACGATCGAGGTGTCGCGCGCGCGGCGCAGCACGAAATCCACGATTGCGGGGTCGTCGATCGCGGGCGAGGTGTCCGGCTGCGACACGATGGTGGTAACGCCGCCAGCGGCCGCCGCCTGACTCGCCGAGGCGATGGTCTCGCGATATTCCGCGCCGGGCTCCCCGACGAAAGCGCGCATGTCGACGAGTCCGGGCGCCACCACCTTGCCCTTGCAGTCGATGACCTCGGTCGCCTCGGGTACGCCGGCCGCACCGATGCCGCGCTTGGCTTCGCGGATCACCCCGTCGGCGATCAAAAGATCGCCATCGATCTCGAGATCGCGCGAAGGATCGAAGATGCGCGCGTTGGCGAGGAGGATCGGGCGGCGGTCGGCGAGCATCATCATCGCCGGTCCGAGTGCGCGGCTCCGTAATGGGTCAATGCGACATGATGCAACCGGGAGGCCTCATGCATTCGGCAAGTTCCGCGACAGCGCCTCGAGCACGGCCATGCGCACCGCGACCCCCATCTCCACCTGTTCGCGAATGAGCGACTGGGCGCCGTCGGCGACCGCGCTGTCGATCTCGACGCCGCGGTTCATCGGTCCCGGATGCATCACCAGGGCGTCGGGCTTGGCATAGGCGAGCTTCTTCTGGTCGAGCCCGAAATAATGGAAATATTCCTGCGTCGAAGGCACGAACGAACCGTTCATGCGCTCGCGCTGCAGGCGCAGCATCATCACGATATCGGCGTCTCGCAGGCCCTCGCGCATATCGCGTGTGGCCTCGACCCCGAGCCGCTCGATGCCTGGAGGCATCAGCGTCGAAGGGGCAACCACGCGCACTCGCGCGCCCAGCGCATTGAGCAGGATGATGTTCGAGCGCGCCACGCGCGAGTGGAGAATGTCGCCGCAGATCACGACGATCAGGCGCTCGATGCGACCCTTGTTGCGGCGGATGGTGAGCGCGTCGAGCAGCGCCTGAGTCGGGTGCTCGTGCGAGCCGTCGCCGGCGTTGATCACCGAGCAGTCCACCTTCCTGGCCAGCAGCTCGACCGCGCCCGAGGCGTGATGGCGCACGACGATGATGTCGGGATGCATGGCATTGAGCGTGATCGCGGTGTCGATCAGCGTCTCGCCCTTGCGCATGGAGGAGGAGCCGACTGACATGTTCATGACGTCGGCGCCGAGCCGCTTGCCGGCGAGTTCGAAGGAGGCCTGGGTGCGGGTCGAGACCTCGAAGAACAGGTTGATCAGAGTGCGCCCGCGCAGCGAGGCCTGCTTCTTGTCGATCTGGCGATTGAGCTCGACGAAATTCTCGGCGAGATCGAGAAGCCCCAGAATCTCCTCGCGCGAAAGCCCTTCGATCCCCAACAAATGGCGCTGGCTGAGGACGAAGGTGGACTTGGCGGCGATGTTCATTAAAGCCGCTTCTATAGGCCCGGCGGGCGGCACCCGCAAGGGAGTGCGGGCGCTTCGGCGAAAGAACTGTGGATGTTTGGCAACCCGGCCACCGGCTGAAATGGTGCAGAATTCGCGTTATCAATTGATGCTTGCGCCGATACTGGCGTGCGAATGGAGCGGGCGATGCGGATCGACGAGGTGCTCAACCAGTCGCCGCCCTATGTCGACGTTAATCTCTACGACAGCGATCAGCCGCTCCAGGATGCGGTCGCGGCAAATGGCGGCGAGCGCGACGCCTCCGCCTTGTCCGGCTTCGGCAGGCACTGGGGCACGGCCGAGATGTTCGATCTCGCGCGTGCGGCCAACGAGCATTCGCCGGAGCTAAAGGCGTTCGATGCCAAGGGCTTCCGGCGCGACGCCATCGAATTTCACCCCGCTTACCACCAGCTCATGACCGAGAGCGTCGGCGCGGGTTTGGCGGCCTCGACCTGGCGCGATGACGCGACGCCGGCACACGCGCCGGCGCAGGTGCTGCGCGCCGCGCGCTTCTACATGG
>WNFL01377065.1_pt2 | contig 11009 bp, 7 predicted proteins | sample 5400361 | NCBI WGS metagenome assembly WNFL01 (sample SAMN13153351, study PRJNA577476) | soil metagenome | isolation source: 40 cm soil on Douglas fir-dominated hillslope | place: USA:California | collected 2013-09-17 | reverse complement strand
CGAGCCGGTTTCGTCATAGTAATGCCCGGCCCTCGACATTAGAGTTTCGGCGCCGGTGTTTGGGTTGACCTCGTAAAGCGCCTTCTCGCTCACCAGCCCAATGATGCGCTTATCGGTATAGTTGGAATCAAGCAAAGTTGAATTGTTCGGATCGGTTTTGTAAGTCGTGTGTGAACGGCGTAGCACGGTGGTGGCATCTGCCTGATATTCATAAATGTTCTGCGGCAGATTGATCGTCGTCCCGTCCGAAAGATTGAAGCTCACATACTCAGTGCGTGTCCGCGCGCGATTTCCCGCCGGGTCGCCAACATTGGTTTCTTCCACTCGTGGATTGAGCACGTAGGAAACATTCGGATTGTCCTGGTTCCATTTTGTGGTCGTCCATCGTTGCCTGATACCGTCGCTGTCATAATTTCCGGTCGCTAAGGCCAAACCGCGCTGCCACTGCTGCGGTGTGGTCGCGCCGCCAAAAAGTACTTTCTCGAACGTCGAGTCCGGGAACGTTACTTTTGTTTCCGTGCCAACTTGGGTTGTGCTATCCGGCATCGACCAACTGGTGGGTGCCGGCACCATGAAGGTCGTGGTCGCTTCCTGCTCCACGCCGCTACCATTACGGTTCCAATTCTCAGCCCAGTCTTTTCGCGTCGTGAAGCGCGGACAATCTGTCTGCGCTGCGGTGTTGTCCTGGGGCAAATCGTAAGCGCGATAGTTGATCACGTGATCGTTCGCTCCGCCGGTGGATTCGCTTATCTTCCAGATTTGTCCCCATGACGTGTAAGCAAAGTCGAAATGCGAACCGTCCGCCAGGGTCACGGTCGAGGGCACGTGGAGCGTCGAATTGTTCGCCGGACCATTTACACTCAAGCCACTGAAGTTTGTCAGGATCGTCTTGTCGGTATAACCAAAGCTCGCCCAAATGTGTTGGGTCGATGTACCCCAGGTTTGCGTGATCGACGAGAGATAATTACTCGAGTCGTAGTTGAACTTAATCTCCCGCGCGAGAGTGTCGATCACCTTGTCGATGTGGCCCAGACTGTTGTAGTTAATCGTAATGAAGTTGCCGTTAAACCCCTACTCTCTCGATAGCAAGGTTTTTTTTCAGTGTTCGCTGATCGGATATAAAAGACTTAGACTCACTCACCCTACCGTTTGTATTCGCCGCTTTTTCGCCTTGCTTTTCAATGCTGACGCAACGTTAGCTTTCGCCATTATCCGCCGACCGCAACGCTCTTCACTCACGAATAGTTCACAACCGCGGCACACCCCTCGCGGCACCCCGGCATACATGAAGCCGCGTGTGAGTCCTGAAGAGGCTTGCGGTGAGAATTCATTGGTTGTTGTGAGGATGCGCACGCTTCGTCAACCTCTTAAACGTGCACTCCAAGTAGCTTGCCAAGAGCCACAGTACGAGCACGCGTTAGCACAGCTTCAATTAGCGAACAGGACTTGTATTCGTCGTCAGTGTAAAACATTTGGTTCTGAGTTGCTCGCAAGGCTGCCGGGAAACTACTTGAATCTTGATAGCGCTCGTGAGTCAGGATGAGTAACTTATTTGCCGCCCGCGAAGTAACAAAGTGGGCTATCTCTTCGCCTGCTCCTTTCGATGTATCAAGAACCACACATACATCACAGGCTTCCAAGTGCCAAAGCTCCCGCTGTGGAATACTTAACTGCTCGCCTCCAAGGAGCGACTCTGCTAGGTTGAGGTTCTCACTAAAACGAACATCAGCATTACGAAAGCATTTACGGATCTCGTTTTGTAATTTCAATCGCTTCTCGCCGTGTTCGGGCACGGCTTCAGAAGGTCCCCAAACTAGAATGTTCAAACTATAAGCCTCGGTGAGTTGCGCGAGCTGTTTGATAGCTTCTCTAAAAGCCATGAGGAATAGGTTTGGAACCAGAGCTAATCGTGACTGGTTAGTTCTTTGATTTTTTCCAACATTTCAGAACCAAACGAGGAGCATGTATATTTTCCCGCCGCTTCCTCCACGAGACCAGAATCGATCAAAAGCGAAAGGGCTGCTGTTAACGAAGCATCATCGCGTTCGACAAAGCAGCGAAATCGGTTTGTGTGACCAGCGAAACGGTTTTGATTTGTAACAGTAGTTCCAGTCCTAACCAATCGTTAGCCATTAGGCACTGGAGTAAGGCTGCAACCTGTAACAGATGTTAATAAATCGTAAGAGCCGTAACCTGCTGGAGTGCCCCTGAACGCACTACGAATCAGGGGGTCGCACGTTCGAGTCGTGCCGGGTGCACCATTCGTTATCAACAACTCAGGACGTCCTCTTTGCATGAATCAAGAGCCTCTTGTGGAGACGTTCCACCCGGCGGCTTGCTCGTTTAAGACAGCCTCGAACTACGGAAGTGTTGACTCGGTCAGATGGACGTGACTGCTCTCACTAAGACCGATCGGCAACGATCGAATCTTGCGGTCACGTCGGCAAAATCTTCGAAATCCCCCACAAAAAACCAATCCCTGGAGATGGACTTGCTGGCATGGGCCTTGCTCAACAAGCCGCTGACCGCGGACTGCTTCTCGCACTGTCGGCGATATGAAAGCGAAAAGAATGATTGAAATGATGAAAAGCGAAAGTCGAGTTGGCGTGTGATTGACCTATGCGTCGCCGGTGTTACGACCGTGGCGCATCTTCCGTAGACGTTACTATTCGAGATAAGTAAATGCTGCAACTAATAGAACATCAAAGAGGTTATCCAGCGGGCGCCGTGGCGGCTCAGATGACTCAACCCCTGACAAATGAGGACCAGGCCGAAACCGTGAATTTCCTTTCACGCCGGCCACAGCAAACCTTCCTCATGTCCGGCTGGATCCACGACAACGGAATAGAAAGCTCCTTGAACCGAGGTAGTTTCTACGGCCACCGAAACGTTTGGGGCCAACTGGAAGGCGTGGCCCTCATTGGCCATGTCACCCTGTTCGAGACAGTGGCCGAGGACGCCCTGGCAGCCTTCGCAGGTCTTGCGCAAAGCTGCCCCACTTCGCACACGCTCGTGGGCGAGCAGGACTCGATCAAGGAGTTCCTGCATTACTACGGCGGTAACGAGCGGCCGTCTCCGCGCATGGTTTGCCGCGAATTGTTGTTCGAGCAGAAGTCCAAACAACAGTTGGAGGAATCAGTTCCCGGCCTGCGCCTGGCAACGCCAGATGAACTGGAACTGGTGGTGCAGGTTCACGCTCAGATGGCTTTCGAGGAGAACGGCGCGAATCCCAGCGTAGTCGATCCGCACGGGTTTCGTTTGCGCTGTGCGCGACGAATCCATCAGGACCGAGTCTGGACAGTCGTTGAAGACAACCAGTTAATATTCAAGGCAGACATCATCAGCGACCTGCCCGAAATTACTTATTTGGAGGGTGTGTACGTCAGCCCGGAGAAACGTGGCAACGGATTCGGAGCGCGCTGCATGCGCCAGTTAACAAACACGTTGCTGAATCGCTCAAAGTCGGTTTGCCTGCTTGTCAGAGAGCAAAACTCTGCGGCACAGGCCTGCTATAAGAAGGCTGGTTATACAATGCGAGAGCATTACGAAACTCTGTTTCTTCAGTAAGAGACAGTTTCGCGCGGACCTCTTACGCTTTGGGTTGGTACCCGACAATTCAGAGCAGCCGCCGTTTCCGAGACTTATTAATTTTCAAAATGGGCGGAACCCAACGACCATGAATCGATTTGACAAACAGCGTTACCTCAAACCATTTGTTGCACTGGTTGCCGCGGCGGCGATAGGAATTATTCTCGTCAGTTCGCTACGGCTAAAGGCCTCCCAGCTAGACGGTCGGTTTCTAATTCTGTTTCTCTTTAGTGTGGTGATCGGCGCGCGGCTTACTATTCACATCCCGAGCATCAAGGGAGAGTTAATCGTTTCCGATACTTTGATCTTTCTCACAATGCTGCTCTGGGGTGGGGAGCCCGCCATTCTGCTGGCCGCAGCCGTAGGTTTCTGTTCTTCACTGCGGATAACCCGGAAATTTACGGTTCACATCTTCAATTTTGCGGTAATGACCTGCTCGACATTCCTTACGTTGGTCGTTCTTCGCTCAGCTTTTGGTCCGATCGGCATGCTCGGCACTCGAAGCCTGCCCGTCATTATCGTTACCGTAATGGCGATGGTGCAATACATCACCAACAGCGCGCTGGTCACGATATACACGGGATGCAAGACCAACCAGCCTTTATGGCCAACGTGGCGCAAATACTACCTGTGGGCTTCCATGACTTACCTGGCCGGCGCCTCGGCCGCCTTTCTTATCGCCAAGCTCATAACGGTCATCGGTTTCTACGGTACCATCGCCGCCGCGCCAGTTATCGGCGTTGTCTATATCACCTATAAGACCTATCTGAGGAACGTCGAGGTTTCAGTGGCCCAGGCCGAGCAAGCCAAACGACACGCGGAACTGCTCCGTGAGAGCGAAGAGCGTTTTCGGAGCGCCTTCGATTACGCGGCTATTGGGATGGCCCTGGTGTCGGAGGAGGGTCGCTGGCTACAGGTAAACCGTTCCCTCTGTCAGTTGGTTGGCTATTCGGAAGAGGAATTGCTTACGGCTGATATTCAAGCGCTAACGCATAGCGAAGATCTGGACGACCTGCTCGTGCAACAGTCAAGACTGATGAAAGGCCAGGTTCCTGGTTACCAGACAGAGAAGCGCTACATCCATAAGTCAGGCCATGAGGTCTGGACGCTGCTGAGCGTATCGCCGGTTCGTGATTTCGAGACCCAATCGCTGCGGGCCATCTTTCAAATTCAAGACATTACTGATCGCAAGCGCGCTGAAGCTCAATTAGTTCACGACGCTTTCCACGATGGGCTGACCGGACTACCGAACCGGGCCCTCTTCATCGATCACCTCAGACTCTCTGTGGCGCGTAGTGGCCGTAAGGAATCTCAGATCTTCTCAGTACTCTTCCTTGATCTCGATCGCTTTAAGGTGGTGAACGACAGTCTCGGACATCTGGTCGGCGACAAGCTCCTGGTCGCGATGGCCCACAGATTGGAAAGCTGTGTGCGCCCCGGAGACACGATCGCCCGGCTGGGAGGAGACGAATTCACGATCTTGCTCGAGGACCTCAAGAATAATAATGAAGCGATCCATGTCGCCGAGCGCATTCAGCGAGAATTGTCCAAGCCTTTTGAACTGGACGGACGCCAAATCTCCACTTCGGCGAGCATAGGCATCGCCCCCAGCACGATTGGGTACGAGCAGCCCGAAGATATTCTGCGCGACGCCGACACCGCGATGTATTACGCGAAGTCAGTGGGTGGCAGCCGTCACCAGGTATTCGACAAGAGCATGCACACTCGTGCCGTAAAGCTTTTGCAGATGCAAACCGATCTCCGGCGGGCGATCGAAAAAGAGGAGTTATTCGTTGAATACCAACCGATTGTCTCGCTCGACACTTTTCGCGTTACCGGATTCGAGGCCCTCGCCCGTTGGAACCAGCAAGACCAGGGACCGATCAATCCCAGTCAATTCATTCCGGTAGCCGAGGAACTCGGACTGATTTTTCCCATGGGCGAATGGATTCTGCGTCAGGCCTGCGCGCAAACAAGCAAGTGGCAGGAACAATATCCAATGGACACCCCTTTGACGATCAGCGTTAACCTTTCCGGCAAGCAGTTTACCCAGCCGGATCTGATTGAACCGATCGAAAAGATTCTGGCTGAAACAAACCTATCTCCGACTTCTTTGAAACTGGAAATAACAGAAAGCGCTATGGTCGAAAACGAGGCAGCCGCAAGCGAGATGCTCAGACGGCTGCGCCTGCTGGGTGTTGGCTTGAGCATCGATGACTTTGGCACTGGCTACTCATCATTGAGTTCGCTCCATCGTTTTCCGATTTCTACTTTGAAGATAGACGCGTCATTCGTGCGCCGCATGAGCGGCCAAAACGAGAACACCGAGATCGTCCGCACGATCATGTCGCTGGCGGATAATCTGGGCATGGACGTCACCGCCGAAGGCGTAGAGACGCTGGAGCAGGTAACCAAACTGAGAACATTCGGTTGCAAAAAGGGCCAGGGATTTTTCTTCTCGCGTCCCGTCTCGGCGACTAATGCTGAGGCCCTATTGAGAGAAACTCCCGCGCTGGCCCCCATTTCGGAATACTACGATAACGTTGAGACGATCGAGGGTAGATTAGTCGCGTAACGACAGCACGCGATTGGCTGGAATTCCTCGGTTTCTAATCCGGGCAACGCGGCGAAAGTGACCTGGCGATCTCTCTCTGATTGTCGAAAAACTATATCTCCTGGAACCCATGATCGCGCCACGACGCAGCGAACTTTCGCGCGCGCGGCTGCGATAACAATTTTGCCTGTACAGATTCTCTAAGAGTCGCGCTCTTTTGATCGCGTGGTGGCCGAGTGGCGTCTGCGAAGCGGCTTACCTGGCTGGAAGGGTCCGGAGGCGTGAACGGATAAAACCTTTTGAAGAATTCACGCCACCAGGTTTGTTAATCACCCGCCGCGATTGCTATCAGCCGCGGCCCTGTCGCGGAATTGATTGGCAAGCGTTGTGCCGCCGGCCTTACGTGAAGCATGCGTATCGAGATCGAGCGTGGCCCGACCACCGTATTTGAGGCCTGCCCGTCGTTCGCACTTCCTTGAGCAGCATATTGCTGAACAATATCGACCGGATGGCCCGAGTGTTCCTGTGGGCCCGGACAAATCGCAGGTGGAAGTCTGTGCTGCCGGCCAGGCAGCTAATGACACCGGTGATTTTGATTGTGGCGTTTGACCGCGGCGAAACCAACCGGGCCTACTGCTTCGCCTCATGGGACCGAGCCGAGATAGCGGATTTCACTCGTTCATAAATGGTAGAGAGGATGACTTCTGTTGTGTCATGCGGTTTCGTGTGATTTCGTGGATCGTCCTAAGCGGGCACAGACTCGATCCACGAAGTCACACGAAACGTCATGGTAAGAAGTCCTCGGAACAGTCAATGGCTAAACACGACGCTATTAATTGCGGCGAGGGTGCGAGGCAAAGCCGTTTGGTTTCTGAAGGAATTCTTTTTCAGGGCGGATATTATGTCGCTTGATCATGCGATCCAGCGTCTTACGATCGACTCCAAGCACGCGCGAGGCCGCCTGCTTATTGCCCCCGGTGTGCGCCAACACGCGCGCCACATGGCGCCCCTCAATCTCAGCCAGCGAAGGCCACGCCTCTTTTTCCGCCGGTTCTGTCGAGTCTGCCTGAACCTTGTCGTCGCCCCGGTCATGGAAATTGCGGACGCGTTCCGGAAGGTCCTGAATCCGGATCAATCCGTCGCACATCGCCGCCGCCCGGACCACCGCATTCTCGAGCTCTCGAATGTTTCCCGGCCACGGATAATTTTGCAGCTGTTCGAGCGCGGCCGACGAGAAACGAACATTGGGTCCGAGCGTGTAGACGCGATCCGCAAACGTTTGCGCCAGCGGTGGAATGTCATCGCGGCGATCGCGCAAGGGCGGCAACGTGATCGATACGGCGTTCAGCCGGTAGTACACATCTTCGCGGAATCTTCCAGCTTTCACCTCAGCTTCGACATCGCGATTGCTGGCGGCGATTACTCGAACATCGACTCGCTGCATCTGGTTTGAACCAACCCGGCGTACTTCTCCCTCCTGCAACACGCGCAAGAGTTTGACCTGGAAGGACAGGCTGGTTTCGGTGATCTCATCAAGAAACACAGTGCCTCCGTTGGCCTCTTCCCACAATCCACGGCGATCGCGATCGGCCCCGGTAAACGATCCCTTCACGTGACCAAACAGTTCGGACTCGATCAACTCCGCGGGTATTGCCCCGCAGTTTACTGCCACGAACGTCTTGTCCGCCCGGCCGCTGCGACGGTGCAACGTCGAGGCCACCAACTCTTTCCCGGTGCCGGACTCGCCGGTGAGGAATACCGGCAAATTTGTCGCGGCCACCCGGCCCACCTGTTTCATGATTTCGATGAATGCGTGGCTGCGGCCCACCAGATCAATCACCCGATGGGGACGGCTGGCTAGCTGATCACGCAGGGCCGCGGAGAGCGATTGCAGTTCTTCCACGCCGAATGGCTTCAGAAGATAGTCATAAGCTCCAAAGGCCGTAGCATCCAAAGCGCCCTCGGCATCGCCATGGCCGGTCATCAAAACCACTTTCGTTTCGGGAAGCTCTTCTTTAAAGCGCCGCAGCACGGCAAAGCCATCCGTTCCGCCGAGCATGACGTCGCAGAAGACAATCGGCCAGTTCTCCTGCGTTAGCATGGCGAAGGCCTCCTCGGCCGAAGCAGCGCGACTCACCTTCCAGCCATCATTCTCCAGCACCATGCAGACAAAGTCTCGCACCGGCTGCTCGTCATCAATTACCAGGGCGTGTAGGGTTCGATTCATAGTTTTAGCGATCCAGACTTTCGTCTGTGATTAGATTCCCGACAGAGGCTGAAGTCTATGCCACTTTCTATTCGTTTACCGCAGCCGGCAGACTGTCGAAACCTTGCTGTGCGGAATTTGAGAGCACATAGGCCTTCCGCCGCGGATTGATGGTCATGGCCGACTCGAACATTTCGGGCGGCATGGGCTTACCGAACAGGAAACCCTGGGCTTCGTCGCATCTCAACAAACGCAGGAAAGCAACCTGATCTTTTGTCTCAACACCTTCCGCAATCACCCTGAGTCTCAAGTTGTGCGCCAAAGTCACAATGGCCATCACCAGGGCCGCGTCGTCCGGATCGGTGGTAGCGCCCTTTACGAACGAACGATCCAATTTCACCGTATCGATTGGAAGGTTTTTCAGATAACTGAGGGATGAATAGCCGGTGCCAAAATCGTCAATGGCCACTCTTACTCCAAGCTTTCTAATCTGTGCCAGAACTTTCACCACCACGTCCGTGTTCTCCATGATCGAAGTCTCGGTCAGCTCGAGTTCGAGACAGGTCGGATCAAGCCTGGTTTCGCCCAGGATTTCCACCACCCGCTCGGAAAAATTCTTCCGTTGAAAATGTCTGGCTGAAATATTCGCCGCAATGCGCAGCGCGCCAAAACCGCGATCCTGCCAGGCCCGGGTGCGAGCGCAAGCGTCACGCAAGACGAACTCACCAATATCCAGAATCAACCCCGTGTCTTCGGCCAACCCGATGAATCTGCCCGGCGAGAGCAAACCAAGTTCCGGGTGCTGCCAACGAACCAGCGCCTCGGACCCCACGACTGCGCCGGAAGCGAGATTCACGACTGGCTGATAGTAAGTAATGAACTCTTTGTTTTCGATCCCCCGACGCATGCTGGTCTCCAACTCCAGACGTTTCACGGCCAGCGCATTCATGTCAGCGGCATAGAATTGATAGTTGTTGCCGCCCTGCGTCTTAGCTCGGTACAGCGCAGCCACCGCGTTCCTTAAGATCGTGCTGGTGTCTTCCCCGTTGGAAGGAAACAGACTGATTCCCATGCTGATGCTGACGTACACCTCCTGGCCGCCCAGACGGAAAGGCGCGTTGAACACCTCCCGAATAGCACGGGCGACCTCAGTCAGATCCGCAGTTTCGATAACGTTAGTTAGAAGCAACGCGAACTCGTCACCCTCAAACCGCGCTGCGGTATCGCCATTTGTGACGCAGCGTTGCAGCCGGGCCGCCGCCTCAGTCAACACGACGTCGCCGGCCGCATGCCCGAGGCTTTCGGTTACCTTCTTGAATCGGTCAATGGACACCAGCATCACCGCGACCAGATTCTGGTTTCGCTGTGCAATCGCCAATGCCTGGGCACAGCGATCCTCAAACAGAACTCGATTGGGAAGATCCGTCAGCCCGTCGTGATAAGCCAGGTGTTCGATTTCGGCAGTGCGCTCTTTAATCATCTCTTCCAGGTGGTTTTCGTAAAGCCGCTTCTGAGTCAGCAAATGGTGATGAGCCAGAGCCCGGTTCACCGCCGTCTCGACATGACGCAGATCCAGAGGCTTGGTGATGTAATCGAACGCACCCGCGCGCATGGCTTCGATCGCGAAGTCGATCGTTTGTTGGCCGCTAATCATCACCACGACGGTGTCGGGAGTTCGTTCCAGGACCCGGGGCACCAGATCAAGACCGCTAATTCCGCCCATGTTTATGTCGCTGATCACCAAATTGAAATTGATGCTGTTCAGGATCGCCAAAGCCTCTTCCGCCGAGCCGACGGTGGTGCAATGGTGGTTCGGGCTTAAAAGGTCCCTGAGCAAGGCGCGAATCTGCTCGTCATCGTCGATGATCAGAATCGCTGGTTTTTCAATGTTCGCAAGCGCCATGATGTTTTCGTTCAACCTGAATTTCGCCCTCCTGCTCTTAAAGCGCGGCCGCTAATACCCGCGTCAGCGGTTTGGCCAAAGACTCAACCGCCAGGTTGGGTGTTGAGTCCAGTTGCTTACGCAGGTGGCACTGATTTCATACGCCACTCTCACTCTCCCTTTTGGGAGAAAGAAGAAACTTAGCGACTCGTCACCAATTCAGAGTCCAGAACCTCCCGCACCTTTCTTACCAGGGCCGCCGGGGTAAATGGTTTTTGAATGAACTCCACATTCGAATCCAACACGCCATGGTGAACGATCGCTTCGTCGGTGTAGCCTGACATGAAGAGCACCCTTAAGTCGGGAAGCAATTCGGTCGCCCGATCGGCCACTTCTTTGCCGCTGGTCTCGGGCATGACTACATCGGTCAGCAGTAAATGAATCGGCTCGGTGCGCTGCAGGCAGAAACGAATCGCTTCGGCACCGCGCGAGGCGGCCAGTACTTTGTATCCCGACTGTTCCAGGATTTTCTGGGCCAGGCCGCGGACCACATCTTCGTCCTCGACCAGCAGGACAGTTTCTGACCCGCCGGGTATAGCCGCCTCAACCACTGTGGCTTCCACATTTTGCGGCGCGGCTGCCAACTCTGGCAGGTAAACTTTAAAGGTGGTGCCGTGACCCAGCTCGCTGTAAACCGAGATGTTTCCGCCGCTTTGCTTGATGATGCCGTACACCGTCGATAATCCCAGCCCGGTTCCTTTCCCTTTCTCTTTGGTGGT
>WNFL01036721.1_pt1 | contig 11010 bp, 10 predicted proteins | sample 5400361 | NCBI WGS metagenome assembly WNFL01 (sample SAMN13153351, study PRJNA577476) | soil metagenome | isolation source: 40 cm soil on Douglas fir-dominated hillslope | place: USA:California | collected 2013-09-17 | reverse complement strand
ACCACGCGACGGTCGATGTGCTGTCGGTGCTGGCGCGGCGCCGTTCGGCTGCGCGTCTGATGCTGGTCGGCAGCTCCTCCACTTGCGATTCGGCGCGGGACCACTCGTTGACGGCGCTCAAGAGCGACCTGCTGGTCCATCGCCTGTGCCGCGAGGTTGTGCTGGGGCCCATCTCCGAGGCGGACGTTGCCCAGTTTGTCGGGCTCGGCTCGACTGGGCAGAATCCCTCGTCAGAGCTTGCCAAGCTGATTCACCGGCATTGCGGAGGCAACCCCCTGTTCATGGTGGCCACGCTCGAACACATGAGCAGCCGCGGACTCGTCTCGCGGGAAGCCGGAGGATGGCAGCTGACCGCGCCGCCCGATCGTATCGAGTTGGGAGTGCCCGACGGTTTGCGAAGGCTGATCGAGGCGCGCATCGAGCGCTTGAGCGCGGATGAACGCAAGGTGCTTGAGGCCGCGAGCGTGGCCGGCGCCGCGTTTGTCGCAAGGATTACCGCTGCCGCGGCGAACCTGGATCCGGAATACTTCGAGGACCTGTGCGATGGGCTGTCGCGCCGGAAACAAATCGTCCGCCTCACGGGCGTACATCGGCTCCCCGACGGCAGCGCCTCGGCACGCTACGAATTCCTGCATGCCATTTACCGTGACGTTCTGTACGGTTGCCAGCCGTCCGGCCGCCGGGCCAGGCTGCACGCGCGCATCGGCCACCTTCTGGAGAATCTGTATGGTGAGAACTCTGGTGAAATCGCAGTCGAGCTAGCGCACCATTTCGAGCTCGGGCTGGACTGGGCCCGTGCGGCGACGTATCTGCAACGCCTTGCGGACACAGCCAGTAGCCGGGACTTGCATCGCGAAGCGACCGCCCTGTCGCAGCTCGCCATCGGACTGACCCGCAAACTGCCCGATGCACAACGCGGCGCTCTCGAATCCGAGATTCTCGAGAAAGTCGCCGCAACCTCCACTTCGTCTCTCGGCATCACTGTGCTGCCAGCGTAGGCACGAGGGGATTGTCACGAGCGAGCGCGTGCGAGGCGCCTCCGATGAGCCTGTGAATGGTGAACTGACCACCTGAACGCATCGGGCGATTGTGCATCGCATTCCTCGAGCGCTGGCGCGGCTTGACAGAAGAGTCGGTCGCCGCCTGCGCGAGGCGCATCTGCAACCAGTTGTCTCATCACGCCTGTAATGTCAAACCGATGGCGGACAACTCGCAGGGGGTCCCGACATAGAGATCGTGCACGTATCTGCACTAACGGACAGCTTATCGCGCGAATAGTTCGACTGCCTCTGGATGGGAGCGGCTCCCGGGGGATAGGCGGGGGTTCACGCCGCGATTCAAGACTGGCGCGGCGCGTTGACTCGACCCCCGCCTCCAGTAACCTTTTCCCGCCAGTGCCGATCCAGGTCCTTGCGTGCTTTCGATGCCCAGACCCCGCCAGCCGTCCCGCCGACCGCTTTCGGACCTGCGGCCGTGTGCCCCAGTCAGCCGTCATCGTCAAGAAGCGACCGCTCCTTCCGTCCCTGCCACTCAGCGCCTCCTTGCCGTGCCGAAGTTCGCCATCCCCAAGCGACCTCGATCCAAGTCAACCTGGATGAGCTCGTTCCAGCCGATTCGATCGCCCCATCGCCCGGCTAATTCGATGTTCCACTCCGACGTGTCGGCGTCAGGCTTGAAGAACTTGCGGTCGAGATCGATGTGCGGCACGGCGTTCGTCAGATGTTTCGCTTATACGGCGATACCTATTTCAGGTCACGGGCGTGGCGGACTTCATTGGCTAATGCAGGGCTGCAAATATCTTCCAGGTCGCGAATCGCCGCTGCCATTTGTTCGATAAGCCCGCCAGCTGCTCCGTTCTCCTCGAAGTGGGTGCGCCACTGGCGCACTTCGCCCCAAATCTGCTTTATTAGTGCAAGGGCATGAGAACGGTCAGGCATAAAGGCGGCGTGACCTGCTATGGCGTTGTTTAGGGTCGCCACTTTGCCTTGTGGGCCGACTTGCAGGCCGAGGAAGCGGTCATGCGCAACGCCGGGACGCGGTACGACATCGTATAGCGGGCTCAGTACCCAACCCGGAAGTCTCGGGTCCCGGAGGAAGCCGTGATTCCGCAAGTGGTCGTCACTGTTGCTCACGAAAATGTTGAAGACCATCCGCGCAAATAGTTCCTCGCAGTCCCTGCGAATTTTCGCAGGGGCGCCGTACGTGCGAATCGCACCCGCCAAATCCGCATAGCTCCTGTTATGAGCCTCAAATTCATGGCAGCCCACTAAGGTCATGCCGCTAACGAAGGGTAATCGGCTTTCGACCAGGCTGGCTTCGGGCTTGGTGAGGTGTAGCGGCGACATAGCATCTGGCAAAGTGCCTGGCTTGTTCCAATAGCGGTCAAAGCGTCGGACCAATAGCACGCCGTGTCCTCCGATGGTCACAACGTTCATTGGCGGGACGTTCATGCCGCACTTCGCGGCCATCTGTAGCGTCAGCGCCTCGGCTGTCGCCATGTCGAAAGCGTCGGACCGGCTTGGAAATTTTGCAAGGCAAAGCACTCCGGCTTCATTGCGTACCGTGGCCTTTGGCCGCGCGCCACCCGACCCCGCGTCGAGTAAGTCCGCGAGCCATGCAGGCAGGGGTTCTCCCGCTTCAACGCGGTCGGCAGCGTCCAGAAGGTAGGTAAGGGACTTGACCTCAGCGGCCGGGCGCGGCGCAGGAGACTCCAAGTCGGTACGCGCATCTAGCGCGCCTACGCGCTCGCTGCCAGCCTCCACGAGGTAGTCAGACTCGGGCAGGCTATTGGCTGGCACCCGGCGCCGCGCTTGGATGACGCGCCGACCCCATGCATCGGGCGCAGCGTCGCGAATTGCGCCGAAGTAGGGAAGCTGGTTTACGGGGAAGGCCTCGACTCCTCGCATCCCCTCCGGGTCATCGAGCGGTAGACTCACCGGGTCGACTTCGAAGCGCTCACGTCGCTCGAGATAGCGCGTGCCATAGGCAAAACGTGATGCCTGCAGCTCAGGGCCCACCTCTGTGAGCGTCAAACGACCAGCCGGGACGAAGCCTCCTGGCAGCCACGCGAACACGTAGAGCTGGCGTTCGGCCATATCAGAAATCCAGTTTCTGAAGCTCGGCCTTGGACAGCAGCCGCACCCTGCGCGTGACTTCGGACTCTGCGAGCGCCTTCAGTGAAGGGTCGGTTTCCTGCAGCAAGTCGAGCAGCGTTAAGTGTGGCGCGATGGCTTCCAGGTAACGCAGGACCTGCGCAAGAGTGCGTCGCGGGTCCCCGGCCTCTATAAGAGCGGCCGTCGAACGAGACAGGCCAGCCTTCACGGCAGCATCGGCTTGCCGAAGCTTGCGTGCGGCACGCAAGCGAGCCAGCTTGCTTCCGAGCTCCCGTGCTTGGCCCCGGCCTTCTTCCGACAGAAGAGCTACTTCGTCGTGTCTCATGTGCGTATATCCACTCCTAAAGCAGATAGTGTATCCAGATACGGACTGGAAGCACATCATAGCGCACGCTGAAAAACACTAGCCGATGAATAGTCCGTATATACGCACATGACCGTCTATACAGACACGCAGGAAAATTCCTGTAGGCGCGCCAAAGTGCCTCTAACGAAACAGGAAATGGGCGGGCGGGAGGCAAACGCGCTTGGCCTGACCACCCAGGTACCGGTGCGCGAGGTCTATTTGACCTCCGGGCCAAGTCGACGTCTCCGGCTTGGCGCCCAGGAGATCGAGCTCCGCCACGCGCCCGCATGGCAGTTGATTCTGCCGGGGCGTTCAGCTGGGAGCGCTGTGCGCGCGCTCGCGTGGCTCGGCCGAGAACGTGCACATGAAGCACTCGCGACGTTGCCGGGCCGGCTATCCGAGGGTGATTTGCAGGAACTCATCGGCGCGCGCGCGCGCCTGCCGACGTGGATGGCGCGCGAGGTCAGCACACTCGCGGTTCATGGCTGAGTGGCATTCGCGAAACGGGAGGGGAGAGCGGCCGGCGGCCCTGATCATCAGTAGGAGGCAAGCGCGTTCAGTGAAATCGATTCCCCGGCCGCCTCCATCGAGACCGGCAGCTGAAACATGTACTCCGGCCGCCCTCTTTGGCGCCCCTCGCGCGGGGCACGTGCTCCGACCTGGCGCGCGACCTCCGCCAGAACAAGGCTCGCGATCAGCCGATAGTGATACGGAAACGAATGCCGCGACAGATCAAGGCCGGCAACACGCAGGCGACGGCCGTTGCGTTCGATGGCGACGGGGTCGACGTGGCCTGCACCTTCGTCTGGGATCACAATCAACTGGCGAGGGCCGCGCGAAAGGTCGAGGCGGTGCAAAGGTGTACCTGTGGACGCCACTGTTACGACGACCGCTTCGGGGACATCGACGACGCTGTGCCCGGCAACCGGGATCAGTCGGATGTCATTGCGCGCGCGCCGGGCCGCGGCGCGGCCTTCGGAGCGGACGATCCGATCCACACCGAACCAGACCCGGGAACTGTCGTCGATGAGTATGCGAGACCACCCAAACGCTGCCGCGGAGCGGATCGCGCTCCCTAGCTCGACATGGTCGGTCGCCGCCGCAAGCAGCACCTCTGGACGACGCGATGCCGGATTGGCTACGCGTGCCATCGCGCCGACCCGGATCCGCGTCAGATAGTTCAGTGCCACCGCCGCCGCCGCGGCAACATTCAGGCAATTAATGTGATGCGACTGCATGGGAATCTGCACCGCGTCCGTCGCGATGCGGCGACTCGAATACGTTAGCCCGCGTCGCTCGTTACCGACCAGCAACGCGAACTGCCGGGCCGCCCGAAACCCATAGAGTTCACGGGCGTCAGGCAGGTTGTCGCACGCGATTACCTGGCCGTATCCGGCCGCCGCATCCAGCGTGATCAGCGGCAAATCGCCACTTTGCGGGCGGGTTGCATCGTTTCTGCCGTCGCTCGCCAACGCGTCCGTCGTGACCGCATTCGCGAATGCACAGTCGACGCCGAACATGCGGGCCGCTGCCATCATGACGCGCGCGTTACCCGGATTCTCGATCGAGTCCCCGATCAGGATCGCCGATGGCGGAGTCACCAGTCGACGCCGTCCGACACCTGCACGGCCCCGTGCCTGCGTGCTATCCGCGTTGCGTAGGCTTCATGGTCGCGCGTTCTCGCGATGCGGGTGGGGCGCTTGCCCTTGTCGTGCTGCAGCCTGTGGTGTCCAAGCTCATGCATCAGAACTTCGCGCAGGAAGAACTTGCGCAACGCCGCTGGCTGCCAGTCGATCCATGTCGTTCCGAGCGCATTGTCCGCCCGAACCGATGCCCCGGCGTGCAGAAGGCGGCGCGTCTCCGCGGTTGGCAAGCGACCGCGTACGAACCACGGAGGCACAGGCTGCTCGAAGAGTTCGATCCGGCCGATGGACACAAATCGCCCGAAAAGCAGTCCGGTCCCGCCAGCTTCTGCAGGCGCCTGCGCCAGCGCGATCTGGCGAACGCCGTAGAGCAGATCCGGGTCGAGCAGGCGCAGGAACCGCAACACGTCGCGACGGCTCGCAGCATGCAGCCACCCGGGGCGGGCGGCCGCTTCGGTTACTCGGATACGCAGCGGCGCAGCGGGCGGCTGCGATTCGGCAGACGATGGGCCAACGCCGAACCGATCGACCGACTCCCCACCCCGGCCTCCACGTCGGTGACTGTCGGCACGCGGCGCTCGCGGATCGAGAATTCTGCGAATGGCGCGTATGACCCGAGGATCGGTGTGCAGGCTGCGGGACATTCGTCACACGCCGGGTCGTTCGCGGTCCTTCAGCAATTCGCGCTTCATGGATCAGGCGGCACCTTTCTCACGGGTCGGAGCGCGCTCATCCTTCGCCCCGGCGTTTTCTCGATACAACTCCCAGCGGCGTCTGCGCGTCCACAGCGCCTTTCGGCCGATGCCGAGCATCGATGCCAGCTCCATTTCGCTGTGCGTGTCCTGGTGAAGCAGGATGAACTCGCGGATGTACTCCTCAATGGGCAAAGGCCGATCCGGTTTGCCGGTCTCCAAGGGCACCTTCGTCAGCAAGGGCAGCATGTCTGACAGATCGCTGCACGTCAGGACATCCGAGTCCGCGAAAATGACTGCCCGTTCGATCAGGTTCTCCAGTTCACGGACGTTGCCCGGCCAGTCGTACTCGTGCAGAAATGACCGCAGATCCTCCCCGATGCCCCGAATGCGCTTGCCCATCTTCTGGCAATGCTGTTCCAGGAAGTGCTGTGCGAGGACTTCGATGTCGTCTCCACGCTCGCGCAGCGGCGGCACCAGGATCGTGACCACGTTCAGGCGATAAAAGAGATCCGCTCGGAACGCCCCCTTTTCCGTTTCGACCTTCAGGTTGCGGTTGCTGGCCGCCAGGAAACGGGTGTCGATCAGGTAGCTGTGGCTCGATCCGACCGGGCGTACCTGCTTTTCCTGGATCACCCGCAGCAGCTTGACCTGCAGGTTGAGCGGCAATTCGGAGATTTCGTCGAGAAATAGCGTTCCGCTGCCCGCTTCCCGGATCAGCCCTTCGCTGGCGCTGACGGCGCCGGTGAACGCGCCCTTGACGTGCCCGAACAGCTCCGACTCGAGCAGGTCGGACGGGATCGCGCCGCAGTTGACCGCCATGAACGGGTTGTCGGCTCGATGGCCGGAAAAGTGGATCGCCTGCGCCACGAGCTCTTTGCCGGTCCCGCTTTCCCCCTGGATCAGGACGTTGGCGTCGGTCGCGGCGACCTTCTGAATCAGCGTCTGGACGCGCCTGATGCTTTCACCTTCCCCGATGATCCGCTTGTTGGCATAGACCTTCTTGAGGCTGCGCTTCAGGACCGCATTTTCCTTGCGCATGCGCCGCTCGTTGATCGCTCGCTCAATGGCGAAGGCGAAATCGTCGTTACGGAACGGCTTGATGATGTAATCGGCCGCACCCCGGCGAAGCGCGTCGATGGCACTTTCAATGGAGGAGTACCCGGTCATCAGGATGACCGGGATGTCGCTGTCGAACTCCTTCACGCCGCCGATCACGTCCAGGCCGGTGATGTCGGGCAGCTTCAGGTCGGTGATGACGAGGTCGAACGCTTCCTTGTGCAGGTTCTCCAGTCCCGCCTTTCCGCTCGCCGAGAAGACGGCGCGGTAGCCGGCCGTCTCCAGGATGGACTCCACGCACTGGCCAACGCTCGCGTCGTCGTCGATCACCAGGACCCGCTCTTTCGGGGCCGGGCGAGGAGTCGATTTCGGACCGCAAACCGTCATGACCGCCTTCCATGCAGCGGAAGCTGCACGCGAAAACACGCGCCCGCCCCCGTGTTGTTCTCGACGTAGATCCGGCCCCCGTGCTCATGGGCGATCTCGCTGCTGATCGATAGCCCCAGTCCCGTTCCATCGCCGACCGGCTTGGTCGTGAAGAACGGTTCGAAGATCTTCGGGAGCAGGGCCGGCGGAATGCCGGGACCGCTGTCGCAAATGAGCACTTCGATCTGCCCGGCCACCGGGCGATGCGTTTGCACCGACAGGCGCCCCTGTCCCTGCATGACCTGGATGGCGTTCAACAGGATGTTGTAGAAGATCTGCTGGATCTGCCCCTGGTTGCCGAATGCCACGGCATCCGGATCGGGTCGATGCTCGACCTGTATCTGCCCGAAGTGGCGATCCTGGCGCAACACCGCCACGGCTTCATGGACGGCCTCGTCCACCCGGAACGGAATCCTCGGTTCGTCAGCGACCCGGGAAAAGCCGACCAGCCGTCGCGAGACATCGAGCATGCGCTTCACGTTCGCCGCGATGTTGGTCAGCCCCTTGCTCAGCGCGTCGGGCGAGATGTCCGATTTTGACTGAAGGATCTGGACCATCGAGTAGATCGCCGCCAGCGGATTGCTCAGCTCGTGGCTGACTCCGGCCACCATGAAGCCCAGCGAGGCCAGCCTCATCGTCTGGGCTTCGATGGTCTCGCGCTCCCGCTCGCGGGTCTGGTCCATGACCAGCAGGTACGCGCCCTGGAGCAGCCTGCGCAGGCGGATGTGCTCGTACACGGTCCCATCCGGGCCCTGGTGAACGAGGTCCACGTCTTGCGCCGTGAGCCACGGGATCTCGCCCTTGAGCGCCGAGTAGATCTCGGGAAAGCCTTGCGCCAGCGTTTGCGGCGATGGCATTTCGCCGGTGGCCGGCCGCGCTGACAGTTGCCCGCTTGCGTGGACGACCCACCCACCCTCGTCCACGATGATCGCAGGCCATGGCAAGGAATCCAGAAACGCAGGAAATTCCTCACCGGGGAAACGAGAGCGGTTCATCCTCCCGTGGATCTGCCGCGGATTTGTTTCGATTGCGGACAACGGCCGTTTCCTTTTGCAATCAGGCTGGCCGCGGGCGACGCCGTCGAAAAAGTCCAAGCCCTCAAATCAAAACGTATATTTACTGCGGCATGAAACTTGCTGGATCTTGTGTGGTGAATCCCTGAGGATTTTTCCGCGCGACGCGTGCACGCTTACAAACAGGTGACCACCATGTCTGAGATATTAACCCCACGAGCAGCGACCGACGTGCTCTCACAGACGGACTTCTTTTCGGTGCTCACGGACCAACAGCGAGCCAGCGTGTCGCGGATCTGTGGACGGCAGGATTTTCCGGAGGCGCAACCGATCTATAACCACGGGGAGCCAGCCAAGTACTTTTACGTGCTCGCTGAAGGAACGGTCCGATTCGCGGTCGGGTTCGGCCGCCGCAATGCGTCAGCCGGCGACATGCTGCGCCGCGGCAACGTGTTCGGCTGGGCAGCGCTGACGCCCGCCGCCAAATACCGCATCGCGACGGCGTCCTGTCTGACCCCGTGTACCGTCCTGGCGATCGAAGGCGACGAATTTCTCGATCTGATGGAACAGGACAATGCCCTGGGCTTCCAGGTGATGAAGCAACTCAATCTTCTGATCACCGGCACGTTGACCGCCTTCGCCGCGGGCTAGTGCCGTCGTGCTCTGGTTGCTGCTTACTTCGCTGGGGGTCGGCGTGCTGATCGGGGCGGTCTCGATCGGCGGCATTCTGCTGATCCCCGCCCTGAACCTGCTGGGCGGACTCGTGATTCAGAAGGCCATGGCGACGGCCTTGTTCACCTTCATATTTACCGGTGCCGCCGGCACCTGGCTGTTTGCGCGACGAGGCAGCATCGACTGGAAAGTCGCGGTACCGGTTTGCCTCGGCGCCGCGCCCTTCGGCTTTCTCGGCGCATGGGCGAATTCGAGATTCGATGGAACGGCTCTTTCGCTCCTCCTCTCGTCAGTCATCGCCTTCGCGGGCATCTACACGCTGTTCGGTCACAACCCAGCCCGACAGGCGCCGTTCGCGCAGCGACCGGGGATTAGGCAGGCGCTGCTGGCCGGGATCGGCGCCGTGGCCGGCTTCGGATCCGGCCTGACCGGCGTCGGTGGGCCGGCCCTGTCGGTTCCGATCATGGTGCTGTTCGGGTTTTCTCCGCTCGTGGCGATCGGCGCGAGCCAGGTCCTGCAGATCCTGGCCTCGGTGTCAGGAACGGTGGGCAACCTTCAATACGGATCGATCGACCTTCGCCTGGCCGGCGTCGTGACGGTGTTCGAGATTCTGGGAGTCATCGTCGGCGTGGGGATTGCTCACGCGGTGAATCCCCGATCATTGCGGCGCTTCGTCGGAGTCCTGTGCGTCGTGGCCGGCACCGCTCTGACGGTGCGTGCGCTCGCCTCCTGGTAGCTTCTGCGTCCGGCGTGTTTCTATCGCCGGCAGCAGGCCCTCACGAAATCGCCTGGTAGTAGAGGTTCTGCGGGTGGTTCGATTGCGCGAAGAAGAACCAGCGCTCCGCGATCAAGCCGGCGTACTGCACGACGAAGGCAGCCCACAGCAGCCAGGGTGATGAGACCACAAGGCCGCACGCGAGCAGGATGGATGGAATCACGAACGCGAAGGCCAGGAATCCCCACTTGATGGACCGCATCAGCGCGCGAGAACGCCCGTGAAAGAACTCGCGCGTATTGAAAGAACCCCCCATGAACCCCTGGGATTTCTGCTGGATGCGCGGATGGCGGATGCCGATGGCGGTCTGCAGGCTCGACCTGGGCTTGATGCTGCTGTTGCGCACCAGCGAAGCGGCGCGCGTTGCCGCGCCCAGCAGTGTGAGCACGAGGGCGGTGGTCGCGTAAGCCGGTGCGAGATGGGTGGCGGCCAGGGCCGCAAAGGCGGCCGCCAGCGTGAACCCGGACGCGCAGCCGAGCAGCAGGTAGTTCACGACGGTCAGCGGACTGGCCCATTCCTGGAGGAACTTGATGCACGCGTAGATCATCCCCGTGCAGACGAAAAGCGCCACGCACAGGACCGTCGCCGCGGCGCCCACGACCAGCGTTCCGCGCAGGTTCAGGATGTGGCCGAGCCCGTAGAGCGCGACCAGGGCCATGAAGGCGGGCAGCGCGATCACTTCCCGCGAAAGCCACGAGGTACGCCACATGGCCGCCGCCCGCCAGGCTCGTTCCGGGTGTCCCAGGTGCAGGAACGAGGCCCCCAGCCCCAGTGCGCTCAGCGCGAACGAAAGCAAGCTGCCGGCGACGAAGAAGAACCTTCCATCGGGCATCGCAACGAGCTGGAGCGCGCTGGCCAGCTCCGCGCTGTACACAGCCAGGAACAGGCCCTGACCGGCGCCGATCAGGGTCGTGAGGAAGATCACCGAAAACGCGGGGCGCATTTGTCTGAAGTGTCGGCGTGTCCGGATCAAGCAGAGCGGATGCGGCTCGTGTCGACTTCACCAGCTCGCAAAGTCGTCCAGTGCCGGGGTCTGGTGGCCCGGCTGGGGCGTCTTGCGGTCGATTTCCAGAGGGTTGTCGGCCCGCACCAGCTTGTCCTCAGGGATGGGGACCTCGGTCTTGCGTCGCGGCAGGTAGTGGTTGGCCGGATTGCTCCCCCACTCGGGCATCAGCTGGTAGCCGCCGCGCTCGCGAATGGCGGTGGCCACCTCCGAGTCCGGGTCGTGTATGTCTCCGAAGAGCCGGGCGCTGGTCGGACAGGCCATCACG
>WNFL01183278.1_pt1 | contig 11011 bp, 10 predicted proteins | sample 5400361 | NCBI WGS metagenome assembly WNFL01 (sample SAMN13153351, study PRJNA577476) | soil metagenome | isolation source: 40 cm soil on Douglas fir-dominated hillslope | place: USA:California | collected 2013-09-17 | reverse complement strand
TATCGAGCTGTTCAGTGACACCGCATTCATCAAATCTTCGCGGCTGGTCATTTCGACCATGAACGCCTGCCGCGCCGGCATGTCGAATGCCATCACCATCCCGCCCAACCCGGCCAGCACCAGAATTTGCCACGCCTGGATAAGCCCGGTCGCGATCAGAATGGCGAAAGCGAACGCCAGGACCATTGAGCACGTTTGCGTGATCAAAACGATGTTCCGTTTCGAGTGCCGATCCGCCACCGACCCACCCCAAATCGAAAACAGCATCATCGGCGCTGAGCCGACCGCGGCGACCGTGCCTAAAAGCATTTTCGATCCGGTCAGTTGATATACCAGCCAGCCCTGGGCCGTGTTTTGCATCCAGGTGCCGATCAGGGAAATTAACTGACCCGAAAAGAAGAGCCGGAAATTGCGATGCTTCAGCGACGCGAAAGTGCGTTGCCAAAGCCAGCCGCCTTCCACGACGCGCCGCGGTTGGCCGGTCACTTCTTCGGGAACCGTTGCAATCTCCGGTGACTCTTGCGGGTTGTTTTGAGCCATGAATCATTAATCGAAGCGCCGCGCCGCTTTTAGAATCGTCGGAATCCGCCGCCGCCAAACGGGCTGGAGGGTCGGTTGGCAGTCCCGGTCGAACTGGCGATTAATCCAGTCACGATTTGATCGCCTTCCTTCAAACCTTCGAGGACCTCCGTGTTGACTCCATCGCTGATTCCGGTTTTGACCTGCACTGGTTTTAACTCAGGCTTTTTCGCTGTGCCGCCGGTTACGATATATACGGTTCGGGGGCCGGCCCGTTCAGGCCTTGGCCGAGGCGTTGCCATTCCACCAGCCCCACCGGCCCCCCCGCCGCCGCGCTTTTCAGCGCCCGCCCCGCCACCTGGTCCGCCCGGCCCACCGGGACCGCCGCCACCAGGACCACCAGCCCCACCACCGTTTGCGCCGCCGCCTTTTCGGCCGCCGCCGCCTTCGCGCTGCATCCCAGCCTGGCCGCCCGCTTGGCCACCGCCTTGCATTGCCGGCTCGGCGCTGGCGGCTTTCGCCAGCTTGTTGGTTTCCGACGCGATGACCTCAGGCGGTTTAAACCTGAATGCAGAATTGGGCACCTTGATGACACTGTTCCGCTCCGCCAGAACGATCGAGATGGTCGCGGTCATTCCGGGAAGCAACTTCAGATCGTCGTTGGCCACCGAGATGACGCAATCGTAATTCACCACGTTTTGGTTGGTGATTGCTCCATAACGAATCTGGCTGATCTTGCCGTGGAAGCCGTGGAAGCTGCGGTAGGGATATGCATCGACTGAAAAACTGGCGGTTTGCCCGATGCTCACGCCGCCAATGTCCGCCTCGGAAACGAGCGCGTCGATTTGCATTTTCCCCAGGTCGTTGGCGATGACAAACAGCGTGGGCGTGTTGAAACTGGCGGCGACCGTCTGGCCAACATCGACATTTCTCGAAATGACCACGCCATCGACCGGCGCAAAAATCGTGCAACGCGACAAATCCACCTTCGCGTTATTCAGATTCGCTTCCGCCGACTTTAGCTGCGCTTCCGCCTGTAGCGCCTGCGCCATGGTGGTGTCGTAATCGGAAGCTGAAATAAGCTTGTTGGTGTAAAGCGAAGAGGCCCGGCGCGATTGCACTTCGGCCAACGCTACATTGGCTTTCGCGTTGGCTACTTCCGCTTCGGAGCGCAACACCGCGCTTTGGTAACTCGACGGATCAATCTCGGCGATTACCTGGTTGGATTTCACTTCCGAGTTGTAATCGACGTAGAGTTTGTTGATTCGGCCGGAAATCTGGCTGCCCACCTGGACATTGACGACCGGATTAAGCTGGCCGGTGGCGCTGACCGCCTGGATCAAGTCCCCTCGGCTTACCGTCACTATTTGGTATTGCTCAGTCGAACCCGACGATTTGTTGTAATACCAAATGCCGCCGCCGACCACGCAGGCAATGATTATTGCCGAGATTATCCATACCAACCACCGCGAGCTTCCGTTTTTTGCCATAATATTCGCCCGTGCCTGTTCCCAGGTATTTGCCAGGATGAAAATAGCTTACTCGAACCTGGATGCTTGTCGATTTTCCGCTTTTTAATGAAGCGTGTCTATTCTTAGAATCCCGCGGTGCTCGAATTATTCACCAGCCAGCTTGCCGACTCGCGACCATTGACGCCGGAGCAATCGCGGATAGCCGTCGAGCACCTGATCGATGAATCCAATTCACCGCTGTCCAAGGCGGACTTCCTGATCGAGCTGGGCAGGAAAGGGGAGACCGTCGAGGAAATTTCCGCCTTTGCCCGCGCGTTGCTCGAGCACTCGATTCAGCCGCCGCTCGACCCGGCATGGCGTCGCGCCAACGTTATTCTGGACGTCTGCGGCACCGGCGGCGACCGGTTGAACACGTTTAATATTTCAACAACCGTCGCGCTGATTTGCGCCGCCGCCGGCGTGCCGGTGGCCAAACATGGGAATCGCGCGATTACTTCGCAGGCCGGCAGCGCCGATGTCCTCGAGGCGCTCGGCATCCGCATCGACATGTCGCCGGCCGAAGCGGCTGCGTCTTTGCGCGAAAGGCATTTTGCGTTTTTCTTTGCGCAACGGTACCACCCGGCGTTCAAACAGATTGCCTCGGCCCGCAAAATTTGCGCCGAACGCGGCCAGCGAACCATCTTCAATTTTCTCGGACCGTTGTTGAATCCGGTGCGGCCCAACGCGCAGCTTGTCGGCGTACCGCGGCCGGAACTGTGCGAGCCGATTGCCATGGTGCTGCAATCGCTTGGCGGTCTGCGTGGAATGGCCGTGTGCGGGCAGGTGAGCGATGCCGGTGCCGATGGCGCTCGCTGGCTCGACGAACTTTCCACATTGGGTGAAAACCGCGTCGCCGAATTTTACCAGGAACGAGGGTTTACCGCGTCCCGCCTTTCATTGGACCCGTTTCCGCTGCAACCGGCCACGCTTGGCGATTTGACCGGTGGCAGCCGTGAAGTGAATGCCGAAATCGTCCGGCGCATTCTCCACGGCGATGAACGCGGCCCAAAACGCGACGCGGTCCTGCTTAACGCTGCAGCCGCGCTGTTCGTCGCCGGTCGAACCCGAACACTGGCTGACGGCTGGGACCTTGCATCGAACGTGATCGACAGCGGCAATGCCCAATCCAAGCTGCGGCAATTGGCTGGATGAGACCATGCCCTGCCCTGGGTTCATCCCAACGACGCCGCAACTGCCACCTCCGTCCCTAATCTCGTGTTCAACACTCCAATATTCCAACATTCGAACGTCAACACTCTCTTTTTCCGAAATTCCTTCGCGTTGTCGCCCTCGATCAGATTCCCATCTTCGTGCTCCTTCTCGATCCTTCCGTTTTCTATTTTTCTTACTTCCGTCTTCGTTGCCCGATAAGCTTTGTCCGGTGGATTTTGCGCGTTGAAGCGCAATTTGTTCTCGCGCGCCTGATGTGATTCAAGTAAACCGTCCAACGGTGACAAACACGAAGCCGATGATACCCATCCGGAGCATCAGAAACGCGTGAAAGAGCTTGGTAGGCAACTTCGCATTCAGGGTCTCGATGTGGTAGTCGACCAAATTTACGTTGAGGAATGTCCTGGTGGCCCCGATGAAGGATGGCCGAGCTGGTGCGAGGGGCAAGCTAGCAACGCGGACAAAATTCTTATGGTTGCGAGCGCGGGCTATTTTCGTTGTTTCGATAATAAGGAGGATTTCGGAAAGGGGTTGGGCGCTGCGTGCGAAATTAATGTGATTCGAAATAAATGGCTGTACGGTACCGGATATAAGCCCGACAGAGTACGCGTTATATATTTCGACAAGACAAATATTAAGAACATTCCCGACGCACTATCACACATCCACAGATTCTGGGTTGTAGATGCGGAAGAGCTGAAGTCGCTCGTCGCTTGGCTCAAAGGGGATTCGTTCGCCAGCTCCGCGGTGACGGCGACCGCCACTGATACCATATCCTGGCCGCCACCAATTCTCGGTTACTTGCCGCGGTTGGCCGATCGCCAAAACGAGTTTGCTTTCTTTGTGTCAATGATCGCGGGCGGTACCCGCGAACGGGTATTGTTCCTGGAGGGGCCTAGCGGACACGGAAAGACTAAATTAGTTGCCGAGTGTCTAACGTATGCGCAACAGGCGCTCAGTACGGAGGCGTGTGTCGCTGTTGATTTTAAGAGTAGCCCTACCCGTGAGGTGGCGTGGCAAACACTCAGCCTTGGTCTGGCTTCAACCTTTTCGGCTGACGAGCCAAATGATTCTCGCGGAATCCGTCACGTCCTTCGGAGAAGCGCGAGACCCACCTTATTGCTTTTCGACACGTTCGAGCAAGCCAGCACTGATGCTCGGGAGCTTATAACACTATTATTGACAGATCTCTATGTGGCCCGTGGGGTTTGTGTTGTAGTCGCAGGCCAATCTGTTCCCGAGCATACAAAAACCATTTGGGCTGATTGGGTGCGTTTTTTTTCGCTTTTACCAATCAATAACACTCAGGATTGGTTGCATTACACCCAGTACACACATCCACAGCTACAAGCAGCAGAACTTCAAACCCTCACGAGAGCTTCAGGCGGGACTCCAGGCGTGATGATTACACTCATTAGAGGACTCGCGGAGTCGCTACGAACCAACGCTTGAGCTATGTCCTCACTCTCTGACCGGCTGGAAAGACTACAGGCTGGTGATCCTGGGCAAAGGGTACTTATCGCTCTCGAGTTTTTCCTGGACTCCCAGCCTGAATCGCGCCGTGAGTTGCTTCGCATTGCAATTGAAGCGGCTGCAGTGCCGCATTGGTTTGACGCATCGACGTTATCGCATCTGCTTGGCTTGCCGCGCTCCGAAGCAGAGTCAATCGAATCTCTGCTCAGAACATTTCCCATGATCGAAAGCTTCAGATCTCGCGGCTTGGCGGCATTGAATGTCCATGAAAGCACTCGCCTCGCGATTCGTAAGCAGCTTTACTCTTCACAACTTCGACGATTGGCCATCCTCTCCGCCCGAACTATCGAGGTGCTTGGCGACTCTGCGGAGCCCCACATCATTGCTGAGAGACTTTATCACAAATTCATCGCAGAGCCGGATAGTGCCGCAGTTGAATGCGAGGTGCTTTATCGCGAATGGGCCAGTACAGCCTCCCCTGAGGTCCAACAAACTCTTCAGGCGGCACTTCAAGAATTGGAGAACACCGGCATGGTAGCAGGTCGGCCTCGCGCTCATGTACTGCTCGTCATTGGTTGGGTCAGTTATTTGCGGGGGGAAACGGCTAGGTTAGCCCAATTAGCGCGCACTGCATTGGATATTTCAGAGGCGGCCGGTTATGCGCCTGCGATTGGACAAGCCCTGTGCCTACTCGGGGATGTGCAGAAGGAAAACGGGCACGTCCGACCCGCCTTGATTAATTATCAACGTGCATTAGAGACGTTTGAGTCTTTGCGGAACGGTTCAAGTCTGGAGTATGGCATTCAGAAGTTTGTCGCAATAACGCACACTCGTCTCGGTGACGTGCTACAAAAGCTCGGATATCTTGAGTCCGCTCTCGAGCATCAACTGCGGGCCTTGGAAATATTTCAAAGTCATTATACAACAGATCCAGCCAAAATTAGTTCGATAAAAGACCTCGCGTCAACGTATGAGCGAGTAGCTGACGTTTTGCAACCTCGCGGCCAGATATCCAAGATCCACGAATATGTCGCGAACGCCATCAGGCTGCACGAGGCGCTTGCCGAAATGGCACCAGAGAACGCCGCTTGGCGGTACGATGTCGCGAGGTGTTATAACCAACTGACGGACCTGCTCCACGCGGAGGGCCGCTTGGATGAGGCAATAACTGCGATCACCAAATCCTTTAAGATTCATCAACAATTGATAGTAACGGGTCCGAGCAATATGGTCTGGATACGGGGCCTAGCCGCCGCATATTCACGATTCGGCGAAATCCTTTTTGCGCGCGGCAGGCTGTCAGAATGCTACGCCGCTTTCGACAACGCCTACGCAAGATTTGATTACCTAGCGAAAATCGATCCGCTAAACATGCAATACGAAAGGAATTCAGCGGTTGCACAGGCCAAAACAGCCGAGATCCTTCATCTTATTGGAAAGAGCGAGAGTGGTTTGTCTAACGTCAATCTAGCGCTTGAAAGGCTAAAGGCAATCGCTGAAAAAGATCCGGCCAATGCTGACGCTCAGAGGGATGTGGCCATTACGGAGAACCGGATCGGCGACTTGCTTGTCGCCAGCGGTGACCCTTCCCGGGCACTTCATGCTTTTAATAGATGTATCAAAATCTTCGAGAGACTTTCCGGTCAGGACCCAGGCAATCTGAGCTGGAAACGGGAGCTAGCGGTTGGGCACTTGCGAATTGCTCAATTAAGGATTAAGCGCGGAACGTTTGATTCCATGTCTGCCATTAGGAGAGCGCTGGGGCTGTTTTCTGCCTTGAGCGCAACGGAACCCAAGAATGTCATGTGGCAGGGAGATCTGGGGGTCGCGAATTTGGTCTGCGGAGACATCCGTCGGGACTCCAACCAATTTCATAAGGCTCGCTTGAACTACGAAAAGGCGATTGCAATATTTAGAAACATCACAGTCGCGAGTCCGCAACTGAATTTGACTCGTAGGCAATTAGCCACAGCTCTGTTCGCGTTGGGTGCTCTGGAAATTCGGTGTGACAACGTCGTGCGGTCGCGGGAACTTAACAGGGAGTCGGAGAATATTCTGGTCGATTTGCTTAATCAGAACCCGGACGATCCGCACTTGGCAAAAGAACTAAAAGATATTCGAAACATTTTGGGTCAATCGCGGGATAACCAGAGATCAGCTTAGTAGGCAAAAGATCAAAACGGGGCTCTGAATAAGATTCTCCACAATAGTAGCGGCGTCAGAAAAACGGCGGCAATGCGGCGGCTGCGCTGTTCGTCGCCGGTCGCACCGGAACGCTGGCTGATTGCTGGGAGCTTGCGTTGGCTTTGTTTAGTTCGTCCGGTTATGCTCGAACTCTGAGCGCAACCCAACAACGCGATCAAGTGTGCGCCCTGGCCAAGCGCGATTCTCGAAAAGCGCTCGCGAAGGCTCAAGAGATTTGCGATCCTTGGTTCAGAGCGCAAGCGCTCGCGTGGGTGGCTCGGTACACTGAGGATGACCCGATCAAGATCGCAAAGCAGGCGGCCAAGGCTGCCGCTGAATGCGACGACGAATATAAGCAAACGGCTGTCCGTGCATGGGAGATTGCCGCGTTGGCCGAACGCAAGCTTCTCACTGAGGCGAGGAAGGTGTTGCGCATGGCACTGGCTCAATCCAGGAGCGTAGTGCCGTTATCGTCCCGCGCCGAAGCGCTAATTTTGTTACTTCAAGCGGCTTGTCGGATCAGCCCGTCGGATGCCGAAGTGGTTGCTGAAGAAGTGACCAACTCTTGTGGAAATGATTCGCACTGGCGATGCAAACGAGCGATTCGCGATGCTGGCAAGCTCGTAGATGGGCAAGTTGCGCCTCGCCAGTTTTTCTGGTAGGCATTGCGGAACAATTCGGCTCCACCAAAACAGCCGCCCGAGCACGGGAGATTTTTATTCTCCTCGTTTGCGCGGCAGCGATCTGGTTTTCGCCGACTTGCCGACTCATCAGATCCTTTGACCATCTCGAGCAAAATGGCAAAAAAACAATCACTGGCTCGGAACTTCAGGCTTGGGCGGTTCAAGTCGTGGCGCAGTATCCAGCGCCAACTAACGGGTATATGCGGGTGCGACGCTCAGAACTGATCGCGACGCTTCCGAAACCCCTATCGGATCTATATCACAATCCTCCGGACATTTTTGTTTACGAGACCGTCACCAATTCTCCAGGCCACGTTCGGCTTGTTTGGGGAGGTGGAATGATCGGACATTGCGGTTTTGATATTGGTCCTACGAATTTCATCAGCGCAGGTCACCGGTGGCAGGATGGCGTTTACTTCTGGAGTGATTCTCAACACCCCTGATCGGCCGGACAGATTCAAGCCATTGATCGGGAGACAGCGCGGACAATCTCGGAAGGTAGATGGATGCCCGCAGCCAATTTGCGAATTGCGAATCCCGATGATCGGTGGATGCTGGTGGAGAGGATGAAGCCGACGTATCCTTCCAGTGACGACCCGATGAGCGTGGCAAAGAAAAAGCTTCAGGAATATGACAATAAGTAGCGAACAAGCTCGCCGGTTCCCCACATCTTTTCGTTTCGAGAACGGCGAGATGCAGCGAGAACTCTGGGCTGCGGTTGAGCCCCTGGGCATTGGGGCTAGCCGGCAACCCGACGGGACCATACAATTTAAAGCAGAGAATTGGGGGGCTGTAAATACCGAGGCGCACAAGCTTCGCGATAAGAGATTTGGTGACTGGTATTTTATGATGAATGTAAGGCCCGACCCCATGTTTGCCCGGATGATTGAGCGTCTCCGTGCCCATACCCTGCCTTATGAGCTGGAGCTTCACGGTTCCCGGAGGGTGTTGCTATTACCACAAAATGAGCAGCGAAAGCACAAGGAGATTATGCTTGAATGAAGCGCAACAAGCCTACCGTGAGGGATCAGCATATTGAGCACCGTGCCAGGAACGATGTCGCTGCGCTTAAAGTACAGAGGAGTGGCCTCAGCCGTCAGGCCCCTGAGGTCATGTTTTAAGCCGTTGCCTGATTTTCTCGCGGCAGTTTGGCTCGACTATTTAGGAGCTCGGCCCTGGAGCTAGATCCACGGCGTTTTCCGCAGCTAAAAATATTCTCTGTTTTTGTGCCTTTTGGAATTCGAGTCCATCCGCGTTCATTTGTGTTCATCTGCGGTTAACCATATTTCAGTTTCGCGTACTTGATTCGAGTTAATTCCGTCAGGCATTTTAGCGATTTTTCTTCGTTTCCTTTGTTAACTTCTGTAAAAAATTCCTTTCAGTTGCGTCTTCGATCTCGTTTTTTCGAGCCAATATTCCATCATTCCATTGTTCCAATATTCCACCGTTCCAGGCTTCCATCATTCCATTTTGGACGGCTTTTTCTTCTCTATATTCTCCACAGTCTCCCCAGTCCTGTAAAGTATCCCGATTTGCGATACAAATGACCGAGTAATGAAAGAATTAAACTTAGCGACGATCGCAACCGGGCGCAGCATGCCAGTCTTGAATAATGTCAGCGCCTCGACCCGCACCACCGATAATGAAAACAGAAATACGACGCCACCAATCTCGGTAAATCCATATTCATCTTCGTTTCCTTGGTTAACTTCTGTGAGAGATCCGGTTGTTCATTTGTTCCCTCCGTTTGCTCTGCGGTCTTCTGTTAATTGACTCCTTCCGTCCCACTGGTTTTCCAACCGTCTCCAGGTAAATCAAACCACCTAAAGCTATCTAAAAGTGAAATTTGTTTCGTTGTCTTTTATCGGCTACACGGAGGAGTTAGACTTGTCGCAAAGCCCAGCCTACCTGCCGAGTCACTTCGATCATCATGAAAATCTGCGCGCGGCCCATGCTCAAGGCGCGGCGGTCACGCGGATGCGGCGCGCCGCGGAAAAGGTCGCGTTGCAAATCACACCGTTGGTAAAGCTCAGACCGGACACTTCGTTTGTAACCGCATTGGTGGCGCCGAGGCTGATGCCATTGGTCGTTGCCAGGTTTGGCAAGCTGGTGTTAGTCGCGGTGGTGAGCGCCAGACCAAGGTCCGGTGGCAGGGTCAAGGAAGGATTCGTTGCCACAGGAGGATTTGTCGTTGCCAGGGATGGCAGCGTTGAATTTGTGGACACAACCGTGGCTGAGCCGGGGAGCGCTAGATCGGACGGGACGGAGATGTTGGTGCTCACAGTGGATTGGCTATTGGTATCGACCGTAGTTGTCGTTCCTGAAACGGGCACGCCGGGAAGCGGCGGCAGTGCGGCAGTGGTTGAGCCCGCGGCGGCGCTGACGCCGTTGCTGCTGCTGACGATGCTATTTGTCGAGTTGGTTGAATTGGTCAGACTGCCTTCACTGCCGACGTCGAGGCTGGCGAGGACGAATTGTATCTGGCCATGAAGCGAAAGCCGGTTGCGCGGGTTGCGATCTCGCTCTCGCAGGATGACGGTTCCGACCGATTGCGTTTCCTCGGGAGCAAAGACGTAAGCGATGCGCGCGTGTTTTGCGCCATCGTCATTAGTAATGCCGCCCTGAAATTGAAACACGTCACAAACGGCCGAGCCGTCAGCGAGCCGGACCACCTGGATGCTGTCCGCGCCGGCGTTGTACGCGAGGTCGAATTGCTGATTGGTGCCGAGGTTGTTTGTGCGCAGGCCTTCTTCGCCAGCGCAACGGGCGATCAAATCCCACTGGGTGATTCGGCGTGAGGTGAGAGTGCCATTAACGAGGGCCTGGGCGGTGCCGCTAAAATCAAGATGGAAGAGATCCTGGCCTGAACCTGATACTGCAACAGAGACAGCCGCCAACATGGCCATCCATACTTTCCGAACTATCATAATGCTTTTGTGTCAATGTGTGTGGTTTCTTGTTTCAGTCTCAGGGTCAGACCAACTACTTCGATATGAGCAGTATCGGTCGGCAAGGCCGGTGAGCTACTGGGGAGTTCACCCTATATTTCAGTGGACCGCCTCCGTCTCGCGGACCGCCGACGTCCCCGTCGGCAGCAACATCTTGCGCAAATTACGTATCGAAGATTCCCATGTCGGAGAACGCAATGGCCGCTTTCGCACCGACCGCCTCTCGTTGCCCCACCGGAAGGTGCGGAGGCAGCAATACAGTGCGCAAATGAAGCGTCGAACATTTCACGTCCCGCGGAACGCAAACGCCGCCCCCATCGAATACCGTCCACGGACCGCCTCCGTCCCCGGAGGCAGCAATGTGGTTTGCACGGCACGCCCGGGAATTTCATCCGATCCCGGAACCCAAACGCCGCCTCCAGTGATTTAGCGACGAATAGATCCGATACCCTCGTCATAACTGAGTTGCTGCCCGCGAGGACGCAGGCGGTCCGCAGAGCGCAAATTGGGCTCCTCCGCGGAC
>WNFL01425186.1_pt3 | contig 11012 bp, 7 predicted proteins | sample 5400361 | NCBI WGS metagenome assembly WNFL01 (sample SAMN13153351, study PRJNA577476) | soil metagenome | isolation source: 40 cm soil on Douglas fir-dominated hillslope | place: USA:California | collected 2013-09-17 | reverse complement strand
ACCCGTACATATGACCACGAGCTTACACTTGAAAAGAATATCCAAAGGACGATCGACAGCCTTATTTGGAGTTGGAAAAAAACCTCCGATCGACAGCCACTCGTTGATTACTCTAAGGAAAAGACCGCTGAACCAGAGTTTGTGAACGATATTGACGCGGCGATTGATCAGCCAAGCTCTAGCGAGTCCGAACCTTGCCGCCAAGAAAGAATCGCTTACCAAAAGGCCGTCCTTGCCCAATTCGAAGAATCGGTAGCGGACGATCAGGATCTGTCACAAGTGATTTCGGCCTACAAGGAAGGATTTTACAAGCCGAGTGAAATCGAGACGTTGACTGAAATTCCAGCTAAACGAGTATACGAACTGAAACGGAAACTTTCAGAGAGATTTGTGAAGTTTGTAGATAGCTGTCCTGCTGCGAAGGAAATTGAATTGCCCAATCGAAATGAGACCAGACGAGTTTGAGCATAAGCCACTGGAGAGTCTGCTACGCGGGATCGAGGAGGATCACGCGGACACGCAGACAATCAAGCAAAGCCTCGTGACGAGAGGTCTTGACCCAGAAGAGGCAACCAAAGAGGTCAAATCAATGGTCTCAGAGGTTTTAAGAGAGCGGCGTTTGGCTTGGCGTGAACAAGCCAAAAGGAACCAATCAGTGATGGAGAACATTTTTTTTAAGGTTGTTTCGTGGAGGAATAGGTCCAGGGATGAAATTGAGACCGCCTTCCGAGTTGCAACTTCCACCGGACAATTGCAAGTTGCCCACAGAAACCTAACGGACCTGCCTTTGGACGATAAGGCTATGATGTTGGATGAAATAGAGGCCTTAAAACAGATGAATCAGACCCCTCCGTCGGCAGATAACGAAACAAAGTGAATACCTTTGCCAGATATACAATTCCGCTATTGAAGGCACGACAGGTAATCAAGGATCTCCGTATCGAAGAGCCTTCGGAAATCGAGGTGGACGCCATTTCTGCATTTTACAAGGCACCTGTTAGGTATGAGAAAATGAAAGGATGCGATGGTCGCATGGTCCGAACTGGAGAATGTGGAATCATTACCGTGTGCGATTCAATTTCCTATGAGGGACAGAAACGCTTCGTCATCGCACACGAATTAGGCCACTTTCTCCTGCATCCTCAAATTCGACAGATCGACGAGGTGAACATTTCCCAGATGCAAGATTGGTCGACAAAACAGGCCGCCGAAGAAATTGAAGCGAATTTGTTTGCAGCCGAGCTTCTGATGCCAGACAGATTTTTTGAATTAGACCTAAAAGGGAAGCGGCCCAGTTTCGAGCTGATTTCGGAACTTGCGACCAAGTTCCGTACGACTCTCACTGCGGCGGCAATTCAGTTCATCAAATACACGACCGAGGAATGTGCTTTAGTTGCCTCTATCGATCTTCAGAGAAAGTGGTACGTGACGAGCGCATCATTTGAGTTTTGGTTGCGAGATGAGTCTCGAATACATCCCTTTACGTGCGCTGCAGAAATGCTAAAGCATAAAAGGGACCGAGGAACTGCAAAGAACGTTGTTGCTGGAGCATGGCTGAAGGACTACGATGTAGATTCAAAAGAGTACATCACGGAGGATTCGAGGTTATCAAAGAACTCTAGGATGGTGTTATCACTAATTTGGATCCATGCCGCTATTTAAGGTGCGGGACCAGGGACCGTCTTCGTCTAAACATCGCACCGTTCCTCCTTCAATGCGTGCCGCCCGATATGCTATATAGAATGCGAGTATGGAGACCTCCTCAAATAAGGATTTTCCCCAAGACAAGGCGTATGAGCTCGCGCTCTTGCTTCAGCCCGATACCCCTTCCTTCAACGAAGATCTTCGTGTCCGTGCGGGGACTGCCGAGCAGACCTTTTTGATGGCAAAGCTAGACTAGATTAGCACGCTTGAAACCGCGCAAAAGGTGGAATGCTTTGCCGTCAGCGGCAACAAAATGCTTCACGGACGACAGCGGCCGCCACTCACGGCCTGGCCAAAGGCTTCGCGCTACGCACGACCTGTGTGTCGATCAAAGATCGCCAACGACTTCATACTTGTCGTGGCGCACTCCGAACGCCCAGCGAGTTCCTTCTAGGACATCCGTCACGTGTTTTGTCATTGCCGGGTTTTCGAGAGCACCGCATTCATACTGGATTGCATTACCATTTGCTTTGTCCATGGCCGCGTAAACGATCTGGTCAGCATCACAAACGACAGCCAGATTCGCGTTGTGCGTTACAATAAAGACTTGTCGTCGCTTTCGAGCCTCGCGAATACAGTCGACGAGCGCTTTTGCAACAGTCTGATTGTCAAGATTACCTTCGGGTTGATCAATGATCAGCGGAATGTCACTTTTATCAATTAAAAGGTAAAACACGAGCAGCAATGTTCCTCGTTCCCCCGGAGACAACATGGACAGATCCTTTCCTTCCCAGCGGAGAACATATCGCGGTTGGAGATATTCGAGTCCATAAAGCAGGTCGAACACTTCCTCGGGTTTCCTTCCTTTTAACAATTGCTCCTTCAGTTCTATCTTGGGATGAGCAGTTTCTCTTTGATCTTCGTGGAGAGCCTGGTCAATGCTGTCAAGAAAACCGCCAATTGAGACAGAATCTTCCCACTTGGTGATTTCAACAAAAGCTCCCGCTCGCGCCTTACCTTCGTCGATACCCATGAACGTGCCTTTACGATTTCGCGCGATTATACTGAGCAATCTTTCGGCGAAATCGTTGTTTGCCAGTTCTGCACGAAATTCCAGTTTCAGTTTGTTTTTTGCCAATGCATGGTTATCGATGAACTGCTGGACCGGTTGATAAAGGCTTCGGTAAACCTCTGCTTGTCCCAACTTTTCTGTATGAATTTCTAAGGCAATGCGCCGCTGCTCAATCTTTACGTGTGCAATCTGTTGAGGCAACAAAGCCAGTCCAGCAAGCCTGGCCTTAAGCCCATTAAGAGATTCTGTATCGTCTTCCTTGCCTTCTAATTTGTTTCTCTTTTCTTGCCATTCGGTCAATTCCTTCAGGTACGCCTGATACGCGCGATTTGGTGCATCAAGTTTAGCCTGAGCTGCAGCGAACTTTTGATTTATATCCGCCATACGTTTTTTCAGTCCAAGCGGGTTATTTTCATCTAGTTCTTTTCTGCTAGCTTCGACCGCAGCCAATTCTTGATTCAGAATGCGCTCTACCTCTGCCGTCTGAATTACCAATGTTGCAAGCTCCTCCGAGTTGAGGCCAAGTTCACTAGCGTCCACGGCGAGTGACGTCTGAAATACCCCGAACTCTTTTTTGAAATTTGTGAGTCGCTCAACAAGGCGTTTCGCAACAGCATGCCGGCGCTCCGATTTCTTTAGCGATGCTTCGGTCTCAACAATTTGCTCAGCGATTGTCGTCTTCTCAGACTGGGCATTATTGATTTCATTGAAGATCTGAAGATTGGCAGCCGTTCCTTCTCCGCTACTGGATACTTCAGGTTTCGGCTTTTCCGTGGGCTTCACTTTGTCGTGCGCCTCGATCTCGATCTCTCGGCGCTTTAGCTTCTCCGCCAGCTCTCGCTCGACTGCAGTGTCAGCCTGGGCTTCAAGAGCTGCTCGGGACCGGCTCAACTCGCGCATTTCTTTGATTAGAGAATCGACTCGCTTTTGTTTCTCGCCCGCTTTAAAGCGCACAAGGTCGTCTAGCGTGGCTTGGCCCAGCCGTTGCGCATCAGGAACGTGAGAGAAGATAACGGTTTTGAGCTCTCGTTCGAAACTCTGCTCGCCAAGACTCGTAAGCTCATTGCACACTTTTTCGACGTGATCTTGAGGCAGGTGTTTGACGCGTTCGATTTCTTCTGGATGTGATGACTCCGCCAAACAACGAGTCAACTTTTCTCCAGATTGCCATTCGATTATCGCGTCGAAGTGCTGCGCATATCCCCCAGTAGGGTGACGGAACCTCTGTTTACTGAGGAATGAAAACGAATCCGCGTTTCGGCTAGCTCCAAGCAAACCCAACGCGTCACCGAGAGCGCTCTTGCCGCTCCCTTTGTTTCCGATAATAGCAACAAGTCCAGAATTAAACACGACTGTGGCAGAAAACCATGTTTCAGTTGGTGGTGCAGTTATCTTACGAACGAATGAGATACTACGCACATACTTCGTCGGATTTTGTGCGATACGAACAATCTCATCAGGACGCTCCCCGATGAACACACGATTACGAGGTTCACGCAGTACCATCAAAAGTCCTCGAAAGGTAGGATCCGCACGAAACCAAAGCAGAGCTTTCGGTGCATACTCTGAAATCTTATGGTTATCCGAACAGACAATAAGTGGGCGCTCCAAGCCGGTGTTCGGAAAAATCAGTTTCAAATGCACGTCAATGTCTTTGAGTTGACCGACCTCCATGAGGTCGACCCAAGTTTTAGTGATATCGTACTTAATACGTTGCTGGAACTGCTCTCTATTCCGGATACCTTCAATGGAATTAGTTTTTTCACCGGCATGAATAGACACCACGCCTCCGAGTTCTCTCGCTTCTCTTGCAGCGTCTTCAATTGGGACGTAAACCCGGTCATTCCCGCCTTTAGCCTGAATCGCTGCGGCGGTTAATCCAAGTTTACCTTGAAGAGTAGTCCATACGTGTTCAAGGTCACAGTCCTCTGGAAAGATACAGATATAATGTATCGGATCGCCTCCTTGATCGCTTCGAAGTTCGATCCCTGGAAGCACCGTGAGTTTAGCGCCTGCGAGCTGCTGCAAATTGCGTATCCGAGCGACATCTATTAGATGGTGATCGGTAATGGCAACGACCCGAACGCCGTTTGTTACAAGCCCGTCAATAATCTGCTGGTTGGTCGCACTGTGATCCGAATAATCATAGGAGCTTAGTGTGTGGAAATGAAGGTCCCAGCGATTCCAAAGAGAACCATATGGAGAGTGAAAACCCATTAAATTTCGACGGGAATCGGCGTTTGCGCACCTACCCGTGTCTCGAATACTATCAAACTAGGCTTGTCCCACAAGGTGTTTAGATGCTGGATTGAACTCGATTATCTATTTCGGAAAGGCTGTACAGGGAGCGAGATACAGTGTTTTTGCGGCTGTCCGAGAATCTATTCCAATTTTCGGTAGCGCAATTGCGGAATTCGTTTCCGTGTTTGCATGCTTTTCAAAATCGATGAGCCAAGGCAGAATTACCAACTGCTACTGTGAGTACAAATCGAACGGTGCATAGGCAATCATGAAAATAAATGCGCAGAGCTTTTTCAATTTTTGCGCCAACCACGCGCCATTGTTGCGGGCTCTGGCCGACCGTGGTACTGAGCTCTCACAAGCAGACGCACTGCCGCTAATTCGCACAAATCACGGCTCGTCGGACGAATTGCCGGAAACGACATGGCGACGCTTGCGTGAGCTGCAAATTCTCGTTCCAACGGAAGTAGGCAGCGAACTGTTCTTCATGGCTGACCCTGTAGCTAGGTTGCTCAGGTATTTGTACAGCGAAGCGAACCCGGCGACGCCCGAGATGATTCGCGGTTATGTGCAGTCGCTGGAAACTACCGCGAAGCGCCTAAGCCAAGCCCTCGACCAAGAGGATGTGCAGCAAGTGAAGCTCTCGCTCGAGGAAATCAGCCAGACCCTTCACCGCATTCACGCCGACTTGGAAGAAACGCAACACGCAATTCTTGCGGAAGTAGCCCGCTACAAGACGGAGCGGACCCGGGTTTCGGTGCGAGAGAAGTATCGGCGCATCGTTCACTGGATGGAACGATATGTGGAACCGATGATTGAGATCGTGCGCGTCGACGGCACGTTACGGGCCACCTTTGATGAAGCCGAACGGCTTTTAGATCGCGCGGCTGAAGAAGCCTTGTTCAACGACCATCCGGTGCTCAGCCGCAATGTCCGTTTGCTTCGCCTCGTTTCTGCCCACGCGTTGCGGGTTTTCACTCAATGCCGAAGGGAAATTCAGCCGCTTTATGAATCCTTGCGCCGATCCAGTTTCATTGCAGAAGGCGCCGCCCGCGCGTTGGAAAAATTGCAGACTAATGGATTGTCGAAATGGGGTACTGAATATCTTATCCAAATCGCAGCGTTGCGGTTTCAGAATGTGCCCAGCGATGCCGCAATCGCGTTAGCTTTGCGACGAGTCATCGAACACCCTCCCGAGCCGCCGCCAATATTGCAACTCTCTACGGAAAGCGAGGGCCCGGGGGCCCTGGTGCGATTGATCTGGCTTGATTCGCTCTCAGATCTCGTGCGCCGTGACTTACCTGTAGAAGATCTGCTGAGATGGCTGCTGACAAAACACCCAAGCCCAAATACGTCCGATGTTCTCGCGGGCTTCAGCAAGCTTGTGTTCGACCGCGAGTTTAGCGCCACCTTTACCGACCAAATGCATCGGGTTTACAGGACACAGGATGGCGAAATTGAAGCTTCACCACTCACTTTAGCTTCGACATGAACGACCTACCTCATTTGACCAGCATTTTTGATCGATTGAAACGAGGCTATCATCTTGGCCCGGACGATGAACCTGAGTTTTCGGCGCTGTGCCGGCGGCCCGATGAATATGCAGCTTATTTCGCCGCGATCGGCCTGGAACTGGTGCGCCATGAGCGCGATTTTTTCTATTTCAAGCCTGATAACCCTGAAACCATACCCGATACTCTGCCGCGCATCGCGGTCTTCGCTTACGTTATGATCGATCACGCGGCGAATCAGGGACGACCGATCGAGGAGTTCATTTTCGGTCAAAACTTCCTCGTGACAGCACTACCACATTTCGCTCTAGACCGGTACACGGCGCTGCTTCGACAGGTGGATGTGCATGACATCCCTGATCTGAGGATACTGCTCAAACACATGGAACGAATTGGCTGGGTCAAGTGGTTGAGTGAGGATGAATTTCGCTTTATGCGCGCGTTTCATCGCGTGTTTTCAAAATGCCTGGAAGTTGTAGAGCGAGCTCAGGCCGAACCTATGCAAGACAACAAAACTGCGGATTCATCAGCTGTTGCGGATCAGCGCGTTCCCGCTCCGCAAACAACACTTAAAGTATGTCCACCGGCCCTCAACGACTCGTCCTCATCCGATCAGGACGTTACGAATATGCCGAAGTTGACCTGGCAGGGGCATTGCAAATCGTCGGACCAAACAATACCGGCAAAACAACGCTCATCAACACTTTGCAATTCCTCTATCTCGACGACCGCCGACACATGGACTTCGGCTCCTACACCGCGGAGCAAACACGTGAGTTCTATTTTCCAAACCAATATAGCTACATTCTGTTTGAATGCCTCGGCGCCACGGGCTTATCGGTTGTCGGCTGGCGTGGCCAGACCAAAACAAGCGGTGGCGATCCGGAGCGGTTTTTCTATTCAGGGCCGTTTGCCGCCAGCGATTTTCTCGATCACAAAAACCAAGTCCGTGAACCGCGAGAAGTGAACGCTCGCTTGGGCTTGAAACAATTCCGTGTGATCAAGAGTGCTCAGGAACAAAGAGAGCTGCTTCTGCCCCCACTAACCGGCGAAGCACGAGGTCTAGGTATCGTCGCACTACGTGATCGTGACAAATATCATCACTTTCGCGAAACACTGAAAAATCTGCTCACACTGAGCGCCATTACCCAGGACCAGATGCGCGACCACCTGTTGATGTTGGCCGACATTCCACCTGCTCGGCCTGCGTTTGACGCGGGAGAATTATTCGGCGACGACTATGACCGTATCCGTTCACGACGCGAAAGGCTTTTGAAATTCAAAAAACACCAGCCGCTCGTGCAGCAATGCGTGAACAAGTTTGCTGATCGCGAAACTGCCCGCGGAGAACTTATCTGGCGTTGGACGGATCTTCGCGACAAGAAGCAGAAGTTCGAAAAAGAGCACCATGATAAGCTTGGCGAACTTGTCAAAGACAAAGCGTCCGCTGAACGCAAGGTCAATGACTTGGAGCGCGAACTCGCTCAGCGACGCAACGAAATAACCAACCTTTCCATAGAACAGGGAAAGCTGCTGAAGCCACTGGACGATTTGAAAATCCTGGACAAGGAGTTCACGTCGTTCGCGGAAGAATTGGAACGAGCCGCGCTGACGAACCTTAAGCATGAAATCCGTGGACTTGAAACCCAGATCGCCAGTGCTGAAGGCGAATCGCGCGAAAAGGCGAAACAAAAGGTCTCGTTCTTTACGGAGCGCGTCAGAGATAAAGAACAAACGATCGAGCGCTTCGATCAGCTTGTCGTTACTGCGTTACGCAACAATTTCGGTGATGAAGAATTGAATTCAGCTTTCCGATTGCTCAACCGCGACTTGCTGGAATTGCCGATCGGCAACGGCGGTGTGGTGATTTCCCGGCAGGACGAATTGAACGCCGCATTGCGCGCTCTGCTGGCGAGAATGCATGATGGCGTTTACACCGACGCGGCGGTCTCGTTTCCACTGCCCAAAAACGGTGAACCTCTGGTAGGTCTACAGAATCCGGATACCATTCGTGAGCAGTTACTTGAATACCACACAACTCTCAAGCACTGGCGACAAGTCCTGAGTGCCATCGAGCAACGTGAAAAGCTTGAGGGGCAGCTCAAGTGCACCGTCGAGGAGGTTTACGGCAAGATGGACACAGACGGTAAGATTCTAGTTGAAGGAAAGGAACGCAGGTTGTTTCGATTCGAAGGGTATCAAAGAGACAAAGCCAATGAGCCGCATCTTCGCTCGGAGTTGAAGAAGGTCGAAGCTAGCATCGCAGCGGCCAATTCACAGGTGGATAAGCTTACGGCTGAAGTGAAAAATGCAGAGACAGCGCGAGACAACACCGCAGATGCAATCCGAAAGCAGGAAGACGACTTCAACCAAATCATGGGGAAATTCAATCAATGCATATTTCCCGAATTCGCCACGAAGTCGCGCGTGGTAGAAGGGATTCCCGACGATTTCGACGCTGCCATCGAACTATTCCTTAAGCAACAAGAACAGCAGGAAAAATTATGTACCGAGGTCGAGAATTTACTGCTCCAAACCGAACAGTGCTTTGGTGACGAGTTTCGCGGCGAGGATGAATGCGGGACTGTGGATGCATTGAGCGGGGAACTCGACGCGTTGCCCGAAAAGGAAGACGCACTGTCCCGGGATTGGAATGCTCATATTCATGGTCTAAAAGCTACGTTCGACTTGGTCCTCAAAAATCTGGAACATATTCGTAGCGCCGCCGCAACCCTCAATCGGGCGTTCGCTCGAGTCCACGTATCCAATCTCAAGTCAGTGAAGCTGGAGGTAGTTGAACAGAGCGACCTCGTCAGTTGGATCAAGCGCCTTGCCGCATTTGTCCCAGGCGGACTCTTCGATGACGACCCAGAGCAGGAATCCGCAATAGCGAACTTCCGACGGAGGATCCAGGACAACCGGGTGATTCGTTTCCCAGACCTGTTCATACTTGGGTTCGCCGTTACTGGAGCTGACGACCAAAGGCACACATATTACGACTTTCGACAAATCGAATCACACGGCACAACCATCACTATCAAAGTTCTTTTCAATCTGCTTCTCTTGAAGGACCAACTGCGTCGCGACGATTGCGCTGTGCCGTTCTTTCTAGACGAAATTCAGACTCTTGATCCAGCCAATCGGCACGCTATTCTGCAGACGGCCAGAAAGCTCGGCTTTATCGCAATCACTGCCGCTCCTGAAGCTGTCAGCGAAGTAGACAGCCTCTATTTCCTGCAGCCGCAAAACGGCCGGATTGTCCTGCGGTACAAACACCGCATAACAGTCAAACGCTCTTCCGTTAGCGTCACCTCATGAAGCTCGAAGCGCAGGCACAAACCAAACTACGGAAGCTGATAGAAAATCAAGTGCTGCCAGCGAGTGAGTGCGGAAAAGCGTTTTTAAGCTTCCTTGCACCGTTAATCGAGAGCGCGGTGTTGAATTGGCAGCGTTGCGGTTCAGGACGTCGACTGTTCGTGAGCAACGCGGACGCGTTGCGCGAGTTTTGCCGACAGCGCTTTCCCGAATCTGCATCTACAACAGATACCGAAGGTCGAGTCACCGGAGTAGGTCGTTTTCGAGATTCGAAAGCGGTCTCAAACACCGGAAATGAAATTATTTCCATTCGCGCTTGGAAAGATGAGGCGCTGTTGAAATCTGGCGAACCGGTAGGAGCGGCTGCGGCAACCGCAGCACACGGCGTCTTTTCTTTCTGGGTGACCCTGAACACTCCCTACCGTCTGAACGGCCCGTGTATGTTGGTGGAAAATCCGGCTGTGTTTGCGTATGCCGAGCAACTCAAGCTTCCAGTCGACTCGGCCATTTACGGCCATGGGCGAATTTCCAACCGCGCGCTAGATTGGATCGCGACAATTGGGGATTCCAATTCGATCCTGATTCATCTGCCGGATTACGATCCAGTTGGACTCTCGGAGTTTCAACGACTGCACGCTCGACTCGGAAACCGAGTTGTGCTTCATGTGCCAATCGATTTAGCCGCTCGCTTCGAACGATTCTCAAACAGGAAGTTACTCAAACGAATCAATAGTCAAGCAATCCTTGCACACTTGCGGCGGTCGACCCTTCCGGCCATCCGCTGTGTGGTAGAATTGATTGATCGGTATAACGCTGGACTGGAGCAGGAGGCTTTGTTCATTCAACTCTGACGATGATAATTCGCGATCTTATGAAATCTCAAGTTTCGTTGCTAAAGCTTGCCCTGTGCGGTCCCAATGATGTGAAGCGGGAAATTGCTATAGCCCAGGAAATCGTCACCGAATGGAACCTGCAACACGGAGAGACCACCGGCTTTTGGGTTAAACACCAACACTGGAGTACAGATAGTCATCCCGATTTAAGCGACAGACCACAAGGCGTCATTAACCGGCAGGTTATCGATGATGCCGATATTATTGTCGCCATTTTCTGGGCACGCTTCGGAACACCGACAGGCGTTGCGCACTCCGGTACTCAGGAAGAAATTCGTCGCGGTGTCCGGCTGGGTCGCAAGGTTATGGTCTATTTTTCGGATTTGGAGCCGATAC
>WNFL01389050.1_pt1 | contig 11012 bp, 11 predicted proteins | sample 5400361 | NCBI WGS metagenome assembly WNFL01 (sample SAMN13153351, study PRJNA577476) | soil metagenome | isolation source: 40 cm soil on Douglas fir-dominated hillslope | place: USA:California | collected 2013-09-17 | reverse complement strand
CTGTTCATTGCCGCGCTTCACCCCACCCGACTCCGTGTTCTTGAGGCGACTCACCTGCCAGCGTTTTCTATTCGCCTGAAAGCTTATTTTTATTGTAGGTTACACTGCTTCTATCTGACGTGGCCATTGTGCCCGGAAAAACAAGGAGACAGACCGGAAGAGGACCTATAAGATGCATAGAGTCACTTTGGTGGCGTTCTAACCCCTCTCCAAAACGTGTTTTATCATTCTCCGATGTCCTCTGGGACGGAAACCGCGCTCACCACTCCAGACCTCACCCTTGACCCCGAGACGGGCGCTATACGGATGAACTGGACCCCAGATATCCGCTACCACCTCCTCGAACGTGACTCGCATCAGACACGGGTGATAAGGTTGGGAACAGCTGGCGCTCGTAAGGCAATTCGCCTCCACCCAATCCCCATTGACGAGGCATTCCACAGAATTCGCACCATCCGACCACCCATTGGAAGAGGAATTCTTCCCACCTGCATCCAAAGGGCATCTGCTGCCGTACGCTCATCTGTTCCTCCCAGGCAAGAACTCAACTCCGTCCAGTACATCTGCCCCAATCATAATCCCCTCAGCCACGCACTCAGTCACAAGTCCCAATGAGGCAACTCCTAGCACACCTATTTCTTCTACGTTGTTAACCTGGTCTGAAGGTTTATCTTCTACGACCAGTGTGCCGACGAGCATGTACCCGGGGTTCTTTCCTGTCAGTAACGAGGTCCCTCAGACACAATACATCCCTACAGCCCGCTCCCCTTCAACTGAACGATCGGTCTCTCTCTCTCCGACCGCCTCAACTTCTACCCTTGCTTCGTCATGTTCCGGTTCCTCGTGTCGCCACCCAGTTCAGGTGGAGCCCAAAGTTATACTTTCAAATCCAATGCTCCACGCATTGGTTCTTCAAATATGCTCAGAACCTTGGTTCATCAATGACCAAACAGAAAGAAATTTGTCGGATAAAGAGGCCAGTAACGGACTAGGCTTCGCAGGGAAGTCCGTGTTCCTGGCATTTACCACCCGTCTCCGTGATGGATGTGCCCGTGTGGGTAAATGGAGGTGCTTGATATGCGACACACTCCCAGTCAAGCTCAGCAATGGAAGTGGGTATACCAATGCACGAGAGGATCGCATCCTCAAGCATATACGCCATCACTTCGGGCATCGACCATGGGCTTGCCGGGGACAATGTGGAATGGGCGAATGGTGAGTTGTTTGCTTGACAATGACCCAATCAAGGGAAATACGACTTAATTGGCCCTTAGCTCGATGAAGTTTTTGAGTAAGGAGGCGCTTGATTCCCACCAGCGTTCGGACGAAACGGCTCGTTGTGACCTTTGGTGCGTCTAACCGAGACGATGTGCGCAGTGACTAACCTGATAAAGTAGTGGTATAATTATTCTTCGGCGAAACTTGTCACGCCATAGGAGTACATGGTGCAGACAAAGAGATACGCACCAGCCCCTTTTGGAGAATTGGGCTCTTTAGATTCAGGATCGTATTGATGCTCACACACTGCCTTTCTCCTCCTTGCCAGGCTCTCTGATGGCAAGGCGGACCTATGCAAAATGGACGGTTGAATGCACAGCGACCTAGACCCGTGCCTCCGAGCTCATTCACCTCTAAATTAGTACACTCTATGCAATCTTCAATATTAAATTATTGTATCGATTATACCTCTTTGCTAATATGGTATGCCATGCTGCGTCCGTTGGTTGTGTGAACATGCATGGCGCATTTAACATTCTGACTCGATGTGCCCCGGCTCAGCGTACGGGGCAGATCCTATTGACCCGTGGCACGATGGAACCGGCATGGCAAGCACCTTTTGTAATCGATGGAGACGTTACCTCAAAACCCCCACTTCCACCTCTGCGAAACGCGTACAGTTTGTTCAATCCCTTCCACAATGACGACCAATAACGATCATCGCCTTCCCGAGAGGATATATGCCCGTCTCCACTCAAAAAGCCTCGTTCGGGGGCTTCGCTTTCGCCTCAAGACTGGCTAGCGTCCCCAGTGGCTATATCCGCAGCCCTTTCCTTTCTCCAGGCATGCGTCGTGTCCACACGAAAGGTTCTCCTCGTTCCGGCCCGTGACGCAGACGAACTTTGCAGTAGCGCAATCGTTTCGCGTACACTCCAATTGCTGGGTAAGAGCCCAGAAGTCACCCTCGTTCATGTTGTCGGCAACGGTAATTCAATTCACTCCGACGAGGAGAGAGCAATATTGGACGCGTTCGACTCCGAATGGGCCGTGGTTATGGATCAGGGCTCTCGTCCAGGCAGAAAGGGGAAATAAGTGCTTGATAGTCGATCATCACTGGTCGGAGGCGTTCCCTGAGGACTCCCTGGTTGTTTCAGCCTGCAAATGTGAACCCGTCGCCACCATTTCGCTCCTGACTGACGAAATTTGCAAACTGCTTCACCCCCACGTCAAGAGATTTACCGACTAGTTAGCTGTGACGGGGACATATGGCGGCCTCGGCGGTTCATCGAAATTCCTGTCGCCGTTTCCTGTCCAGCTCGACGGCAAACACAAACAATACTCTATGGAACATACAAGAACACGACAGAACATGACGCAACAGGATGGAGCAAACACAGCACAAACAGCATACTCAACACCAATTGCGGCCAACTTAAAGAAAGATCGAGAGGAGAGCATCGCATAAGTCGAACGGTGCACGCACACAGCCCCCGTATTCTCTTCGGATGGCCGATTTGAACTGGTGGAAATAACGAGGGGTTTCCAAGTCCACGAAACGGTGGTCCGGGGCCGAGGCGGTAAAGTAGTTTGTGCATGCGCAGCCAACCGAGGGTATCTCGATGGGCGGATTAGCTTCAGCTGTCGAGTTGTTCATCGCAGACAAGGAACGCCCAGTTCTCGGAAAGTTGGAGCTGCAAATGGCTCGAAGCGCTCCACTACCCATCCTGTCAACTCCACTAGGGGTGATATTGTGGCCCTCATTGCCTTACTCAAAGAGTATGCATCAAAAGACGATTGGGTCCTCGCGCGGACAGGGGTAGACTTCGCCAATGGACATAAACAAGCAACCGGTGACAACCTTCCCGTGGAGGTGTGGGAGAGGTTTAAGGAGACCTGTCTTGAAATCGTTACGAAGGAAATGCTAGCAGAGCGTCGAAGGTTGGGAGGAGGAAGCACGGTGGAAGAAAATCGGACAGCGCAACACTCTCGATACCTATTTTAATAAAGAGCCAAGTAGTATTGGAATATAATCAACACAAAATCCGTGAAGTTCAACCAGAATCACGTTTGACTCCTCCGATATTTAATATTAATACAGGGCAATGCTAAAACCCTGTGGTGTATTTCGGGTATCATGGAATACAAACCGGAATATCGTATCTTTGATCGGCTCAGGGGAGACTTGACCAACGATAATAATAAGGTCACCCGTTATACCAGAATACGACCACGCCGGCTGCCTGTAGGGATGTAAAGTCATTTGAAATAGCTAGGAATCAGGTGCTCTCTGTGGTTAGAAGAGTAAATCAATGGAGAAAACCATGTGAGATAGGATACTGGTTTCCCATCTCGAACTCCTTACCGATCGCCACAGCCTGCAAGGTTGTCGCAGTTAGCCATCGAGATGAGCACAGCATGCTGATCGACCCACAGTATGGTGATGACCAGAGATGCTGCAGCCAAACCCTTGCTTGCAAATGTGGGGAAGTAGTGGAATACGGAGCGCGCTCGCAATTTCTGGCTGCTCGTGAAACTTAGGCCGTACTAGCTCACAAAGAGGTAGCCTCAACCTTGTTGTATCAGACTGACCGAGCAGAGGCCGTTGGGCCACTGGGCCCACCAAGGACAGGGAGAGAATATTGAAAAGCAGGGAAACCGCTAGGTATGAAAGCCGAAGATACACCAATCCAGTGAGGTCAATACCACCCAGCTTGGAAATTATGAAGGGACTACTGAATCGGTTTCAAGGCTTGAATATGATAACTCCCCGCCAGACGAATATCCAGCTCCAGCTTTTGCACAGATGGCACAACACATCTCCGCTTTAACGCTCAAAGAGCGACTGGAACTTGTAGGCCCGGTGGAAACAAGTGGTCAAAGATCGTGTCTTCGTCCTGGACCATGTCAATTATTGTAGAAAATTCAGAAGACGCACTGCGAGTGAGCGAACATCCGAACTTGTTATGTGTAAACCGATGAAAACTGTGGTACTCAGGCCGCTTTGGGTGCTCCGTTCGCACCGAACCACATTCCACGTGCGGTCGCACAAACGCCTGCACCGCCAACTCAACATGGGCAAGAACCGAATGCGTCTTCGAAACCCATCACACGAAGTGCGGAACTAGATGCTGAGGCTGCAGCTGCACGGGACGAATCCTGGAAGGCAGAATACGACCGGCACCTCAGTGGCTGGCGGGAGGAATCCGCTGTACGACGTGAAGCAGCGGAAAAGGAACGTGAAAAATGGGAAAAACTCAAGCAAGGACAAAGAAACCCGGTTCCGGTTTTCGCTGGTGCGTTGGGTTCACTTCCATGCACCAGCATCAACGGGTCTCATGCTCACCGATACAGTACATGCACCAAGTCCTGCAAATGCCCGTAGTCTTGTAACAGGCGAAGGGGAAGTGGGCCACGGGATAGAGACTCTCAACGTGGGTCGATTGCAAAAGTACTCAACGTTAGGTCGCTAATACTCTGCACCTTTCTCAACTGGCGCATTTAATAGGATGTACTGGCGCCTTCAGCGAACCAGCAAACCACTGAGCACCCAAGGTCCGTTTCCGTTTTTGGGGACGACCCGACTGCAAGCTCACAAACTTGGGAAAATATTGGCTCGACTGAGTCCTCGTACCCCTCGTTTTCTTTCCCCAACACGCCTCCACACGTCCCCCCGCGATACACCCAAGCTTTGGGTGCGCCAAATCCGCCACCTCCGCTGCCCCCGGTTCATCCGCCCTCAGTGACACTTTCGATATTTAACTCTTCCCTCTCTCGTCGTGCTCGTGTTCTCGCATTGCTCTCCTCCCTCACGATCAACCTACTTCTGCCATTCATCAACGGAGTCATGCTCGGCTTTGGTGAGATATTCGCGCGACACATCATCAAATGGAATGGTTGGAGCAATTTTGCGTCATTTGTTGGCCGGCGACCTCCTTCGCCACCATAAGTCGGGGCATACCCTCCACTCTTGGGTTCACCCCCACGACGTCCGCGATAATAAGCCTCGTTGTGGGTGGCTCTGTTAGAGCGAAGCTGACTTGAGATGTCCGGTCTGGAGCGGTGACCTCTAGACAACCAAAATGTAGACACTCTATTGGGTATAGGAATCAAGCCTTTCATTTAAATGACTCTCATGCGAGGTGCATGTTATCGCCTTTCCTTCCTGAGAGCGACCACAATTACTGGAAGTGCGACGGGAAAAGGGGAAGTGCCATGGATCAACCCAGACGAGTTCTGCCGTTGCGCACAGATAAGGAGGGTGCTCTGATCTCTGAACGTTAAGACATCCTCTTCAGTTGGGCTGCGTTGACCCGCTGCTAACTTGACACTTAGCGATTCCCGCTGAGGTACGGCTATCTTCAGCTCGACGTACTTTAGGAAAGTTGCCGGCTGCTCGAATTTCTAGAATCTGGCTCTCAAGTACTGGCTCCCGGAGAACATCCTCATTTCAGTGTCACGTAGGACTTGCTATAAAGGACCATGCACTCCTTAAGCTCATCAAGGCGTTTGTGTGCTAATAGTATATGACTCACTGCAGGTTACGTATGTTGTTTTTGGTTCGTTCATTGTCTCCTGTGGGACAGGTATATATAGCGCACCACTCGGTGTGAGGCCCCTCTCTCACTTCGTCGTGCAAGGCGCTCTTTCTCCTCAGCACCCTACACCCATTGTTGATCTGGCTTTGCCCGGTATCACGTAGCACTAGAATTGAACAACCCTATAAACCAAATATAGTGGTACATTGACTCTCCTGATATCAATACCACCTAACGACCCAATTACCAGGTGGTCGTTTCGAGTTCCTGGTTACTGTCGCACTAGTACGTGTTAGTCTAGTCTCCTCGTCTGCAGTAATTGATTTGTTTTCTCAATATTTGGATCTCTAGGGCGGCCTATGTTGTATGCCGCTAACACGCCCTTGCCGTCAAGATGTAGACGAATACACGCCTCACCTTGACGCCCATCACCCGTTCTGACATACGGAGCATGTAGCGGATCAGACTGCCACCCAGCCCCAAGGCCCCATTTTGCGGATCGAGAGAAGCTGCAATAACGCGGGTGGGGTAACAAGGACGACAGCATCATAATTTAGCAATTATCTACTGTGGTCAACGTCCAGGTCCCAATCAAACATCTTGGTAGAGCGTTAATAATCATCATGCTTGTCGAATTTTCTAGTGTAAGTGAGAATCGCTTGTGTGGCCATGGAAGTCAGACGGTCACATCGCCAAATATTGGCGTAATCCATTTATAGGAATTTCATCCCATGTCTCCTAGAACGCGCAAATTATTGATCGAAGGATCCATAAAAGATACCCGGTCCTCCTCTGGTATCTATAGGCCCCCGGAGAAAATGTGCTTGAAGGAGTACGTTTAAACTACGCAAATCTGCCTTGATGAACTGGAACGGTCATGGAATACCGACGAATTGCTTATCGCATACTCTACCACCTTTCTGAGACTGCGACCATCTCACCTGCCAAGCCACCGTCATCCTCTCCAGTTTGTACCTATGTACGCTCTATTTCTTTTTATAGCACCATACCCATCCCCCAGAGTTACTCACCACGAGTTGGAGTGTTTTGAATGCATGGGGGGTACTGGTTTGACACACAATTACACCGACATCTGTTCTCCGAACTCACAGGACGTTGGTCAGCAAGCCTGAGAGTACAGTGGGCCTGTGCACGGTCCTCCTTCAGAGAAAGTCCACCCGGTGTATATATAACATCACTTTTGGCACCCTAACAGCTCACCAGAAGCAAGGGAGGGAGTGCTCAAGATCCTCGAGTGCTACATGTCCTGTGGCCGTGAATATTTTTGTTTCGCCGTCGGGTTTCTTTACTTAACCCGAGATTTCTCATTGACCAAGGGACATCCCGGTGCTTGGACTACCAAAGGCGAGCATGAGACCCCTTTTAAGATGGCACGTAAGCAGAACCGCAGGCCACATGAATGAATCCTAGGTTTCCACTGCGCTTTCGCCGTCCATTACAATGCGGCATTTATAGTACCCTTTTCGATTGCTAATAGCGAGTGATATGATCTGTTTATAACGATAGCACAATAAAGAATGAACTGGCCGCTTTGCACATCGCCATGATATCGTGAGGTTCGGGAGTCACTGAAGCTACCTTTTCGAGGGTCTCGGTCATCTGCTATTCAATGTGGCAAAGTACGACATATTTTACAAGGACGTAACTCTCTTTGCATGTCCATATGCCCTGAGTAGACATCAGAAATGCAGTAAATGCCCTACACAAGCCCTAGTTGTAGGCGCTGTAGCTCCCATAACACTAATGAATGCGCAATACGGGTCTTCGAGTGTCCCGCCTTGGGGAGCATAGGACGCGCATGGTGAACGTCAAAGCTCAGATTGGACCCGTGTTCTAGTATTGCGCACCCGCGTATGGCTAATACATATAGCCGAAGTCTGAGTATAGATACACTCAAACGAGGCCGCTAACCCGTTCGGGCCCAATCATATGGCACATATCATAATCCGGATGGCCTCTATCGGGAATTGCAACGCAGGCATTCTATTGAATGTTTCCTAGTCTACCATCTCTCGTGCAACGTTGCTGTTCTCGTCTCGCACGTGGCTTGTGATGTCCTGTATGGGTAAACTTTATCGCAACGTGTCACGTAATGGTTCTGTCTTTTTTAACAGACTTTGTGATTAATGAAATGATCGGGCCCAGCGTTGCTTAATTGCGGGCATTATTCGAAAATATAAATACAATGGCTTGAGATTGATCGGCTCACTGTCCATTCGTCATGACCGTCTCTCAACCCTAATCCAACACTTGACACAATATCAGATTGTATACCATTTGTAGGTGGATCGGGTTTATCGTCAGCATCTGGGATCGTGATGGAGTGGCTGGATCGGCACTATCAGCAGCGGTGGCTTCTATCAGGATTTGGATTGGAGTGTTAATTTGGACAAAAGTATGGCTATATCCTTTGGACAGGACATTTTGAGGAGTATCCTACTTGCCTCCAGTCCCTACATATTACAACCCGACCGTCCCCGGCCATCCCCATCCCTAGATTCCGTCCCGTCCCCTGATGGGGATGGACAGGTTTGAATCGGAACATGAGCTCTCACTCAGCCTCTCATCGCACAGTCTGGAGCGCACAAGTGAAGGCTTATGTGGACGAATACAGAATTGTTGAGAGCCCAGCAAACACTACCTTTGTTCAATGGTGAATTAATTCTTGAGTCATTTCTTGAGCTCAGGTGCTGACATTGAGGATCCGGTCTGATGAACAAATACGGCAGCACATGCACCGAGCATCGATCAAACTGTTGCCTGCCAGAATGTTTTGGTTTCGGCCTCCGTGATGCAAATATTCCATAATTTGGTTGCTTACAGGCAATGTTGCAATGTTGCGTATGTATTGGTGTCACGCCACCCACTGCTCTACTGAAGTAGGTTGATCTTTACCCACACAGTATCCTGTGGAATGTCCTAAACACTGAAGCCCATATACATATAAAACCCGTCTTGAAATACGATGGGAATGGGATATCTCCATTTCGGTATTCGTAGTTCGAGGACTTGCTGAAATCTGATAAAGGAACAATAATACTTCGTGGCATAGCAATATCGTCTACAACTCCATTTCTGTATTCGCTGCTCGAAGAGGAAATGCTTAAACACATCGGTATCTTCTGAAGGAACAATAATAGTCCGTGGTCGCCTCCAACAATTGGATATGAACAAGCGAACAATGCCGACATATCCACTCGGCATAAGTATACACCGATAATCCATGTCCAACCCGCGCTCCGCTTTGGGTTACGTATGGCGGTGACATCCCCGACAGATGACTGACGGCCCGCGTTGATCGCCTGTTAGTTCTTCCAAGAGAACGTCGACACCTCTCACTGTGGTGGACAGGTTTGGGGTAATGAAAATGCAATCTACAATATCCCCAACACCTTCGAGTGGTACTGTACTCCTAGAGAAGCCAGAGAAGTGGCCTTTAGGCTGCTCGACTGCAAGAATTTGTGATACCTCTAAGCTCTGTCTCAATCAAAGTTAATTTTCAAAGATGTCTCAATCATGACGATCCATCGGAAACTCCAGTATTTGATATGGCTTTCCTAAAGTCAGTCAACGCCACGCGAGAGGAAGCACCGAGCTGACCAAACCGGGGTAACTTCTTGGATCACAGGAATGCGCGGCGTGTATCATTCGACAAGACAAGACGGTATTTGCAAGGGATTATTTTTGCCTGCACTCACCCGAGTTCTCCGTTAAGGCCGTTCGGTATTCCCTGTTTCCGACTTGATGCCGTAGAGGTGTTGTGAACAAAGACAGGTGTATTTTGTTCAGTCCCCCTCGTGCCCCATGGTTTATCAAGCGCCTTCCTGAGCTGTTGGGGTTTTCAAACAGTGGAGCCCCCGAAATGTTCGTTCGTGGGAGATATGACCAGACGGTTTGTATCTCGAACTACAGGATGTTCCGGACGAAGAAGCTGCAGGTGGTACACTACAAAGGGAGAACAGCCGAAGCAAATAACTGAAAGGAATTAGAGTACATACATGAAATGTTTTCTAATGAAGTTAAATATAGCGCTCGTTCCGCAGTCCAGCGTTTGTACCAAAAATAACGACGGAAGGAGTGGAAACTGCGGCAACCATGCGTGCTGTCGGAAACTCCATTGTCCTGCTGTTGCGCTCAAATTTGGTGACGACTCCAGGAGTCTTGTTCTCCCGGGAATGGGGCTCCCCCTCGCCAGAAGTACCGAGAATACCCGAGGAGGGACAAATAATATCTAAAAACTTATTCAGATTATTTTAGCAATTGTACATGCGGATTCGGTGCAGCCGTGGTCAGTACTATAGAAACGTCACACATATCCGCGTCACCAAACGTGAAGGCACTTGGCGGACACCCTTCACCTGAAGCCAACGAGGATTGGCAATACGGGCAGCGGCCACTCCGGACGGAGCAGAACACGAACACGAACACGAACACGAACATGCTCGATCGCTCTTCCAGGCCTCCAAATGATCTGGTGTCTTTTGAAGGCCTGAAACGCGAGTAAGCGAGTGGGTGTCAGTACTGATGGATGATGGAGAGAATGATAGCTGACGATTGCATTTCATTAACATAACCGATTGAGCCCAACCCGTTTGGCAAATGAATTGCGGGCGCTTTTATGACCCACAACGTGTCAGGGCAGTCTATACATTCGGTCACTTGGCTCTTCGGGCAAGCATCCCTCTCACGTCACCAAACGTAATGGTGCGTCCCTGCTGGCTGGCCGGCACCACTACGGTGGGGATTTTACGCGGTATACTGTAACGCTATGTGCTGCTATGTGCTGCTAGCTATGTGCTGCTATGTGACTACGATGTAAGGTATTGGGGTATGGGGATATGAGATCATTGATTGGGTCAGGTCGGACACATGTCTTTCTGTCCGTCATGTCCGAGGGTTGCGGGACGCCCCGAAGGCCGAGCTGCCTCAACGAACCGTCTGGGTCTCATCTCAGTTTCTTCGTCTCAGTTCCCGCGGTCTCACATTATTATGATTATTATTACTATGATTATTATTGTGCTTATGATTATTATTATGATGGTTATTTATTATTAGCTTTCCAGTCAGTCAGTCAGTCAGTCAGTCAGTCGGGTCAGCGTCTGCTCAGCGTCTGTCCTGCTGTTCGGTCAGTTGTAGTATATGTTAGACGTTAGACGCTCCAAATACTCTTGGCCGATTTGGGTCCCGCTGCACTGCACTGCACTGTGGACTCTGGGTGGCATTTACAATCACAATCCT
>WNFL01215362.1_pt1 | contig 11016 bp, 11 predicted proteins | sample 5400361 | NCBI WGS metagenome assembly WNFL01 (sample SAMN13153351, study PRJNA577476) | soil metagenome | isolation source: 40 cm soil on Douglas fir-dominated hillslope | place: USA:California | collected 2013-09-17 | reverse complement strand
GCTGGTCAAGCGCGAGGAAGACACGAACGGCGACGGCGTGGTCGACGTCACCTCGTACTACGAGAAGGGCAAGCTGGTCCGCAAGGAAGTCGCGGATCCCAGTCTCGTGAACTGACTCGAGTCAGTCCTTCGGCGCGGTGCCGGGCGGCTTGGGCGCGGCCTGCGGCGCCGGCTGGCTTCCCGGTTTGTCGACGCCGATCTCGAGCGTGCGCTCGCGCTCTTGCCTGCGGAACGCCTCCTGCTTGTCGCGCTCCAGGCGCAGCTGAATCTCCTTGGTGCGCGCCCGGATCCGATCGCGCTCGGCGGCGAGCTCGAGCCCGGTCATGCCCTGCTGCGCGAACTGCAGGTCGAACTCCATCGAGCCGCGCGTGCCGTCGCTGGCGAGCGCGGACACGCGGATCCGATTCATGCCCGGCCGCACCGGCACGAAGCCCGTGAACGAGCCGTCGGGCGCGAGCAGAATGTCGTTCGGCCCCGCCCACTCCATGAGCGTCAGGTTCACCGCGACGACGTCTTCCACGTTCGCGAACGAGACACCCGAGAGCAGCGCGACGATGTCGCCGGGGCGACGCACCGGTGTGTATAGGCCGCCGGTCGCCTTGGTCGCCTTGGCCATCTCGGTGGCCGCGACCGGGTAGTCGATCGCCGACGGCCCGAGCCCGTACACGTTCAGCATCACGCCGGCCACCTTGGCGAGCGAGGCCGCGTCGATCGCCGCGCGCGTGTCGTCCTTGTCTTCCACGTTCGCGAGGCCGAAGGGCAGCGACGGCCGGCCGTCGGTGAGGAACAGGATCACCTTCTTCGCGTTCGTCCGCGGACGGGACTGAGAGCCGGGCAGCGACGCGAGCTCGCGCAGCGCGAGCTTCACCCCCGCCTGCATGTTCGTCCCTCCGCTCGGCCCGCGCAGCCGCACCGCTTCGAGCGCCCCGCGCAGCAGCGCGTAGTTGTCCGTGAGCGGCACCTCCAGCAGCGCGTCGTTGTCCGCATTCACTCCGCGACCCGTGTTGGGATCGATCTCGCCCGAGAACGTCGCCAGGCCGATGTGCACGCGGCTCGCGTCGAGTCCGTCGAGCAGTGCCTTGGCGGCCGCGACTTCGGCGGAGAGGATCGAGTCGTCGGGATCCGTGTTCGGCGTGTCGTCGACGCCCGGCGCGAGCGAGCGCTCGGTGACGCCGATCGTGCCGTCGTTGTCGACGTCGATGCCGCTCGGGTACTCGGTCGAGCCCGAGACGTCGATCACGACCATCACGTCGAAGGTCGTCGGCCGCTCGCCGGCGATCGCCAGCCCCGAGAGCGGCGCCATGTCGGTCTTGTTGTGCAGCGTCTCGCCCGGCTTCGGCGAGCGAATCTCGATCTTCACAGGCATCGCGTCGCCCGCGCGCGCCGCTGGCCCCGCGAGCGCCAGCAGAGCCGCGCACGCGCAGCCCGGAACAGCGTGAAGCGTCAGGCGTCGAGACATGCGGGCCGCGACCATATCACGGCGTCGCGAGTCACTGGGAGGCCTCGCCCTGCAGCACTTCCGCGTCGGGCCGCAGCTCGATCTCCACGCGCCGGTTCTGTTGCCGGCCTTCCGGGGTGGAGTTGGTCGCCAGCGGCAGGCTCGCGCCCAGGCCCACGGCGGTGATCCGCGCCGGTGACACGCCTTCCGCGATGAGCATGTTGCGCACGCTGTCCGCGCGGTCCTCGGAGAGGCGTTGGTTGGCGCGCTCGTCCCCCTGACTGTCCGTGTGACCCTTCACGATGATGCGCTCCTTCGGGTAGCTCTGGACCGTTCGCGCGAGGCTGCGTATGCGCTCCGCCCCGCCGGGCGAGAGCTGCGCGGAGTTCGAGTCGTACAGCACGCCGCCCTGGAGACTCACGAGCAGCGCGTCGTCCTTGCGGGTGACGTCGGCGCCCGGGATGGCGTCGAGCTCCTGCGCTTGCTTGTCGAGGTAGTTCCCGATCAGACCGCCTGCCACCGCGCCCGCCGCGGCGCCGATCAGCGCGCCACCGGCGCGGTGCTCCTTGCCGCCGACCGCGGCGCCCGTGGCCGCGCCCGCGAGCGTGCCGATCACGGCGCCCTGCTTCGTCTTGGTGTCGAGCGGCTGCCCCGGCGCACAACCGAGGGCGGCGGCCAGCACGAGGAGCGGGAAGGGTGCGGCAAGAGTTCGCAGCTTCAGCATCGCAAGCCTCCTTCCAGTGGTTCCGTCCACATCGGACGTGGCGCCCGGGTCTCGGCGCAGCTTGGAGGTTAGGGCGATGCCGGCCGGCCTGCAGCCAGAGAACGCAGGGCTTCGACCAGGGGTTTTCCCACGCTATTCAGGCTGTCCGCCGAGACCGCTTCGAGCGTGTCGCCGGCCGTGTGCCAGCGCGGGCCCGGCGATTCGCGCGCGCCGTACTGGAAGTCGATCAGCGCGAGCACCTCCGCCACGCCCAGGTCCTGGAACGGGGAGTGGTCGTCGATCACGCCGAGCGCCTGCTGCGGATCGAAGGGCGGCGGCAGGCCCAGCCTCGCGGCGGCCGTCTCGAAGCTCTTGATGAGCGCGGGTGAGGAGCGCATGTCGAGCGCGAGGTTCAGGTCGCGATCACCCACCATGTCGACCTCGACGACCGCGGCGACCCGCGCGAGCGAGCCGTCGTCGGCCATGCGCTGCGCGAGCGCCTTGCTCCCGTACAAGCCGTCGTCGGCAGTGATGGTCTCGCCGAACGCCTCCTCGCCGTCGAAGAAAACGAGCTCTATCGGCGGCGGCGGCTCGTCGCTCGCGAGCGTGCGCGCGACTTCGAGGAGCACCGCGGCGCCCGACGCGCCGTCGTTCGCGCCGACGAAGGCGATTCCCGGGATGTTCTTCGTGTCGTAGTGCGTGACCACCAAGATGCGCGGCGCTGCCTCGTGCCTGCTGCGCCGCGCGATGAGATTCGTCATCGCGACCGGCGCGCCGGCCGCGCGCGGCACGCGGAAGTCGTGCGCTTCGACGAGCCAGCCGGCCTGGCGCAGTCGATCGCGAATCAGCGCGCGCGCTTCGGCCGCAGCGGCCGAGCCGGCGGGGCGCGGACCGATTCGGACGAGCGCCTCGAGGTCGCGAAACGCGCGAGCGGCGTCGAACTGACTCGGCTGAGCGGCGGGCGGCGCGGCGGCCCGCTCGCGGCACGCGAGCCCGAACAACAACGCGGCCGCGAGCGCTGCTGCGATGCGCGTCGGCTTCGACAAGCCGCGCACTCTACACCGGCGACCGCCCGCGGGCTTGCGCCACCAACTCTGCGCGCGCGCGACTCACGAGAAGGTGCGCCGGTCCCGCACGGAGTGTCGATGCTCGTGCGCGCGTTCGGTGCCACGCTACAGGTGATAGACGGCCTGCGCGTCTCGGTCGAGGTGGAGGCCGGCGCGGGGTTGCCGGCGTTCCACATCGTCGGTCAGGCCGACCGCGTGGTGAACGAGAGCCGCGACCGCATCCGCGCGGCGTTCCGCCAGTCGGGCCTCGAGTTCCCGCCCGGGCGCGTGACCGTGAATCTCGCGCCGACGGGGCTGCCGAAGGTGGGCTCGGCGCTCGATCTCCCGATCGCGGTCGCCATCGCGGGAACGCGGGTCGAGCTCGAAGCGGCGCAGCTCGAGCGCTCGATCTTTCTCGGCGAGCTCGGCCTCGACGGCGCGCTGCACCCGGTGCGCGGCGTGCTCGCGATGCTGGGCGCGGCCGACGGCGAGGTGATTCGCCAGGTGGTGGTCGCCAACGGAAATCTCGGCGAGGCCGCGCTGTGTCCCGGGCTCGAGCCGCTGGGCGCGCCCGATCTCGCGAGCGTGCTGGCCTGGCTGCGCGGCGAGGCGGCACTCACTCGACCCGGAGCGCCGAGCGCCGCAGGCGCGCCGTCGCCGGCCGAGCCGGACCTCGCGGAGGTGCACGGGCAGGAAGCGGCGAAGCGCGCGCTCGAGATCGCTGCCGCGGGCGCACACAACTTGCTGTTCATCGGTCCGCCCGGCAGCGGCAAGACACTCCTCGCGCAGCGCCTGCCGGGCATCCTCCCGCCGCTTCCGTTCGCCGCAGCGCTCGAGGCGACGCGCATTCACAGCGCCGCCGGCACCCTCGCGAGCGACGGTCTGCTCGCGCACCCGCCGTTTCGCGCGCCGCACCACAGCACCTCCGACGCGGGCATGGCCGGCGGCGGTCGGCCGCTGCGACCTGGAGAGATCTCACTCGCGCACCGCGGCGTGCTGTTCCTCGACGAGCTGCCGGAGTTCCGCCGGCCCGTGCTCGAGGCGCTGCGCCAACCGCTCGAGGAGGGCGAGATCCGCATCGCCCGCGCGCACGGCGGCGCGCGACTTCCGGCGCGCATTCAGTTGGTCGCGGCGATGAACCCCTGCCCCTGTGGCTGGCGCGGCGTGGCGGCGCGCGAGTGCCGCTGCCTCGAGCCCGAGGTGGCGCGCTATCGCGCCAAGCTCTCCGGGCCCTTGCTCGACCGCATCGACCTCCACGTTCCGGTGGCGCCCGTGCCCTGGCGCGACATGCTGCGCGCGGGGCACGGCGGCGAGCCGAGCTCGCGCGTGCGCGAACGCGTGCTCGCGGCGCGCGAGCGGCAGGCGCGCAGACACGCCGGCCGCAGCTGGCTCACGAACGCGGAGCTGCCGAACGCGGCCCTCGCCGCGCACTGCCGGCTCGAGCCGGATGCGCGCGCCCTGCTGGAGCGCTGCGTGGGCGCGCTCGGCCTCACCATGCGCTCGTTCGTGCGCAGCCTGCGGGTCGCGCGCACGCTCGCCGACCTCGAGGGCGCCGACTCCCTTTCGAGCGCGCACGTCGCCGAAGCGCTCTCGTACCGCGCGCTCGATGGCATCGGCTGACGAGTATCACTGATGCGTGCAGGCGGGCCGGGTCGCGATGTCCAGCGGGGGGCGCGCCGGGCCCCGCTAAGACCTATGCACCGATCGGTGTATAGCGGATCACGGTGCGCGAGCCGTCCTTGTAGCTCGACTCGAAGCGGGGCTGCCACTTCTCCCACTCGTCCGGGTAGCGCTTGGCGTAGCTCGCGAGCAGGCGCTCGAAGGTCGCCGGTTCCCCGTCGACGGCCGCGCTCGCGAGGAACGTCGGCGCCGCGCGCAGCTTCTCCTTGGCGTCGGAGTACGGGCCGAAGTCGCCGACCCAGAGGCGCGCCTTGTCCTTGCCGCCCTTCAGCGTGCGCACCTTCCAGCCGCGGGTCGCCGTCGCGATCACGACCGCGTCCTTGTCCCAGAAGTACCAGACCTCGCCGTGACAGCGGCTCTCGCGCCCGTCGCCCCGGAGCGGCGAGACGTAGACGAGGTGACCCTTCGCCAGGTCGGCCAGCACGGGCGCGCCGAGCGCGAACTTCGCATCGGCCGCGCGCAGCCGTCGCGGCAGCGCGAGCGCGCCCAGCGCCAGCGCCCCGCCCGAGAGCAGCGCGCGCCGAGTGACTCCGGGAGGGCGCTCAGTGGAGGTGTCGTCGGAAGAACTGCGTCGTTCGGTTCCAGGCATCGGTGGCCGCCTCGCGGTTGAAGACGTCGGCGCGCGTGTCGTTGAAGAACGCGTGATCCGCGCCGGGGTAGATGTGCACCTCGATCGCCTTCCCGGTCGAGCGCACGTCGCGCTCGAGCTTGCGCGCGACCTCGGGACTCACGAACGCATCGCGCGCGGCGAACAGGGCGAGCACAGGCGCGCCGAGCTTCGCGAAGTCGAGCTTCACGTTCGGGTGCACGCCGTAGAAGTCGACGGCGGCGCCGACGCTTGGGCTGCGACACGCAGCCGCGAGCGCGAGCTGGCCGCCCATGCAGAAGCCCACCACGCCGACCTTTCGCACCACGACGCCGGGCCGGGCCAGGAGATACTCGACGGCGCCGTCGAGCTCGCGCGCGGCGCGCTCGATGTCGAGCGCCATCATGAGTCGCCCGGCGTCGTCGGGCTTCTGCGTCGACTCGCCGTGGTAGAGGTCGGGCGCGAGCGCGACGAAGCCGGCCGCGGCGAAGCGATCCGCGACGTCCTTGATGTGCTCGACCAGTCCCCACCATTCCTGGATCACGATCACGGCCGGACCGCTGCCCGACGCGGGCGCAGCGAGATAGCCCTGCGCCTTGGCGCCGTTGCTCGCGAACTCGACCATCTGACCCGGCATGCGCCCTCCCCCGCTCGCGGCGAGTCTAGCAGCGCGCGGCTCCGGTCAACGCGCGGAGTCGAGCAGCCCGCGCAGCTTCGCGTTGTCGGGCTCGATCGCCAATCCGCGCTCGAGCCGGACCCGCGCCTCCTCGCGGCGGCCGAGCTCGAGCAGCGCATAGGCCGACTGGTACAGCGCCTCGAGGCTTCGCGGGTCGAGCTCTAGCGCGCGGTCGTAGCTCTGCAGGGCGCCAGCGAAGTTCGCGCGCTTCGCGGCGACGTAGCCCTTCGCGATCCAGGCCGACGCCGTCGGGTGGAGCGCGAGGCTGGCGTCGAAGTCGTGCTCCGCAGCATCGAGCCGACCCGCGCGCAGCTCGAGCAGGCCGATGCGCGTGCGCACCTCGGGGCTCGCGCGGCCGATCCAGCGCAGGCGCTGGTCCGCGGTCTCGAGGCGGCGCACGTCGCCGCGCGCGAAGCCGGCGCCGACCCCGCGATCCATCTCGAACGCGCCGAGCAGTGACACGCCGAGCGAAGCAGCGCCGAGCACGCCGACGAGCGCCCGCTTCGCGCCGCGCCGCGGATCGACGGCGATCGGCACCGGCTTCGCGTTCGATTCCAAGCGCAGCACGCGCGCGACGCGCGCGTCGCGCAGCTTCCAGATCACGCCGTCGAGCATGAAGTGGTGCAGGTTCACGAGCGCCGCGACCAACATGCCCAGCCCCGCGTCGAACGGCAGCGCCCCCAGCACACCCGGCGCGAACACGAGCGCTGGCAAGGTCCACGCCGTGGAGCCCGCGGCGAGCGCGCGCGCATAGAAGCGCGACACCGAGAAGTCGCGCTCGCGCGCTTCCTCGTAGGACGCGGTGATCCACACGTATTGAGCGGCGTGCGCCAGGGCAATCCACAGGAACGCGTACTGCGCCTGCGCGAGACCGAGCGGCTCGACACCCTGGGCGATCTGCCAGTTGCGCGCGAGCGCGGGCACGACGAACCAGAGCGTCTGCGAGAGGATGAGCAAGAGCGCGGGCGCGACCGCTCTCCAGGTCCCGCCGCGCAGCAACAGAAACGCCGCGGAGCCCGAGAGCCCGAGCCACACGAGCGACCCCGCGGCGAGCGCGAAGTCGCGGACCGGCGCGGGGATCCCGAGCGTGCGCACGTAGTAGGCGTAGCCGGTGACTCCGTCCGGCATGTACGCGGGCGTGGCCTGCCCGTGGAGTGACACGAATGCGAGCGCGAAGGAGCACACGAACGACGCGCGCAGCAGGCGACCCGCGAGCGGGGTCGGCGCCGCACCGCGCCGGCGCAGCAGCACCATGGCCACGCCGAAGTTCTGCGCCGTGTAGTGCCACGGGCTCCACGTGAGATAGAGCGTCACGAAGAGCGAGCCGAGCGCGATGCTGCGCAGGCTGAGCCAGAACGCGAGACACAGCGCGGCCGTGGCCCAGATCGCGAAGCGCGCCTGGAGCTTTCGCTCCTGGCGGTCCTCGTAGACACGGATCAGTGTCGCCCCGTAATGGGGCGTCGACACCAACAAGGTCGCGATCGGCAGCAGGGCGAACGGCACCCACTCCCGCAGGCGCGCGCCCGCGATGCAGTGCAGGACGAACACGGCGACGTAGGCGAGCCCGCAGCCGAAGAGCAAGTCGCTCACCGGTCCGAACAGCCAGCCCCGCGGCGCGGTGGCGGACGAGGGCGGCTTCGACGCAGCGGACATCGGCTCGGGGACCCCTGAGAGTGTAAGAGTGAAGCCGCGCTAGCGGCTGGTTCCCCGGTTGCGGGGCCGTTTGCTGGTACGCTCCGCCGCGATCACCAGATGATGGGGCGGCTCGCCTCTCGGCGCGCCGGGCGGCTCGGGCTCTGCGGCGTCGATCAGGCGCAGGCCCGCAGCGCGCAGCGCGGCGAGCAAGGACGGCAGGCTCGACAGCGGTCCGACCCTCGCGCGCACGTCGGCGCGCCAGGGGTGCTCGAGCGCCAGCACGAGGCGGCCGCGCGGGTGGAGGAGCTTCGCCGCGACTTGCAGCGCGCGCTCCGGCTCGGCGCTCTCGTCCAGCGCCAGCACGCAGGTCACCAGGTCGAACGGGCCCTTGGGCAGAGAGCTCGGCGCGAGCAAATCGGCGACGGCGAACTCGGGCAGCGGGCTCTCACCCGATTCCTTGGCGTCGTGATCGGCGGCGTGCACCGCGGCGGGTGACACGTCGATCGCGAACACCTGCGCGCCGTCCGCCGCGAGCTGGCGTGCGAGCGCGCCCGTTCCGCAGCCTACGTCGAGCGCGCGCCGGCCGTGCACGCGGCCGGCCAGGCGCAGCACTTCGTGTTGCAGCGCGACGCGTTCCGGGGGCAATTGCGCGCGCAGGCGCGCGCCCTCGCGCAGGTGCTGCGCGACTTCACTCCAGGAACCACTCGGTGGCTGTGTCGAACGCGACATCGCGCCCGGAAGGATAGCCCGCGCATCACGTCTCGTCCGCGAGCTCCATCTCGAGCATGCGCGCCTCGACTTCGGTCAGCCGGTGCGTCGGCCCGCGGCCGATGCCCTCGCATAGCTGGCGCGCTTCGGGCGTCCACTTTCCGTCGGCGATCATGTCGCGCCAGAAAGGGAACGTGCGGCACTGCGTCGGGCGCGCGCCGTAGACCGTACAGCGATTGGTGCCGCGCTCGAGAAACACGCAGCTCGCGTCGTCGAAGCGCAGCTGCGTGTAGCCGTACTCGTCCTTGAACGTGAAGCGGCGCCGGAACTCGCGCACCGAGAGCTTCAGCTCGTCGGCGAGCGCGCCCGCTTCGTCGGGATTCAGGTACACGTGCGCGTACTCGCCGCGCGCGGTGCAGCAGCCGCCGCAGCCGGTGCATTCGAAGCGCAACCCGCCCTTCGCGGTCACCGGCTCTCCTCGCGCATGACCACGAGTGCCTGGTCGATGTCGGTCGCCGAGACGTCCAGGTGAGTCACAGCGCGGATCGTGTCGCTCGAGAACGCGCTGAGCAGGACGCCGCGGGCGCGCAGGCGCTCGGTCCATGCGGGCGCTTCGGCGCGCTGGAAGATCAGGATGTTGGTCTCCGGCGGCGCGGGTACGGTGACACCAGGCAGTGTAGCCAGGCCGGCGGCGAGCCGGCGCGCGTTCGCGTGGTCCAGGGTGAGCCGCTTCGCGTTGTGCTCGAGAGCGAACAGACCCGCGGCGGCGAGCACGCCGGCCTGGCGCATGCCGCCGCCCTGCATCTTGCGGAAGCGATGCGCGCGCGCGACGAGCTCCCGCGAACCGGCGACGAGCGAGCCCACGGGCGCGCCGAGCCCCTTCGAGAGACACACCGAGACCGTGTCGAACTGCGCGCACCAGCGCGCCGCGTCGATTCCGGTCGCGGCCTCCGCGTTCCAGATGCGCGCGCCGTCGAGGTGGAGGCGCAGTCCGCGCGCCTTTGCGAGCTCGCCGATCTCGCGGAGCGCCTCGAATGCGAACACGCGCCCGCCGCTGCGGTTGTGCGTGTTCTCGACGCAGACCACGCGCGTGCGCGCGTAGTGATCGTCCGCCGGGTAGATGGCCGCGCGCAGCTCGTCGCTCGTGAATGCGCCGCGCTCGCCGATCAAGTTGAGCTGCACCCCCGCGAGCGCCGCGGCCGCGCCCGACTCGTACAGGTAGATGTGCGCGTCGCGGGCCGCGATCGCGGCGTCGCCGGGCTCGGTCAGTGATCGCAGTGCGATCTGATTCGCCATCGTGCCCGAGGGAACGAACAGCGCCGCCTCCTTGCCCAGCCGCGCCGCGACGACCTCCTGCAGGCGATTCACCGTGGGGTCCTCGCCGTAGACGTCGTCGCCGACGTCCGCGCGGGCCATCGCCTCGCGCATCGCCGGGCTCGGGCGCGTGACCGTGTCGCTGCGCAGGTCGATGGGAGTCACGGCGCCGAGTATAGCGGGGGGTCGAAAGGTGGTTCGTCGAGCTCGAGGACGCGCTCGCCGCCGTCGAGCTGCCACTCGACTCGCCCGGACGGGAACTGCACGCGGATCGCCTCGCCCGCGCGCGGCTCGTAGAACTCCGTGCGAATCGCGCACGAGCCGCTGCGCAGGAGCCGCCACACCTCGGCCGGCTGGAGCGCCGCCGCGGGACAGACCATGCGCGGGCCGCGGAACATCTGCGCGTACGGATCGAGCTGCCAGCCCAGGAGCGACACGTTTTGATGTGCATCCGCGCCGGCGAAGCCGGGAACGCGCCGGCCGGCGGCGAGCAGCTCGTCCCACTTGGCGAGCTCCACCGCCGGGCGGATCCACAGCTCCCGGAGCACCGCGTCGCGGTCGAAGGCGAAGCGCAGGATCCGGACGGGCAGCAGCGGGCCGTAGAGCCGCCGGAAGTCCGACGCGCTGTTCTGCACCTCCAGCCCGTCGAAGTCCGCGCTCCAGTCGTGCCAGCCGCCGTGCGAGAACGGGTGTGGCACGACCGCGAACCCGCCCTGCGCGTGGACGTCCGCGATCACCTCGCGCCCCGGCCGCCCCATCGCCGGCACCGCGTGGTCGATCGCAAGCCCGAGCAGGTGGCCGTCGTCGGTTGCGAACTCCGCGCCCACGAGCACGAGCACGCGCCGCCCGCTCGGCGCCACGTGCACGCCCGCGTGCTCGATCCCGGGAAGCGGTGCCGGCGCGGCGACGTCGGCGTGATCGGTGAGCACGACGAAGTCGAGGCCCGCTTGGTCCGCCGCTTCGAGCACCGCCTCGAACGGGGCGTCGCTGTCGTGGGACGGCGCGTGGTGGACGTGGATGACGCCGACCAGCGCCGCGAGCGCCAGTGAGATCAACGCCCGTCACCGACTCCGTTCGGGAGCGCAGGCGGAGCGAGGGCCGTCCCCCGGCCGATGGTTATTGACATATCAGTCCATAACGAGGTAAGGTGCCGTCCATGGTGAGGCCAAGAGAATTCGATCGCGACGAAGTGCTGGAGCGGGCAATGTCCGTCTTCTGGTCGAAGGGCTT
>WNFL01446759.1_pt1 | contig 11018 bp, 14 predicted proteins | sample 5400361 | NCBI WGS metagenome assembly WNFL01 (sample SAMN13153351, study PRJNA577476) | soil metagenome | isolation source: 40 cm soil on Douglas fir-dominated hillslope | place: USA:California | collected 2013-09-17 | reverse complement strand
CCACCTCCTTCCTTCTCCTCGACCCGCCCTCCGCCTTTGCGACTAAAAGTCGCCTGCCTCGCTCCAGCACCACACCACCCCAAGGTCATCGCGCAGCTCAAATGCCCCTACCCACTCCCTGATGTTGACCTGATCAACGCAGTACTGGTTCAGAGAGACGAATTGCCCGGCGTACCAAACTCTGCTCCGCAGGGAAGGCATATGCTGGGCGCGGAGGAGATCAAGGATATCGTCTGTTCGACGGGCATTTGGTTGGTTGTCCGCGAGGGATTTGGTGGGCTCGGCAAGAAGAGTGGGGGCAAATCCCGTCGGCGAAGCTGAACTAGACCCTCGAGTGCACATGTAGCGTTTCCTTCATTTCGTCTGTCGGGTAATTGGTCATCCTTCCTGCCTGCCTCCCATTCACACGCGTACTTCGCTCGCACATTTTGTTCACCAATGTACTCACATTCAAATCCCTGTCTAATTCGCATTACATGATTGCTTCTGATGTTTTAGCTACTCCGCTCTGTTGGATTCGCGTTACTTGGTCTCTATTACTTTCTCACCCCTCTGCACGAAGGAGGTTCCGCATCCACACGTGTGTGGTGTTCTCTCCGAGGCCGAGAATAATTCTCCCACCCAGCATAGCAGCAGCTTTCACGGGCTCAATGAATTCCTCTATAACCCCTACCACACCTAATCCCTTCAGTTCGTTGATGCTCATCGTGTACTGTAAAATTTCCCCATTTCGGATACTCGCCTGAGCTTGTAACAACGAAAATGGAGATATAATTTTCTCATCTTCCTCCCCGTCTGAGAGCCACCAGCGTTTTCGTGGACCCCGTTCTGGCAGGAGAGTTGGATCGATTAGCATGAGCCTTGTGGAGGTCGTTAGCAGGACAAGGGTCCCATCGAAAGAAAGTCTTTCGGAGGAAGCTGGAAGGGGAATGATTGAAAGGATCTTGAAGGAGTCTGTCGAGGCTGTCAGTAACTTGACGATGGGCTGAAGGGATTGTGAATGTACGGGAGTCTTTGCATTCCTAGCAGTAAGTTGAGCCCCCTGAGTCACTGTAACCGGGAAAAGGACATACCGCAAGTGCACGACCAGTCTCCCAACTCGGCGGAGGGTTGTTTGGGTCGTTATACAGACCATCATAAGAGAGCCATTCCCACACAATGAGTTCACCGGCGTGTACGAGACCTGGTTTTGCTTCTACAGACACTGTGCTCTGGCAGAGGACAATTTTGTCTGAGAGCCTGCGTGAATCATTCAGAGAGACAGTCAATGAAGCGAAAATGAGGAAGTACCAGTACACGCAGAGCAGGCGCGCATAGGGTAGCTTCTGGAGATTGAACATCGGCCATGCGTCATTCACTAGCCGAGCCTCCGCTTTTCCATTTGGTGAAGGGGGCACGGCCCATATATTCACCGTGTGATCAACCCCACAGGTGGCTATGAGCTCTTGCTTCGGATGAAAATGCTTAGAAGTCACGTTTAATCCTGATGTTCGACCGCTCTGAAAAGAAAACGTCGACCCACAGAGTGCGAAGGGGTGGCATGATGCCCAGAGGAACCGCTGCCCCCTGTGAGTATACCGAAGCAGCGTCCCTTCCCAGTAGCGTCCTCGTCGCGAGATGGACACCCAAATGGCGGCCCAAGATCCGCTTCCTTGTCCCCAGGCCATTGAGGCCGGTCGAAAGTAAGAGATTGGTCAAGATCGAGGTCCCAAAATCTACAAGACTTATCACGCGAGGTCGTGCATAAGATAGAGGGCCGACGAGGGTGGGTGCTCAAGGAGGTGACACGCTGCAAGTCGATGAGTCCGGATGGGAGCGAAGGTAGGACGCACCCCTCCATGCCCCCGTATAGTGCTGATACAGTTTCGTGATTCAACGTCGTACACGTATATGAGCGTTAGCTCTCCGGCGAGGATAAGCAACGGGCTGAGTGTCTCCTTGTCGATTGACCACGTTACTGCTCTGATCTGGTCGGTTTTCCTTCCCTACTATCGCAAACTCGCATGAGGTGATATAGGTAGAATGGGGAGCACTGATCTGACCTTGACAGTTATTAGGAAGAGGTTGTGGAGGGGGAGCCTTTCTGGAGGCAAAGTCCGGACCAATCGCACCTTGAGAGGTGGTCAGATTTGGGCACTATAATTAAAATCACGATACCAACGGTATTGGATTTCATTGACTGTCCACATATTGCGGCGACTCCTTTCCATCGGCTAACAACGGTTTTCCACCTCCCCAAACGGGCAAGAGTCCACTCCCTCTCATACCACGATAGCCTCTTATGGTCTTCGTATGTCCAGGGAAAGTAGCAAACGTCCTGGTGTGGAGGAGAACTCCCAGGACGGCTTCTCCCTGGCTCTCTATCAAAACGTAAGAGGCTTTGGTCGATTCTGATGACATCTTCATGCTTTACTAGGCTGAATAAATTGTCCATCGTGCGATGGCCACACAATGAAAGCAAAGGATCAGGTGCTAGTGTCGTGATTGGAAGCAAGGACCAAAAGAACAATGGGTTCGCAGAAAGTACGCGTCGCATTCCTGTTATACATTCGACGAAACACCATCGTCCTCAACGGATAGGCTTCCGTTGCTCAGGGAAATGCTGCACGTCGCTACGCGTTTCTTTTGTTCTGCACTGTGAGTTATCCAGATGAGGGCCTTAGTCGAGGACTCGGAATTGACGAGGTCTATCAAAGTCTTTTCAACCGTCCTTAATGTCTCCTCATCAAGGGCAGAGGTCGGCTCTGAAGATGGATGTTAGCTTGATACCTGGCGGAGTTTGAGATTCACCGTCGAGGAGAACAATTTCTGCCCCGGGTATCCCAATCCCAATTGCCAGAGATATTCTTTGGGCTTCCCCTCCGCTTAATGTGGACCAGGCGCGGTCCCAGACATCGCCCTGAAGCCCCCAAGAGTGGGCAATATCAATCGGGTTCTCGTGGGTGGCTCCTTTGTCACTGCTACACTGGCGCGAACTAAAGCCTTGAATGGTTTCGAGAAATGCGCGAGGCGTGCCTGGTAGTAAGCTCGGCCGTTGCGGGATATACAGTACTCTCGTGCGGTATTTCGGGATTCCTGCGACGAATATCTACAATGAGTCACCTGACCAAAGAGAGCACATAAGCCACCAACCGTGTTTCAAAGGAGTCCTGTTATGATTGATGTAAGGGAATGGATGGGGCGAATGGTCGAAAAGTGCTACTCACTGCCCGTGGAAGAGGATCTCGCCTTGGTAGACATTCAAATGAGCAAGACACTTCAGCAGCGTTGATTTGCTAAGGAGTGTCAGACAGACGACTTTTTTGTTGAGGATGCGATTACCCGCTACCGCTTCGACCAGTCAAGCAATATACCCCTTTGTCAATATCGAAGGATACGCCCTCGAATATTGGGGTTCCATCATCCTTCAGGCAACTGAGATTCCGTACGCTCAGGAGGTGGTCTGAGGACATGGTGAGTCGAAAGGGTGGTAGTCCCTTGACGCTGTCCTTCCCCGGAGTCAATTCCAACTTGCACAACCACGCCATCCAACTCCCTTAAGCGCTATTTTCATTTCAAGCACTTCTTAGAGCAAACCTGAATCTCTCTTCAACTTGAAGCTGGCCGGTCGGACTTGCCATCCGCCGCATATTCGACTTCTATACCATAACAAGGCACGCATCAGTTATGGCAACCAAAAAGGCTGCTTCAACGGCTGCGATCGAGGTCCCTCCAGGTTTCAAACTCCACACAGAAAATACATCGCACATTTTGCTACCGGAAAACAACGAGGCTTTCCTAAATCCTGTGCAAGAGTTCAACAGAGACTTGAGCGTTGCGTGCATACGAACATGGGCAGCCGAAAGAGCAAAATCGCAAGAGTCTAAATGGCTGCAGCATCAAGAGGAAGAGAGAGCAGGAAATGGACAGTCTAAGAAGCGGAGAAAAGGTTCGAATGTCTCTGGAGCCTTTTGTGGCTGTCTCACTCGGGCTTTTAGTTGGCCAAAGAGGCGAGGAAACCGACATGCCACCAGTGGAGAATGCCACAGAAAGCTCTTGGCAGTCTTCTCAACCAAAACAAGTCAGTTGATCTCCTTCGCAATAGTCTTGACCTCATTCAGGTAAATAGTTCAAGCCAAGGGAAATTACAATTCTTGAGGCGCTCTCCGCGACAGGCCTGCGCTCCATAAGATACGCAAAAGAGATACCTGACGTCAAGTTATAAATGTGAAAAATCTTCTGTGTATACACTCATTAGTTCCTCAGGTATGTGATCGCGAATGATTTGTCACCAGCAGCCGCGGAGGCAATGCGGCGAAATGTCGCAATCAATGACCTTGGGCCTGAGAACAAAGACACGGGTGCTTCCGAGCTGTTTCGGAAGGAGGGAAAGATCCGAGTTATGGAGGGAGATGCGTGGTGGGTTTTTCCCTTGATTGCCTAGGTGGAAAGTTGACTGTATACAGTGCACTGATGTACTCACGTCGAGATCCCCAAGCAAGAGTCGATGTTGTGGACCTGGATCCTTATGGTACTGCGGCACCGTTTATCGACGGCGCCGTTCAGTCGGTACGCGACGGAGGTGAGGCCTTTCTCGCAAATATGGTCTCAAGATTTATAATAGGCCTCAGGTCTCCTTTGCGTAACGTGCACGGACATGTCGGTCCTAGCAGGGATCAACTATCCTGAGAAATGGTGTGTCGGGTCGGTCCTTCAGGTGACTCTCTTTAACATGAATCATAGTTTTGCCAACTATGGGGGCATACCAGTCAAGGCAGAATATTGTCATGAGTCGGTACGTCCAAGCCCATTTCAATGGCAATTACTCATTTTGAGTAGGCGCTGCGACTGGTCCTCCATACGATCGCAACATCAGCAGCACGATACGGTCGTTTCATTATCCCTCTTATATCCCTTTCAATCGACTTCTATGTCCGACTATTCGTACGGGTGAATACCGGTGCACTAGAAGTCAAGCACCTCGCAAGGTATTTCTTTCTCTACGAGCTCTACGGTGCTGGCTAATGGTCTTCTAGCCAAACAGCGAACTACTACGTTTGCACTGCTTGCCAATCGCCATACGAGCAGCCACTCGGAAGAGTTGTAACGAAAGACAGCCCCAAAGACCCAAAGAATCCTGGGCACTCCTACAAGTCACATGTCGCGCCTACGGTGGGAAGTCGATGCCCAGAGTGTGACTCTGCCCTTCATGTAAGTTGCCTTGATTGGCCAGAGCACATCCATTAATCGTTTACATTAGCTCGCAGGGCCCATGTGGTCCGGACCGCTGCACGACAAGGACTTCGTGAAAGCTGTACTACAACACATTGATGAATGCGCTGATAAATACGGAACGTCAACTAGAATGAAGGGCATGCTCACCTTGGCGTATGAGGTAGGAGTAGTACTCAAATCCAATAGCCTGGTTAACTACCTCATCTCTAGGAATTAGGTGTGCCGTTCTACTTCACACCGGCAAAAATTGCCGGCCTGTTCCATTGTGAGTGCCCGTCTCTGGACGAGATGGCGTACGTGAGCTCTTAATTCCGTGTAATATTTTCCTAACGATCCCAATAGCTCGGCACTTCTTAATGGCGGGTATAAAATTTCTAGGTCGCACGCATCTCCCGGATCTCTCAAGACGAACGCTCCACGATCGTTTATTCACGAAGTGATGCGAGGTTGGATCAAGAAACACCCAGTAAAGATGCAGAATGTAAGAGAAGGACAAGCTGCGTACCGACTTCTTGCGAAGGAGTCGAGGTAAGCGTTGTGTTTGGTAGTGGAGTCGCAGCTCATTGGAAATAGCACGGATATCAACTTTACAAGACACGCAGATTCGGTGACAAGGGCGTCGGCGGTCAAGCTCGTGCGGTATCAAATGAATCCTGCGCCAAATTGGGGCCCAGCCAAGAAGGCGGTCGGGAAACGAAAATGCGAAGAGTAACGGATTTTCCCATGCTTGTGATGCAGAAGTTAGAGGTGAATTAATACATTCAAATCTCGAGCTCCCTTGCGCCGTTTTCGTCCACGATCTTCACTTTAAACCTTCCAAGCGAAAGGACGAGGCGGCGTTCTACTTCGTCAATACACCTACGGAGGGTTTGTAGACCCTCCTCTAGTGGTGCTTCCGGATTATGATACCTAATCAATAACGAATCGAAACGAGAGACGCGTCAGCCACGCGTGCGTTGAGTGAAATCGTCAATAAACGCACTTGTCCAACAGACTCAGAGCAAAGTATTGACCGTAACCATGTGCTGCGAATGGAACGTCGCATTGTGTACCAAGGTAGTCCATCCAGTATAGCCGCGGTTCACGTTCAGCGAGGTCATAGCCTCCCAAAAGGATGTTCACGGCGTAAGGATGGCGTGACCGGAGGGAGTCCGCGAGCGATCTGCGTATCCAGGAGGCAGCAGCAGAGGGTCGGATGGGATGGTTATTGCGCATTTGCTGCAGGCGTAGGTTTCGCTCGACATATTCGGCGAACTGCACGGTGTCACCTAATAAGAATGGTATTATGAGCCCAGTATAATATGTAGAAGGAAATACCCACCAGCTTCTCCCGAGTATGCCATGATAAGGTGAGAACCGAGGACTTTGATCTTGTCTTCATCAGCCTTCATCTTGACGATAGAGCGCCCAGCATTCTGGTCAGATGCAACGAGGACGTAGCCTTTGCCAGTTAGCGCGAAGGAGATCTCCATAGTTCTGGTGGAGGCTAAGGCGAATACGCGTCGTGGCCAAACAAGAATCCACAATCGGGTGGCTCGAGGTTGAATTCGACGAATAGTATAGAACAGACAATGTCTGAGTCCACTCATATCTCCTCACTTCTTCTCACTTCTTCCTCATCACAATCGTCGTCGTCGTGTACGGATACTCGAATGTGCCTTGCGTCTCGTCGATCCAGACTTTCTCATGCTTGTCGAGTGCCTCCTTGATACCCTCCTTAAGTAGGTCTTGATCTTGCGGTGGAAGTAAGGTGATGTAGCTCTTGCTGCAGACTCGATCCTCGACGCCTTTGTAGGACGTAAGGATCGAATATGCCGTCACATGTCGTTCCTCAGGTTGGAAGTATTCATTGAAGCAGGGCGTCTCAAAGGTTGCTTCCCATTGTCCGCGACGGAACTGGGGCGTATCGTTCTCATACTTCTCGTACAGGTCTCGAATGGCGGCAACCCAAGGAGATCGGTCCCTACAACTCTATCAGAGGATAACCAGGATGAGGGTGTTATGTTCACCTGTCTTCCATATTCCAAACCAGGAAAGCGACGCCACCTGGCTTCAATATACGAGCAATTTCCTTTACGCCCTCGCCGTAGTGGGGGTGGCACCAGTGCCAAGCCTAGGAACACGTAAGGTTTGTCTCAGAAGGAAGAAATTTCCCACCTGAGCGACAAAGACCGCATCGGCCCAACCACTCTCCTGGCCAGTGGCGACAAATGTCCCCTCACTCAAAGAGACAGGGACCGTGGTCTCTCTTATTTTGGTCAGGAATGCCCCGCGCATTCCTTGCGAGGGTTCTACGGCGTGAAGCTCCTTGATGAGACCTGGCCATGAATCAAGCAACTTGCGAGTGAAGATACCAGTCCCGGACGCAATTCTAAACGAAATTTGTCAAAGATATAGCACTGGGGACACAAAACTGTATCTTACTCGATTATATTGTACGGTCCTTGTCCAGGAAGCTTCGAACGAATGAGATCTAACGTTTCGTTTGGGTACGAAGGTCGAGCGCTTAAAAAGTGAGATTAGGACGTGAACCACGGGCAGCAGGTTTCGTACCAGTCGTACAACTCGTTCGTCCCAGTTCCAAATCCATTTTGGGCTACTGGATGAACTGTCGCCATGCGAGTGCAAGTCGCAAAAGAAGGTCGTCTGAAATCCAACAAGAACTGACGAAGGGCGAGGGTCGCCAAAATGCGACAATAGGTCCGTGGTAGAATGAAGGTTCGTACAAAAATTCGACAAAGGTCGCTGCGCAATCGGAGCCCTGGACCCCCAGATGGTTTTGTCCGAATTTGGTGTCAACGGCCACATTTCTCTGAATGCTTAATTGAGATTAGGAAATTTTTTCTTATAATACCCAAAATACATTCAAAGGAAGGATAAGTCGCATACCATCGTGTATTTATTGCCTACTCAGCCTTTGCTTCCACAAGTCTGAGTCCAAGGCAGCTTGGAGAGGCGTGTGAAGGGAATGCTTAAACGCCAAAGATAGCCATTCCCTCACATCTAAACCATACCCTAACCTCCTAACCCTCACCCTCTCAATAGGGGTGCCCATGTTGCTTTGAAGTCTTGGTTTGTGAGTGCGGTAGGGTCAGTCTCAAGGCCAAGTCTGAGGTTCGAGAAGGGTTAAAGGCGAAGGTTTAAGTGACACTGGGGAAGATTACAGAGCGGGCAAGGGCCTACTTTGCGCATCAATCAGCCCCTCCATTTCATGATTCAACGACCTCTCCTGCTATTGACGCCTCGACTTCTGTTGCCCAGCCCATGTAAACCGAACAAGGGACCACCCTTTTATTGTAGGTTCAAGCATGTCATGGATATGCGCTGGGCCCGCAGACTTTTAGCCTCGCAAATAAGTCCCATAGTCTGTTTTGTACGTAATTACCCATATCATGGTCTGTATGTGATACTGGGCCATGTACAATCCAGATTCTGTCATCATACGCGCGTTGGGTTGTTTGAATATCGCACAGCCTTTGCATCGAGTCTTCAAGAGATCAACATAGTCAGTATGGCTCTCCAAATCCCTGGAGTTCCCTTCCAGCCATGCCAGCACTGGCTACGGTGTGGTTGACAAAGGCTTACTAAGCATGGAAGGATTGCAATGCAACATGCCATCGTAGGCGGCTGCGTAGAATATTTGTTGACGTGTTTTGAAGCCTTGGGCTATCAGGAGACCATAAGACTGCCTCCAAGGCGCTTTCACCCCGCACATGCTCGCTTTGGGTTGTCAACAAAACTTGGAGCTGACCTCAACGAGCGCGCTTCACTCTAACTCACTACTCACAGAGCGCCTTTGTGCACCGTCTACATGTACGTTGCTTGTCCCTTTCGGGAGTGATGTACGACTCGTCATGTACTTACGCGTGGCCATGTATTTTTAAAAATGCTCAACGCTGGAAAACTTCCCAATGTACCATGTGACGATGCATGTACATGGTCCACTTTTAATGCTATTCGTTGCCTGCGTACCTCGAACATTCCGATGAGATAAGAAGCTAGCAAAAGCGCGCCTCTCGCGTAATCCAATTTGGTCGCCATGGCCGACGACGACTTTGATATTTACGGTGACGACGAAGCGTATGAGTCTGTCCGCGAAGTAAGTTCTACTGCCAGCTTCGATTTCGATTTCGAGTGTCAACTGATTCCACTTGCCGCCTCCAATTTTATTAACGTGCTTCCTGTATCTCCCAAACAAAACCAGGAACCTACTCGAATTCAGTCCCTTGATGAGGTCCCAAAGGAGCCTATGCTAGGTGACAAGCGCTCGCGTGAAGATGATGACCACAGCGGCCCTGCTACTTTACCACCTAATCTACGGAACCAACCACAGGCCCAGAATGGCCCGCCTCCTGCGCTCTCTCAGCCACCACAAAGGCCGCAAAACTTCCCTGTTCAAGGTACACAGCAGAATATGATTAGTAGTGCCGGGAATATGTCTCTGTCTATGCCTATGGGCATGGGCGGAGGAACCGTGGGAATGAATATGGGGATGCAAACCCCACAAGGTTTGCAAAAACAAGGTGGTCCAATGGACGCGTTGTATATAGGCGATCTACAATGGGTACGTTCCGTAATTCTCCAAGGTCAATGTCGTCACAGTGACAGATATTGCTCTAGTGGACGACCGATGAAGCAGTGAGGCAGGTTGCGGCGGCGATCGGAGTTAACATTGATCTGAAAAATATCACTTTCTCCGAGCATAAGGTTAATGGCAAGAGCAAAGGGTTAGCAAAGGATACTTGGAGTGAGAGTGAACTACTAACGACCCATTCAGTATTGCTTACGTCGAATGCCATTCTCCTGATGCCGCACTAGCACTCAAGGAGTGGTTTGATACTCAGTATGCATTTCGTCCCTACAGGGTTCTTGGTCTGCTCACACTATTATTGACTAGCGAATTCCAAAATCGCAAGGCCAATGCCTCCTTGACTAGCTCAAGCTTAGGGAATCCATTCCGTACCCTACCAAAAGGCGCGTATCATACGGTAACTATGTCCCCCGCATTGGCTGATTCACTTATTGAAAAGATCCACACGCCATGAAAGAAGAAAATGAGAGCATGGGGGGAGGTCGCGGCAGCATGCAGGGCGGCTTCAATCGAGGTGGCCGTGGTGGCATGAGCAACATGCGAGGAAGCCGTGGGAACTTTGGAGGCAACCAAAACTTTGGTGGTGGCATGGGCAACCCCATGGCAGGGACCTTCCGTGGCGGTATGGGACGTGGTGGTCCTCGAGGCGGCTTCGGTGGTCCCATGGGTGGTATGCAGGGTATGGGTATGGGTATGGGTATACCAAACATGATGATGGGCGGGCCGCAAGGGATGATGGGAAGGGGTGGCTTTGGTAGTGGGGGCCAGTACGGCAACTAAATCCAGACCATCTGCGTTTGTCGATGGTAAATTTGTTGGCACAGGGCATCTCAATGTGTAGCATTCCTCGTAACTCCTCTTATCGTCAGTAGTTCATGTATTCGCATTCTCTGAGGGACATAAGTCATCTGCTGATATCGTACGCCGAATGAGATACATTTAAAGGTGACTTTTACCCCCTGCGGTGACCCTAGCTGTTCTTCTAAATCGAACTCGATCCCCGTCCCAAATTACTCCTAGGTCTCCACCTCTAGGGCTGCGCTGCTTGACTCGCATCACTTGGTTAGATCCCTCTGAGTGGCCCAGTTTCCCAGCCCGGTATGATGCGATGCATGCGTTGGCGCTGCCAGTCACTGCGTCCTCCTGATAACCATCGTGATTGACGAACACTCGGAGGTAATACGTCTCACCTCTGGTCCCCTTTGTTGTCAGG
>WNFL01430275.1_pt1 | contig 11019 bp, 11 predicted proteins | sample 5400361 | NCBI WGS metagenome assembly WNFL01 (sample SAMN13153351, study PRJNA577476) | soil metagenome | isolation source: 40 cm soil on Douglas fir-dominated hillslope | place: USA:California | collected 2013-09-17 | reverse complement strand
CCAGCTTCGCAATTCGTCATTATTCATTTCGCCCTTTCCGCCCTCCGTTGCTTATCGGCTTTCCTATGGTGTCTGTCGAGCACGGTTGACTAGACGCGCAGAAGTAGCCCACTCCGCCCTGTTGTAGCACACAGCGGCCGGCGCGGCTCATGATAATCTGATACGTTCCGGCCCACTTTTATGTGACACCGGCGGACAGAATCCGTCCGGGGACGGGCCGATCTTTACCTTTACCCCTGATGAGGACGAGGCGATGAAAATTGGAGTGTTGACCGGTGGCGGGGATTGTCCCGGCCTGAATGCGGTGATTCGCGCCGTGGTGCGCAAAGGATCGTTTCACTATGGCGATCAGTTCGTGGGTTTCATGGAGGGCTGGCGGGGGCTGCTGGAGAACATCACCATGCCGCTCGATCTCGGGGCGGTGGGCGGAATTCTGCCGCGGGGCGGAACCATTTTACGTACTTCGCGCACGAATCCATCCAAGCACGCTGACGGCTTGAAGCGCTGCGAAGCCCACCTGAAGGAAAACGGCTGCGACGCTCTGATTGCGATCGGCGGCGACGACACGCTGTCGGTGGCGCAAAAGCTATTTGACATTGGAGTGAAGGTAGTTGGCGTGCCGAAGACTATCGACAACGATTTGTCGGGCACCGATTTTACGTTCGGCTTTGATACGGCCGTCAACGTAGCGACCGGCGCCATTGATCGCGTCCATACGACTGCCGAGGCGCACAACCGAGTGATCGTGGTCGAGGTCATGGGACGCGACTCGGGATGGATCGCGTGCTACAGCGGAATTGCGGGCGGGGCCGATGTCATCCTTATTCCTGAGCAGCCATTCGATATCGATGAGGTGGCGGAGTTGATTAAGCAACGCCATGGCCGCGGACGCTACTTCAGCATCGTGGTTGCCGCAGAGGGCGCCAAGTTCGCCGGAGGTAAGGAAACGCAGGACGATTCGGAAGTGGACGAATTCGGCCACGCGCGGCTGGGAGGCATCGGGTTGAAGCTGGCGGACGAGATTGAAAAGCGTACCGGCTTCGAAACTCGCTCAGTGGTTCTGGGACACATTCAGCGTGGCGGGTCACCTAGTTCGTTCGATCGTGTGCTGGCTACGCGCTATGGATTGGGCGCGATTGATATGGTCCATCGCGGTGAATTCGGGAAGATGGCCGCTCTGCGCGGGAATAAGATTATTTCCATTCCGCTGGCGGAAGCGATTGCCTCCAATCGCAAAGTGGATAAGGAAATCCTGGACGCCGCTACCGGCATTCTGGATCGGTTGGAGGAAAAGGCGGCGCGGTAGGCCGCGCCACGAAGGCTAACCAATGGGAAGGGCAATGCCCTGGAACTTTGTGGCATTGCCGTGGTTTTCAGGGCATACTTGTTGGGCAGCGCCGCCTCCACGCTGCCAGTACGTCGTAAGGGGTTCCGTGCCTACGCCTCAAGAAGAGAGCCAGTTGGAACTGCACTCGCGATCTCGCTCGGGGCCGCCACTCTTACCTGCCGCACCGGATCAGGAAGTCCAGCGCAAACGGATGCTGATCGCCCTTGGCGTCCTGTTGGTGGCTTTGGTGGCGGTCGTGCTCAAGGACTGGGACTTCTGGTTTCCGCCCAGCGATGAAGTTCAGGACGCGGCTTCGCCTCGAAAGAAAGCCGGCGCGGCGGTAGCGGCGACGCCGGCAAGCGTCCCGGTCGGCGGCAAGAGTGAACGGAAATCGGCCAAGGCTGCCGAGCCCGCTGCGGCTCCTCCCTTCACGGCGACGACCGAGCGCGCGGCCCTTCCCGCGCTGCAAGTGGAAGTAGTCGCCGGCAACCGGCATACCAATGTACCGGCGCGGAATAACACCATTCATTTGGATATGGACTCCGGCGCGGCCTCGACTGAGCCTCCTGCTGCAACGCAAGGAGCGGTGGTCAGCGCCGCCGATCGTGTTCAACTATCGCCTCAGACGGCGCAGAGCGTTACCGTATCAGTGCCTCCGAATTATCCTTTGCTGGCACGACAAATGAAGGTACAGGGGGCGGTGATCTTACAGGCGCTGATTTCCCGTGAAGGATCGATTCAGGAACTGCAGATCGTGAGCGGTCCAGGCATCCTGGCGACTGCAGCCCGTGAGGCGGTGAAGCAGTGGCGCTTCAAGCCTTACTACCAGAGCGGGCAGCCAGTGGAAACGCAAGCGCGCATCACGGTGAATTTCACGATCTCCACGAACTAGTGCGGCTGATTGCTTACTGGCGCGGGTGGTCTGCGAGATGCGGCCACGGCGGCGGCGCTACGTCATGACTTCGGTTATGGCGCCGCTGGCGCGGTACTTTGCCGGGGCGCGGTGGCCTGACACAATAGTCTGAGCCGGACTCTTCAATATCAGCGAGACTATGGCAGCTGCCTTTTATCTATTGCTGGTGATCGGCCACATCGGCGTATTCGATGTGACTTACTTTCACTACTACAAGTGCGCCCTGCACACGCGGCCGGAGTGCCATCGGGAACAATTCTGGCATCTGACGCGTCACGTAATTTACGGGCTGCAATTTCTGATCATCGCCAATCTGCGTTTTCATGGGGCGGCGCTGCTGTTGTTAGTGGTCCTCTATGGCGCGGATGTTTTCATCGCGTGGTCGGATGTGTGGGAGGAAACTGTCAGCCGACGCGATCAGGGTGGGCTGCCGCGGGCGGAATACTTTATGCACATCGTGCTCAGCCTGATGGTGGGAGCGTACATCGTGCTGGTGGGTCAAAACATGTGGCCGGACCGGTTGCTGGCGACCGGGATCGTGATCGATCCGCCGGCTGTGCCGGGGCTGTTGCGTTTGTATATGTCGGTGATGGGAGTCTGTGCTTTCTTCGCATTCGCGCATGATCTCGCGGGATGGTTGCGGATGGGGCGTCAAATTCGATTGGCTGCTGAAGCCGGCAAAGCATGAGTCGAGAGCTCCGAGCCCGCAAGATTGTGGTTGAGGCGATGATTCCCGCGCCGGTGGAAGTGGTGTGGGAGCGCTCACAGGTCCCGGAACAGCACACTGCCTGGGACATCCGCTTCAATCACATCGGCTACCTCGATGAGACCGACGAACGCGGTTATCGCCTGATGGACTATCGCACCAACATTGCGCTCGGGATCACGATCAAGGGGTACGGGCGATATCTGACGAACTCCGAGCATTCGCATTCCAGTTTTGAGTTCGATTCGGACGATTGGAAGTCGATCATCCGCAATGGCCGGGGGATCTGGCTGTATCGGCCATGTCCTGGGGGCACGCTTTTCAAGACGGTGTACGACTACGATGTGCGTTGTGGATGGATCGGAAGCGTTCTCGATGCCGCGATTTTTCGCAGCCTGCTGCAACTGGCTACTGAATGGGGCTTTGAGACGCTTCGGCAATGGTGCGCGGGAAATCAGGAAGCAACGGCGCGTCGCCGGGGACGATTGAAATTTGTGTGGTTCTACGTAAAGCGGCGCTTCGGGGTTGAACCCGCTTCGGGAGCGGCGCGCAGCTGGCTTGGTACAGGTCAGGTGGCAGAGACGGTTTACGAAAAGGAACTGTTTGCCGGAACTGCTGCCGCGGCCAGCGGACGAGCGACGTAGCGAATTGTCCCCAAGACTTCGGGACGGCGCAAGAGGCGGCACATCAGGAGGCGTCCCCAGCCGGAGTCAGGCTGCATGAGGAGCCGTCCTTCGATGTTCAGCACTTCTCTTGCAAGTTCATCCTTCAACACGCGGCTTTGAAACTCCACGCGCAGGCCGGGGCACGGCAGACGCGCGCCGCGGTAGTAGATGTTCCTGCCACGGATGCTGAGGCCGCCGTCCGGCAAGGGCGTGACTGACATCTCCACTTCAATGTGCTTGTCGACGAAAACTTCGAACAGCGCAGGGGCGCCATTTACGTTGCGCACGACAAAGTCGGAATCGAAGACGCGCAGAGTGTCGCCCATGTAGAGCTCGCGAAGGAAGTGCATAGAGCCGTCGCGGCGGCGGAAGACGCGGAATTGGGCGTCTACCTCGGAGCCGCTCTCGGCGTACGGACCCTGACCGATCAGCAGAGTGATCACGCGCGACCAGAGCTTTGCCGGGATCGTGTGAAGATCGACTTTCACTTTCACCTGAAAATGAGCGGGGTTCTGATAGAAGCGGACGATCATCGGATGTATTTCGGTGATGCGTGGGCCGAGCACGTCGGCGAGGAGCGGCCAGCCGTCTTCGGAAGTGCGGCTGCCGCGATCGCGTTCGCGCATGCCTCGCCGGTAAACGCGTGAGGCGCTCCACGCGGTAAACGAGTAACGAGCGGCGTGCAGCGCCAGCCGTCGATAGCTTACGATGCCCTCTCGCGATTTTCCTGTGGGTGCGATCACCGCGCGGAAGCCCTCCCACCAATAGCGGCGGACCATGTGCCAGCTGACGGTGCAGAGACGAAAAAACGTTGCCGACAGACTGTGCGCGAAAGCAGTTTCATAGGCGACCGCGCCGTCGAGGGCGATGCGATCCATCAGGCGCGTGCCGAGTGTGGCCTCGACGTGCTGGTTGATTGCCTGCCAGGTGGGATCGTTCGCGTGCGCGGCGGCCTGTTGCCGAAAGCGTTCCTCCAGGCCGGTCTGGCGGACGCGCTCCATGTCTTCCATGTGAGCGGCGATCCATGACTCATCGCGTATTTGCCAGGGGCGTCCGGCATCGCACGCTTCGACATATTTCTGCCATGCGGTGGTGCGAGGGCGGGCGTCATCGCCGACCAGCATGAATTCTTCGCCCATCTCATCGAACTCGGGAGAAAATCCGCGGAAGCGTCCAAGGGCGACGGCGCAGGAGGCTAACAAATGGAGCTCGGCGAGGTGACAGGGGTAGCGGCGATAGAAATCGAGAAGGAGAGTCGTGCGCGAGCGGGCGCGCAACTGGCGCTCTGCAAAGAGTGTCTGTTCTTCGGGGGAGCTGTTTGGCAGGTAGCGCCGCGCTTCGCGCAAGTCCGATGGATGAATGTTGGAGAGAGGCGCTGCGGGATGCTGAATCGCTTCCTGCGCGGCGGAATTGGCGGCTGCCTGCGGCACGGAGGATGTTTATGCATTTTCGATCCGGAGTCAAGTTACTGCCGTCGTAGCAGCGGACTGGCATTGGTGCAGGGATAATCGTTTGGGCACGGGGCGCAGAATCAGCGCGGGTCTGGCGCTATCCTGTTAAATGGATTTTCGCGAATTGCCGATTTATAGAGTTGAGAGGTCGAATTCGATGCGCTTTCGCCGTGCCGCTCTTGGGATGGTTATTTCGTTGCTGTTACTGTCCGCACTATCATTTGCCGCCAACCAGGCTTCCTGCACGTTTACTACTTTTTCGGCGCCGACAGGTTATGCGTTTGCGCAAGTTAACGACATCGACGATCTGGGGACCGTGGTTGGCCAGGTGGAAGACAAGAACTCCGGGGCGTTCGTTGCCTTCTCTCGCACAGTGAACGGAAAGTTCACAATTTTTGACGCTCCGAATTCAATCTTCACGTGGTTCAGCAGCCGCAACATCTCTGGCGTGAACGTCGGCTCCTATCTCGATAATGGCCGGATCCAGCATGTTCACGGATTCGCTCAGTCCGGGAGTGGGTTTGTGCAAGTGGACTATCCCAACGCGACTCACAGCTGGCTTTATGGCATTAACACGGCGGGAGCGGTCGTGGGCAGCTTCAACAAAGCCGGTGTGGTGAAGGGATTCAAGCTCTATAACGGCAAGTATGTGGTGATCAAATACCCGAACGCGGTGGCGACTACTCCGCAGGCAATCAACGACAACGGGGTCGTGGTCGGTTCCTACTCGGACGGCACGGTGCGTCATGGCTTCACGTGGGAGAGTGGCACGTATAACACGATTGACTATCCAAATGCGCGCTTCGGGACGGTTCTCACCGACGCGAATAATTCAGGAGTGATTGTGGGGAATCATCTCGCCGCGGATTGGGCCTTTGGATTCATCTACAAGAATGGCGTCTTCGCCAACATCGTCTACCCCGGCGCGAAAAGCGCGGCCACTGGAGGAATCAACAGCAGCGGATTGATCTCCGGTCAGATTTTCTTCACGCAGACGAATTCGCTGGGATTCACGGCGGTGTGCAAGTAGGTCAGCAATCAGCAGTCAGCACTGAGCATTCAGCACTTAGAGACTCGGCCATCGTTGATGATACGAGTGCGGGTTGAGCTGAGTGCTGAATGCTGACTTGACGAATCTCATCTCCCTACCCAATCATTACAGCGGACATGTTGCGCGGATTTCAGGTTGTTTGTCTGCCCGTTGTTCTTGCTGCGATCCTCTATTCCCAAACTAATCAGGAGCCTGCCACTGTATCGTTCACGCTCGACTTTCCCGAATCCACCCCGGGACATTATTCCGTGCAGGTTCAATCGGATGGGAAGGTTCGCTACGAGTCCCGCAGCAAAGTTTCGTCCGAATCTGAGGAAACCGACAGCTTTGATTACGGCTTCACGGTTTCGCCCGCGACTCGCGAGAAGATCTTCGAACTCGCGGCGAAGGCAGGGTACTTTCACAAAGACCTCGATTCCCATCGCAAGAACCTCGCGTTTACGGGGAAAAAGACGCTCGCGTACAAAGGTGAGGGGCGCAGCGGCGAGTCAACCTTTAATTACTCTCCTGATGTGGCGGCGCAGGAGCTGACTACGCTTTTCCAGGGCCTGTCAGCGACGCTGGAGTTGGGTCATCGGCTGGAGTACAGCCTGCGCTATCAGAAGCTGGCATTGGCGGAGGAACTGAAGCGGACGGAGGAGACGGCGCGTCTCAATCCGCCGGTTGAGATCCAGGCAATTGCGCCCATACTGCAGCAAATCGTTGCGGCTCGGGCGCAGAGATTGCTGGACGGATCTTCGGGCCACTGAAGATGGTGTTGGAGGGCCATTCCTGCGCTGAATCCAAAAATGGCTTGACTTAACCTCCTGACACTTCCACACTGCACTCACCTGGGAAAATGGGAGTTGGAGTGTAAATTGTTTATTTGCAGAAACTTACTGCAAAGCAGGTAATTCCAGGGCGCTCTTGCCGGTCGAGTGCTTTTCGGAAATGGGCGGCAACTAAGTAACGGACCGCGGGTTCTAACCGTTTAGGGATAGCTCGGGGGATCTTATGAAAATCAGCGGATTAGGCAAGTCGTTGGCGGCTGTGACCGTGCTCACGGCAGCGTTCTTCGTATCTTCGGCATCGGCCGAATCCAAGGCGCGAATTGTTCGGCTGAGTGACGTGCAAGGCAGCGTACAGATGGACCGCAGCACCGGCGATGGGTTCGACAAAACGTTTCTCAACATGCCGGTGGTCGAAGGATCGCGCCTGAAGACTGGCGATGACGGTCGCGCCGAAGTGGAATTCGAAGACGGCAGCGCGCTTCGTGTCGTGCCTAACAGTGGAATTCGAAGACGGCAGCGCGCTTCGTGTCGTGCCTAACAGCGAAGTTGAGTTCACGCGGCTTTCGCTGGGCGATGACGGCCAGAAGTTGAGCACGGTGCAACTGGTCGCGGGTCTGGCTTATGTCAACTATCGTGGCAAGTCGGCCGATCAGTTCACGCTGAACTTTGGGCATGAGTCTGTCACGTTGAGTGAAGCCGCGCATTTTCGCATCGGCCTGCGAAACAACGAGGCTACGCTGGCGGTGATCAAAGGCCGCTTGAATGTTAATGGGCAGTCGGGTCCCATTGAGGTCGACCAAAAACACACCGCGACTTTTGACGTCGACAGCGACCGGTATGATCTCGCCAAGAACTACGAAGCAGTCTCGTACGATGCGTGGGACAAACAGCAATCTGAATATCACGATCGCTACGCGAGCAATGGAAGTTCCCGCAACGGCTCTCCGTACGCGTACGGGATGAGCGATCTGAATTATTACGGCAACTACATGTCGGTGCCGGGCTATGGCCTGGTCTGGCAGCCGTATTTTATGGACGCGACCTGGAGTCCGTTCCAGGATGGCGGCTGGGTCTACTATCAGGGCGCTGGCTACATGTGGGTTTCCTCGTATCCGTGGGGATGGATGCCGTATCGCTATGGCAACTGGGCTTTCGTTCCCGGCTTTGGCTGGGTGTGGCAGCCGGGCTATTGGAATACGTGGTATGCGGTGCCGCGAGTCGTGAATCCACCGCGACGGGTCTCGGTTCCGGTGCCTCCGGTACGCGGCGTTGGGACGGTTATGGTAGGGCGGGGATTGAGCGTGAATCCGCCGAGCGGATTGCCGACTCGGGTGACCTTGGCTCCGGGTTCCGCCGGCTTGGGCGTTCCACGAGGCGCGGTGCGCGATCTGGGCCGCATTTCGCGGGATGTGAACAAGAGCATGCGTCCGGTGGAAGTTGCGGCGGAACCGCGGGGCCGGATCGCTCCGCCGAGCCGTCCAATGGGCGGGAACCTGGGTGGGAGCCCAGGTTCGACCAGTTCTGGATCACGGCCGCCCTCTTCGACGAGTCAGCCGTCGCGAGTGTATAGCCCGCCGATGGCGTCTCCACGAATGCCATCTGCGCCGCCCATGCGGAGCAGCAAGCCACATTAAATATTTCAGTTTCTCCTGGACGAGGGCGACTGATCGGGGCGCCCTTTTTTTATTGCGGTGAACTTCTTTTACGAAACATGATTTACGAAACAATGATTCCGGCGTAGCCCACGACTTTCTCGTAATCGCCGGAAATCTCTCCTGAAGTCGTATACTTTGCCAGTGTCGCGAAAGTCGCGCCCAGTCGCTGGGCGGCGGTCAGCATCGCGACTGTCGGTCCGAAACCACACATGCTGATGTCCTCGTTCATGACGACTTCCCAAAGGGCGCGCGGATCCATGGCGAGCACACGGTCGATTGCCATACGGTCTTTGATCCGAGTAATGGCGTCGGATTCGTAATGGTTCATGTCGCTGGAGGCAACGACGAGAACTCTATCGCGCTGGGCGGAGATTACGTCGGCGATGGCCTCGCCGAGACCGCGAAGGATGTCGAACTTGCGCGTTCCAACGGCAATGGGAACAAAGGTCAGATCCGCGCGCCGCGTTTGCAGGAAGGGAAGTTGCACTTCGATGCCGTGTTCGGAGCGGTGGGCGGCGCTGTCCTCGCGGAGTGCTGGAAATCGTTGGAGTATGGCTGTTCCGAGTTTCGCGTCGGCAGGTACTTCGCCCAGCGGAGTCTGCCAGCGTGTGCTCGTCATAATCGCCAGCGGATGTCCCATGCCAGTGTGGTTGGGGCATAGGACGATGACGCGGTTCGGGATTTCTATCTGCGAGTAGACCGCGCCCGCGACATAGGCGGAATACATGTAGCCGGCGTGGGGAGCGACGCATCCGATGGCTTCGATGCGGCTACTCACGTCCGGGGAGATGTATTTCAAAACATCGCGGCGGAGGGTGTCCGGGTCGCGAGGATAAAACCTTCCGGCAACGGCGGGCATTCGTACGTTGGAAGTCATGAGCGGCCTCCTTTCGGAGACTTATGCAGTGCCGGAGTGCAGAGCACGGAATAACGCGGCGCTTTTTGTCAGCGACAATGCTTCGGCCCGCACGGTCGGCTTCACGCCACTCTTGGCCAGTGCAGCGCGCAGGACGGCTTGGTCATACTCCGTCTTGAGATTGTTCCACAGAGTCTTGCGCTTTTGTCCGAAGGAAAGTTTGAGAAAGGAAATAAACTCGGCCTCGGGAACTCCCAGCGAATCCAGGCGGGGCTCGATCGTCATGCGAACGACGCTCGAATGCACTTTCGGAGGCGGAGCGAAGGCGTCCGGCGAAAGCGTAAAGAGCTTTTCGACGGTCGCGAACAACTGGGCTGTCGCCGAGAGCAATCCGTAATCGCGACTCCCAGGAGAGGCAGCCAGGCGGTCCGCTACTTCTTTCTGCACCATGATGACAATCGTCGAAAAGTAGCGGTGATATTCGAGCAGGCGCAGCAGGATGTCGGAGGTGATGTAGTAAGGCAGGTTGCCGACGACATGAGCGGGTTCCGGGGCAAAATTCAGGCCGGGACGAAGAGTGCCCGGCTTGGGTCCGAAGACGGTGTCGAGTTCGATCTTAAGGATGTCGCCCTCAATGATCTCTACATTTGGATAGGTATTGAACTTCATGCGCAGTTGCGCGGCCATAACGCGGTCGAGTTCGACGGCGATGATGCGCCGTCCACGTGCGGCCAGCAAGGAGGTCAGGGCGCCGCGTCCGGGGCCGATCTCGAGCACGGTGGATTGAGATATGTCGCCGAGCGCTTCGACGATGCGCAGTGCGGCGGCGTGACTGCCGAGAAAATGTTGTCCCAGTTTCGGTTTGCGAATCGGCTGCGTGACTACGCCTTTAGCCACGTTGACCCTCTTTCTCACCGGCATTTAGACTGACAGGGTTCATTTTCGTAACGACTATCATAGCCTGAGCGGGGGAATTGAAGTCCCGCCCGGGGAGGCTTCCTGCCGATGCACGTCGCGTTCGTAGCTTCCGAGTGCGTTCCCTTTTCAAAGACTGGCGGGCTGGCCGATGTGGTCGGCGCATTGCCGAAGGCGCTGGCGGCACTGGGACATCAGGTCAGCGTTTATGTTCCTCGCTATCGCCAAACGAAGCTCAACGATCCGCAAACGGTCGTGCGCAGTATTACCGTTCCGTTCGACGACAAGTATCGCTTCGCTTCGGTGGTGACGGGGGGCAGCAGCGGAGGCGTCCGTTTTTATTTCGTGGAGTATCCGCCGTACTTCGACCGGGAATCGCTCTATGGGACATCGGCTGGCGATTATCCGGACAATGCGGAACGCTTCTATCTGTTTACTCGCGCGGTGCTGGAAGCGTCCAAGATTCTGGGCGTCCCGCACGTGTTTCATTGTCACGATTGGCAGACGGCATTGCTGCCGGTCATGCTGCGGACCGAGTACGCGGAGGATCCGGCGTTCCGCGAAGTGGGCACTGTCTTCACGATTCACAACATGGGGTACCAGGGTCTGTTCCCACCGGATATTCTGCCGCTGCTCATGTTGCCGTGGGATTTGTTCACGATCTCGAAAATGGAGTTCTTCGGGCAGGTCAATTTCCTGAAGGGCGCGCT
>WNFL01042766.1_pt1 | contig 11019 bp, 11 predicted proteins | sample 5400361 | NCBI WGS metagenome assembly WNFL01 (sample SAMN13153351, study PRJNA577476) | soil metagenome | isolation source: 40 cm soil on Douglas fir-dominated hillslope | place: USA:California | collected 2013-09-17 | reverse complement strand
CGTCGTCCACGAGGATCACCCGAAGGAAGAGGGGTGCGGGGGCCGCCACGGGCTCCGGGCGTGAGAGCGGTGCCCGTTCCTCGAGGCGGCGCCGCGCCGCCCGGAGGTCGTTGACCAGCTCGGGCATCGCCGGATAGCGCGCGCCGGGGTCCTTGTCGAGGCACCGGTCGAGGACCTTCTGCAGCGGCCCCCCGGCCGCGCCCAGGTCCAGGGGAGGAAGGGGCAGCGCGTTTTCCTTGAGGATGGCGTGGAGCGTCTCCACCCCGGTTTCCCGGCGGAAGGCCGGGCGCCCGGCCAGGAGCTCGTAGAGGAGGGCCGCGCACCTGCTCGGGCGACATGTAGGCGGCGGTGCCGATGATGCGGCCGGGATCGGTCTCACCGCGGGGCGGCGTGTCGACCCCGCTGTCGATCGGATCGCGCTCCTTGGTCAGCTTGGCCAGGCCGAAGTCGATGATCTTGGCCCGGCCCGACTCGGTGACCATCACGTTCGAGGGCTTGAGGTCCCGGTGCACGACCCCCCGCACGTGGGCTTCCGCGAGCCCTTCCGCCACCTCGAGGGCCAGGTCGAGGGCGCGGGCCGGCTCGATCCGGCCGCGGCCGAGCAGCGTCGCCAGCGGCTCGCCGCGGATCAGCTCCATGGCGATGAAGGTGGCCCCCTCGGCCTGGTCGATCTCGTAGACCACCGAGATCGCGGGATGGGCCAGGGAAGCCGCCGCGTGGGCCTCCTGGCGCAGCCGGCGCTCGAGCTCGGGGTCGTCACTCAGCTCGGGTCCCAGGACCTTCAGGGCCACCTCCCGGCCCAGGCGCGTGTCCAGCGCGCGGTAGACCACACCCATGCCACCGTGGCCGATCTCCTCGACGATCTTGTAGTGGGACAGCGTTCGGCCGATCATCACGGATCAAGAACGATTCTAGGCCGGAAATCCCCTGGCGCTCGCCGGTTACGGGCGGGGGTTCGCCGATTACCCTCCCAAGAGCGCCTGCGGTTGGCGTAACTTCAAGGGGAGAGGTAAGACGCCATGGACCAAACGCCCGACCACGACCAACCGGCCTGCTCCCCCATGCGTGGCGTCTCCCCCCGCCTGTTCTTCGGCTTCGCGGTCATGGCGATCGGACTCCTGCTGACCCTGGACAACCTGGGCATCGTCGAGTCTCGCAACTTCTGGCGCTTCTGGCCGGTGCTCCTGATCGTGGGCGGAGCGCTCCGGGCCGTGGAGTCGCAACGGGAACGGCGCAAGCCCGAGGGCGTCGGAATGCTCGTCCTCGGCGTCCTGTTCCTCCTGCACAACCTGGGGCTCCTCCACTTCCGGCAGCTCTGGCCGATATTCCTGCTCCTCCTCGGAGCGAGCATGGTCTGGAAGGCGTTCAAGGGTCGGGAATCTGACCGGCCAGAGACGGCCGAAGCGTCCTCACACCTGAGCGCCTTCGCCGTGATGGGCGGAGTCCGCCGCGGGACGAACTCCCAGGACTTCCAGCACGGGGACGCCTTCGCCATGATGGGGGGCTGCGAGATCGACCTCTCCCAGGCCTCGATGCGCGGCGAGACGGCCGTGTTCGACATCTTCGCGATGATGGGAGGCGTCGTGATCCGCGTTCCCGAGGACTGGGCGGTGGAGAACCAGGGGCTGGCCCTCCTCGGCGGGTTCGAGGACAAGACGAGGCGCCCTCTCGATGCCAAGAAGCGCCTCGTCCTCAGGGGGTTCGCCTTGATGGGGGGCGTCGAAGTCAAGACCTGACGCCCCATGCACCCCATCCTTGCGGAGAGGAACCGCCTTCTCGCATACCTCACGTCCTGGGTGCTGCTGGGGCTTCTGCTCGCCGCCCTCCTCGTCGTCACCGGGGCCTTTTCCTGGGTGGAGGCCCTTGCCCTGGCCCTGCCCCTCTCCTTTGTCTATGCCTTCGCGTACCTGGGGGCCTTCTGGGTCTGCCAGGCCACGCCCCTGGGCCAGTCGACGCTCCTCCGCGTGGCGGGGACGCAGCTCGCGGCGGGCGCCCTCTCCGCGTCGCTGCTGCTCCAGGCCGCCCGGGGTTGGGCCATGCTCCTGGACGGCACCGGCCTCTTTCCCGAATCGCTCACCCGGCACGGCTTCGCCGCGGCTCCCCTGGGGTTCGGAGTGGGGCTCGTCCTGTACCTGCTCGTGGCCGCGCTGCACTACCTGCTCGTCGCCTTCGAGGACTCGCGCGAGGCCGAGGGCCAGGCCCTCCAGTTCCAGATCCTGTCCCGCGAGGCGGAGCTGCGCGCCCTGCGGGCCCAGATCCATCCCCACTTCCTGTTCAACGCCCTCAACTCGATCAGCGCCCTCGTGGTGGCGCGCCCCGAGGAGATCCTGCTCGCGGACTTCCTGCGCCGGAGCCTCACCTTCGGCACCCGCGACCGCGTGAGCTTCGCCGACGAGCTTTCCCTGGCCGAGGACCTGCTCGCCATCGAGAAGGTGCGCTTCGGGGAGCGGTTGCAGCATGAGAGCCGGGTGGGCGAGGCGGCGCGGGCGTGCCAGGTGCCGCCGCTCCTCTTGCAGCCGCTGGTGGAGAACGCGGTCACTCACGGGATCGCGCAGTGCCTGGACGGGGGCATCGTGCGCCTCATGGCCGAGCGCAACGGTGAGCGGTTGCGGGTGGTGATCGAGAACCCGCGCGATCCCGAGACTCCGGGGCGCAAGGGCACGGGGATCGGCCTCCAGAACGTGCGGCGCCGTCTCGATGCCGTCTACGGCCACGAGGCCACCCTGCACGTCCGGGCGGAGGGCCCGCTCTTCCGGGTCGAGCTGAACCTGCCGGCAGACTAGCTGGCCTCCGTCCCTGCTCAGCTCCCCGCGGGCAGCTTCGCCAGGGGCAGCGTGCGCCCGAGCACCGGGGCGATGACGCGCAGCTCGCCCATCAGCTTGTCGAACTGCTCCGGGTAGAGGCTCTGGGCGCCGTCGGAGAGCGCCTTCTCGGGGTTGTTGTGGACCTCGATCAAGAGGCCATCTGCTCCCGCCGCCACCGCCGCCCGCGCCATGGGGATCACCTTGTCGCGCCGGCCCGTGCCGTGGCTCGGGTCCACCACGATCGGCAGGTGGCTGCGCTTCTTCACCACCGGGATGGCCGAGATGTCGAGGGTGTTCCGCGTCGCGTTCTCGAAGGTGCGGATGCCGCGCTCGCAGAGCACCACCTGGGTGTTGCCGCCGGCCAGGATGTACTCGGCGGAGAGCAGCCACTCCTCGATGGTGGCGGAGAGGCCGCGCTTCAGGAGCACGGGCTTGCGGACCTTCCCGAGCTCCCGGAGGAGGTCGTAGTTCTGCATGTTGCGGGCGCCCACCTGGAGGCAGTCCACGTAGCCCATCATCATCTCGATCGTGCGCAGGTCCATGACCTCGCTGATCACCGCCAGGCCGTTCGCGTCGGCCGCCTCGCGCATCCAGCGCAGGGCTTCCTCGCCGTGGCCCTGGAACGCGTAGGGCGAGGTGCGCGGCTTGAAGGCTCCGCCCCGCAGCACCCGGGCGCCCGCCCCCGCCACCGCCCGGGCCACGATCCCCACCTGCTCGCGGCTCTCCACCGAGCAGGGGCCGGCCATGGCGATCACCTCGAGGCCGCCCACCTTCACTCCGGCGATGTCCACGACGGTGTCCTCGCGCTTGAAGGTGCGCCCCACGAGCTTGTAGGGCTCGGAGATCCGCACCACCTCGCGCACCCCGGGGATCAGCTCGAGCTGGCTCGGGTCGATGACCTGGCGCGGCGATCCCACCGCCCCCAGCACGGTGTGGCTGACCCCGGTGGACCGATGGACGTCGTAGCCCACGTCCACCAGGGTCTCGATGACCTTCTGGACCTGCTCCTCCGACGCGGAGTGCTCCATGATGATGACCATGGCTCGTTAGTCCTTTCCTTCCCGACCGTCACGCCTCGCCTTGCCGGCCTCGCGGGCCCGCTCTTCTTCGGAGGCGATGCGCTCCAGGCGCCGGCTCTCGTCGATGATCCGCTCGAACACCCGCCGGATCGCGGTGTTGTCGAGAGGCCCCGGGTTCTCCCGGGCCACCCGGTCGAGGATCCAGGCCTCCCGGTCCGGCGAGTAGACGGGCAGGCCCAGGGCGCGCTTGATCTTGCCGATCTCGACCGCGCAGGCGGAGCGGCTGTTCAGGAGCCTCATCAGCTGCTCGTCGATCACGTCGATGCGCTTGCGCCAGTCCTCTATGTCGTGCTCTTGAGCCATTGCACCTGCCCCCCGATGTCGCCGTCGGGATGCTCCTCCAGGAACCGCACGAGCGCGCTGCCCACTACGATCCCGTCGGCCACCGCCGCCCCCTGGGCCACCAGCTCGGGGGTGGAGATGCCGAAGCCGAGGACCACGGGCACTTCGGTGAGCGCGCGAATCCGCCCCACGAGCGGCCGCGCATCGTCGGACAACGCCTGACGCTCGCCCGTCACCCCCGTCCGGCTCACCGCGTAGACGAAGCCGCGGCTGGCTTCGGCCACGCGCTTGAGTCGCTCCTGAGGGCTCGTGGGCGCGGCCAGGAACACCGTGTCGAGGCCGGCGGGACGGGCCGCCTCGAGCCAGGGGCCCGCCTCCTCGGGCGGGAGATCGGTGACGAGGGCGCCGTCGATGCCCAGGTCGCGGGCCTCCTTGGCCAGCCGGTCGAGGCCGTGGCGGAGGAGCGGGTTGTAGTAGCTGAAGAGGAGCAGGGGCAGCTCGGTCTTCTGCCGGATGCGCCGGACCGCATCGAGGACCGTCGTGAGCGTCGTCCCCCGCCGGAGGGCCCGTTCGCTCGAGCGTTGAATCACCGGCCCATCGGCCAGCGGATCGGAGAACGGAACGCCGAGCTCGAGGACATCCACCCCGGCCCGGTCCATCGCGACCGCCGCTTCGACCGTTCGATCGATGGAGGGATCGCCGGCGGTCAGGAAGGCCACGAACGCCTTCCGGCCTTCCTTCTTGAGCTGCGCGAACCGCCTGCCGATCCGCGTCACGGCTCGACCCACGCCTCCGCTTCGATCTCGACCAGCATGTCGGGATCGATGAGACGGCGCACCTCCACCATGGTCGCCACTGGCCGGACCTCCCGGAAGAACTCGCCGTGGGCGCGGCCGAACGCCTCCCATTGCCCGATGTCGGTCACGTACATCCGCGTCCGCACGACGTCGCGCAAGCTCGCCCCGGCGCGGACGAGCGCCTTCTCGATGTTCCGGAGCGCCTGCACGGCCTGCGCGTAGGGGTCGCCGACGCCCATGACCTTCCCGTCGTCTCCGGTGGCGGTGGTCCCCGCCACGTGAACGACGTTGCCGACGCGAACCGCGCGTGAGTAGCCGACGATCGGCTCCCACGGCGAGTTGCCGGAAATGTTCTGACGAGTCACAACGAATCCACTATCCCGAGGTCCTTGTCGCCTCGCCCGCTCAGGTTGACGATCACGAGCTTGTCCCTGAGCGACGAGGCCTCGCGGAGGAGCCAGGCGACCGCGTGGGCCGACTCGAGCGCGGGCAGGATGCCCTCGGTCTCCCCCAACAGGTGAAACGCGGCCAGGGCTTCCTCGTCGCTGACCCGCCCGTACTCGACCCGCCCTTCGTCGTGGAGCAGCGCGTGCTCCGGGCCCACCGCCGGGTAGTCGAGGCCGGCGGAGATCGAGTGAGTGGGCAGGACGTTGCCCGCCTCGTCCTGCAAGAGATAGGTCCGGGTCCCCTGGAGCACGCCCACCCCCGCCCCCGAGCCGGACAACGGGCGCGACGCAGCACCCCCCTGCTCAAGAAGAAATCGAGCTGCGTGGTCGCCGGGTCTCGGCGAGCGGCCACCCGCCTCCACTCCCACCATGCGCACGCCCTCGTCCTCGAGAAACGCGAAGAAGAGACCGATGGAGTTGGAGCCGCCGCCCACGCAGGCCACGAGGAGGTCGGGCAGCGACCCCGCCTGCCCGAGCACCTGCGCGCGGGCCTCTTCGCCGATCACCGACTGGAAGTCGCGGACCATCATCGGGTACGGGTGAGCGCCCAGCACCGAGCCCAGCAGGTAGTGGGTGGTGCGCACGTTCGTGACCCAGTCGCGCATGGCCTCGTTGATCGCGTCCTTGAGGGTGCGCGCGCCCGAGTCGACGCCTCTCACCTCGGCGCCGAGCAGGTGCATCCGGCGCACGTTCGGGGACTGGCGGGCCATGTCCTCGGTGCCCATGTACACGACGCACTCGAGGCCAAGCAGGGCGCAGACGGTAGCGGTGGCCACTCCGTGCTGGCCGGCCCCGGTTTCCGCCACCACCCGTTTCTTTCCCATGCGCTTGACGAGCAGCGCCTGCCCGAGCGCGTTGTTGATCTTGTGGGCCCCGGTGTGACAGAGGTCCTCCCGCTTCAGCCACACGCGGCAACCCAACCGCTCCGACAGACGGGCCGCGAAGCCGAGGGGCGTGGGCCGGCCGACGTAGTCGCGCAGAAGCCCGGCCAGCTCCTGCCGGAAAGCGGGGTCGCGCCGCGCCTCGGCGTAGGCCTCTTCCAGCTCCCGAAGCGGCTCCATGAGCGTCTCCGGCACGTACTGGCCGCCGTAGGAGCCGAAATGGCCGGCTGCGTCCGGCCAGACGCCGAGGTGTGACGCCCCTTTGGTCGCGCTCATCGTTGCCTGCTCCCTGCCGCGGTTCCCGCCGCCGCCCCCCGCACCGCCTCCACGAAGGCCCGCACGCGCGCCGCGTCCTTGCGCCCCGGCAAGCCTTCGACCCCGCTCGACACGTCCACCGCATCGGGCCGCACGACGCCGATCGCCTCCGCCACGTTCTCGGGGCTGAGGCCCCCGGCCAGCATCAGGAAGCGGGCGCCCGCGCGCACCTGTTCGACCAGCCTCCAGTCGAACGTCTTGCCGGTGCCTCCGGGCATGATGGTGTCGCCGGGGGCGCGGGTGTCCACGAGGAGCCCCGCGGCGTGCCCTTCGTATTCCAGCGCCTTTTCTGGAGCGAAGCCCTTGCCCACCCGCAGCGCCTTCAGGGCCCGCCGCGGCAGCTGCTCGAAGAGCGCAGGCGGCTCTTCGCCGTGCAGCTGCAAGAGATCCAGCCCCACCGCGTCGGCCACCCGAGCCATCTCGTCGCGGGGGGCGTTCACGAAGACCCCGACCCGCAGGACGAGGGGCGGCAGCTCGCGAGCCACCGCCGCCGCCCGCTCGGCCGTCATGCGCCGCGGGCTCATCGGATAGAAGACGAAGCCCACGGCATCCGCCCCCGCCTCCGCGGCCATGAGCCCGTCCCCCACCGTGGTGATCCCGCAGATCTTGATGAGGACCCGCTTCACGGCGCCTCCTCGATGAGGGCGCGCAGGGCCGCGCCGGGTTGGGGGGCCGACATCAGGTGCTCGCCGACGAGGAAGGCGTCGTAGCCGGCGTCGCGCAGGCGCCGGATGTCTCCGCCGGTCTTGATCCCGCTCTCGGCCACCGCGACCACGCCGTCGGGGATATGCGGTGCGAGGCCGACCGACGTCTCCAGGGTCACCGCCAGCGTCTTGAGGTCGCGGTTGTTCACCCCGACGATGCGCGCCCCGGCCAGGAGCGCGCGATCCAGCTCGGGACGGTCGTGGACCTCGACCAGCGCGTCCAGGCCGGCGGCCGAAGCCTCGCCGAGGAGAGACCGCAGCTCGGCGTCGGACAACGCGGCCACGATCAAGAGCACCGCATCCGCCCCCGCCGCGCGCGCCTCCCACACCTGGTAGGCATCCACCACGAAGTCCTTGCGCAGCAGGGGCAGCCACGAGGAAGCACGCGCTTCGCCCAGATGCGAGAGCTGCCCGCCGAAGAAATCCTCGTCGGTGAGCACCGACAGCGCCACCGCCCCGGCATGCTGGTAGGCAAGGCAGACCGCCCCCGGCGCCAGGTCCTCGCGGATGACCCCTCGTGACGGCGAGCGGCGCTTGTGCTCGGCAATGACGTTGATCTGGCCCGGGCGAGCGAGGGCTGCGCACCCTCGAGTGGCTGCGCGAGCCGGCGTTCCGCCAGCCGCTCGCGGGTGCGGGCGATGATCGCATCGAGCATGGTGGCCACAGGGGGACTCACCGCAGGGCCTCGCGCGCCATGTCCAGCAACCGGGCGGCCCGGCCGTCGTCGATGGCGGCGGCGGCCAGGCGGACGCCGTCACGCAGGTCCGAGGCGCGCCCCGCCACCACGAGCGCGGCCGCCGCGTTCAGCAGGACCACGTCGCGCCTCGGCCCCGACGCCCCCGACAGCACCTCGCGCGCGATCCCGGCGTTGGCCTGGGGATCGCCGCCGCGGATCGCGTCCAGGCTGGCCGAGGCCAGGCCCGCGTCCTTCGGCCCGATCGTGAACGTGCGCTCCGCCTCGCCGTCCACCTCCGTGACCGTGGTCTCTCCGGCCAGGGTCAGCTCGTCGAGCCCGGCCCCGTGGACCACCCAGGCCCGCTTCGTCCCCAGACGCTGGAGACAGCGGGCCACGAACCCGGTCAGATCGGCCCGCGGGACACCGACGACCTGGGCGGCGGGCCGCGCGGGGTTGGTGAGCGGGCCCAGGAGGTTGAAGGCGGTGCGCACCCCCATCTCCTTCCGCGGGCCCACCGCGTGGCGCGTCGCCGCGTGGAACCTGGGCGCGAACAGGAACGTCCAGCCGGCCTGGTCGAGGCTCCTCTGGACGAGATCGATCGGCGCGTCGATGCGCAGGCCCAGCGCCTCGAGCACGTCGGCGCTGCCGCAGCTCCCGCTGGCCGAGCGGTTGCCGTGCTTGGCCACCGGGACACCGCAGGCGGCGACCACCAGCGAGGCCACGGTCGAGATGTTGAACGTCCCCGCCCCGTCGCCGCCGGTCCCACAGGTGTCGACGGCCCCCCTCGAGACGAGCGGCACCGCCCGGGCCCTCATCGCGCGCGCGAAGCCCACCACCTCGTCCTCGGTCTCGCCGCGCACGGCCATGGCCGAGAGCAGGGCGCCGATCTGCGCCGGCGTCGCTTCCCCGTCCATGACCGCGCCCATGGCGGAGCCGGCCTCGTCCTCGGTCAGCCTCTCGCCGCGCGTCAGCTTGGCCAGGTGCCGCTTGATGCTGACTCGCGCGCCGATCCCGGCGCCGATCCCGAGGAAGTTTCGCAGCAGGTCCTTGCCCGCCGTGGTGAGGATGCTCTCGGGATGGAACTGCACGCCCTCCAGCGGGCGCTCCTTGTGCCGCAGGCCCATCACGATCCCGCCGTCGGTCCAGGCCGAGACCTCCAGACAGTCGGGGACGGTCTCGGGGGCCACCACCAGCGAGTGGTAGCGCGTGGCGGTGAACGGATCGGGCAGTCCCGCGAAAACCGTCTTGCCGTCGTGTCGGATCTCCGAGGTCTTCCCGTGCATGAGCTTCGCCGCGCGGACGACCTTGCCGCCGAAGACCTGGCCCAGCGCCTGGTGACCCAGGCAGACGCCGAGGAGCGGCACCGACGAGCGGCGGATCAGCTCCAGGCTCATCCCCGCGTCGTCGGGTGTGCCGGGGCCGGGCGAGATCACGATCTTCTCGGGATTCAAGGCCAGGGCGGCATCGACGCTCATCGCGTCGTTGCGGATCACGCGGACCTCGGCTCCCAGCTCGCCCAGGTACTGGAAGAGATTGAACGTGAACGAGTCGTAGTTGTCGATGAGGAGGATCACTGGAGCCCTCCCGCCAGGCGCAGGGCCGCGAAGAGGGCTCCCGCTTTCGCCTCGGTCTCCCGCTCTTCGTAGGCGGGGTCCGAGTCGGCCACGATGCCGGCCCCCGCCTGGAGAGTGACCCGGCCCTCCCGCATCACGAGGGTGCGGATGGCGATGCAGAAGTCGAGTTTGCCGCCGAGGTCGAGGTAGCCGAGGGCCCCGCCGTAGAGGCCGCGGCGCGCCGGCTCCAGCTCGTCGATGATCTCCATTGCCCGGATCTTGGGCGCTCCGGAGAGCGTCCCCGCGGGGAAGGTGGCGGCGAGGGCATCCAGGGCGTCCTTGCCTTCCGCCAGCTCGCCGGTCACCGAGCTGACCAGGTGGGCCACGTGGCTGTAGTGCTCGACCTTCAGCATCTCCGGCACCGCCACCGAGCCGAAGCGGCAGACGCGGCCCAGGTCGTTGCGCCCGAGGTCCACGAGCATCAAGTGCTCGGCTCGCTCCTTCTCGTCGGCCAGGAGGTCGCGGGCGATCGCGTCGTCGCTCCGGCCCTGCCCACGCGGCCGGGTCCCCGCGATGGGCCGCGTCTCGACCCTGCGGTTCTCGACCCGCACCAGCATCTCCGGCGACGCACCGGCGATAGTGGTCTCCTGGTTGCGCAGGAAGTACATGTAGGGCGACGGGTTCACCATGCGAAGCGCGCGGTAGACCGTGAACGGGTCGAGAGCACAGTCCACGGTCTCCTGGCGCGAGAGCACCACCTGGAAGATGTCGCCGGCCCGGATGTACTCCTGGGCCTTCCGCACGGCTTCCCGGAACCCTCCGCCATCCTTCAGCATCGCGTCCGGGGCGGGGGAGGCCCGGCCGGCCACCGACTTCCGGCGCTCCCAGCTCAAGTCCTCCTCGAAGGCGTCGAGCACCTGCTGCGCCCGATCGAACTCGGCGCGATCGCCGGGCTCGGCCATGGCGATGAGCACGAGCCGCTGCCGGACGTGGTCGAAGGCCACCAGCGACCGGTAGAACGCGAACCAGGCGAGGAGCGCGTCCGTCTCGCGGTGGCGGTCCGGGATCCGCTCGAAGAGCCGGACCGCGTCGTAGGTGAGGTAGCCCACCGCGCCGCCGGTGAACCGCGGCAGCCCGGGCACCTCGGCGGCCGGCCGCCCCAGGCGCGCGCGCAGCGCAGGCAGGAGGCCCTGCGGCTCGCGGCGCGTCCCTTCGGCGTCCTGGACGACGACGCCGTCGCCGCGCACCTCCAGGGTCGCCGCCGGATCGCGGCCGAGGAACGAGTAGCGGGCCAGGCGCTCGCCGCCCACGACGCTCTCGAGCAGGAAGGCCCGCTCGGAGCGCGCGGCCAACGAGAGGAACGCGCTGACCGGTGTCTTGAGGTCTCCCGGGATCTCGCGAAAGACGGGGACGAGGGCGCCTTCCGCGGACAGCCGCTGGTAGTCGTCGTAGCTGAGCTCGTTGTCCGTCATCGACCCCCCA
>WNFL01015582.1_pt1 | contig 11020 bp, 7 predicted proteins | sample 5400361 | NCBI WGS metagenome assembly WNFL01 (sample SAMN13153351, study PRJNA577476) | soil metagenome | isolation source: 40 cm soil on Douglas fir-dominated hillslope | place: USA:California | collected 2013-09-17 | reverse complement strand
CCGTACGCAGGACCATGAGGCACGAGCGTAAGCGCAGTCATCCGCCAGATCGTGTATTCGACCAAGTCCGCAGGCCGACGGCGATGCATCCACGGAACGACTCCGCGGTGACGAATTCGAGTGTCTGCCTACGCTAGCGGTCCACCCGCTGCCGCCTCTTGCTGGTGCTGTACAATCCGCACGACAAACCCCTCGCTGATGTTGTGCTTCCCTAGAAGCGGCAGGTTCGGCGCTGCGTTTTTCTGGAGGGTGGCCGGGTGGCTGAGCTGGAGCCGATCCGCATCCTGACCGTGGAAGACCATCCGGTCTTCCGGGAGGGCCTGGGTACGATCATCGGGTCGCAGAAGGACATGCGGCTCGTGGCCCAGGCCACGAATGCGGTGGAGGCCATGGCCGAGTTCCGACGCCATCGGCCGGACATCACCCTGATGGACCTTCGCCTACCCGGCACCAACGGGACGGACTCTCTCGTCGCGATCCGAGGGGAGTTCCCACGCGCGCGCGTCATCATGCTGACCACCTCGGACAGCGACGGCGAGATCCAACGCGCGATGCGGGCGGGAGCGTCGGCCTATCTGCTCAAGAGCATGCCCAAGGACGAGCTACTGGCCGTCGTGCGATCGGTCCACGCGGGCCACCGGCACGTGCCGCCGGAAGTGGCGGCTAGCCTCGCGGAGCATCTCGGCGACGAGGACCTCACCGCCCGTGAGCTGGAGGTGCTCCAGCTGATTCGAGACGGCTATCGCAACAAGCAGATCGCCGACCAGCTCAAGGTCGCGGAGAGTACGGTCAACTTCCACATCAAGAACCTCGTGGGCAAGCTTGGCGCCAACGATCGGACGCACGCCGTGACCATCGCCCTTCGGAGGGGCCTGCTCTCGATGTAGGCGGCCTGCGAACCTGTAGAAACCTACAGGCTCGCAACTAGGGCGCTTGGCGGGGCGCGAGAGAGACAGGAGCGTGTAGTCTTCCGACCAATGGAGCAGAGCCGGTGACTCTTGTGCGTGCGCTTCTCCCCCCTTTCGTAGCACTCCTCACCGCGAGCCCTGCCTGGGCGCTCAATCCGAAGGCACGGATATCCCAGTACGGGCACTCGTCCTGGAGGACGCGGGACGGTTACTTCGGCGGCGCTGCTCCCACCGAAAGTGTCCAAACCAGGGACGGCTTCCTGTGGATCTCGACCAGAACAGGGCTGATCCGCTTCGATGGCGTGCGTTTCCGTCCTTGGTCGCCGCCTGAGGGACAGCGACTGCCGGGTCCGGTGGAGTCGGCGGCGCTCCTGGCGGCTCACGACGGGAGCCTCTGGATCGGCGCCGACGGCTATCTGAGTCATTGGAACAACGAGCGGCTCATCAACTACCCCGTCGATCTCCGTATCTACTCGATCCTCGAGGCCCGTGACGGTACGGTCTGGTTCTGCGGCTCGTCCCTGACAGGGAAACAGGGCGGCTTGTGCCGAGTCCAGGGCTCCGGAGTGCGGTGCTACGGAAAAGCTGAGGGCATCGAGGCCGGCTATCCCAAACCGATCGCGGAGGACGAGGCCGGCAACCTGTGGATGGGCGCCGACGCCAACGTCCTCCGCTGGACGCCCGCGTCGCACACCGCGTACCCGGTCCCTGGACTTCGCTCCAAAACGGGCCAGACGGGAGTCGCCGCCCTCGTTCCCGCGCCGGACGGCTCGATTTGGGTGGGCATAGGGGCTCCCGGTCCCGGCCTCGGCCTCCAGCGCCTGGTGGGCGGGAATTGGAAGGCATTCACCGGCGCAGGGCTGGATGGCACCACGTTGACGGTGACAGCACTCCACATCGACCGCGATGGCGCCCTGTGGGTGGGTACCTTCAGCAAGGGCGTGTATCGCATTCACGGAGAGACGGTGGACCACTTCGGAGCCACCGACGGCCTGTCCGGCGACAGCGTCATCCAGCTCTTCGAGGACCGCGAGGGAACGCTCGTGGTGACGACCCCGAAGGGCCTCGACACCTTCCGCGACCTTGGGGTCGTGACGTTCTCGACGCGCGAAGGGCTTAGCACTGATGAAGTCGATTCGGTCCTGGCTGCACGGGACGGGACCGTCTGGGCAGGAGGCGCCGAGGCCCTCGATGCCATCCGTGACGGCGTCGTGACCTCCTTCCGGATCGGCCGAGGCCTGCCGGGGACACAGGTGACTTCGATGCTCGAGGACCGTGCCGGCCGACTGTGGGTGGGCCTCGACGACTCCTTGACTGTCCTCCGCGACGGCCACTTCCAGCGAATCGACATCCCGGCCGGGATGGTCATGGGCTTGACCGAGGACGTGGACGGAAGCGTCTGGGCCGAGCTCGGCGGGTCGCCCAGGAAGCTGGTCCGCATCCAGGAAGACCGGGTTCGCGAGGTCTTTCCGGACCCGCGCGTACCCACGTCCCGGCGCGTGGCGGCCGATCCCGCGGGCGGAGTTTGGCTGGGTCTGGCGAGCGGCGAGCTGGCTCGACTGCGGGGCGGGGTGCTCGAGTCCTTTTCCTTTGGAGACGACCCGAATCGACTCCCGGCCCTCACCCACATCCAGCAGATCGTGGTCAGCAGCGAAGGCACGGTCCTAGGGGCGACCGGGTTTGGACTCATCGGTTGGCGCAACGGAACCAAACGCCTCCTCACCGTGCGGAACGGCCTCCCCTGCGACCGCATGACGGGCATGGTCGAGGACGGCGAACGCGGGATCTGGCTCGCCACAGCCTGTGGGCTCCTCGGCGTCACTCGTGAGGAACTCGACGGGTGGTGGAAAGACCCACAGGTCCAGGTCCATCCGAAAGTCCTCGACGTTCTGGACGGCTGGCTGCCGGGCGGGGCGGCCTTCCAGGCCGCCGGGCGGTCTCCCGATGGACGGTTGTGGTTCGCAAACGCCGGCATGCTGCAGATGGTCGACCCGGAACACCTGCCTCGAAACACGTTGCCGCCCCCAGTTCACGTCGACGAGGTCATTGCCGATCGCAGGAACTATGCCCTTTCGGCGGATCTCCGCCTTCCGCCGCTCACGCGCGATCTGCAGATCAGCTATACGGCTCCCAGCATGGCCGTGCCCGAGAAGGTGCGCTTCCGATACAAGCTGGATGGCCGAGACCCCGACTGGGTGGATTCCGGAACGCGGCGGCAGGCCTTCTACAGCGACCTCGGGCCCGGCGACTACCGGTTCCACGTGATCGCCTGCAACAAAGACGGCGTCTGGAACGAGGAGGGGGCGACGCTCCGCTTCAGCGTCGCGCCGGCCTGGTACCAGACGAACGTGTTCCAGGTCCTGAGCGCCGTTTCCGGCGCCCTCATTCTCTGGGCGCTCTACCGGCTACGGGTGCACCAAATCGAAGCAACGGCCGGCGCCCGCTTCGACGAGCGTTTGGCGGAGCGCACACGATTGGCCCGAGACATCCACGACACGCTTCTCCAGACGATCCAAGGCAGCAAGATGGTCGCCGACGATGCACTGGACCCCGCCACCGACGCCGCTCGGATGCGTGGCGCCATGGAGAATCTCGCCGAGTGGCTCGCGCGGGCCATGCAGGAAGGGCGCGCGGCGCTCCACTCCCTGCGCACGTCCACCATGGAAGGGAACGACCTCTTCGAGGCATTCAAGCGCGCGACCCTGAGCGAGGTCGTTCCAGTCTCGATGGCGGCCACGTGCTCGGTCGTGGGCGATCCCCGAGAGATGCACCCGATCGTCAGGGACGAGGTGTATCGCATCGGCTACGAGGCGATCCTCAACGCCTGCCTGCACTCGAGGGCGAGCCGATTGAGCGTGGCGCTCGAGTACGCGCATGACCTGACCCTGCGCGTCACCGACGATGGTTTCGGAATCGATGCCGCCTACCTGGACCAGGGGAAGCCCGGCCATTTCGGCCTGCAGGGAATGCGCGAGCGGGCCGTCCGCATCGAAGGCAAGCTCACCCTCACCAGCTCCCAAAGCTCCGGTACCGCGATCACCCTGGTCGTTCCCGGAGGCATTGCCTTCCAGATGGCACGCCCGACGCCGCTGTCGCGAGTGCGCGAGTTCCTCACGGGGACTAGCGGCGGCCGGGGTTAGATCAGACCTGCAGAAAAATCCAGGCTCTCTTCCGTAGTTCCTGGGGTGTCGCAGAAGCCGGAAGGGTCCTACCTTATCGCCAGGTCGTTCGTCCTCGCGGACGCAGTGTCCGGCGAGCTTCGGAAAGACGAGCGGCGAAGGAGGTCAAGATGAACGCAAAGATTCGTGCGGGGATCCTGGCAGGCGGGGCCCTGTTGGTCATTTCTGGGGAGGCTGTCATGTCACATGCGAGCGCGGCCGGCGCCGTACGCAACGTGGTCCTCGTCCACGGTGGCTTCGTGGACGGATCCGGCTGGGAAGGCGTCTACAAGGCATTGAAGAAGGACGGCTATGCCGTCACGATCGTCCAGAATCCCACACTCTCTCTGGCCGACGACGTGGCGGTCACCAAGCGGGCCCTCGCGGCCCAGAACGGTCCGGCGATTCTCGTCGGCCACTCGTACGGTGGCGCCGTGATCACCGAGGCGGGTAACGACCCGAAGGTCGCCGGGCTCGTATACGTCGCTGCGTTCGCACCGGACAAGGGCGAGTCCGTGTCTTCGCTGCTCAAGGACCCGCCGCCGGGCGCTGCGGTGCCTCCGATTCTGCCGCCGCAAGACGGATATCTCCTTCTCGACAAGGCCAAATTCCCCGCCTCGTTCGCGGGGGACGTTAGCCCGGAGGCCGCGGCCTTCATGGCCGATTCCCAGGTGCCGTGGGGTGTCGAAGCACTGAGCGGCAAGATCAGTGAGGCGGCGTGGAGAACGAAGCCCAGCTGGTACCTGGTCTCCACGGAAGACAGGATGATCCCGCCCGACGCTCAGCGCGCCATGTCCAAGCGCGCCGGTGCGACCGTCGTCGAGGTCAAGGGCAGCCACGCCGTCTATGTGTCGCAGCCGGATGCGGTCGCTTCTCTCATCGCGAAGGCCGCCAAGGGAGTGGAGCTCGCGTCGGCTCGGTAGCTGGTGGACGCGCCGGACCATCAATCCCAGATGGTCCGGCGCGCCGTCGTTCCAATCACACCTGCGCGCGAGGTGTCAGCCCCGCTGCCGAGCCTGAGCCCGTCACTGTTGGGAAGACCACCGAAGAGCGCCATTGAGCACAAGTGCAGCCCCGGCGAGGCATAATCCGTGACGGTGAACGCCCATATCGATTTCGGCTATCCCTGGTGGCTCAGTTACGGCCACGTCGTGGTCCTCGTCCCCGCCCTCGCACTTCTGCTGATGGCGCTCGCCCGGAAATGGGGCAAGGGAGCCACCGTCCTGTTCGCCGCTGTGGTTCTCTGGTCCGGCGTCTCGCTCTTCATGAGCAGGTTCCTGTTCAACATCAACAGCGTTCCGCCGCTTCCCACCGCCAATTTCTTCCGGGAAGGCAAAGGCCGCGTTCTCGATATCGGCGCCGGAACCGGCCGCTCCTCCATCATGGTCCTGGCGGCGCGCCCCCAGGCCACCCTGGTCGCTTCCGATCTCTTCGGCCAGTCCTTCGAGGAGCACTTCGGCCCCGGCCAGAGCCCCAAGGAGCGCCTGCTCGCCAACCTAAGACTCGCCGGCGTGGACAACCGCGCCACCATCGAGACCGCCGACATGCGCCAGCTTCCCTTCGCCTCGGCCTCTTTCGACGCCGTCGTCAGCGCCTACGCCGTCGATCACGTCAACCGCGAGGGCTCGGCCAAGGCGCTCGCCGAGGCCTTTCGCGTCGTCAAGCCCGGCGGAGACTTCCTGCTCATTCTGATTTCCAATGACCGCTGGGCCAAGTTCGCCTACGGCCCCATGCTCGCGCACGGCGGCACCCGCGGCCCTGCCTGGTGGACCGCGCGTCTCCAGGAAGCCGGCTTTCAGGTCTTGGAACAGGGAACGCAGCCGGTCACGCTCTACCTTCTCGCGCGCCGGCCGCTATGAGTTCACGCCGTCGCGGAGCCGATCTGTCTCAAGCGAGCTACTCAAATCCACAGTCTGTCGAACCGCTCAGCGCGGGCGGGAGCCTGGCGAAGCCTTTAGGTTCGAGCCCGATCGGGCGCACCAAATCGTCAACAACTGCGGCCTCAGGCCTTTGCCGAGTGCCGCCTCGACCGGCCGTGCTGCTCGAGGAGGAACTCCGCGAGCAGATCCGCATCGCGGCGGCGCGGAGACGTGCGCCGCGCCACGAGCGCCAGCGTGCGCGCGGGCGCCGGCGGCGAGAGCGGGCGCGCCACGAGCCGAGTGCCTTTGAGGATGCCCGCGTCGAGCGTGATCCCGGGCAGGAGCGTCACGCCCAGTCCGCCTTCGACCATCTGGATCAGGGTCGCCAGGCTGGTGGCTTCGACGCGGGATTCCCAATCGCGCCGGGAGCCGCACGCGGCGATCGCGTGGTCGCGCAGGCAGTGCCCTTCTTCCAGGAGCAGCATGTCGCCGGTGTCGATCTTCCCTAGCGCGACGCCCTTCCCCCGGACCGCGGGATCGGCTTCGCGTGCGACGAACGAGAACTGGTCCTTGAACAGCCCGCGCACGTACAGGTCGCCGGTGTCGAAGGGCAGCGCGATCAGCGCGACGTCCAGGCCGCCCGCGCGCAGGCGCTCGAGCAGGCGCTTCGTGAGGTCCTCACGCAGGTAGAGCTTCAGTTCGGGGTGCGCTTTCCGCAGGGCCGGAAGCACATTTGGCAGCAGGTAGGGCGCGATCGTGGGAATCGCGCCGAGGCGCAGCGGCCCGGACAGGGGGCGCGTCGCGGAGCGGGCGGCCTCCGCCAGGTCCCGCGCCGCGGCCAGGAGGTCTTTCGCCCGCGCGACGACGTCCTCCCCCACCGCGGTGAGTCGTACGTGGCGCTTGTCGCGCTCGACGAGCTGGACGCCCAGGAGCGTCTCGAGCTCCTTGATCCCGGCGGACATCGTGGACTGGGTGACGAACTGAGCCTCGGCTGCGACGCGGAAGTTCAGGCGCTCGGAGAGCTCGACCAGGTAGGCGAGCTGGCGCAACGTCGGGAGGGCGGGACGGTCCATCGAGAGATTCGATCATTGTAACCAAAATAAGTCGTTGGACCGTTCAAGGCGCTTCGGACATGCTGGCTCGTAATCTTGAAGCGCGAGCGGTCTGCAGAGCTGAAAGGAGCGCCATGAGCACCGAGACGGTCGGAGGGAAGTGCCCGTTCAATCACGCCGCCGGCGGCGGCACGTCCAACCACGACTGGTGGCCGAACCAGTTGCGGGTGAACCTCCTGCACAACCATTCCTCGAAGTCCGATCCCATGGGCGAGGACTTCGACTACGCGAAGGAGTTCAAGAGCCTCGACTTCGGAGCCCTCAAGAAGGACCTCGCGGCCCTCATGACCGACTCACAGCCCTGGTGGCCGGCGGACTTCGGCCACTACGGGCCGTTCTTCATCCGCATGGCCTGGCACAGCGCCGGCACGTACCGGACCTTTGACGGCCGCGGCGGCGGCGGCCGGGGCCAGCAGCGCTTCGCGCCGCTCAACAGCTGGCCGGACAACGTCAGCCTGGACAAGGCGCGCCGCCTGCTCTGGCCCATCAAGCAGAAGTACGGCCGGAAGATCTCCTGGGCCGACCTGATGATCCTCACCGGCAACGTCGCGCTAGAGACGATGGGCTTCAAGACCTTCGGCTTCGGCGGCGGCCGCCCCGACGTCTGGGAGCCGGATCAGGACGTCTACTGGGGCTCCGAGAGCGAGTGGCTGCAGGACAAGCGCTACACCGGCGACCGCAACCTCGAGAACCCGCTCGGCGCCGTCCAGATGGGCCTGATCTACGTCAATCCGCAAGGCCCGAACGGCAATCCCGATCCCGTGGCGGCGGCCCGGGACATCCGCGAGACTTTCAAGCGCATGGCGATGAACGACGAGGAGACGGTCGCGCTGATCGCTGGCGGCCACACCTTCGGCAAGGCCCACGGTGCCGCCCCTGAGTCGCACAAGGGAGCCGATCCGGAAGCCGACGAGCTGGAGGCGCAGGGCTTCGGCTGGAGGAGCGGCTACGGCAAAGGCCTGGGCGGCGACACGATCTCGAGCGGCCTGGAAGTCACGTGGACCACGACGCCGACAAAGTGGAGCGGCGATTACTTCAAGCACCTGTTCAGCTACGAGTGGGAGCTGACGAAGAGCCCCGCCGGCGCGCATCAGTGGAAGCCGAAGAACGGGGCGGGCGCGGACACGGTGCCGGACGCCCACGACAAGTCGAAGCGCATGGCGCCGTCCATGCTGACCACCGACCTCTCGCTGCGGTTCGACCCGGTTTACGAGAAGATCTCGCGCCGCTTCATGGAGCAGCCGGACCAGTTCGCGGACGCGTTCGCCCGCGCCTGGTTCAAGCTGACGCACCGCGACATGGGGCCGCGCGCGCGCTATCTCGGACCGGAGGTTCCCAAGGAAGAGCTGATCTGGCAGGACCCGGTCCCCACGGCGACCTACAAGGCGATCGACGCGCAAGACGTCGCCTCGCTCAAGAGCAAGGTCCTGGCGTCGGGCCTGTCCGTCTCCGAGCTGGTCTCGACGGCCTGGGCGTCGGCGTCCACGTTCCGCGGCTCGGACAGGCGCGGCGGCGCCAACGGGGCCCGCATTCGCCTGGCGCCGCAGAAAGACTGGCCGGTCAACCAGCCGCAGCAGTTGGCGAAGGTACTCAAGACACTCGAGGGCATCCAGGGCGAGTTCAACAAGACGACAACGAGCGGCAAGAAGGTCTCGCTTGCCGACCTGATCGTGCTCGGCGGCTGTGCCGGCGTCGAGCAGGCGGCGAAGAAGGCCGGCCTAAACGTGATGGTTCCCTTCACGCCGGGGCGCTCGGACGCCTCGCAGGCGCAGACCGACGTCGAATCCTTCGCGGTGCTCGAGCCGATCGCCGACGGCTTCCGCAACTACCTCAAGGGCAAGCAGACCGTGTCGGCCGAGGCGATGCTGATCGACAGGGCGCAGCTACTGACGCTGACCGCGCCCGAGCTGACGGTCCTGGTCGGCGGGATGCGCGCGCTGAATGCCAACGTCGGGAACTCGCAGATCGGCGTCCTCACCAAGCGGCCGGAGACGCTGACCAACGACTTCTTCGTGAACCTGCTCGACATGGGCACGGAGTGGAAGGCAGTCTCGGACGCGAAAGACGTGTTCGAGGGGCGCGATCGCAAGACGGGCCAGGTCAAGTGGACGGGCACGCGTGTCGATCTCGTCTTCGGTTCGAACTCCCAGCTCCGCGCCCTCGCCGAGGTCTACGGAAGCTCGGACGCGCAGGCGCAGTTCGTCCAGGACTTCGTGGCGGCGTGGACCAAGGTGATGAACCTCGACCGATTCGACGTGGCCCAGCCTCGGCAATGACCGGTAGGTGATTTGGCGCGACTCCGGCCGGGCGGCCATGCCGCCCGGTCGGGGAGCGCCCACGTCGAAGCGCCGCTCCGACCCTCAACAAGACTCGGTCTCCGGCCTTTTTCCTTCTCCGAGCCCGGACCCTGAGCGACCCGATGGCCTGAACCCGAGGCATTGGCGCAGGCCGCCAGGCCTGGATGATGGCATTCACGAGGTCATGGGTTCGATCCCCATCAGCTCCACCAACTCCAGCAACAACTTAGCGGCACAGTGAATCGGCGAGACTGCCGATTTATCTTATTTCTTGTCTATTTTCGGGGGAACGTAACGAAACGCAGCGAAACCGCTTGGAACCGAAGGATTGCTGAGGGTGGCTCGATGCGATCCGCACGAGGACGTTGGGGCGTCCCCTCGAGGCCATCCGTCGCTGCTTGGCGACTCGCGAAGGGCCCACGTGGGGGACGAAGACGAACTCGTGCCGACGGTCGAGCGGTCCGATCATGTTGGGGGCGCCCCCCCTGGATGGCTGCCACGTTGGCGTCGTGAAGGAAGCTCTTCTCCAAGCCCGGTCGATGAGTCGCGCTCACTCGAATTTGAGCCCGATACCTGCCCCACCGCCCAATGCCTCGAGCGCGGTGTCGGGAAGGTTGAGCGCTGCGGCCGCGATGTTCTCTCGGAGGTGCGTGACCGACGACGTGCCGGGGATCAGAAGCATGTTGGGCGCGCGGTAAAGCAGCCAGGCGAGCGCCACTTGCTCTGTCGTGGCGTTGAGGAGTCGGGCGACGTGGGATAGCGCTGGGGATTGGAGGGGCGCAAGTCCGCCGAGCGGGGCGAACGGTACGAAGGCGATCCCATCGCCGGCCAATCGGTCGATCAATCTATCGTCGCTCCGATCCGCCAGGTTGTAGCGGTTCTGCACGCAGACGATGTCGCAGATCCGCCGTCCGGCCGCGATTTGCGCTGGAGTCACGTTGCTCAGTCCGACGTGTCGCACGAGTCCCTGCCGCCGCAGGTCCGCCAGTACGGTGAGCCCCGCTTCGATCAACGCGCCGGCAGGATCAGTGTCGTCAAACATGTTGCGAAGGTTGACCACGTCCAGGACATCGACGGCCAGATTGCGCAAATTGTCGTGCACGGCCTGGATCAGCTCGTCGGGCGATGACGCTGCCAGCACAGACCCATCGTTCCCGCGCCGCGCGCCGATCTTGGTGACGATGACGAGATCATCCGGATATGGATGTAGCGCCTCACGAATCAGCTGGTTCGTGATGTGCGGGCCATAGTAGTCGCTGGTGTCGATGTGGTTGACGCCGGCCGCAACGGCTTCACGCAGCACGGCCAATGCGGCGCCGCGATCCTTAGGCGGTCCGAATATTCCAGCGCCCGACAAGTGCATGGCACCGTAGCCGAGGCGCCTTACGCGCAGGTCGCCGAGCTGGAACGTGCCGGACCGCTCAAGGCTACGCATAAGGGGTCACCAGACCTTGTCACTCGTTCGGGCTGTCTAGGCCACACGAAGCACGATCTTGCCGTGTGACCGGCGTCTTGCCGCTCCCGGCCCACCGGGCGACATCCCATGAACCCCTGGCAGGTTCCCGGCGATGTCGTTCCAGGCCTGGGCCGCATCTGGGAGCGCGTACACGGTCGCGATGTCTGGTCGTATCGTCCCCTCTTCCAGCAGTCGCGCGATCCTGCCGAGCCCGTCCGCTGACGGCGCGA
>WNFL01321744.1_pt2 | contig 11022 bp, 9 predicted proteins | sample 5400361 | NCBI WGS metagenome assembly WNFL01 (sample SAMN13153351, study PRJNA577476) | soil metagenome | isolation source: 40 cm soil on Douglas fir-dominated hillslope | place: USA:California | collected 2013-09-17 | reverse complement strand
ACTGAACCCGCTCAAGCCGCTCGCGGGCAGGTTGACCTGCTGCGCGTTCGGAACCAGCGTCGGCGTGCCCGTAACGAGCTGCCCTGAGCCGAGCGGCGGACCCACCGTCATCGCCGTCGTGTTGAGCTCAGCCCCGGTTTGAATGCCGAGATGGCCGCCGGCAAACGTTTGCGCATTCCCCAGGCGAGCGTCTTGGACGAGCCCGAGTCGCGCTCCCAGGTTCTTCGCGAAGGTGTCCGACGCCTCGACGATGCGCGCTTCAATCATGACCTGGCGCACCGCGATGTCGATCTTGGCGATCAGCCTGCGCACTTCCTCCAGCCGGCTCGGCACGTCCTGCACGAACAGGGTATTGGTACGCGCGTCGAGCACGGCGCTGCCGCGCTTGGAGAGAACCGGCTGCGTGCGGTCCGAGAGCATCTTCTGCACGTCGATCGCCTTGGTGTAATTGAGCTGGAAGCTCTCCGTGCGCGTCTGCTCCAGTTCGGTAATCTGGTTCTGCGATTCGAGCGCCAGCTTCTCGCGCGTCGCGAGTTCGTCGCGCGGCGCGATCCAGATGACGTTCCCGCTGCGGCGCTGGTCCAGGCCCCGCGTCTGCAGGATGATCTCGAGCGCCTGATCCCACGGCACGTCCTTGAGCCGGAGCGTGATGTTGCCGCCGACGGAGTCGCTCGTGACCACGTTCAAGTCGGTGAAATCCGCGATCACGTTCAGCACCGCGCGCACCTCCACGTTCTGGAAGTTGAGCGAGAGCTTGTCGCCGGTGTAGCGGCCCTTCACCTGCGTGACCCGCGACGGATCGACGATGACCGGCTTCACCTCGATCACGAACTGGGTGTCCGACTGGTAGGCGTTGTGCTCCCACTGGCCCTTGGGCTCGATCACCATGCGCACGTTCTCGCCCTGCTGGAAGGTGCTCACGGTATTCACCGGCGTGCCGTAGTCGACCACGTCGAGGCGCCGGCGCAGGTTGTCGGGCAGCGAGGTCTTGATGAAGTCGATGACGATGTTCTGGCCCTGGGTGCGGATGTCGATGCCGGTGCTCGTGTCCGAGAGGTCGATCATGACGCGGCCCTCGCCGGCTCGCCCGCGGCGGAAGTCGATGTCGCGGATCGCGTGCGTGGTGTCGGCGCGCCCCTCGGCGAAATGCGCCACCTGGCCGCCGGGGACGATCTGCGCCTGCGCGGGCTCCGAGAGGGTGACCACCATGGTGCGGCCCTCCATCACCGTCTCGTGCGACACCGGCCGGCGCAGGTTCAGCACCAGGCGGGTACGCTCGCTCCCCTGCACCACGTTCATGCTGCGCAGCTCGCCCTGGCCGATCTCCTGGCTGGCGCGGCCGAGCGCGTTCGCCGTGTTCGGGAAGTCGAAGGCGATGCGCGCCGGGTTGGCGATGGTGAAGTTCGGCGGCGGCGTCTTGAGCGGCTCCTTCAGGGTGATGCGCACCACGACTTTCCCGCCCTGCTGCGTGACGTCGAACTCGTCGATGCTGTTGCCCGGCGCCTGCGCGAGCGCCAGGCCGATGCCGGCGAGCCAGAGCGCGACTCCGAACAATTGCTGGATGGCGTTTGTTTTCATCGTTTGGCCTCCACCAGTTGCAGCGAGCTCGAACGCTCGATCCATTCCCCGCCGCTGTCCTGCACCAGCTCCTTCAGCGTGATCTGCGCCTCGTCGATCACCGTGATGACGCCGAAGTTCTGGCCCATGTACATGCCCTTCCTCACGCGGTAGAGGTTCGGCCCGGCCTTGACCAGGGCGAAGGTCTCCTTCTCCTGCGTGATGGTGCCGAGCATCTGGATCGACTCGAGCGGGAAAGCCTCGAGCGGCTCCTTGATGCGTTTCTCGTGCTCGGCGATCTTGCTCTGCGTCGCCTGGCCGCCGCCGCCCTTGGCGATCTCGATGCGCTCGGGCCGGAACGGGTAGCGGCGGCACCTGGCCGCGGAAATCCTTGGTCGCCTCCGCCAGCTCCTGCTTGAGCTCCCGGTGCTCTTCCCCGCCGCACCCCGCCAAGGCGAGCGCCGCGCCGACAAGCACCAGCCGGGCAAAAGGCGGCATCATTTAGTCGCGGCCGGCTTCTTCGCTACGGACTTGCGCTGCGCGGCGACTTCGTCGTCGTTCAGGTAGCGGAAGGTGCGTGCGGTCGCGTCCATGGTGAGTATGCCGTCCTTGCCCGCCTGGATCGCGACATCGTTCAGCGTGACGATGCGCGAGAGCTGGCCGACGTCGCTCGCGAACGCGCCCATGTCGTGGTAGCTGCCGATCACCTTCACGTTGATCGGCAGCTCGGCGTAGAACTCGCGGACCGTGTCGCCGGGCGCCGGCTTGAACAGCTCGAACTGCAGGCCGCGGCCGAGGCCGGCCTGGTTGATGTCGACCAGCAGCGCGTCCATCTGCGACTTGTCAGGCAGCTGGCGCAGCAGAGCGCCGAACTGGGTGTTGATCTCGCGCAGCTGCTGGCGGTGCAGGTCGAGGTTCACCGCCTGTTTCTTCTTGTCGAGGTACTGGCCCTTCAGCCGCTCCTGCTCCAGGCTGCCGCGCTCGAGCTCGTCCTGCTGCTCGTTGGTGTGCAGGAAGTAGCCGGCGACCGGGATCGCCACCAGGATGGCGAGCAGCACCAGCGTCTTCGGCGCCGCATGCCAGGTGCCGGGATCCTGCCAGTTGGTGCGCTTGATTTCCTCGACCAGCGCGTTGACGTTGAAGGCCATGGCTAGCCTGGCTTCTTCGCCGCCGGCGCGGGCGCGGGCTTCAGCTCCACCGCGCGCTTCAGCGCGAGGAACATGTTGAACTCGGAGACGCGCTTCTTCTCCACCGTCGCCGCCTTGACCTCGACCAGCACCGGCCGCTCGAGCCAGGGAGAGGAATCGATGTTGCGCATCAGCGTCGATACGCGCGCGTTGGATTGCGCATAGCCGTTGATGTCGACGCGCAGGCCGCGCTGGGTGATCGATTTGAGATAGACGCCCTCGGGCATCTGCCGCACCAGCTCGTCGAGCAGGTGCACGGTCTGCGCGCGGTCGCGCTGTAGCGTCTCGATCACCTGCTTGCGCGAGAGCAGCGCCGCGATCTCGGCTTTCAGGCTGTCGATCTCGGCGATCTCCTGGTCGAGCTTGGCGATCTCGCCCTTGAGGAAGCCGTTGCGCTCCTGCTGGCTGTCGATCTTGCGCTGATAGAAGACGTGCATCGCGACGATGAGCAGCAGGCCGATGATGCTCGTGCCGCCGGCGAGGACGTAGAAATGCTGGCGCGCGCGCTTGCGGCGCTCGGCGCGGTGCGGCAGCAGGTTGATGCGCGTGATCATGCGGGGTCGAATCTCCTCATCGCCAGGCCGCAGGCGACGATCAGCGACGGCGCATCGACCATCAGGCGCTTCTGCTGCACGCGCGGCGAGGTCTGCATGTGCGCGAAGGGGTTGGCGACGCTCGCCGGGACCTGCACCTGCTGATTGACGACCTCTTCCAGCCCCGGGATCACCGCCGATCCGCCGACGAGCAGGATCTGGTCGACCTGGTGAAACTGGGTGGAGGTGAAGAAGAACTGCAGCGCCCTCTGTACTTCGGTGGCCAAGTTGGTCATGAAGGGCTTCAGGACCTCGGCCTCGAAGTCGTCGGGCAGGCCGCCGGAGCGCTTGGCGTTCTCCGCCTCCTCCGGGCTCATGCCGTAGCGGGTGACGATCTCCTGGGTGAGCTGGTTGCCGCCAAAAGCCTGCTCGCGCGTGTAAACGGATTGGTCGTTGCGCAGCACCGTCACGTTCATGACGTTCGCGCCGACGTCGACCACGGCGATGTTGAGGTCCTTGCCGGCGTTGGGCAGCGCTTCGATGACGATCGAAAGCGCGGTCTGCTGCGCGTTCGACTCGATGTCCATGACGAGCGGCTTGAGTCCGGCCGTTTCGGCGACCGCGACGCGATCCTCGACCTTCTCCTTGCGCGTCGCCGCGATCAGGACCTCCTGCTCCTCCGGGCTGGTCGGCGAGGGCCCGAGGATCTGGAAATCGAGGTTCACCTCCTCGAGCGCGAACGGAATGTACTGGTTCGCCTCGGTCTCCACCTGCAGCTCGAGCTCCGCTTCGCGAAGAGCGGCGCTCACCACGATCTTCTTCGTGATCACCGCGCCGCTTGGCACGGCCATGGCGACGTGTCTGGTGCGCGTGCCCAACCGCTTGTGGCAACGCTTCACGGTCTCGATCAGCGTCTCGAGGTTGTTGACGTTGCCGTCGAGGACCGCATCACGCGGCAACGGCTCGATCGCGTAGCGCTCGACGCGATAGCCGAGCTTGCCCGCATCGACGATCTCGACCATCTTCACCGACGACGAGCTGATATCCAACCCGAAGAGCGGTGGCGCCTTCGGCGTGAAGAGATCCAAGGCCACTTGTGTCTCCCCTTCGTTATTTTCCTTTGCGCACCGGCCTTTAGGCGCGATACGTAGAAATCGCGTTAAATGCTAGCAACAACCCCTGCGGCTGTCTAGTTAATTATCCGCAAAGGGGAAAAGGTATGATGCTGCCGATCGATTTTTCTCGGCAACAGCGCTCCGGCGGCCCTCCTGAATCCCCTCTCGTTACGGTCTAAATCCCCGGCTTGGCTCCGCTTTCTGGGCTTCCCATTGGCCCTGCTGGCCGGGTCGTCGGCGGCCGTCCTACTGGCCGCCGGCCTGGTGATCGCGCTCGCCTACCCCAACCTGCCCACGCTCGAAGCGCTGACCGAGTACCAGCCGAAGATCCCGCTGCGCATCTACAGCGCCGACGGCGTGCTGATCGGCGAGTTCGGCGAGGAGCGCCGCGCGGTGGTTTCCGTCGCCGAGGTGCCGGCGGAGCTGAAGAACGCCATCATCGCCGCCGAGGACGAGCGCTTTTACCAGCACCCCGGCATCGACTATGTCGGCGTGCTGCGCGCCGCCTATACCAACCTAGTGGCGGGCGGCCGCCGTCAGGGCGCGAGCACCATCACCATGCAGGTCGCCCGCAACTTCTTCCTTTCCTCGGAGAAGACACTGACGCGCAAGCTCTACGAAGCGCTGCTCGCCTTCAAGATCGAGCACAGCCTGACCAAGGAGCAGATCCTCGAGCTGTATCTCAATCAGATTTACCTCGGCCAGCGCGCGTACGGCTTCGGCGCCGCATCGCAGATCTACTACAACAAGGCGCTCAACCAGCTCACCTTGGCCGAAATGGCGATGCTCGCCGGACTGCCCAAGGCGCCTTCGCTCTACAACCCGATCGCCAACCCGCAACGCGCCAAGCAGCGTCAGCAATATGTGCTGCGCCGGATGGCCGAGCTGGGTTACATCACTGCAGCGCAGCATGACGACGCGGTGAAAGCCCCGGTGCGGGCCAAACGCGAAGTGAACGAGTACTCCATTCATGCCGAGTACATGGCAGAGATGGTCCGCCAGGCGATCGCCGACCAGTACCCGGAAGACGTCTACACGCGGGGGTTTCGCGTCTACACAACGCTGCGCAAGACCGACCAGGAGGCGGCTTACCAGGCCGTGCGCCGCGGCGTACTCGAGTACGACCGCCAGCACGGTTACCGCGCCCCGGAGGCCTACATCGAGCTTCCCGCGAACGTGGCCGACGACGATTACGACGATCTTCTCGCCGACCACCCGGACAGCGACAACCTGCTCGCGGCCGTCGTGGTCGCCGCGGACACGAAGCACGTCGAGGTAGCGCTGCGCACCGGCGAGAAGATCGAGATCTCGGGCGAGGGATTGCGCTTCGCGGCGCGCGGGCTCGATCCCAAGACCGCGCCGCAGCGGCGCATCCGCCGCGGCGCCATCGTGCGCGTGCTGCGCGAAGGCAAGCAGTGGCAGGTGGTGCAGCTCCCCGAAGTGGAGTCCGCGTTCATCGCCATCGACCCGCAGGACGGGGCGATCCGCGCGCTGGTCGGCGGCTTCGATTTCGGCCGCAACAAGTTCAACCACGTGACGCAGGCCTGGCGGCAGCCCGGCTCGTCGTTCAAGCCATTCATTTACTCGGCGTCGCTCGAAAAAGGCTTCACGGCGGCGACCGTGATTCCGGACGAGCCCGTCGTGCTCGAGGCCGAGGAGACGGGCAGCCAGCGCTGGGAGCCGAAGAACTACGACGGCCGCTTCGAGGGACCGATGCGTCTGCGCAGCGCACTCGCCAAGTCGAAGAACATGGTGTCGATCCGCGTGCTCGAGGCGATCGGCCCGAAGTACGCGCAGGACTACGTGACGCGCTTCGGCTTCGACGCCGAGAAGCACCCGCCCTATCTCACCATGGCCCTGGGCGCCGGCTCGGTGACCGCCTGGCAGATGGCGCGCGCGTACGCGGTGTTCGCCAACGGCGGCTACCTCGTGCAGCCCTACTTCATCCAGAAGATCGTCGACGACCGCGGCAACGCGCTCGCGGTGGCGCAGCCCAAACGCGCCGGCGACGAGGCCTTGCGCGTCGTCGACGAGCGCAACGCCTTCGTCATGGACAACATGATGCAGGACGTGACGCGCTACGGGACCGGCGCGCGCGCCGCGCGCCTCGGTCGCAACGATCTCGCCGGCAAGACCGGGACCACGAACGAATTCGTCGATGCCTGGTTCGCCGGCTACCAGTCGTCACTCGTCGGCATCGCCTGGGTCGGTTTCGACCAGCCCAAGACGCTCGGCAAGAACCAGACGGGCGGCGTGGTCGCGCTGCCGATCTGGGTGAGCTTCATGGAGAAGGCGCTGCTCGATGTCGCCGAAGTGCCGCGCAACATCCCCGACGGCGTGGTGATGGTGCCGACGGCGCCCTACCCCGCCCCGCCGGGGGACACGAAGCTCGTGCCCGAGTTCTTCTACCGCGAGGCGATCCCGCCGCCGGAGGTGCTGCAGCCGCCGCGACCGGCAGCCCCGCCGCCGCCCCAGCCCGACCAGCCGTTCGTTCCCGGCGCCTAGGGCCGAAGCAGCACGGCCTGTCCGCCTTGCGCGGACACCAGACGGGACAGCGCCGCGAACAATTCGCCGCCGTCGCGGCTGTCCCGCCACGCAGTGCCGTCCCAGCGAAAATGGAAGCCGCCGGAGCGCGCCGCGACCCAGATCTCGCGCGCCGCGGCGTGGCGGTTGACGATGATTTTCGAGCCATCGCCGAACTCGATCTCGAGCACGCCGCCTTCCTTCAGCTCGAAGTCTGCGTCGATGCCGCTTTCCTCGAGCGCGCCCTCGATGCGCGCGAGCGCGCGCGCCGCGAGCGACTCGAATTCCGCTTCGTTCGCCATGGTTTAACATCGAATTCTATGCGGGCCGTGCCGTTTTTCGCGCTCTTTGTCCTGGCCGTTGCGCTCAGCGCCTGCGGCCAGAAGGGTCCGCTGTACCTGCGCGCAAGCCCGCCGCCGGGCGTGAAGCCCGAGAAGCCTCAGGCCTCCAAGCCGGTGCCCTACCCCGCACAGCCCGCGGGCGAAGAAAAGTAGTCGTGGCCTTCGCCTACCGCGGCGGCCGGCTGCACGCCGAGGACGTGCCGCTCGAGGAGGTCGCCGAGCGATTCGGCACACCCTGCTATGTGTATTCGAGCGCCGCGATCCGCGCCGCGTACGGTGAATTCGCCGACGCGCTGCGCGGCCGCGAGGCGCTGGTTTGCTACTCGGTCAAGGCGAACTCAAACCTCGCGGTGCTGGCAATGCTCGCGCGCCTGGGCGCTGGTTTCGACATCGTCTCGGGCGGTGAGCTCGCCCGCGTGCTCGCCGCGGGCGGCGACCCTGGCAAGGTGGTCTTTTCCGGCGTCGGCAAAAGCGAGGCCGAGATCGAGGATGCGCTTCGCCACGGCATCGGCTGCATCAACCTCGAGTCGGCGTCGGAGCTCGAGCGCGTCGACGCCGTCGCGCGGCGCCTCGGCAAGCGCGCGCCCGTCGCTTTTCGCGTCAATCCCGACATCGACGCGAGGACGCACCCCTATATCTCGACCGGGCTGCGCGAAAGCAAATTCGGCGTGGCGCATGCCGATGCGCCACGTCTTTATGCCCAGGCGGCGCGGCTGGCAGGGATCGAAGTCCTCGGCATCGGCTGCCATATCGGCTCGCTCCTCGCAGACGCGGCGCCGTTCGTCGCCGCGGCCGACCAGATGGTCGCGCTCGTCGATCAGCTCGAGCGGGCCGGGATCCGGTTGCGGCATGTCGATCTCGGCGGCGGCATGGGCATCCGCCATGGCAACGAGGCGCTGCAGCCGCCGTTGCCCCCCGTTTCAAGCTTCGTCGCCGGCGCGCTCGCTGCGCTCGGCGGCCGGCGCCACAAGCTGATCCTCGATCCCGGCCGCGCCATCGTCGGCAACGCCGGCGCGCTGCTGATGCGCGTCGAATACGTAAAGCCCGGCGCGGCGCGCAGCTTCCTGGTCGTCGACGCGGCGATGAACGATTTCATCCGGCCGCCGCTCTACGACGCCTGGCACGAGGTGCGGCCGGTGCGCGAGGCGGAATCCGGCGAAGCCGCAGCTGTTTACGACATTGTCGGTCCGGTATGCGAAAGCGCGGATTTCCTGGCAAAGGAGCGCTCACTCGCCGCGAGGCAGGGCGACCTGCTGGCCCTCATGTCCGCCGGGGCGTACGGCATGGCAATGAGCTCCAACTACAACTCGCGGCCGCGGGCGCCCGAAGTCTTGGTGCAGGGCGCAAAAGCGCATCTTGTGCGCAGCCGCGAAAGCATCGACAGCCTGTTTGCTCTGGAGCGCATCCCCGGATGACAATCTTGGGTTGCGCAGATGCCTGAGACGCCGCCCGTGACTCCCGCCCGCCGCCGCCTGCTCATCACAGGCGTGGTGCTGGTCGCGCTCGCCGCGGGCGGGCTGGCGGCTTATTTCGCGAGCGACAGCCGGGCCAAAGAGGGGCGCAAGGCGGCGAAGGGGCCGCCTGCCGTGCCGGTGAGCGTCGCCCGCGTCCAGCAACAGAGCGTTCCGGTGCGACTGCGGGCGATCGGCAACGTCGAGGCGTTCATGACCGTCGCGATCAAGGCGCGCGTCGACGGCCAGATCAACGCTGTCAATTTTCGTGAGGGCGAGGCGGTCAAGAAGGGCGATGTGCTCTTCCGTATCGACCCGCGACCGTACGAGGCGGCGCTGCGACAGGCCGAGGCGAACGCGCTGCGCGACGCCGCGGCGCGCGACCAGGCTCGCTCGCAGGAGCGGCGCTACCAGGAGCTGCTGCAGAAGAACTTCATCTCAAAGGAGGCCTACGCGCAGATCCGCACCAACGCCGAGACCGCGCAGGCTAGCGCGAACGCCAGCCAGGCGGCTCGGGAAAACGCACGCCTCAACCTCGAGTACTGCACCATCCGCTCGCCGCTCGAAGGTTTCGTCGGCAGGGTGCTCTTGCAGGCGGGCAATCTCGTCAAGGCAAACGACGTGAGCGCGCTCGCGGTGATCAACCAGGTGCGGCCGATCTACGTCAACTTCGCCGTGCCGGAACAGAACCTGACGGAAGTGCGCAAGTACATGGCGCAGGGACCACTCGCGGCCGAGGTCATCCCGGTGGACGCGCAGCAGGCGCACCCGCGCGGCAAGCTGATCTTCGTCGACAACGCGGTCGACCCCAGCACCGGCACGATCCGCATGCGGGCGCAGTTCGACAACGACGATGCGCTTCTCTGGCCGGGGCAGTTCGTCAATGTCGTGGTGCAGCTCTACGAGCAGGCCGAGGCGATCGTCATTCCGTCGCAGGCGATCCAGACCGGCCCGGAAGGGCAGTATGTCTACGTCGTCGGCGATGACATGCTCGCCGAGATGCGGCGTATCAAGGTGTTGCGCACGGACGCCGATTTCGCAATCGTCGCCGACGGCCTGGCGAAGGGCGAGCGCGTCGTGACGCGCGGGCAGCTTCGCCTCGGACCGAAGACGCGCGTGCAGATCGGCAAGCCCGAGGCGGAGGCTTCCTGAACTTCTGCGAGCCGTTCATCCGCCGGCCGGTGATGACCGTGCTGGTGATGGCGGGCATCCTGATTTTCGGCTTGGCGGCGTACCGGCTGCTGCCCGTGTCGACGCTGCCGCAGGTCGACTTCCCCACCATCCAGGTGACCGGGGAGCTGCCCGGCGCCAGCCCGGAAACGATGGCCTCCGCGGTCGCCACCGTGCTCGAGCGGCAGTTCTCGACCATCGCCGGCATCGACGAGATGACTTCGGTGAGCGGTCAGGGCGTGACGCGCATCACGATCCAGTTCAGCCTCGACCGCGACATCGACGCGGCCGCGCAGGACGTGAACTCGGCGATCGCCTCGGCGGCGCGCCAGCTGCCGGCCTCCATGCCGGCGCCGCCCTCCTTCCGCAAGGTGAATCCGGCGGATTTTCCGGTGTTCTTCCTCGCCCTGACTTCGCAGGCGCTGCCGATCTCGACGGTCAACGAGTACGCGGAGACCAACCTCGCGCAACGCATCTCGACCATCAGCGGCGTGGCGCAGGTGCAGGTCTTCGGCCAGCAGAAATACGCCGTTCGTGTGCAACTCGATCCGAACGCGATGGCGGCCCGCGGCGTGGGCATCAACGAGGTCGAGTCGGCGGTCTCGCAGGCCAACGTCAACCTGCCGACCGGCACGCTCTACGGCAAGGACCGCATGGTCGCGGTGCAGGCGACCGGCCAGCTGAACGACGCGGCCGCCTTCCGGCCGGTGATCGTCACCTACCGCAACGGCTCGCCGGTGCGCCTGCAGGAGCTCGGCCGCGTCATCGACGGCGTGCAGAACGACAAGCTCGGTGCCTGGTTCAAGGGCAAGCGCGGCATCGTCCTCGCCATCCAGCGCCAGCCGGGCACCAACACCATCGAGGTGGTGAACGCGGTGCGCGCGCTGCTGCCGACGTTCCGCGCGGAGGTGCCGCCGGCGATCGACCTCGACGTGCTCTACGACCGCTCGCAGACCATCCGTGCTTCGGTCCAGGAAGTGCAGTTCACCCTCTACCTCGCGCTGGCGCTGGTGGTGATGGTGATCTTCCTCTTCCTGCGCAATATCCCGGCGACCGTGATTCCGTCGATCGCGCTGCCGATGTCGATCATCGGCACCTTCTCGGTGATGTACGTCTTCGGCTACAGCCTCGACAACATCTCGCTG
>WNFL01203651.1_pt1 | contig 11022 bp, 10 predicted proteins | sample 5400361 | NCBI WGS metagenome assembly WNFL01 (sample SAMN13153351, study PRJNA577476) | soil metagenome | isolation source: 40 cm soil on Douglas fir-dominated hillslope | place: USA:California | collected 2013-09-17 | reverse complement strand
CGGCGGCTGAGTGCGGCTGATTGCGGCTGATTGCTAAGAAAAAGTGGGTTGAAAGGGCTGTGGGCCTGAGGGGAGACGGATTCCAACCAACGACGGCGACGACCGACCAACCGACCGACCACGGACGCGGACAGGCCAGACAGACAGACCAGACGGAGACAAGACGCTTGGCTTGGACATCTTGAACATCCCTGCCATCCCTGACAACCAACTAACTGATAACTGAGACATTCCAGCGTCTAGTTTAGACTAGAGACATCCCACCAAGCAGACATCCCACCAAGCAGACATCCCAAGCAGACCCCAAGCAGACAAGACATCCCCGTCGACGTCGATATCATTTGCTCATTTGCTTGCTTCCACTCCTGCTAGGGTATTGTCGAAAGAGAGAGCGTCACTCGTCCATCACACTCACACTCACACGCACACACACACGCACACGCATAAAGAAGACGCTTTAGATCCAGTGCCAGTGTAATAGTGTCTACTAACCACACCCCCAACCTATATTCCCTTTGCCTACCGAGTCCACAGCAAGGTAGAAGCCAGCACAGTCCAGCACACCCCCTAGCCCCTAGTTCTCAAACACAAACGACGCACCAACCGAGTGCGTCGCCCCCGCAGGCACATGGTCATTGAGTTTGGAAGTATCCAGCGCCAGACCAAAAGTCGCCTTGACGCCCGGTCTGTCGAAAAATACTCAGATAGAATAACAACGCCAAAAAATACAACATGCGTCGTACCTCAATGCCTGGGTGTACGACAGCCCAAGAACGCCAGAGCTCGCGATCTTCGCCTTGACAAACGCGGCTTTGTCTAGGTAGCTGGTGGAGCAAAGAGACGGCGTCAGTATAGGAACGATGAGCAGTCGGCTTGCAAAATTAGAGCTGGTGGGCCAGGCAAATCATGAACAGGCGCCACGTGCAGGGCAGAAGCCGCAGTTCCTATGGGTGTTGTCACCAACGTCACCAATTGCAATATGAGCATCCGCTAGGCGGTACACAATTCGTCGGGCGCGTACCAACTCACACCCACAGGCACCAGAAAAAAAGAAGCATGAAAAAAGAAAAAGAAAAGAAAAAACCTCGCGAACAAAAGAAAGAAAAACGTAGGACAGAGCCACTCACACTTTGGTGCCCACCTCAAGAGTGACATGGCTAGCATTAGGTGAGGCCTTGGTGTCATAGATGGCCTTTGCACCGGCCTCGACATCGGAATTGACGCGGTGGAAGTACGAGGCAGCGAAAGTGTGGAGGTTGTTCAAACCGTGCAGCGCAACCGCGTACTCTGGCGCTGAATACGCGAGTGCCGTCGCGTAGCGAGTTACCGCACCCTTGTTGAGGTTGTATTGCGCCTCGGCACCAACGAGGAATCCATTTCGACCGAAAACGGTGTCAGCGGTGAAGGTCGGGCCCTTGCGACGACCCGAGTCAGCGGAATAGTTGCAAGGATGGCGTGGATGTAGATGAGAAGCAGATACACACGTTGAATAGGTCGATAAACGCCCGAGTGTTGAGACCGGGCTGCTTGTAGTTGGTCGCGAGCGAGACCGTCTGGGCGTGCTTCTCTGGGTGAAGAATTGTGTTGATATCAATTTTCAGACCCTTTGCGAGGTTGTTCTCGAGCTCAAGGTTCGACTTGAGCACATTTTGCGTCGTCCACGTTTGCGTAAACGTCACACCGTTCAGGGGGTCAGCATACTTGGCCTCCAGGTCACCCTTGATGACACCCTTATGGTTGCGGTCACCCAAGACGCGGAAGCTGACGGCCGAGGGCGTGCGTGTCTTGACCTCGAGTGAGGTGCCGTGGAGGGGGAAGTCCTTGGACAGGAGGTCGTGTGACGCCTTGCCGATATCCTACGTCAACCGTTAGTACTCGGCGCGGAGGACGCCAGCGACGACGACGACGACGACGGACCTTCCAGGCGGGGGGAGTAGGTACTGCGCTCATTTTCTTTTTTCTTTCAAAAAACCAGACAGGTAGGAAGATGGTCGGGTCGAAAGTCAACCCACGTGTGACAAACAAGGGGACAAATATCGGCCCCCAGACCACTCCGCCGCCCAGCCCCTATCTCCACAGCGCTCAACATGAAGCGAGAACGCGACGACGACGAGTCTAGCGACGACGAGATGGGTCCCATGCCAGCGGCCCCCTCGGCAGTCGTCAAAAAGAAACGAAAAGGTCAGTACTGAACGCGTCTCGTCGGCCAGCTAGTCCTAATCCCGCTGTGGTCTCATATACCATCTCTAGTACTCCCTCATGAAAAGGTCTTCTTGGAGTACCTCCCCTCCGCAGACCAGTACTACAAGAGCTTCATGCACAGAGACATCGTCAACTTTGTCGTCGTGACCCGGTCCGTTTCCCCTCCACAACCGCACCAATGAGACCCTAATGAGTCGCCTCAGGACCGATTTCATCGTCACAACCTCTATCGACGGCCACCTGAAGTTCTGGAAAAAGATGGAGAGCGGCATTGAGTTTGTCAAGCACTACCACGCTCACCTCGCGCCCGTAATAAGCGTGTCAGCGAGTGCGGATGGTGCGATGTTCGCCAGCATCGGAGAGGACGGCACATGCAAGGTGTTCGACGTCGTCAACTTTGGTGCGCATCCCTGCGCACACGCCCCTCGTTCACCCCGCCCCCGATTCTGACTTACGGACCCACGCAAACTAGATCTCATCAATATGATCGACCTTGGGTTTACTCCCGCCGCATGTTGCTGGGTCCACCGCCGCGGACAGGCGCAGGCATTGCTCACAGTGTGCGTGATTTGTGGGTTCTGACTGTATTTTGAACACGTGCTTGACCTCTGTACAGGACCGCGAGGGATGCACCAACAATCCGCATATACGATGGACGAGGTCCGACAGCGCCCCTCTACACGATCGAAAAACTACACAAATCGCCAGTGCACCTCCTCGCCGTACGTATCCCTCCCTTCCTTCCCTAGATACTCCACCAACCCGCTTTCTCGATCTTCCATAGTACTCCGACATCCACGACACCGTCCTCTCCGCGGACACCTCGGGCTTCCTCGAGTACTGGCAACCGCACGAACCCTGGGAGCCGCCTAGAGCGCCGGGATTCTGGTCATTCAAGTCGTCGACGGACCTATACGAGTTCAAAAAGTCGCGCACGACTCCGACCAGCATCACCCTCTCGCCGGACCAGACACAATTCGTCACGCTGAGCGCGACCGACCGCCAGATCCGCGTGTTCAACTTCCTGAGCGGGAAGATGACGCGCAAGTACGATGAGAGCCTCCAAGCGATCCAGGAAATGCAACAGGCCGGCACGGCCGTGTACCGCGTCGAGGATATGGAGTTTGGACGGCGGCTTGCTATTGAGAAGGAGATTGATGCAGATGAGCACGCCCTGGCGACGATGAACGCCGTGTGGGACGAGAGCGGAAATTTCGTTATTTACCCTACGTTGTTGGGGATCAAGGGTGAGCTAGTCGTCTTTTGTTGGTATCTCTAACCCTAGCCCTTTTTCACAGTGGTGAACATCATCACGAATCGCGTCGTCCGTATCCTGGGCAAGGGCGAGACCTCCCGCTGGCTCAACCTCAGCGTGTACCAGGGCGCACCCGCGCAGAAGGGGTTCACGACTGCTGTATGTCGCTCTCATTCACTGGGGTGATGCCTTCAGCTTCACGTCTCACCAGTCTTGTGCTCGCAGGCAATGGTAGCATCCGAAAATCCCCTCTTGGCCGAGCGTGGGGTGAGGGATCCACACTTGTTCTGCACTGCGTACAAGAGGCAGAGATTCTACATGTTTACTCGGTCGGAGCCCGAGTACGTCCTCCCAACACTCCCTATATCCTTCTCTCACTACCAATCCCTTCCTTGTGGACGCAATGGAATGTGCTAACCCCACACAATCAGGGACAAATCTGGCGACCGGGACATCTTCAACGAAAAGCCCACAAGGGAAGAACAAACTATCGCCACCGTCGCACCCGCGAAATCACTCGCGTCGCGCTTGGCGAAAACGGCGGTGGTGCACACCACTTTTGGGGATATCCACCTCCGGCTGTTCCCCGATCAGGCGCCTAAGACTGTGGAGAATTTCGTTGGGCACGCCCGCAGTGGGTACTTCGATGGGACCATATTCCATAGGGTTATTGCAAAGTTTGTGAGTCATTTCCTCTGTGTGGGTCAGAGTGTGGATGGGGGGACTGATTTCTGGTGATTTGTATGCGTGGTTACGTGGGGTAGATGATCCAAACTGGTGACCCGCTGGGAGATGGCACGGGTGGCGAGTCGATTTGGGGAGATGATTTCGAAGATGAGTTCCATCGGGATTTGAAGCACGATCGGTACGTCCTTTCTTCTCCCTTCTCCCATAACTCCCGTTGTCCTTTCGCCCTCCATACTAGCCCCTCACGCCTCCCAGTCCATACACAGTGTCCATGGCGAATCCAGGCCAACCAAACCGCAACGGTTCCCAGTGGTTTATTACTACCACTGCGACTCCCTGGCTGGACCGCAAGCACACCATCTTTGGCCGGGCAGTTGCTGGGCTTGAAGTCATCCATACCATCGAGAACGTTAAGGTTAACAAGACTGATAAGCCGCTTGAGGATATCAAAATCATCAATATTGATGTAGAGTAATACCACGAAACATCCATTCGTCTCGCAATGTAACCACATCTATACTCATCGTCAGTTTAATGTATCCGTTGGGACATCAGGGCATTAGGGGCTGGGCAATTCAGTAGCAGGTGGTTCTGGATTCTAGGTTCATTATGCAGTCCCAACTCTCAACAGATCGAGATCTACCATTTCAGCGGAGCGGGCCTGTGTTTCGGAAGACCTTTCATTGCTAGTGCGGTAGCAAGCGAGAATAACCTCGCTATGAAGTGATATCATGGCTGGAGAGCGATTTTACTTTACCAACTCATCGACTGGCAAACTAGTATGGTATAGCCTAAGTACAACCAAATGAGGTATATGATCGCCTACTCAGGTGGAGGTCAAATATTCTACTAGGCCATATCATTATTAAAGCACAGGTCGATTTACGACGGTGTGTATGTCGATTAAAAGCACATCCTTGCTCCTTCCACAATAACGGACGCCTTGACCATCAACCACCACAAACCAAGTTCACGACTATGGCCAATACAACCGTCCGAGGAGCACACAATATACACGGTGCAAATCCACAAGTCTGTCCTCATTCCCATTCCTCTTCGCCATGGGCCAAACTGACCAACCGTTTCTAGTCGTTAGTGGAACAAGTCATCCGCCTGCGAATATATGAATCAGCATACTGGAAAGAACAGTGTTTTGCTCTCACTGGTGAGCATTCGCAAACGCTTTACAGGCAGTCCGTGACTGATACCCCATTTTTGCGGCTTGTGGGAAGCTGAGTCGCTCATCGACAACGCCATCAAGCTAAAGGCGATCGGGGGTATATACAGCAATCAGCGGCCAACGGATTTCATCTGCTTGCTTCTCAAGCTACTCCAGATTCAACCCGAGAAGGAGATTCTGGTTGAGTATTTGCTCGTAGAAGAGTTCAAGTACGTAAAGTTACCATGCACCCTCCCCCATCAGTTCGGTTACAGCGTCGGTTTTTATCCAGCACTGACGTTTTGCAGATACCTACGAGCGCTTGCAGCAATGTACATCCGGATGACCTTCCGTGCAGTGGAAGTTTACGAGCTCTTGGAACCGCTCTTAAAGGATTATCGTAAGCTGCGTCTTTTGTCAATGAGTGAGTTCCAAGACACTTCTTCCACTTAGCCCTGACCCTTGTGCAGGCGGCTACGACCTAACGTATATGGACGAATTTGTGGACCAGCTTCTCACTGAGGATCGTGTGTGCGATACCATCCTCCCACGTCTTCAAAAACGAGAAATCCTCGAGGAGACGGAAGGGCTTCAACCTCGTCGAAGTCCGCTGCTGGATATCTTTGAAGAAAAATCCGGTGACTCAGAGAGTGAAGCGTCATCGACTGGAGCTCCAAAGAGAAAAAGGTCGCCTTCTGAACACAGCCGGAGCCGGAGCCGATCACGCAGCCGGAGTATTTCTGCGGGGTATCGTAGTCGAACAGTGTCCGAGGGTGCTGCTGCTGATCGAGATGCCGGTGAGGGTGGACGCTATATCTCTCGTTCACCGAGTCGGTCCCGTTCTCGCTCTCGTACGCCTGCATATCGTTCAAGAACGCCAAGCAAATCACCAGATAGGATGGAAATGGATTAATGACTTGTGAATGTTCGCTTGCATGAATACATTGGAGTTATAGACTGTACACGACAAGACAAAGCGACAGTAGGACAAGGTAGGTAGCTACACGGAGACGCAAGTCATGACTTTCGCTTCTTATGTCTCTTTTCATCGTCAATGTCCGCCTCCCGTTTTTGCTTCATCCCGAGCTCACGCATACGCTCCTTTCTCTCTTCTTTCCGCTTCTCAGCCTTTTTCGTTTCGTCCTTGGCCAACTTCTTCCTATATTCTTGCCTCCGAATTTCCTGCTTTCCGTGTCTACGTGCCACCTTGTCCTTGTTCAAGGCACGCATTTGTTGCAGCAGGGTGAGAGCGCGCTTCTCCTCGGGTTCCAGAACAACCGCCCTCCTTTGCATATACGTCGTTCTCGTGGCGGGCTTGGTGAGCTTGGGTTTGGATGCATAAGGGAGTCCAGCTTGCAGCTTCTTCGAGACTTTGAGAACATTGAACCGTCTAGAAGGCCGCTCGATAGGCTACGCAGAAGCAAGGTCAGGGCGTGACCGTGACCAAGAGCAGTCAATAGGTACCTTGTAAGTGGAATTGACATCCTTGGGAGCTGTCGTGCCTTGCTCTTTCCGAACTTGCCCGGTCAAGCGCATTCCCTCCCACTGCTTCTTCTCGCCGGAGAGCAATAATGACGTAACGGGGTTATAGAATTGTCGAGGTTGGATGGAGTACCATGCCCGGAGGAAGATAATATCTGGGTGAACCTTTCAATGATGACTCCAACTCAATCGGGTAAATCAAGCATACCGCTCATCAATATTTTATCTTCAAAGGTGGCCCTGAAGGCCCCTTCGGGCTTGCTCAGCGCCTTTTTAATTTGGCCCCTAATACCCGAGACGGTCTTGACATGGGCGCCCTCAAACTTTGCGACTTCCAGGCCAGAACTGAACATGTCCTTGACGAAGGCAGTGTTCTTGAATATCTTGTATGGTACACCTGTCAACTTGAGCTTCTTGACAATCTTCGTGCTCCGGTCTACATCCAAGACGACACCTGTGGCGCTAATACGGAAGCCCGGGTTAACGTTCGTGAGGGAGTTGAACGCACAGAAGCCAGTGTTCGGGAGAGATACCGGAGCGTAGAACGTTGCGAAGCAGTGCATATGCTCTGGCGTATACTTGAGCATACGCATCCTGATTGAATGGTCGTCGAGGCTGTAAATCGGGACCGTCTGGAACCGCCTCCACCCTAAGGAGAATACCAAAGGGTCGTTGGTCTTCAGAGTCTTGGTGAACCACCGGTGACGCTTGATTCGCGCTTGGACGAGGCCGAATTTTTCTTCGGCCGGAAGAAGCCCGCCCACAAGGAGCGGATACGAAGGATCGAAATTCTCCACGAGCTCGCATGGGATACTCCCAAGCTCGACGCGTACGTAGGTTCCCGGTCGGTGGCCTTCTACGAGCGCTCGAATCTCTGCAGAGACACCCTCAAATTCGGCGCGATTGAGCCGAAGTTGTTGAGCCATCTCCTCTTTCTTCGTGTCGTAGAAGTCCATTTTCGATGCTTCTGGGTCGTCATATTGCTCGTCAAACTTTCGCTTGAGAACTTCCTTTTTTGCAGCCAAAGCCTTGGCTTGCACTCCCTCAGGGTCCTCAGCTCCCTTTGCCTCTTCTTTAGGAGCATCGCCTGCTTCAAGGTCTTCGAAGCCACCCTCGGAGCCATTGCCCCCCCTATCTTCCTCCCCCTGTGCGCCGCCAGTGATGAACAAGTGACGAATAGAGTCGAGCATCTCCTCTTCTTCCCACTGGTTCAACTCGCCTTGATTCACGAGCTCTTTCGTCTGATCTAGCACCTCCAGTCCTCGAACGTCTTCTTTCGTCCTAAAGGTGAGCAGCTCGTCCTCTTCGTCCTCCTCTTCTGCTCCTTCCCTGGTCATTTTCCCAGTTAATACCTCCTCTGGTGTGAGATTAGTTCCGTAAATGAGCGTCATCCAATCCCTTCGTCTTCTTGACATTTGATTAGTAAGGTTCGCTACATTGGCCTCTATGGTGTTCTTCCATCTTGCTTCGCGTCCTTCGACCTCCAAATCGTCTTCCCCTCCATCATCATCCATGAAATCGAGGACTTCTTCTTCGTCCTGCTGGTGTTCACCAAAGTGTTCGCCCAAGTCGGAGTCGCTTTCTGCATATTCGACTTCGATACGCTGCTTGCCGTTGCCTTTGGCGCTATTCGAGAAGAATAAATTGGCAGCAGGTAGGTGTCGAGTGTTCTTTCGAGGTTGCGATCGGCCAGTCCCATCCCCTACGGTTTCACGGTCTGAGAAATTATCCTCGTCTTCGACAGCGTCCTCTCCCTCTTCTCCACTCTCCGAATCACTTGAGCTGCTTCCGCTTGCTTCCGACCCATATTCTTCGCCTTCGTCTGATTCTGGTTGGGTCACAACCGGCTGAGAGGAAGTGCCGAATAATCGGATTTTGCTATGCTGGAGAGCGTCTCCGAGGGTGTTCTGAGCATCTTGTAGATCCATAACCATACGCTCTCCTTCACCTGAATAGAGATACTGTTAATGATGGAACAAACTTGCAGAGTAGTGCGAAGTGCACCTTGCGGTTCGCCTTCTCTTCGCGTAAAGTTTCCGGGCACGTTGATGTAGACAGCGTCCTTGTCATAGGTGATTCCTCCGACATCACTCATGGGTGCGTGTATCAGTTTATGCTTGTCTGCCAACTTGCGGCGCTTTTCACTCTCGGAGGTAGGAAGGGGGCAAGGATCTGCCAGTTGAGTTATGCTCTTGACATCGAAATCTCCGGCACCAGGTATATGGACCTTGTTCGATTGCTTCATATTCGTTCCCCGAAGGTAACCATAGAGTGTGATGTTTCGATCGCAGTTGGGCTTCGTTCGGACCTGTTCGCGAGGAGTTAAGTCTTCCATGCGATCTGCTAGCATGTATGGGTGAGAATTTCGGAAGACGAGTGGGCGGAATTTCATGACTGAGATGAAGCGACTCAGGTTTTGAATCTCCTGGTCTGGGTAGCGTCCGTTGAGCACACCGGAGAGATAGAAAAGCTTTGCGCCTTGGTATATTTCCGTCCAGAAACGTTTCTTTAACGCCTTTTTGGTGGAACGCTGTACGGCAACCTTCTTGATCAAGTCAAGATGCGAGAGAATGCCAATGATCTTTGGGAAGCCATGGGCTTGTAGGATATTCAAGAACTCGAAGGTTTCCTAACGCGTTAAAATATGTGAGTAAATCAGGGGCGTTTGACGATATGACATACCATTTCGAAACCGAAGCTTGCATCAATCATTAGCAGCACTAAGTCTGCTATTTTCCCAATATCGATCATAGAGTTGATATCGTTGTTGCATTCGATGAGAGTCAGGCGGCGTTTCTTGCCGGAAACGAGAGTAATTGGTCCCTTGACTTCAGACAGGGTGTGCTTGGTATAACGCCGGACGAGGGACCTGACAAGAGTCGTCTTTCCTACCTGTTACAAACGGGTTAGATCATTGACCTGGGATGCTACGAGGAAACACACTCCGGGAGGACCGACAACTGCAATGATGACCGGAGGTGGCTCATCCTCCGGAAGGCGGTTGATCATAGGGACATGCAAACGAGTTTGGTCTCGTTCGGCATTGCGTCTGGCTTGCTTCTCCGTTCGTCGACCTGAATTAAAGGCGAATGCCTGTAGAAAATTTCCGGTTGAGGATTCTGGGCATATTACAAGGCAAAAGTACCTTCCCACCTTTTCATTATAGCCTTTCGATTGCCTCTCCTTGCCCTTGTTCTTGCCAGATGGCCGGTGCGCCTTGTGCGGTTTGTCGCCGCCGTCCATTTTGCTAAGAGGCGGATTGACGGGCGGGAAGATCAACCTAGACCCCTAGACCAGCCTGGAGGATGCTAGAAGGCCCTTTGAGACGCGTACCCCTTGGCTGACTAAGCCTTTGTACAGCCGCCGACGGTCAGGGAGGATTTAAATATTTAGTTTGGACCCTAACACCGTAATCCCTCCCCCGCACCATCCTCCATCGCGCCAACCACCATGAGTGCTTCTCAGTCAGGCGAATTGTTGACGGCCGGACACACTTGCAGTCACTCAGCCTGCAACACAATCGACTTCCTGCCCTTTAAGTGCCACCACTGCAACCATAGTTATTGTCAAGAGCATTGGAAGCCGGAGCAACACTCGTGCAATAGTTATGATTCTGCTACAGTGGACCGCATCGTCCCCCAGTGCCCGTTGTGCAACAACCCAGTCACAATTCCGTCCGGAAGAGATGTGAACGAGGTAATGGACCTCCACATCCTCACCGACTGCTCTGTGGCTCTCACCAAGAAGAAGAAAGGCCCGCATTGCGCCAACTCCAAGTGCGGCAAGGCCCTTATTTCCCCAGTCGTTTGCCAGGTACACGCGTCTTCTCGCACAGGCCGCGCAAGCGTCCTACTGACGACTATTCTACTTTCCTAGGATTGCAAGCAGCAATTTTGCCCGACGCATCGTTTTCCAACTGCGCACACCTGTCGACCGCCGGCTGTAACAAGTTCATCTTCGTCTTCAGCAGCATCCCCACCTCTTCGACCGTCAGGACTAGCTGCTTTTAAGCGAGCAGCTGCCAACACTGTTTCGAATGCCAATACTGTGATCGCCTCTGCCAAGGCGAAAGCCGCACCCAAACCGAATCGAACACATGCTTCTTCCTCAGAAGCGGGCCCATCGAAGCCAGGACTTATTAAGGAACTGAAGACCGACCGGTGCGAGCCCGTTTCTCTCTCTAATGTTCCCCAAAGCATTGCACCGACACCGAAGCCTTCTCCCCTCCTCCCCACTC
>WNFL01117019.1_pt1 | contig 11026 bp, 11 predicted proteins | sample 5400361 | NCBI WGS metagenome assembly WNFL01 (sample SAMN13153351, study PRJNA577476) | soil metagenome | isolation source: 40 cm soil on Douglas fir-dominated hillslope | place: USA:California | collected 2013-09-17 | reverse complement strand
GGAACCGCCTTTTCGTCAGCAAGTTTCTGATGTTCTGCCTGTCCTAACGTGAATGCCTGCAACGCCTCGAGCGAGGACGTAGTGGCCTGTTCGAGCGGTGTTGCAAACTTCTGTACCGACCCCATTGATTCGCCAAGTCTGCTTCGAAGCGCAGAAGCAGCGTTGTCGAGAGACTTCAGGACTTGCTCTTTGCTGTCGGATTCGACCTGCGCGCGCGCCAATGAATCGCCCGTCTGCGCATTGATCGCATTCAAGTCGATGACATAATGGCTGCCCAGTCCGGAAATTGTGCCCGCCAGCATCGCCTTGACTCCCTCGCGCAGACAGATTTCCCGAGCCACGTCGCTCGTCACCCGCGCATCTGGAGTACGTCCCATGAAACGTAAGGCTTCCCGAATTCGCGATTCCGGCAGAACGTTCAAATACGGTGATTGCTCCAGTTGCACTGCCAGCGCCTGCTTTAAAGTTCCGTCAAATACGGCGTCGCCGGTTGTGTTCACAAAGTCGATCAGAAGGATGGAGTCTTTCTCTGTGAGTGCTTGGGATCGCCGGCTATAGAGAAAAATTCCGGCCACCACCCCTGCAACAACTATTGCCGCCACAGCAGGCCATAACCACCGCTTGGGGCGGACCGGAGCAATACTGCTGATTGGGCCCGAAGGCTGACTCTGAACTGTTGCAGTTCCACCTGACTGGGCTGGCGCGCCAGTTCCGGACGCGGACCAGGGAGTTGCTGCTGCGACCCTGCTACGACTCCCGAGCACATCGTCCTCGGCTGCCGCCACTGCCGACCGACTCGAATCTGTGTCCCGCTTCAGCCGTTGTAACTCGGCACTCATCTCCGAAGCGTGCTGGTAACGCAGGTTGCGATCTTTTTCCAAAGCACGGCTGATGATGCGCTCCAGTTCGACGGGAAGGTCCGGATTCAGCCTTATCGGAGAGAGTGGAGCGCGGCTCAAAATTGCCTCGAACATCACCGCGGAAGTCTCGCCGCGAAAGGGGACGGTGCCGGTTGCCATTTCGTAAAGCACGGCACCAAAGGAAAACAAATCTGTGCGCTGGTCTAATTCCTTGCCTCGCGCCTGCTCCGGCGACATGTATGCAACCGTCCCCAACGCGGTGCCCGGACTGGTCAGGAACTCGATGCTCACGCCAGCGGTCGGCAACGCTGTCGCTTGCGCAGCTTCGTCGATGACTGGTGCCTTAACCTTAGCCAACCCAAAATCCAAGATCTTGGCGTGTCCGCGCTTGGTGATGAAAATGTTTGCGGGTTTGATGTCGCGATGGACAATTCCTTCGCTGTGAGCCGCGTCGAGTGCGTCGGCGATCTCAATCGCTGCCGCGAGAAGAGTCTCTATGTCCAACGCCTTGCCGCCAATACGGTGCTTCAAGGTCAGGCCGTCGAGAAATTCCATTACGATGAATGCCTGTCCGTCCTGCTCATCAATTTCGTGGATCGTGCAGATGTTGGGATGATTCAACGCGGAGGCGGCCTTGGCCTCCCGCTGAAACCGGCTCAGCACTTGCGGGTCTCTGGCAACTTCATCAGGAAGGAATTTTAGCGCGACAAAACGGCCAAGTTTGAGGTCCTCAGCCTTGTAAACCACGCCCATGCCACCGCCCCCCAGCTTTTCCAAGATGCGGTAGTGAGAAATGGTTTGACCGACCATGGTGCGTCGCGAACAGCCCAGCCATCTTAGATGTGCCTTAGCAAAGCAGTCAATGAAACAACGCTGAGGTCGTAGAATGCTTGCAGTGACCTATTCCGACGGCTCACGAACACGGATTGACGACCCATCCACCGCGACCGCTTTCGATGAAGTCTTTATGGAAGAGGCTCTGCGCTGCGCGCTGCGCGCCCTGGAAATGGGCGAAGTGCCGGTGGGAGCAGTAGTCGTTTGTGGCGGCGAGGGAATGGGCAGGGGGTGGAATCGGAATCTCAGCGATAACGATCCCAGTGCCCACGCTGAAATCGTCGCTCTCCGGGAGGCAGGCGCCCGGGTAGGCAATTATCGGATGGGAGACTGTGAGCTGTTTGTTACAATTGAGCCGTGCGCCATGTGTGCGGGCGCCCTGATTCATGCCCGCATCCGTCGTGTGGTATACGGAGCGGACGACCCCAAGGCGGGTGCAGTTCATTCCGCTTTGCAAGTGTTGAATCACCCGCTATTGAATCATCAGATGAACGTCCGTGGCGGCGTGCTGGCAGGACGCTCGGCAGAAATTCTGCAAGAGTTCTTTAGAAAACGTCGTTAATAGCCGGTCATTAGTCGTTGGCAAACCCCGTCGTGCGCTGTACAAAGGGATGGCTCGTTCGAGCAACCATCGGTCATTGACGGACAACCGGTTTCTACGGAGAGGTGCGTGAGTGGTTGAAACGATCCGCCTCGAAAGCGGACATACCTTAACGGGTATCGTGGGTTCAAATCCCACCCTCTCCGCCACCATTTCCCAGCCAGAAAGGCCTCCCCATGGCTAGCCAGCCCGAGACACCTTTTGACAGTATCGAGAATGCAAAGGACTACATCCGGCTGCTGCTGGAAACCGTCGCTGACGCGCGAACAGAGGTGGCCGCTGATCTGACTGCTGCGCAAAACGCTCAATCTGACCGGCGGCTGGAAGCGTTGCGACTGGTTCATTACAAACTGGAAAAGCTGGAACAGCACCTGCAGAGCAGCAGCCGCTCGCTGAATGACCTTCGTAGTTTGCGTCGCTTGCTGTTTGAAGAACGCGCTGAACCCGCCGTCCATTCCGAAAAAGGTCCGGAAGCCGCCTGACTAGGCGCGCATTTTCTCCGCGAACTTCTTTTCGAACTTGGCCAGCTTCGGCGAAATCACAAACGTGCAGTAGGGCTGCCGCGAGTTCTCGTTGTAGTAGTTCTGGTGATAATCCTCGGCAACGTAGAACTTCGACGCCGGCTCGACTGGGCCGCCGTCATTTCCGCGATGACGTCCTCGGCGATCCGCTGCTGCTCTTCGTCAGAGTAGAAAATAACCGACCGATATTGCTCGCCCGCATCATTTCCCTGCCGATTCAGTGTGGTGGGATCGTGGACGGTGAAGAATATGTCGAGCAGTTCGCGATAACTAATTTCGTCGGGATTGAAAGTGATGCGCACGACTTCGACGTGTCCGGTATCGCCGCCGCAGACCTGACGATATGTTGGATTCTCGATCTGGCCGCCCATGTATCCAGACTCAACGTGGCTCACGCCAGTAAGGCGCTGGAAAATGGCTTCGATACACCAGAAACATCCACCGCCAAAAACTGCTGTTTGCTCTTTTGCCATGGGAATTAGATGCGCGGAACTTGTTGAAGTTCCACTACGTCTTGCTCTAGACCGAGACCGTGAACGATGTCTCTGTGCGCGTAACTGGACGATACAACGTGTCGCGCTCAATCGGCTCGCGGCCCGCCTCGCATCGTGGTAGATCTTCTCCTCGACCACAGTTCCATCGATGTCATCTGCTCCGAAACGCAACGAAATCTGCGCAATCTTCGGCGTCATCATCTGCCAGTAAGACTTGACGTGCGGAAAATTATCGAGCACGAGACGGCTGACAGCGATCTGCTTGATGTCGAGCATGCCGGTGGTAGTCGGCAAATGCTGCAACGGAGTGTTCGCAGGATGGAACGCCAGTGGGATGAAAGTCTGGAAGCCGCCGGTCTCATCTTGCAGAGCACGCAACTTCAACAGGTGATCGACTCGATCCTCATCGTTCTCGATGTGTCCATAGAGCATGGTGGCATTGGATTTGAGGCCGACCTGATGAGCCAGCCGCGCCGTGTCGAGCCATTGGTCGCCATCAATCTTGTGATCGCAAATGATGTGCCGCACGCGGTCGGCGAAAATCTCGGCTCCCCCGCCCGGCAACGAATCCACACCCGCCTCTTTCATCTGGACGAGCGTCTCGCGAATAGAAAGCTTCGCGCGCTTTGCAAGGTAGGCGACCTCTACCATGGTGAAGGCCTTCATGTGCACTTGAGGGAAACGTTCCTTCAATCCGGAAACCAGGTCGAGAAAATATTGGAACGGTAAATCAGGGTGCAGGCCGCCGACGATGTGAAACTCCGTAATCGCTTCCGAATAGCCCGAAGCGGCCGTCTGGAAGGCTTCTTCGAGCGCCATCGTGTAAGCGCCCGGCGCATCTTTCTTGCGTCCAAACGCGCACAACCGGCATGCCGCTACACAAACGTTCGTCGGATTGATATGGCGGTTGACGTTGAAGTATGCAGTGTCGCCATGCATGCGCTCGCGCACCCAATTGGCAAGCCAGCCTACGGCCAGGATGTCCCCGGTTCCGTAAAGGGTCAGCGCGTCGATCTCGTTGAGCCGTTCTCCCGCGAGAACTTTGTCTTTGATCGGATGGAGACGCGCGTCGTCGGTTTGGAATGGATGGGTGGCCATCGCTTCAATGATAACCCAGCGATTGGGATTCAATCACACTGCGATGTGACTTCAACGGTTCCGTTTTCTTCAAATTCGAAGAAGCAGGTCGGCGCCGATGAACACGAAGAAGACGACCGAGATTACCCCGTTCATCGTAAAGAACGCTGCATTCAGCTTGCTCAGGTCGTCATGCCGAACCAGGGAATGCTCATAAGCCAGCAGTGCCGCGACTGCGATTACTCCGACAATCGCCAGCTTGCCGAGTCCAAAAACGATCACCAGCGCAACCAACAGCCCTAGCATTACCAAGTGAAAAAGGCGCGCGATCCAAAGCGCAGTATGAATTCCAAAATGTCGGGGCAGTGAGTGCAGGCCACGACTGCGGTCGAATTCAAAGTCCTGGCAGGCATAGATCACGTCGAAACCACCCACCCAAAACGTGACCGCCGCCGTCAACAGAAGGATTCGCGGATCAAGCGATCCACGCACAGCGATCCAAGCCGCCGCGGGAGCGATGCCGAGAGCGAATCCGAGAAAGAGATGCGACCAGCGGGTGAACCGCTTGGAATACGAATAGAGCAGCACGACGGCAAGCGCGACTGGCGACAGGATCAGCGTCAACCGGTTGAGTTGCGCGGCCGGGAATACAAAGATTCCGCACGAAACCAGAACGAAAGCGCTGACAAACGATGGAGTCAGGAGTCCTGCCGGTAGCGCACGAATGTTGGTGCGCGGGTTGGCAGCGTCAATCGAAGCGTCGGCGAGTCGATTGAAAGCCATTGCCGCCGAACGGGCCGAAACCATCGCGACGACAATCCACGTGAGCTGATGCCAGCTTGGCAGACCGCTGGCGGCCAGCATCGCCCCACAAAGCGCAAACGGGAGCGCAAATATCGAGTGCTCCCACTTGATCATCTCCAGCGTGATTTTGAGATTTTGGAGAGGGCCCACAGAACATTGTAAAGCAGTGATTAGCGGTTAGTGGTTGGCGGCATCGGACAGCAGCGTCTGAGAGTCAGCGATCACTAATGAGTAACCACTGCTCCTTCCACGAGAGGCACGAACCGGCACCCTTCCAAAACCTGCACCTCGGGTTGGCCGTTGATTTTTCGAATCAACTGCAATTCCTGGCTGGCTGGAGGGCCTACCGGGACGATCATGCGTCCTCCAGCGCGCAATTGCGCAAACAGGGCGGATGGCATTTCGGAAGCTGCGGCTGAAACAAGAATGGCATCGAAGGGAGCCTTTTCCGGCCACCCCATGCGGCCGTCGCCCACGCGCACTTTCACGTTCGAATATCCCAACCGCGCCAGCGTCGCTTCGGCCACTGCCGCCAGTTCGGCATGGCGCTCGATCGAGTAAACTTCCGCACACATACGGGAGAGCAGAGCGGTCACATAGCCGGACCCAGTGCCGATTTCGAGCACGCGATCCGTCGGCTGAAGCGCCAGGTGCTCCAGCATTACAGCAACGATATAAGGCTGCGAGATAGTCTGGCCCGAGCCGATCGGCAGTGGATGGTCTTCGTAGGACTGATCTCGAAGGGCTTCGGGAACGAAGTCGTGACGCGGCACGTCGCGGATCGCCGCGAGCACTCGAGGATCGCGAATGCCGCGAGACTCGAGCTGCGTTTGCACCATCTTCGCGCGTTGAATGTCGAAAGTGTCGCGTCGAAATGGAAGTTGCATGGATGAGGCCGCCGGGCTTTACCTGGCCGGACAGCCGAGGGCGGCTGTCCCTACGTGGTTCAATACGGCCCGATAATTCCGCCGATGGTGCGCGAGGCGAGCGGCTCGGGCCGGATCGTTCTTCTCTTCGCTTCCATCATGTCGAGATATTTATAAGCCATCCCTGTATTGAACAGAACGACGACATCTTTCTCCGCGAAGAAGCCAGAGGCCCGCAGCTTCTGATAGGCCACCAGCGCCGCCGCTCCTTCTGGCGCCGCGAAGACACCTTCGACGCTCGCCCAATGCCGCACTGCATCGAGGATTTCATCGTCCGTCGCGGCCAACGCTGTGCCTTTACTCGTCTTGACGATGTCCAGGATCAGATAATCACCGTAAGCCTTGGGAACCCGCAGGCCCGCTGCAAAGGTCGTAGCATTCTTCCACATTTCCGAACTACTCTTCCCTTCTTCCCATGCCTTCACTATCGGCGCGCAACCCGCCGCTTGTACGCTGACCATCTTGGGGCGCTCCGGACCAATCCAGCCCAACTGCTCCATCTCATCGAATGCCTTCCACATGCCGATCATGCCGACGCCGCCGCCGGTAGGATAAATAATGCCCTGCGGCAACTTCCATTTCAGTTGCTCGGCAACTTCATAGCCCATCGTCTTCTTGCCTTCAACTCGGAATGGCTCTTTCAAAGTTGAAACGTCGAACCAGCCCTCGTTCTCTTTACGCTCGGCGACCATGCGCGCGCAATCACTGATCAGACCATCTACGAGCGTGACATGCGCGCCGTAATAGTCGCACTCCATTCGGTTGGCAAGCGGCACATCTCTCGGCATGAAGATGTGCGCTTCAATTCCGGCGGCCGCAGCGTAGGCAGCCAGCGCTCCGCCCGCATTCCCTGCCGAGGGAGCGGCCAATTTCTTCAGACCGTAATGGCGGGCCATTGTCACCGCGGCCGACATGCCACGCGCTTTGAAGGATCCGGTTGGATTCAGCCCTTCGTCTTTAATGAACACATTCGGAAATTCACGACTGGGAAGCATGGGCGAGAAGCCTTCGCCTAGAGTGACAGGGATCGCGTCGGGAAGGACTTCAGTGTAGCGCCACATGGTAGCTACACGGCCTTTCAAATCGTCAGTCTTCAACTTGCCACCAAGGCTGGCTAGATCGTACCGGACATATAACACCCCGCCGTCTTTTGGACACACATTCTGTGGACTGTCACCGGAGAGATGTTCGCCACAGCGAGTGCATTCCAGGTAGGCAATTCGCATCGAAGGAAGGATAGCATCGGAGAACAGCCGCCGCTCTGTCACGCCGGAATCTGCTTGAGCATTTCCTTCGCCCGCCGGAACAATGGACGCTCCCGCCGTCGCAAATAACTTGGCATGGTCAGCTTCTTGTCCACCACTTTCTGTATCCACTCGCGGGCTTCGGCGGTGCGCTGTTCAGAGGCGAGTAGCTCCGCGAAATTGAGGTAGGTTTCCGAAAGCGTCGAAGTTGTAGTTACGCGGCGGAATAGCGATTCGCCTTTTTCTTTTTGGCCGGACTGGGCGTACGCATGCGCCAGCAGCCCTGCGGCGCGCTGAAAATCGTAGTCCGGTTCTTTTGCGACGACCCTCTCCAGGTCCGGCACGGCAGCGGCGAAGTCGCCCATTTGAATGGTGCAGACGGCTCGGCGGTAAAACGGATCCGGAGTGTCGGCGCGGGCTGCGATTGCCCGGTTGAAGGCCTCGCGCGCCGCTGGGATCTTGCCGTCATCCATGTACAGGTCGCCTAATTCTTCATAATTTCCGGGCGAAGGATTGTCGCGAATGATGGCTTCCAACTGTCCGATGCGCTTGCGGCGGGGAAAAACTTTGAAGGATTGTCCGACCAGTCCGATGTCAGGTAGGGCCTCGACGGACGAGCAAATACACGACTGCTCCCACCGGACCGAGGAACAGAATGACATAGAACCAATAGTTATCCGGCCGCCGGCGAATGAAGTGTACGATCGCCAGTACTTGAAGCAGGATGCCCCACGGATAAAATAATGAACCTAGAAATCCCATGCCGATTGTTGTCCTAGCGGTGAGATTACACAATTTAGGAGTTTCGTAGAAGATTACTGGCGGTTAGGAAAAGAAAATCTTCTCTTACGCAGTTAAACTGTCGGTTGGCCTTCACGGGCTAAAGCCCAAACCTAAATTGCGATCGTGGCGGCACGGCTGAAGCAGTGCTCCCAAGAACTTTTTTCGAGTTAAGAAGAGACCCTATGTCGGACGTGGACGATGAGCAGCAGATTCGGGCACTGCATGAAGCAGGAGACAGGGCGTTGATGAGCGCGGATCTAGATACTCTGGCTCGGATTTTCGCTGATGACTACGTGCAGCACAATGAGTCCGCCCAGACTTTTACCAAGCAAGATGTCCTCAATGACTTTAGGACGGGCGCGATTCGCTATCCGTCGATCGTCTCGACTGGACGGACGATCCGCGTGTTCGGGTAGAGGTAAGCGGCAAGCGGTCGGCCGTGCGCTACGTGTATCTGGATGTTTTGCTGAAGCGGAATGGCGAATGGAAATTGGTGGCGTCGCAGTTGGCGAGGCCTTTTGACTAGCGGCGTCGCGGCAAATTGCTGGCCACCACTTGCTTGACCTTGGTAAGATTCGCTGGTGCCGCCTCCCATAGTCAGGTTTATCACTCCGATCCGAATTGAAAGACTGACGCGAGTAGTCCAGATCCGCGGAGTAGATACCTATGTCCATTGGAGCGTCTTCGTAATCGCGGGCTTCATGCTTGCGAATGTCGGAAGTCGTCCCGGACTAACGCTGGTTGGATTGTTTTCTTATTTGAGCGTGATTCTGGTCCACGAGGTCGGCCACCTGGTTGCGGCGCAGCGACTCGGATGCAGAGTTCACTCGATCAAACTCTATCCTGTGTTTGGCACCACCTGCTTTGAAATTCCCTGGACGCGTTTGGATCACTGTGTGATCGCATGGAGCGGAGTACTAGCACAAGCTGCGGTGGCGATCCCATTGGTCGCGTGGGTGTCTGTTTTCGGATTTACGAGACTCGCATCTGTCAATGCCATTTTTGCGATTCTTGGCTACTTCAGCCTGGGTATCGCCGTGTTCAATCTGCTGCCGTTCCGCCCTCTCGACGGCGCCACAGCCTGGGGATTGTTGCCGGCGCTTCTCGCCCGAAAGCGTATTTTATAGAACGCATCCACGAACCGTACGAGAGAAAACGGTCCGCACTACGTTGCGGGTCCGACGGGCAGCCGTCCCTTCACTTGTTTTGCTCTGCCGCGCTCATCCGATTCTTCCAATGCGACCAAACGAACCATGCAATCCCGGCCACCAGCAGAACACCGATTACGGCGTCCATCTGCTGAAAGTACTTTCCGATCGAGCGCCAGTTCGCGCCGAGTTTCATTCCCGCCCAAGCAAGAGCGAAACACCACGGCCATGATCCAAGAAACGTGTAGATATGAAACTTTCCGCGTGGCATCAGAGCGATCCCCGCCGGCAATGCAATAAACGTGCGTACCACCGGTAGCAGGCGCGCGACGAATACCGCTGCGTGACCCCAGCGGGCAAAAAACCGATCGGCCCAGTCGAGTTCGCGGCGACCCATCAGGATCCAGCGGCCATAGCGCTCCACCAGCGGACGCCCACCGTAATGGCCGACTTCATAAGCGACCAGCGATCCCAGGTTGCAGCCGATGGCGCCCGCGGTCGCGACCCAGTAAAGATTCATGCTGCCTTCGTAAACCAGATAGCCTGCGAACGGCATGATGAGTTCGGATGGAAGAGGAATGCAGGCAGACTCAATCGCCATGAGGATGGTAATCCCGGCGTAGCCGGTGGTCGCAATCACGGATTTGATGAAGACGAACAGGACAGCGAGGATTTTCTCGGTCATGCGATCAGACTTGCGTGGTGACGAACTACAGGTCCCTCATTCCGCTCGGGATGACAATTGGTAGATTCGCCAGCGTCTCTCAGAATGCCCCTTCCTGGGTAAAACTAAAGCCCGGTAGTGTCACACCCTCCCCCGACTTCGCGACTTTCACCTTCACAACGGGCGCGTCCGGTGCGGTCACTTCCGCAGGACGAAGCACGGCGAACTGGCTGAACACTTCGCTATAAACCTTCGTGACCAGGTAATCCTGGCCGCTGGAATCCTGCCGCCACACTTGTCCGAGTTTTATACCCTTAACGGCCACAATTTATTTCCTTCAGCTTTCAGACTACTCATCCGCGTCGCACGGAGTCAATTGCTGATGAGTTACCTAAGGGGTAGATGGGCGAAAACGCTGCCGTTACGGAACATTTTGCTAGTATGAATCTTTCTCCAGGAGACCCCATGCCACGCGGAAACACTCCGCGCCAGCCCAGTCGGAGCGGACGTCACGAAGGCGCGCGCCGGCAGAGTCGGCCGTTGACCAAAACTTTGCCTGGCCGTTCGATGGCCGTAGCTGGAGTACAGAAGAAGAGATCCGCGAAAGCGGCTTCGAAGAAAAAGTCTGGGTCCTACGATCCTCTCGCGCCCGAGCGCGTGCGGGCAATTATCGAGGGTCTGGATCGAATGTATCCCGGCGTGACCTGTGCTCTGACCCACAAGAACGCCTGGGAGTTAGTCGTAGCCACGATCCTTTCTGCGCAGTGCACGGACGTTCGAGTGAACATGGTGACACCCGGGCTTTTCGAAAAGTATCCAACTGTTCAACATTTTGCCGCGCTCGAACCGGAACAACTGGAGCCCGACATCCGTTCGACTGGTTTTTTTCGCAACAAGTCAAAATCTGTAGTTGGGGCCGCTCGTAAAGTTGTCGCCGACTTTGGCGGTAACGTGCCTCAGACAATGCACGAACTGCTGACTCTTCCCGGAGTTGCCCGAAAAACTGCCAACGTTGTACTCGGTACGTGGTTCAAGCAGAACGAAGGCGTCGTGGTGGATACCCACGTCAC
>WNFL01420087.1_pt1 | contig 11030 bp, 13 predicted proteins | sample 5400361 | NCBI WGS metagenome assembly WNFL01 (sample SAMN13153351, study PRJNA577476) | soil metagenome | isolation source: 40 cm soil on Douglas fir-dominated hillslope | place: USA:California | collected 2013-09-17 | reverse complement strand
CGCCGGGGTGATGTTCCCGCCGGCGGTCATCTTCGAGCCCACAGGGTCTCCTAGGTGAGGGGCGCGACGGCCGGGGTGAACAGGGTGATGGCCTCGCCGGCCGTGTGAGCCCGGACGACGCCGTTCACGCTGCGGGTCACGGTGAACGCCTGCGGCGCGGATGTGCTGTTCAGTGCTGCGGCGATGGACTGGAACAGGGCGATCCGGAAATCTGACCCGGCGGCGATCTCGGTGGAGTTCGGGCCGGCGCCGTTGTACAGCAGCAGGTCCGCGTTTTTCCGCCCGCCGCTGAGACGGCCCGCGAAATAGGACCGCAGGTCATTGAACATCGCCGTGATCTGCGCTTGCGTGTAGCCGCTGTTCAGGTTGGTGAGGGTCACGTCGTCGATGTAATGGACCTCGGACGCGGCGCCGGTGGCGAGGACGCCGGGGTTGGCGCGGCAGAACGCGGCGGTGGCCGGGGCGGTGACCGTCCCCGTGCCCTGCGTCCACGCCGTAGTGCTGTTGGTAACCGAGCCGCCGGTGAGGGTGGAGACGAACACCCCGGCCGAGGTGTAGAACGCCGCGGCGGCCTGGCAGCTGCGGGCCGACGCCTGGGCGCGGAACCACGTAGTGGTCTGGATCGAATCACCCGCCGCGCACGGCAGACCGAGGGTCGTGATGTTCCCGGCAGTGCAGTGCGCGGCGGCCATGTTCCCGGCAGCGGCGGAAGTGAGCGCCAGCGACCAGGACCCGGAATGTGCCTGCGCGTTACCGGGGGCGATGCTGCAGTTCCCGGCGTTCGTCCAGTCGCCGGCGCTGTTCGGCTCGAACCCGGCGTCGGGCTGGACGAGGAAGTTCCCGCCGTTCACGAGGGCGTTGAATTCCCACAGGCCGAACGGCTTCGGCGGCACCGCGCTGTCCGCGACCGACGCGGCGAGGTCGAGGCTGGCCCCGTTGACGTAGTTGATGCTGTAATAGTCGGTAGCAATCTTGTCGACCGCGGCGTCGCCGGGGTAGAAGCTGTTCTCGTTGTTGTTCTGCACTGAGCTGAGCGCGGTGCTGAACACCAGCGGGTAGTACGTGCGGATCGTGGGCCCGTAGTAGTTCACGCCGGCGATGTACTGGGCGGCGGTCAGGCCCCGGTAGTACGGTTCCTGCCACAGGGCGACGTCCGCGGTCATGCCGGCGGCCTGCATCGCCTGCATCAGCGTCGTGATGTTCGCCAGGTCCGTCGCGGACACCGGGTTGAATGCGGGGGCGAGGCACACGCAGATTTTGATGCCGGCGGCGTTCATCTGCGTCATCCGCTGCGGGATGGCGGCCGGCGCGGCGAGGAAAACCTTGGAGACCTTCATGCCGAGGCCGGTCCACCCGGTCCAGATGGTGTTGGCGGCGTTGAAGTCGGCGGCGCCCATGCCTGCCTGGTCGAGGTAGGCGCCGGTGAGGGACGCGCCGGCGGCGGCGGTGACGGTCATCCGTTCCCCGGCGGACACGTTCGCGGGGCGGACGGAGATGTCGAACGGCAGGTCGGCGCCGGCGTTTGTCCACGGCATCCCCGTGGAGTCGGCGGACAGGGCCGTGGCGCCGCTGCTGATGCCCGCCACCAGGGACGACCCGTCGGTGGCGGCGCGGGCCACCCCAGCGACAGCCGTCAGGTAGGGCGAGGCGGGGNNNNCCCGCCGAGCCGCTCCGTGGCCTGCTGCACCAGCTGGGAGATGCCGTCGGGCGGCACCCACACCGGGGTCCCCGAGATGGTGATGAGGCCGGCGATGTCGGTGTCCTGCAGGTCGTAGTACAGACCGGCGACGGCGGTGCGGGCGAGGTTGAGCTGGATGAGGGGGTACCGGTTCTCGTCAACAGTGCCCATGTGGAGCAGCCATCCGGCTTCCTGCCGGGCGAACGAGTCGGACTGGAAGTTGAGGGTGGCCGCGGCGGTGTAGGTGCCGACGCCGTTCGGGGGTGCCTGGACGGACAGCGGCCCGGAGGTAAGGACCCGGCGCGCGGAGGAGCCGCCGGTGCGGCTCACGGTGACGTCATTGGCGGTCTGCTGGTCGTCGTCAGCCGGGGTCAGACTGCCGGACAGGTGCGCCCCCCCGGACCGGGCGTAAGTGAGGGCGACGGCCGGTGCCTGGTTCTGGAGGCTCGAGCGGGTGCGGTAGCCGAGGGCGAGTTGCTGGCGGGGTTCGAAGATGACGCCCCGGTCAGCGTCGGCGCATTCCTGCAGCAGCGCGGCCAGGGTCAGCGGCAGCTGGGGGCCCATCAGCACCGACTGGGATAGCTGGCCCTGGCCGCGGAACGCCAGCCCCTCCTCTGAGCAGAGCCGCGCGAACCGGTTCCCGGCCGGCTCGCCGTCCCAGCCGGTGATTACGGACGGCGTGACAGCGAACCCGGACAGATCACTCCAGGTGCCCTGGACGGCGAGATGCCCGATCGCGGTACCGGCCAGGTTGACGGCATCCGGCAGGCCCGAGAACACAACGCTGGCGCGGCCCACGCTCGCGGTGGTGATCGTCGCGGACTGAGTCGTGACAGTGCCGCCCGGCGGCAGGATCGTCTGGGTGATGATGATGTCGGCGCCGGAGTTCCGCACCGCCATCCGCAGCAGCAACGGCACGCCGTTGACGCCGGTAATGTTGCCGGTCGTGCCGATCGTGGTGCCGTCCCGGTCCTCGGCGATCATCTGGATGGTGCCGCTGCTCGCGGTGGAATACAGGACGTAGATCCGGCCGCAGGTGCCGCCCGCGATGTTCATCCCGGCGACGACCGCGATGTTAGTGTCCCCGGCCGCCGGAATGGAGACGAGGCACGTCAGGACAGCGTCGGTGCCGCTGTAGGCCGGGACGCGGCCCTGCCATGCCGAGTTATTCAGGACAGGCAGCGCGGCGGAGCACACGAAGCTCGTGTTCGACGCGACCTGCGGCCGGCCGGAGGTGACGGCCATCTGCGAGCTGTCGTAATCCAGGCCTGACGCGAACCACGTGGAATGGCTGGTGTCCTCGCACGGCCAGTACGCCGCCGGCGCATTCGATGTGAGCAGCAGCCAGTACCGGCGGATCGCCGACTGCAACGGCCGCTGCCCCTGATTCAGGCGCCGCAGCAGCCCGCCCCCCGCGACGGACACCTCCACGTCAACCCCGGCCGGATCCCACGACTGCGGCCACGACGCGACCTCCATGTGGCACCGGTACTTCCGGTTAGAGATCTCGGCGGTGCCCTGCAGCGTCCACGTGTTCCCCTGCCCGTCCGCGAACGACGTCGCCCCGGGGGTCTGGACGGTGAAATCGGGCGACGCCTTGACAGTGCCGCCGACACCAGACAGCAGCTTCAGCGAATGAAGCTTGCCGTAGATGCCGGTATAGCCGGGGTAGTCGCTGGTCGCGGGGAGAGCGGCGCCAGCGGACACTGCGGCCGTGGAGTCAAATTCGACACCGCCGCCCGCACCTGCCACGGCACCGCCGACCTGCACGAAGCCGGTCGTGATCGGCCCGAGCGGCGCCTGGCTGATGGCCGCCGGGGCGGTATAGAACCTTGCTGTCCCCGCCGTCAGGGTCACCTTGACGGCCTGCCGGCCCAGGGGCGGGACCGGGACCGGGGCGGTGCTCGTCACCTGCAGGATGTCGCTTCCGAACGCCGACACCGCGAACGTCAGCGTCCCGTCCTCGTTGAGGAGCAGGATCCATGTCCGCTGGTTCCCGGCGGCCAGCCATTTGGCGGCCAGGATCTGGTTCGCGTTCCAGTTGTCCAGCGTCACATCGACCTGGATCTCCATGTCCCCCGTGATGCTGAGGCCCGCCGAGTCCGGGGTGCTGGCATAGGAGACTTGGTCCGTCTCGCTGCGCAGGTAACTCGCGCCTTCCGGCACCGACACCCGGACCTGCGTGTTCTTCACCAGGTTCCCGTAATATGGGCCCGCCGGATTCCGGGACGAGAACCGGCCGTCAGGGTTCTTCAGGGCCAGCGCCAGGGATGACGGGTTCGTCACCGTCGACTCGTCAGCATGACCCCGCGTGATCACCGCCCCCGGGCCCGGGTTCTGCTTCACCTTGTTAGAGATGTCCGTCCACCCCAGCGAACCCAGCAGCAGCTCGGCTTTCAGGTCCAGGATCGTGGCGGGGAACACCATCAGCGGGTCCGCAGGACAAGCTGGACGTTGCCGCCCCGGACGCGGACCGCGGACCGGAGGATGAGCAGCAGCGCCTCGTCAAGCTGGCTGCCGCCAGAACGGATCTCGAGGACGACCCGCTGCGGGCCGCCGGCCTGGCTCATGATCCGCTCGGTGTCCGGGTTCGAATGCACCATCGCGCCGGGAGGCAGGCCGCTGATGAGTTCCCGGCCGTGCTCGCCGACCATCGTCAGCCCCGACCGGATCCCTCCCGCCGCCGCGCCGGTGATGCCGCCCGCCTCCCGGTGCGTCAGGTAGGCGCCGCCGCCGATCGGGACGGTCTGCACATAGGTGGTGTACACGTTGCCCTGCAGGGCGTTCAGCGCGAACCGGATCGCCGCGATCTGGCTCATCGCCTGGGAGATGTTCGCCTCGATCCGGGCGCGCTTGGTGGCGGTCAGGTTCGGGTTCCGCAGCGCCCGGTTCGCCGTCGCCAGCTTGTTCTGCAAATCGGTGATGTTGCCCTGCAGCCGGAACACCAGCTGCGTGCTGTCAACCCGGTTCTTGAAGAACGCCAGCCGGGCCTGCGAGTCGGCGAAAAAATTGTCGGCTTTCTTTTTCGCCCCGTCGATGGATGCGGCGATGGCTTTCATCGAGTTCTGCCAGGGCCCGGGAATCCTGGCGGCGAGCCGGGCGATGGTGCCGACCGCGGTCAGGAACGCATCCGTGATGGCCTTCGCGACGCCCAGGACAACACCGGCCAGCGACAGGAACCCGTCGAGCATCGCCTGGGCGCCGTTCTGGGTTCCCCGCATGCCGAGGGTCACCAGTTTGATCGCCCCGGCGAGGAGCCAGAACGCGCCCTTCAGCGCCACGATCCCCTGCGGGCTCGCCGCGACCTGCAGGAAATTGCCGAGCTGGATGATGACCCGCCCGAGTCCCTGCCCGATCGCCGTGATCGCCGGGCCGGAGAGTTGCTGCATCTGCGCCATGAACGACTTGAAGCCGGCCGACTTAACGAACCCGTCGAACCCTTTCAGCAGCCCGTCGATGGCCTGCCCGGCGGTCTTCGCGATCGGCATCAGCTGCGGCAGCAGATCCTTGACGACCTTCAGCGCGTCCCCGAAAATCCGCACCACCTGGGGCCGCATCGCCGCGACCATCTGATCGAAGACACCTTTCGCCTGCAGCCCCATCTGCACCGCCGGGCGCAGCGCGGCCGGGATCGCGGCCCACGCCTTATCCTTCGCGACGTCGTTTGCCGCCTTGCTGACTGCTTGCACCCCGGCGACGATCTTCATGAACGTCGGGACGGCGAACACGGCGAACGCCCCGACCCCGATCCCAGCAGCGGCGATGGCGCTGATCATGGCACCGAAATACTGGACGATTTCGAGAACGGCGACCCCGATCGCGGCCAGGATGGGGACGGCGGACGGCCCCATGTTCAGGATCGCGGCCAGCCCTTTCTGGATCGCGCCGAAAAACCCGCCCGACCCCTGCCCGAAACTGAACCGCTTCGTACTCGTGTTGTCGAGCTTGTTCATCGCCGCCAGCAGCGCCAGCAACTCGGCCTGAGCGCGGGCGATACCCTCGATCTTGATCTTCGGGTCGGCAATCCGGTTGTTCAGCTCAATCATCCGCGCGTTGATCCGGGCGAGCTGCGCCTGCGCCTCCACGTTGCCCGACAGCCTGATCCGCGCGTCGGCGACCCGCTTCCCCAGGTCATCCAGCTTCCCCTTGACCTCGTCGATCGCGGCCTTCGCCTGCGCCCCCGTCGCATGCACGGTGATCTCGACCAGGTTCACTCGTAGTCACCTCCTTCCGGCTGCTCCGGTGTCCCGGCCCGCTCGATGGCCAGCAGCCGGAAAATCTCCGCATCCGTCGCCTTCGCCTGCTCGAGCGTGCAGTGCTGCAGCCTGATCAGCATCAGCAGTGCACGCGCCCTCACTAGCTCGTACGGCTCGGCGACAAGGTTTCCATCGGAATCGACACCTCCGGGAACCGCCCGCCACCGTTCGAGCCCGCGGGCAAAGGGGGCGCCACCCCGGCCGCCGCATCCAGATAGGCGCCCGTCAGCCGGGTCACGAACTCCCAGTCCAGCGCCAGCAAAGCGGCCGCGGACGGGGCGACCGGGGCGCCGTCGTCGTCTTCCAGGTTCCACGACACGACCGCGGTGCCCAGCATGGCGAACAGTTCCTTGCCGGCCTCAGTTGTCTGGCTGCCCGATGACGCGATGCCGTCCGACGCCAGGCCCGTCAGGGTCAGGAACTCATCCGACGACATCCGCCGCATGATCACCTCGAACCCCGCCATGTCCTCCGGCTCGGCGAACGTCAGCCGGTAATGCTTCTCCGGCCGCTTATATCCCATATGTCACGACCATGTGGGTACGCTCCCATTTGCGAGTACGCCGGGCGCGGTCCAGGTGAATTCGGCGGTCTGCGCCCGGGTCAGCTGATAGTCGGTGAACAGCACCGCCCCGTTACCCGCACCGCCGGTCCCCAGGTTCAGGTTCTTGCCGCCGACCGTCATCGCCCACGCCCGGTTCACCGACGTCGACGGCACGCTGGAAAAGATGACGTGTGACACCGTCGGGTTGTAGACACCGTTCAGCGTGCAACTGAAGTCCGCCAGAAGAAGCAACCGCTCCACGGCATTCTTGTCAATACCGGTCACGTCCTGTACCCCTCGCGGCGTGCTGAAGGAGAAGTTGGGAACGTCATTCCTGATATCGGTCAGGGTGTTCGGGCCTGCGGTGTCACCCACCTGCAGGGTCGTCCACCCAGCTCCCGATTGCTTTGCCACAGTTTCAGCCCCTTTCGAGCCTTGTTGCTAGCTTGTCCTGATGTGTAGCGAAGTCGTCTACCCAGTCGTCCGCGCGGACATGCCGGCGGATCTCACCACGCGGATTGCCCCTGAAATCGCCGCCCCTGACCAGGTACACCTCAGGGCGGTCTAGGCGCACCTTGTGGTCGTGCTCGCTCCTGGCGCCGCCCCTGAAGCCTTCCTGGCCAGGCGGAAAGGTGAAACTCGCACGGCCGTCCGGCTCGCGGGCCTCGGTATGCCTGCGCGAACTGTCGTGCCGGATGAAGCTGGCGGCTTCCGAGTCGGCCGGGACAATCGTCACCCAGCCGTAGATGAAGGCCGGGCACATGACTTCCTCACAGGTTGCGGGCCGGAAGTGCGTCGAGACCGGCGCGATGACCTGATAGGTCTTCATGTGCCCGGCCGGCAGGACCGGTTCAGCGTGCCGCGCGAACCAGGGGCCAGGCCCCGTGATCATCCCGCTCATGTTACGAATCCAGCCGTCTGGTTTTTGACGACCATGACCGAGAAGTCTGCGTTAGTGAAGGTGCCGGTGGTGCCGACGGCGATGTAGCGGCGGACGGTGGTGGTGTTCGGGATGGCGACGCGGACGGCCTGCTGCGCTGAGGTGAGCGCAGTCGTCGTCAGCGACGTCCCGGCGATGTCCAAAAAGGTGATGTTGTCGGCGGAGTCCTGCACCTTGATCGTCACGCTGGTACCGGAGAACGCGAAGAGGTGGACGTACATCTGCGCGCCGAAGCTCAGGCTGGCCCCCGTGTCGTAGCTGTTGCCCGCGCCGGCCGCGGTGGCCGACCCGTCGACGCGGCGGCCGGCGGTGAGCTGCCAGCCGTTCATCTCGATCCCGAACCCGTTGCTGAGGGCGTCGACGGAGAAGATCAGCGAATCGTCCTGCCCGATCGCAGGGTCATAGTTGACCTGCTTCGAGTTGCAGGACATCGCGCCGTTCCCGATGCCCAGCGGCCCGTCGAAATACGTCACGATCACGTCAGTCAGCGGCAGCGCGGACAGCGCGGCGTGCTCGGCCAGGGCAGCCGGGTCGAACACCGACGTGAACGCCATCTCCCCGGTCCGCCCCGAACCCTGACGCTCATACCCCGACTGGTTGATCGTCGTCAGGTCCAGGATGTTCGCCGGGCCGCCCCCGATCCGCGACAGGGCGTTGACACCGCCGGACACGTCATAGCCGCCGACGTAGGCGGCAGCGCCGAGACTCGCCTTCTTAGTCATCGCGGTACCTCATTGCATTCGGGCCAGGTAGGGCCGCAGGATTTCCTCAGCCATCGGTTCCGCCCGCGCGTCGAGTTCCTGCCCGATGAGCCGGAACGTGTGATATCCCCTGAACCGGGTCGAATGGTTCCGCCGCGAAGTGCCCTCGAGCCAGGGGGAGTAGACCATGTCGTTGCCGATGACCTGCGTGGCGCCGAGGCCGCGGACGTGGACGCGGCTGACGTAGACGCCGCGGTTCTCCTTAATGACCGCGTTGAGGTGCTCGCGGACCATCTCCTGGCCTTTTTCGGCGATCTTCTCCGGCATCACCCGCAGGTACTCGGCCAGGGCCACCTCTGCCTGCCCGTTGAACAGGGGCCCGGCCATGACCACGTCAGCCATTCAGGCCACCTCGTTCCACATGTCGTTCACCACGCACGGGATGGTGACCTCGGCGACCCGGAACAGGGTGCTCTCGTGCATGATGAACCCCGACGCCGCGGCGAGCGGCTGCCCGGCCGCGCCTTGCAGGTCGATGTTCCTGGCGTTGCCGGTGAGGGTGAACGCCCCGGACAGGACATTCATCAGCTGCGCGGTGGGTGTGCGCGAGGAGCCGCTTGTCGATGTTGTCCTCGGGCTTCTCCAGCATTTTCGCCTCGTAGATCCGGGCGGCGAACGTGACGACCCCGGACACGGCTGCCAGGCCCGATCCGGGGGGGTACGGCCCGATCGACATCCACCACACGGCGAGTGCCGGCAGCGTCGCGGGGGCGGCTTTCGGCTCATGGGTGATGAGGACCTTGAACGCGCCGATGGTCTTCGCCTTCGACATGAGCGCGGCGAGCAGGGCGTTGACGGCGTCCGCGTTGAAGTCAGCCATCAGATCGCCCTCGACCGGGCGCGGCGGCCATAGGCGGTGGCAGTCTCGTCCCACAGTTCGGCGAGCGCGTCGCCGGGGGCGGCCTGGGCGGAGTCGGATTCGCCGACTGTGCGGGAGTAGCAAGACGTTTCCTGGAGGACCCGGTTGATGCCCTCGGCGATGCACAGGTCGCGGATGATGGCCGGGGGACGGTGCCGGGTGACCGGCGCGTTCTGGGCGTGGGTGGCGGCGGCGGTGCCGTACTGGCCGCGGGCCACCGTCAGCGACCGGTACGCATTCAGCGTCGTCGCCGTGTTGTGAGTGGCGAGGACGGTGCCGTCCCACTGCCGGATCACCGTCACCACATTCCCCGTCACATCAGTCACGAGGAGGCGTTCAGAGTCCAGCAGCAGCACTTCGCCCAGGTTGATGGCCGCCCCGGAGGTGACGGTGATGGCGACGTTGGCCTCGTCTGCCGTGGTCGCGCCGGACAGGTTCGTCTGCCCGGTCGTTACGGCGGCTTTCTCGGTCACCAGCATCCGCTCACTGTCGATGATGATCATGTCGCCCACGCCCAGCGCCGACCCGTCCGAGACAGTGACCGTGGTCGCCGACGTGGACACGACGGCGGCGGCGAGAGTTCCGGCCGGGTCGGTGTCCGCGCAGAACCCCCACGTGCCGGTCACCCGGATCGCGTTCTGCGGGGTACCGCCGGCGCTGAACGCCGACGACGTCGAAATGTCGAGCTCCATGTAGGTGAACGGCCACCCGGGTTTCCGGTTCGACGGCCGGAAAATGACGTTCCCGAGCGGAATGTTCGACCTTCGTCGCCGAGATCAGGTCCCACTGGTTAAACCAGAACCGCCACGGCGGCGGCCCCAGGCTGCCGGGCCAGTCGAACGGGCGGACAATGTCGAGGGGGTAGAACACGCGGTGCAATTCGGCTTCGATGAGGTCGGAGGCGGACTGGATGGCCCGGTCGACCTGCCGGCTTCCCTGCGCGGTGGTACGGAAGTCGGGAGCCCGCTGCACATCCTCACGCGTGCAGTAACAGACGCGGCTCACAGACATAGCGCCCACGCCTCCTCGACAACTAGCTGCGGCCAGCAGCACGGATCGAATGGCTCGCCCCACGACCACCAGCCGCCGTCGGGGGTGACGGCGACGGCGTGCGGCTCCGGCAGGGTCACGCCTAGGATCAGGCCATGACCGACCGGGACAAGGTGAAGATCACTGTCGTCTATCCCATCCCGCCCTCGCCGGAGTACCTGCGGGCCTGCGCCGAATGGCTGGCACTCGCCGATCACGTCAGCCTGCTGCATACCTGCGGCAGCGAGTGTCCCTTCTATGCTGGCCCCGCTATCGGGGTCGGCAGCGGTCCGCCAGTAGAGAGCTAGCACCTCATCGGCGCCCCACCCCAGCAACGTGCCCACCGCCTGAGCCGAGCAGCACGCCACATCCGACCCCGGCGACCAGCCCCGCGCCTTGTGATGGTGAGGGTGCTTGCTGCTTGTGATGACCCGGATGATGCTTCACCGTCTGATGATGATGCTTAGAGGTACCGGCGTGCTTATGCGAACGGCCCTTGCCGCCGCCGGGCGGCTTCCTGCTCACCGCGGCACCCCGCGAGCAGGCTCGCGCACATAAAACCCACCGGGCATCTCGTTGAACTCGCTTTCTGGTCCTTAGCCGCCAGGCGGCCGAGATTGCCTTTTGCTATTCGGTTGTCACATTCCGGCCATCGTCGCCACGTCATAATCGTCGGGGTACGTCCACCCGTCGTGCGAGCACCGCAGCTTCCCCTGATCCGGCCCCGCAGGAACGACATTGAGCGGGGTGCCGTCGTTCGGGCACGACCGTGGTTCCTGACCGCGCCAGAACTCCTGCCAGTACGCGTTCTGCCGCCGGATCGACCGCAACTGCTCCCACGACACCTCAGGCCACCGCCTGCAGGTCGTGTTCGTTGAGCCGCATCACCAGGTCAGCCTTCGCCCCGGCAGGTGACAGGCCCCGTTCCCGGCACACGTCCCGCAGCAGCAGGATCGTGCTGGC
>WNFL01368815.1_pt1 | contig 11030 bp, 11 predicted proteins | sample 5400361 | NCBI WGS metagenome assembly WNFL01 (sample SAMN13153351, study PRJNA577476) | soil metagenome | isolation source: 40 cm soil on Douglas fir-dominated hillslope | place: USA:California | collected 2013-09-17 | reverse complement strand
GTAATGCCCACCGTATGAATCTTTTGAACACGAGTATCCCCCTCTCTTTCGGGTCTGAGCAGCAGCGAGCGGGCGCGCTGGATCGTGAATAGTGAGCATGTAAGGACAACACTATCCTTGGTGAAACATACTTGAACAGCACAAGAAAGTTGTGCATCAAAAGTTCAGCAGCCGTCTCCCTGCTCCTCAGTTCCCGAAAATATTCTGCTTTTCAACCACGAACCGCCTTCTTCCGGTCACGTGGCCTGTTCAGATACGACTCTCTTCTTTCCTTCCCTGACAGCGCTATAACCATCTCGTGGAGGCCGTAAGCGTCCAGGAGGGATCTCACTGACGGGTTCACCTTTCCATAGTTTTCCGTTCACATCGCGAAGTGAATTCTAATATCGATGACCAGAAAAGATAGTATAAGAAAATCTTCAACTTTTCAGGTTTGTGTCTTGTACTGACAAAAAAGTACTATCTTGTAGCGGTGTTCCTGGTAAAGGGGAGAGATCTGGTACTTCATGCCTATTCAGGCACGCAATGTTGAAGAATAAAGAGACCATCAATATATTCCCTCGACAGAAGCGGGAAATGAGAGAGCCATGCTTCATAGGTGTCTAGTGTTGCCTGTCTCTTGTCGTGTGTAGCCTATTACTACTCTCTACGACGAGAGACAGGCAGGAAAGGCAGAGGGAGAATATGGGTTACAAGGATATCAAACACAAGACGTGTCCAGAAGATGAAGGGGACGGTATTCTGCTGGTGGATGTTGAGACTGAGATGATCCCCAAAAGAGACAAGAATGGCCATAAGCAGTATTACTGTTTAGAGGGCCACCATACCTTTTCCGAGGATGAGGATGGAACGGATGGTCAGCACGACAGGCGGAAAAAGCGCTGAAATGGGAAAGGAGCGCTTTCAGAATCCAAGTGATAATGCCCTGGGAGTCAATACAGCGACGCCAGGGCATTATCGTTTGATTGCTGGCATTTGTCGGCCAACTTCTCGTAATCCACCCGGGGCACCTCCACATGGATATCGAGGCGGGGGATGGCCATGGCTGAGCAGGTACATTCTTTGACCGAGGTCCCATGGAAGCCAATAGGCATTTCTAAAGGACAACTCTTGCAAGGAATACCAGCCAAGCAAACTCAGCAAATATATTCCTACCGTTCATTACCAGCTAATTTGATGCTCATATCTACCAGGTTTTTCTGAAATAAGGATTCCAAATCACGCATCAAAGCATTGAGGTCTACTGCTCCTTCTCTCTGATCGATAAGCCGCATGATGAGTTCGCGCAGGTCAACTTCCTGGCCAAAACCGTCGGATTGTAACAACTTCATCAGTTTAAGTTCATTACCTGCTGCAGGTCGTTGTTGAATAGCTTGCTGAACTTCTTCCTCGAGTCCCTTCTCCTCTTCTACTAAGTGTACGAAAGGTTTGAGGATACTATCCTGAAAGCTTTTCTGATCGCTTATCGTTTCGATATGCATCTGTTCTCTGAGCTTTGTAGCAAGCCGTAATGCCTCATGCGTTCGCGCTTCAGCATGCGTCAACTCTAAACCTTGCACTTGAATGCTGTAACGGATAATCTGTAAGGAGTTCTTTAAGTTAGAATACAGCAAGCTAAAATGTCTATCCAGATTCTCTTTGACTAATGCCATTAGCGCCGCTTGCGATTCTGTAGGCTTTTCTCTATCAAATGGCACCCTCAATTCTGCCTGTATGCCCGCGTTAGCTAATAACTGTTGATAGGATTGGCGTTGTAAATCGAATTCTTCACGCCTGTTCTCAAGCCATTGTAAAATGCGTTGTTTCTGTGCCTCTATTTCCTTGCCCACTGCTTTATGGCTGCTAAGGAAAGTTAAAGGATGAGCCTCAAATCGTGTATGCAACGAAGCCCATAATTGTTCTATTGCTGTCTTGAATTCTACGTTATCATAAACATGATAAGCATTGTATGCTTCGGCATCTACATCGGCTGCTGTTTTAGATACTCGACGCCATCCTTCAAAATCTTCTTGTCTATCCTTATAACTCTCCCTGCGCGTAATCAGCTTCTTGCTCTGCTTGGTTAAACCATGTAGAGCATCATACGTTAAGATGAGTATATCCACTGGCGATCCTTGCACAGGAAGTGCCGTACTGAGTGAGCTCTGATGTAACTCACTAATCTCTTCAAGTAATACCTGGTACTCTGAAGCCAGGTCCTGGCGTTGCTTCTCCAGCAAATCTTGTAAGGGACTTCGATCAAACGCATTTTTTAGCCATGGCGGAACACCTTGCCTTACCAGTTCGTGAAGTCTTTCCTGTTCCTCACGTATGCTCTCCTTTAGTTTCGCTGTACGGCTAGCTGCGAAACTGTTGATAGTGCTGCTATACTGGCGCACCTCTGCTTTGACGGCCTCGATCTGATCGCGCTCTTTCGCTTCCGTCAGTTTCGAGCGCAATTTCCCAACAGGAAATGGGCTCGTATCGAAATCAGGCAACGCATCTGCCAGTGTACGTATCTGAGCTTCCAGGTTCTTCACCTGTTCCAGTACTGCATCGCGCAGGTCGTCTATGGCATCAACGGTTCTCGTGAGCAGGTTATGTCTGTCGAGGTCGACGAATCCCCTTTCTTTCAGTAGACGAAGCACTTCCATTGTCTCAAGATCAGTGTATCCCTCCTTTTTAGCCTCGTGTATGAGTACTTCGGCAGGAATACTAGGCATATCCAACCCATTGCGTTTAACCGTTTCCTGTGAATTATCTAACTCTTTTAGCCATTGCTCCTCGAGTGGATGCAAACGAAAGCATAGAATTACTTGACTGGATGCTGAACGTCCACTAAACTCTTCTTTGACTATTAAATCCTTCAGGCTTTCCAGAAGAGTCCTGGAATAGCAAAAGCGTCGGCAACCTCTTCCTTGGTCGCTTTCCAGGAACGGCGCCCTCTGGCAATCGAGAGCTCACCCTGAGCCATAAACCGCTGAAGGGCATGAGTATACTGCTGAAGATTGTTTTGCCATTTAGAGCTGGTAATCAATGTCCTGTATCCAGGATACAATTGCTGACACTGCCTTCTTACAAGATCCTTAATTCGGTCCAGACCAACCATACGACTTTCAAATTCTGGAGAAGTTGTCTCAAGATGATCACCTAACAAAAGCAATAGAGTATACTGACGAAGCGGTTGAATTACCGCATTGATGCGGTTCTGTTCTTCTGACAAGTCACCCCTATTTTTATATAAATGATCCATTAGCGACAGTGTGAGCAAAGAGTTCCATCTTTCTGGGGTGTAGTACTCGAAGAGAAACTTGGGTAATATCTTGGTAGCTTCTTCGTGGTTAAACGCGATGGCGTTTAACTGAAAAATGGCGACATCAGGATATTCCGGAGAAACGATGAGACGACTTGGTTCTGCACTCAGGACACTAATATTTAGCTCGAATCGTAGTTCAATATCAGCTTCCTCATTGCTTTTCTTCCATAATGGAATCGGAGATTGCGGCAATGCTGCTACCAGGACTGAGATTATTCGATTTGGATAACTACTCTCGAAACCACCCTGGAGCCGTACAGATAGATACTTTGTGCCATTTATATCAACCTCTCTGGGATTGTCACTTTTCCATCCTGTAAACGCAGGAGCGATAATTACCTGTAACAGCAGCCCTTCAGCAGCCCGAGAAGCATAGACTTTCCCAGGCGAAAAGCGGCTAGCAAATTCATTTGTCAGCCGCTGTGCTATGTTCTCAATAACAATGGCCTCCTCTGCAAGATAGCGTAGAGTAGGACCTCCAGCCATTTGCATAATGAGTTCCTTACGGGCTAATGATGGAAACACCTGAAAAGCTTCCACTAGTTCAAACTCGGTCAATGTGGCATCGGGACAACCCATCGGGTAAGCCGCTAATAGTTTGACCACCTGTTTGTTAACTTCAGATGGTCGCACGAGATCATTATCCAGTGCCTTTTTTACAGCAGTAGGGAACTTACCCTGCTGATCGAAAAGCACCAACCCAGATAAGAAATCATCCACAAATTGCACAGGAGTATAAGCCTGATCTGTTTTCTCATAATTCCTCACTGCCAGCGCTAACACTTGGGTCACCATACGTGGACCGGCACCAAGGTCACTGCGTGCTGCCACCTGCCCTATTGAATCTAAGGTATAGGGACTAATGACCTCTTTCCCGTCGAAGCCAAAACGCTGCCCAAACGCTGCCCACAATTCTGCAGGATATTCACGGCGATTGTAAACGTCCTTTACACGAAAGTACAATGCCGAATGCTGTAGACGCGTAAGTATATCTGGGCGACGTAGTGTAATCATACCTTCAGTATCATCATCCATGCTGATTATCAAAGCCCAGCTCCCCTCCAGACCTTGAATATCTTTTACCATCTGAAAAAGGTCGGCGAAAAACTGATCACGAGATGGTTTATATTGTGCCAGGGTAGCCTGCAATTCGTCAGTGAAGATAGCCATGCCGTTATAGCCAGCCTGCTCACAGAGTTTGCTAACATCTTTGAAAAACGCGACGACATCGTCAGGCCTGATCTCCAGGGTCAGTGATCCCCTATCAATAAGATCCTCTACAACTTTGGGGTCTATTTTTCGATAGAGATCATCCTTGTAACTTTGACGATAATTATCATAGAGCTTATTTAGCGGCTCAATAAAAGCCTTCGGTCCTTGTGAAAACTCGAATTTGAGCCAGTGGTAGACTGCATCCATCAATTCCGAGAGATTGGCCCATAGGAAAGGGGGAACGGCTAGAATTTTCTGCTCTCTTAACTCGTTCCAAAGATGGACAGCAGTGCTAGTTTTGCCATAACCATAGGGGCCGACAATAGCTCCAACAGCACAATGCTGATTCTCAATGAGAACCCTTTCGAGATTTTTCAAGTGTTTGGTGGTATCGCCAAGCGACACATGTGTTAGTGCATAGTTTCGGTATCGTTCCAATACATCCTGTGGAGCTTGTCCAAGCTCACGTGCGTTAGCGGTTTTCAGGATTGATTCTTTATTGAGAATGTGACGAAGTTTCGTGATATCCATTATGAATTAGACCTCCTATGATAGCCTGTCCAAAGCTGCCTTATAGTTTCGATAATCTTCTTCTGGAATAGTTATTTGCAAGTGTCGATATAAATTGGCACGAAAGCTTTCGAGATCATCTTCGGTTACGCGCAACTCAAATGTTGGCATAGCGCGTTCGTCGACTCGGATGCGCGAAAGTACAATTATCTGTTGAAGGCCATACTTATCTACCAGAGGCCGCAGGTTTCTGGTGATAGCGCGATCTGGGAAAACATCATCAAGCGTCAGACGCCCCAATAATGGCTTTTGCGTGTCGGGCCACATACGGTAGGTGGAATGATTCATACGCTCCAAGAACCAACCCATAAAGGACTTGCCTGTGCCCTCTGCGCCATAAATATTGATAACGCGATGAGGTGGACCATCGAAACGCTGGATGGCTTCCCATACAGACTTCTGTGAAGGCGTCAGCCATTTGACATCAAGCCTATCACGAATGCGCGCTTCCAGGGTATTGCTCATTCTTCGACTCCATCTTCAAACTCACTCATATCTTCTTGAGCTTTTTCATGCGAGAAATCTGGTAATGTAATCCAGATTGGCGGTCCTTCAAGCGCAATGGAAGTTCCCCATTGCCCCTGTCGTATCTCGAAACCATTGATGGTCATTTGAGTAAGATCAGCCATATTCCAAAAGTGCTCAGCATCCAGCAAACAAGCCTTGCAGATAGCTTCAATGTGCCGCTCGTCAATTGCTAAAGAGGCACCATACTGCAAGCCTTCCATCGTCGTATAGATCAGGTCAGTGGCCAGGTGAAAAAGTTGAGGAGTGCAGTGACTACGCCTGGTAGAGTACAGTTGGCTCTTAGTACCCTGTCTCGAGAGAAACGGAGGTATCAAGGTTTGTAGCCATGCGAAAACTCCTCCTACTGATTTTTCACTAAAGGACGGGGAATAATCGGGAAAAGCAGTATGGCTTTCTATTTGTAGCCGATTGGTAAGTGCTGAAGTATCAGTTGGTGCTGGTGCTTCTTGCCAAAGTCTATCGCATACACTGGCATAGAGCCAGAAACGGCCTCTTCGTACATCCATCGAACGGCGATATGTTGAATAAAACAGAAAATGTATTAGATCATAGAACAGTTCGGAGTTAGTGCTGTATGTATCAACCAGTTGTTTACCTAACTCAGTAAGCCGAAATACATTCTTTTTGATATAATGCGTCCCACGCTTTTCTACTTGGCCCAATCCAACAAGAGACCAGGTTAACATATTACACGAAGCTATGCCATTTCCCTTAACATCAAGCCCACTTGAACGCAATATAGCAATGAATTGAGCAGTACTATACCACTGGTTATACTGAAGCTGAAGTAACAATGGCTCAAGATATTTCGGAGACACCTCATTATTGAATTGAAATGATGGATTACTTTTTTCTGTCACTGACATTCTCCTGACACCATGTTTATATGGTATTCACAATAGTTTGACGAACCACAGGATATCTTTAATGGCTTCTTCTACCTCTTGCATATCATCTCGAGGCATGTTTGGAACCAATGGTAGGGCACCTATTTCCGCCTCGTCTTGATCATGCTCCAGATGAGTACCAGGATAGAGGATATAAGCACTGGACACAACTTTTTGCGGCTTTTGATAAGGGTTTTTGGGATCATATGTTTTATAGCAGATCTTATCCCGGTACTTGCGCATCTTGTTCAGATCATCATCTTTAGGGTAATAAGAGCCATCAATCTCTTGATATCTATATTTAGCATCGAAGACGAGCATGCTTTTCAGCTGCCCCTGACGAGAGATTTCAATTGACATATCGGGAGTGAGTTGCTCATAGTCGGTCGAAACCAGCCCAGACATACTGCCAACAGGTTTAGGATACAATGGCTCGTATTTCATCTCAATCCCGAGGTCGTCTTTCGCAAGTGTAATGGTCGGCACATTCTTACGCACATCTATCTGAAAACTGTCTTTTTCTATTTCATAGAAGATACTATTGGAAGTCACCTGGTAGCCTGCATCGGTAAGAATGTCCACTATCATCTTGGTGATATGGAACACTGACCAGATCTGATATAAATCCCACATTTTACGCAAGGTCAGAGTGGTCAGATATTGTTCTGTATTCAGGGTGATCTTTAATTCCTGTTGAAAGTGTAGATAGAGCCAGTAGAAGCGGCTGTATGAGGGATGTTTGAGGAGTACCTGGGTAGCTTTGCCAGACGTTGCCAGCGACTTGACCGACTCGAGAAACGGTTCGCTTGCCCAGGCAATGCATCTTTTTGTCATCTGCTGGCACTCGGCCAACACTCGCTTCAGTTCTTCAATCTGAGGTGTCTCATCATCTTTCCATCCCTTGAAGAGTTTCGTCGATCGTTCCTTCTCACGGCGTTTTATTTCATTTTGTGCCTTTTCCTGGATAATACTAAGTTTGGTCACTAACTGATGCTGAATGAATTGCTTTAGCAAGCGATTTTCATGGACATCATAGGTGAGAGCATTCTGCTGTATTGTCCAGAATAGAGGTAGATGGTCTAACCTACAGGTTGTAGTCACTTGCGCAGGCAATGCAAGAGTTGCGCCTGCTACTGGTCTAGTTTCACCTGAGAATTGGCGCACCTCGTGCAAAACCCTCTTCTCGGAATGCTCTTGCAGCACACGATGTGGACTGCGGCGAATGGAGGTCAGGACATCTTGTAGTTCATCCACAATCCTTTTTACGAGTTCGTAATTGCGCAGTGCCGATGCCTCTTGCTCACGATATTGAGTAATGGCTTTTTCTCCAGCGGGCGAGTTTAGACGAAATAACAAATCTATAGTGATTTCACTGATATCGTCTAACATCGCTTTGTATCGCTCGTAGGAGAGTTTCTCAGGCAGCACCCGTACTTTGGCTATTTGTGGCAGATAACCCGTTGCCCTTACCTGCAACAAGTACAACCCGGCATAACCATCAGGACGCCAGAACCAGCGCCCATAGCGTTCCGTTTCCAACAACTCATCATCTACGTAAATTTGAAGGTCATCTGGCGCAGTATCTGTGATCCTCAATATATTGCTATGAGACTCATGAGCCTGGGCGTCCAGATTTTCGTTATCCTCCTGAAAGCTCAAGGGCCGATTATTGAGTGTTAGCCACGTATCAACGCCAGAAGTTGGTATATCCATCGCGTTTCAGCCTGACTTTCATCTCATCTAGACGCTTTTCAGAACGGATCAAATTATTGTGTTTCATGAATGTAATGAGTTCGTCAAGCACTTGACGAATAGCCTCGGTACCACGTACCCGTGGCAAGATACGCTGTTTCACCTGCAGGTCAAATGCCACCTGCGGCTGAAGCAGATTCTTACTATTACCCAGATAGAGTTCAATGTCACGCAGAATGCGATAGCCTAGACCAAGATCAGCCTTGTTTAATATCTTGCCTATTTCGATGATCTGACTGCGATAAGTAGTATCAGGCTCACGAGCTATGTAGCTATGCCATGTTGCAGATGGAACAGTGATTGGATCTGGCAGAGGTTGGCGCTCAGGAATTTTATCCAGTTCGACAGAAAAGAATTCTATAGTGTTTGCACGGTCTATCACCTTGTCGCTCAAAGGTTGTGTAGTCTCATCCACATTAATGGTACCAGTGAAGAGGAGATTAGATGGCACGAGTACAAAAGGAGCAGTACCTATACTTTTACCTGCCTTTTCTAGACGGCTCTGGACCGCCTCACTGAAAAGAGGTATTTGGCGATCAGCTGGGTTTTCCTCCTCTAAAGCACTTAAAAACTGGGAAAAGTAGTATTCCACGTGGGCCAGGTTCATCTCATCAAGACAGAAAAAGTAGAGATTATCTCGATCTTCCTCGGCTTTCATAATGAAGTCCACCGCCGGTTCAGTCACGTACTCACTTGTGAGAGTATTCAGGTAGCCTAGCAGGTAGCGGTCGTCGTTCCAGCTTGGGCGAACTGCCAGGCGTAAATAGCGTCTATTTTGAACCGAATGGCCCATTGCCTCTGCGTAGAGCTGAGAAAGTTTTGATTTGCCGGTGCCTGACAAACCAGCGAGTATGACAAAAGGTCGGGTTTTCAAACAGATGTGATAGTTGTAAATGGTCTCTTCATCGAAATAGTAACCCTTTGCTGCAATGTAGCGCTTGATATGTTCAAGCAGATCATGTTCTTCGAGCAATATACCACCCATTTGGCTAATAATAGCTTCAAATTCGGCTTGTGAGAGATGAATAATACCAACGCCTAAAGGATGCTTGAGGAGTGTTCTAACTGTATCGATAGGAACTTTTTTGTTATAGCTTATTTCTGTTTCCAGGGTTAACGTTCCAGCTTGTTGATTCACACGAGCGACCTTAGCGACACCAGGGATAACTCCTTCATAATCAGGGCCCTTAGCATGCATCATCAATATCTTATCGCCTACACTGACAGTAAGTTTATTATTGAATACAGAGGATTTGACTGTCGTATGCTCATTTCTCTCCGGAATAGCGTAAACCTGTTCACTAATTGGAGGTACAAGCAGATAATAATTGTTCATGTATCACCCATCCTTAAAAGGATTACAAGATAATTTCTACCAATCAGTTTAGAAACCATATCTTAATTGAATATTATTGACGTTCACGATGTGCCTCACTGAGAAGCTTTGATAGCTTTTCCAGAGCATCCAGATCGAGCGATGCCAGAGTTTCAGGACTAAGCTCAATGAGTTGATTAACTGATTTCTTTGCATCTGCTACCTCTTTTTGTCGCCTATTATTTTCTGCTTCTAAACGACGAATTTTTCTTATGTCCGGGAACGTGAACTTGAACATGGGAAAGTCATCTATAATATTTCTCAAAAACGTCCCCCAAGTTTCTTCAAATTCACTTTGCGAAATGAAAGGCATCGCTAGCACAGATCTCGGCCTTAAGCGATAGTTAAATATATCATCTCTTAATTGCCTATCAAGGCCCCTTTGGGCTTCCTCAACTGCCCAGTTAGGCGGATCTATTCCATTTCCATTGATTACCCATACATGTTCGTCCGCATATTCGATATCACCTAGTTGGTAAGGTAAACATCGGATAACGAGAGGCTGATTCGTTCGGGTAAATACTGTGAAATCTGGCCTAAATCCAGTATCTGTCTTAATAACCGGATGTTTGTAATAACAAATACCCTCATCATTTTTAAAATGCTCATCTAACCATCTCTAAATCATTTGAGATGTCTCATCTTGAGCATAACCCGAGAAGGTTATCTCAAACTGTAGCATACAAATATCCCCTATCATCCGACTCTGGTAGACACGCGTTATCAAAGCTCTAGTTGCCTCGAAACCTGACAAAAGAAGGTGAAAAAGACAAATACATCGCTTGGCAGCTCGCATCCCCATCCTGGGCCGATACTGCACTGCCTCCGCCACATGATTGGCCAGAATCATCTCGCTCTCCGCCAGATCTATAATCGTTCTGGCTAACTTGAGAACCTGGTGATACGCCTGAGTCGGCAAATGCAACTGCTGCATCACCGCCTTGAGCAACTTCTCTCCAGATGCATCCTTCTGGCAGAACTCTCGCACCCCCATCGACCCCATTTTCGAGTTGCACGTCAACTTCGTCCCATTGAAGCGCTCCCTCTATACCGATGACCGCGCAGCTCTGGACCTGTGCCAACATAGACAGTACGCCCTCCTCAACTTATTTCTCGTGCATTATGCATGAGTTGGGCGAAAAATGCAAGAGGTTCAATTTCGGTCACAGCTGCTGCAAAGAGACATTACAACCATCAGCACATAAAATCTATACCTATCTATCTGACTGCGGCCCACTCATATCCAGGTGCGCGTCAAATGCAACATCATCTGCTTCGAGTTCGCGACATTGTTCAGGGCTATAGCCAAGCGACTCCAGCATCGCAAACGTATGCTGCCCTAATACTGGTGCCGGGCGATACATTTGTCCAGGTGTACTCGAATACTTCACGGGAAAACCAATAGCATGGA
>WNFL01312924.1_pt1 | contig 11030 bp, 8 predicted proteins | sample 5400361 | NCBI WGS metagenome assembly WNFL01 (sample SAMN13153351, study PRJNA577476) | soil metagenome | isolation source: 40 cm soil on Douglas fir-dominated hillslope | place: USA:California | collected 2013-09-17 | reverse complement strand
CCCGCGATGCCGGTCTGGGTGGACTTCGCCGAGGAGATCTACGGCCTGCCGGACGTCGAGGGGCGCGGCTTCAAGGTGGCTCCGGACCGCCATGGACCGCCCGTGGACCCGGACTCCCTCGTGCGCGTCGTCGATCCCCAAGCCCTGGCCCGCGTCCAGGAGTACGTGGGCCGGCGCTTCCCGGCGCTGAAAGGCGCACCGATCGTAGGCAGTGAGGTCTGCCAGTACGAAAACACCTCGAACGGCGACTTCCTGATCGACCGCCACCCCGATCTCGAGAACGTCTGGCTGGTCGGCGGGGGCTCAGGCCACGGCTTCAAGCATGGGCCCGCCGTCGGCGAGTACGTGGCGGCGCGAGTTCTGGACGGCAAACCGGTGGAGCCGGTGTTCAGCCTCGCCACCAAGGCGCGCCTCAGAAGGTGACGCGGACGTTGATGCCGAAGGTGCGCGGCTGGTTGGTCAGGTAACCGATGCGGGCCCGGGTTCCACGCTCCCGGTCCAGCGCCAGCAGGGCCCTCTCGTCGGTCAGGTTGTTGCCGAACAACGCCACGTCCAACTTGCCGTGGACGACGCCGAGCCGCAGGTTCACGATGTCGTAGGCCGGCAGCTCCGGGGTGTAGGTGAAGGTGCTGGCCGTCAACGGGGCGCCGATCGTGTTCTTGCCGAAGGACAGCAGGTCCAGGGTACCGAGGAGCTGATCGCCGACCTGCGTGAAGCGCGAGCCAACGTGCTGGTAACTCCCGGTCGCGTAGCCGAGGGTGCGCCCCTTCATCTGCCACTGGTAGGTGGCGGTGGCCGAGGCCTGGAACTTGGGAACGCTCGGCAGGCGGGCCCCCGACTGGATGCCCGACACCACGCTGACGGTTCCGTCGGGCGCGGTGGAGGTCAGGGTGGACCGGAGCTCGGCGCTGTTGTAGCTCGCCGACACGGCAAAGTCGAAGTTCGTGTTGGGCGCCGCCTGAAGCTCCACCTCGGCGCCCGCGCTGCGGGACTTCGGTACGTTGAAGACGACCCGCGACGAGCAGGAGCCCGCGGTCACGGTTGCCTGGAGGTCGTGGATGTCCATGTAGAACGCCGAGACGTTGAACGAGCCGCGGCCCCCGATGATCCGGGACTTCGAGCCGATCTCGTAGTTCCAGGCGGTCTCGTCCTTCCAGCTGTCGTGCCCCCCGAAGGTCGAGAGGTCGGCCGGCGTGCACAGGGGCACGTTCAGGGGATCGTTGATCCCTCCCAGCCGGAAGCCCTTGGAGACCTGGGCGTTCAGGTTCGTGGTGTCGCTCGCCTTGTAGGAGGCGATGAGCCGCGGGGCCACCCCGTTGGCCTTCGTGGAGCCGGGTTGCGACACCAGGGACGTCCCGTTGTTGTCGTTGCCGAAGATGCCGTCGAAGATCTGCGCCTTGTCCTCGCTGAAATGGTAGTAACGGAGGCCGCCGGTCAGGCTGAGCCGGTCGACCGACCAGGTCCCCTCCCCGAACGCCGCGAACTGGTCGAGCTTGTAGTCGAGGTCCGACCAGAACAGGCTGTTCTTGGGCGCGCGAAGCCCCTTGGTGGGGATGCCCGTGAGCTCCTCGAACCCGGCCACCAGCAGGTTCTGGGCGTAGTGGCGCTTGGAGTGGGCGTAGAAGCCCCCCGCCACCCAGCGGAAGCTCCCCGCGGAGCCGGCCAAACGGAGCTCCTGGGTGAACAGGTTCGCCGGCTTGGTGGCATCGTCGAGCGGCGCGTTGAGCGAGTAGGGTCGACGTCGCGATGGGTATAGGAGGTGATGGAGGTCAGGCTGACGCTGCCGAAGTTGTAGCCGATGTTCAGGTCGCCGAGGGCGAGCTTGTCCTTGAAGGGCTCCCCGATCTGGGTGAACTGTTCGCGTGGTCCGAGGGTCACCGCCGGCCGGGTGGTGGTGTATGGATTGGCCAGGATGTTGAAGACGTCGATGCGGTTCCAGCCATCCGTCTTCAATTCCTGGTAGATGAACCGGGGCGTGATGGTCAGGTTCTGGTTGGGGGCGATCTTGAGCGCCACCCGCACGCCCGTCCGGTCACCGGTGTTGACGTCCGTCCTGGTGCTGGCCGGGTCGGGCCTCACCGCCCCCGCCGGAGTCAGGGCGATGCCGGGCGTGTCGATGTAGCCGGCGAGCCGGTTGTAGTAGCCGGCGACGCGCAGTGCTGCCTTGTCGCCCAGGGGCGCGTTGAAGCCGAACTTGACGTTGCCCCCCTGGTTTCCCCCGTCGATGGTGTTGCCCCCGACCTCGCCGAACACCTTGGCCTTGCCGCCGAGCTCGGGCTGGTTGGTGATGTAGCGCACCGTGCCCGACTCCGAGCCGGAGCCGAAGAGGGTGCCCTGCGGGCCACGCAGCACCTCGACGCGGGACATGTCGAAGAGGTCGATGTCGGGAGTGAAGAGGGAAAGGGAGATGACCGATTCATCGAGATAGGCGCCGACCTGCTCCTTGACCCCCGGCTGGTCGCGCGCGATCTGGCCGGACGAGACCCCGCGCATGGCGACCTGGCTCTGGCCCGGGCCCAGGTTCTGCACGCTGAAGCCGGCCACGTTCCGAGCCACGCCCTCGATGTCGTCGACCCCGCGCGAGCGCAGCTGGGCCTCGGTCGGCGCGGCCACGGAGACGGGGGTGTTCTGCACCGTCTCCTCGCGCTTCATGGCCGTGACCGTGATCTCCTCCTCCCGCTTGGTCTGGAGCGTGAAGTCGGCGGTCAGGGCGGCGCCGGCGGCGAGCTTCAGGTCCTTCCGGACCTGCGTGCCGAAGCCCTTGAGGAAAGCCGTCACGGAGTACACGCCGGAGGCGAGGCTGGCGGAGTAGCTCCCGTCGGCGGACGCGGTCACGGTCTGGGTGGCGCTCGTGGCCTGGTTGGTGATGGTGAGCGTGGCCCCCGGGACCCCGGTGCCGCTGGCGTCGCGCACGACACCGCTGAGCCGTCCCTCCGTGGACTGCGGGTATGCCGGGACGCCGTATCCAACGGCGGCCAGCACGACGGACATCAAGAACCGGTTGCGGGTGGAAATCATGGGAGCCTCCTCGCTCAAAAGCGTCGGCCCCTGCCCCGTTTCGGGCCGCCCTTCGGAGCCGTCATATGGCGCGGCCCCGCGATTGTCAAGCGCCGAGGGCCCACCCGACGTAATGAAGAAAGCAGAACCCTGGGCGTGCGGCGCGCGTAAAGCAATGTGAAACGGCCCGGCGAGCGGGGCGGAAGGAGTGTTCAATCCAATGAAGACAAACGTCCTGATCGGTGCGGGCCTGCTGGCCCTCTGCGTGGCGCCAGGCGCACGGCTGGCCGCCCAGACCCCGAGTCCCTGGCTTCACGTGCGCGTCGAGGAGCCGGCCAAAGGGTCCCGCGTCCACGTCAACCTTCCCTTGAACGTGGTCGAGGTGGCGCTCAAGGCGGCGCCCGACGCGATCGCGTCGCACGGGCGCATCCACTTCGGCCGGCAGGGGCACGGCATGTCCCTGGCCGACTGCCGGCGCGTCTGGAGCGAGTTGAAGTCGGCGGGCGACACCGAGCTCGTGACCGTCGAAGAGAAGGACGAGAACGTCACGGTCGCGCGGAAGGGCGGCCTGGTCGAGGTGCGGGTCGAGCGAAAGGGCAAGGAAGAAGTCAAGGTCGAGGTCCCGGTGGAGGTGGTGGACGCGCTCTTCTCCGGCGAGGGCGAGGAGCTGAACGTGAAGGCGGCGCTCGCCCAGCTCCAGAAGCGGCGCGGTGACATCGTGCGGGTCAACGACAAGGACAGCACGGTCCGCGTCTGGATCGACGAGAAGAGCTAGCCATGGTGAAGCTGCTGGCGGTCCTATCGGTTCCGGCGGCCCTCGTGGCGGGCGTCGCCAGTCTGGGAATCGTCGTCGTGGACGTGCGGGAAGGCGGCCCCGCGGGGACCCACATCGTGGTCCCCGTCCCTCTCGTCCTCGCCCAGGCCGGGCTCCTCTTCGTCCCCGAGGAGAAGGTCCGCGTGAAGCTGGACCGCGCGGAGAAGTACCTGCCCCTGGCCCGCGAGGTGCTCGACGCCCTCGCGCAGGGGCCGGACGGAGAGCTGGTGCGGGTGGAGGAGCGGGGGGAGCAGGTCGTCATCACAAAGGAAGGCGACACCCTCCACGTGCGCGTCCGGGACAAGAACGACGACGTGACGGTGAACGTCCCCCTGCGGCTCGCAATGGCCGCGGTGCCCGACGCCCACGGACGCATCCGGATGGCCGACGTCGCGGGCGCCCTCGGCGGCACCCGCTTCACGGACCTCGTGGACGTGCGCAGCGGGGGGGATCACGTCACGGTGTCCGTCTGGTAGGCGGGCGTTTCCTCGTCATTGAGTCAGGGGGTGCTGCGCCGCACCCCCAGGGTATTCCGATCGCCATGGTGCATGGCGTGAAATGCGAGGCGCGATCGGAATACCCTGCCCTGAAACCCCCGCTCGCTCCGCCGAAGTGAATTCGGCTCCGCTCGCAGCCCGTTGCCATCAGCCTGGGTTGCGACGAGGCCCTCCCCCGAAACCCCCGCTCGCTCCAACCCCGGGCGCGGACCTCCTATGGCCGGAGCGCGAACTACACTGCCCGGGTCATGCCCGCCTACCAGCTCCGCCTCGACCCCTGGGCGGCCGAATACGACGGGGCGATCCAGATTCCGGAGGGCGGGGACGAGCCTTCGGTGCGGGTCGACGTGGCAGTGGAATCCCGGTCGTGGGCGCCGGTGCGTCCCGCCCCGGCCGCCCTGCCGCGACGGGCGTTCTTCGTGGACGGCGTGCGACGGATCGAGCAGCGCCTGCTGATCGACGACGACCGGCGAACGGTGTTCGGACTGTTCGCGTCCTTCGGCGTCGGCGCCGTCGAGGTCGGGAGCGCGGCCCGCGTCGGCCATGAGCGCGTCGGCCGCCTCCTGGTGGCCGGTGGGGGGTTGGCCCTCGAGCCGTTCGAGATCGCCATCGGGCGCCGGGCGCTGGTCTTCCTGCCCGAGACCGTGGCCGACAACACCCCGGCCGCTCCCGTACAGGGCCTGCAGAACGCGATGCGCCGCAGCGAGACCGGCCTGGCCGAGCGGCTGGCGCCGGAGGCCGACGTGGTCTTCCTCGACGGGCCCCTGACGTTCCTGGCCTCCGCCCGCGGGCCGGTGGTGGGGATCGTCAAGCGGCAGGTCCGCCCGTATCTCGATGCCGGCCCGGCCGCGCTCCTGCCTCGCCTGGACGTGGGCGAGCGCACGCCGCTCTTCCTGATCCAGCCGGCGCGCGAGCCGCGCTACTCGTGGTACCTGCGGATCGGCGCCCCGCGGGCGGTCGATTCGTCCCTCGCCGGCCTCCTGCGTCTGGAAACCTCGGCCTCGCTCGACCTGGCGGCGGTGCGGGCGCTCGCCGACACCAGCGCGCGCTACCTTCCCCGCTTTGCCTCCGATCCGGTCCGCGACCCGCGCGCCCCCCAGAACCTCCACCCGGTGGGCGCCCTCGAGGCGCGCCTGCGCCACCGGCTGGGCGACTCGCTCCTCATAAGGCGGGCCACCCTGGCCCACTTGCACGAGGAGGTGACGCGCGGAGCCGGACATGGAACAGCGTTCCCCTCCCCCGACGTGGGGAGGGATAGGGTGGGGGGTCGATGAAGGACGTCGGCCGCGTCCTGGGCACGCTCGACGCCATGCCGCTCGAGTTCTGGGTGGGGGTGGAGGACGGCCAGTTCCTCCAGCTCGACGACGTCGTGGTGGTGGAGACGCCCCTGCCCGACGGCCGACAGGTCCGCCTCTTCGGCGTGGTGGACCTCGTGCGGGCCCGCCACGAGGGGGCGACCTTCGATTCCGACGTTTTCCTGATCGAGAAGGGCGTGCTGCCCGCCCAGGTGTCGCAGGCCGCCCACGTGCGGGTGACCCGGGTGGAGCCCGAGATCTTCGTGCCGCCGCTCCCGGGACAGCCGGTGGAGAGGGCGACGGGGCTCCTCCGCGACCAGGCCCTCTTCTTCGATTCGATGGAGCGCCGGGTGCCCATCGGCCTCTCCCGCGACGGCGAGCCCGTCTTCGCCAACCTCGATTTCCTGGACGGCACCCGGGGCGCCCACGTCAACATCTCGGGGATCTCGGGGGTGGCCACCAAGACCACCTACGCGACGTTCCTGCTGCACGGCCTGTTCACCAGCGGGGCCCTCCAGGGGCGCGCCTCCTACGGGATCATCTTCAACGTCAAGGGCGAGGACCTGCTGTTCCTCGACCAGCCGAACGCGGGCCTGCGGGACGAGGTCCGGGCCGAGTACCTGAAGCTGGGCCTCCCCGTCTCGCCGTTCGACGGCGTGCAGATCCTGGCCCCCGTGCGGCGGGGATCGCGCGAGCGCCTCCCGGCCACCGGCAGCCGGCAGGAGGGCGTCGCGGCCTTCTTCTGGACCATCCGGGAGTTCGTGAACGAGCGGCTCCTGGGTTTCCTGTTTGCCGAGGCCGACGACGCGAACAGCCAGCTTTCGTTCGTGATCGACCGCGTGGCGGCGAAGCTGGCGCAGGTGGCGACCCTCACGGGCGGTCCGAACGATCCCTGGATCGAGATCGCGGGCCATCGGATCGAGACCTTCGACGCGCTCGTCGAGGTTCTGACCGACCGCGGGCCCGATGGCGAGAGCGCTTCGCTCGTCGAGCAGTGGACGAAGGCCGTCTTCGGCACCGTCTCCGCCTTCGAGCGCCGTCTGATGGGCGCGGCGGCCCACATGGGCCACCTGATCCGCGGCAGGGACGTGGGGAAGCGGGACCAGCACCGGCTGGAGTGGCGGCGGGCCCAGACCACGGTCATCGACATCCACGCCCTGCACGACCGGGCCAAGCGCTTCGTGGTGGGCGCGACCTTGAAGCGGATGTTCGAGGAGAAGGAAAGCCTGGGCACCGCCGAGCCCCTCGTCTTCGTGGTGCTCGACGAGCTGAACAAGTACGCTCCCCGCGAGGGCCACGGGCCGATCAAGGAAGTGCTGCTCGACATCTCGGAGCGCGGCCGCAGCCTGGGCATCGTCCTCATCGGCGCGCAGCAGACGGCCAGCGAGGTGGAGGGGCGGATCGTGGCCAACGCCGCCCTGCGCGTGGTCGGTCGCCTGGACCTGGCCGAGGCGGAGCGCCCCGAGTACGGCTTCCTGACCGCCGCCGGGCGCGGGCGCGCCGGCATCCTCAAGCCGGGGACGATGATCGTCCAGCAGCCCGAGATTCCGACCCCGCTGCTGGTGCGCTTCCCGTTCCCGGCCTGGGCCACGCGGAAGAGCGAGGTCCGGACCAGCGCCCTGAGCGAGGCCGAGGTATTCCGGGGCTTCACCTCATGAGGTTCCTGCACACCGCCGATTGGCACATCGGCAAGCCCCTGCGCGGCCGATCGAGGATGGACGAGTACGCGGCCGCTCTCGAGGAGGTCGCGCGGACGGCGATCGCCGCGCGGGTCGACGCCGTCCTTCTCGCGGGCGACGTCTTCGACTCGCCCGCGCCGCCCCCCGAGGCCGAGCAGCTCGTCTACGACTTCCTGGCCCGGCTGATCCCGGAGCGCATCGCCTGTGTCGTGATCGCCGGGAACCACGACCACCCGCGGAGGCTCGGCGCCCTGGCGCGGCTCGTCGAAGGGCTGGGCATCCACATACGGGCCCAGGTCCGGCCGGCGGCCGAGGGCGGGGTGGTCGCCCTGCGCAGCCGCGACGGCCAGGAGGAGGCGCGGGTCGCCGTCCTGCCGTTCGTCCCCGAGGGAAAGATCGTCGACGTCTGCCAGGTCATGGGCCCGGAGGACGGTTGGTACAAGGCCTACGCGGCGCGCATCGAGCAGATGCTCGAGCGACTGACCAGCGGTTTGACCTCGTCCACCGTCAACCTGGTGCTGGCCCACCTTCTGGTCGACGGCGCGCGGGTGGGGGCGGGCGAGCGGCCGCTCCACCTCGGCCAGATCTACGGCGTGAACCCACAGCAGCTCCCGTCACGCGTCCAGTACATCGGCCTCGGCCACCTGCACCGCCCGCAGGAGATCCTGGCCCCTGCCCGGACGCTCTATTCGGGCTCGCTCATCTCCCTCGACTTCGGCGAGGTCGAGCAGGAGAAGCGCGTCGTGATCGTGGAGGCGATGCCGGGCCGTGCGGCTGCCATCGAGTCGGTGCCTCTCACCGCCGGCCGCCCGCTGCGCGACGTGTCGGGCACGTTCGAGGAGCTGGCCCTGCGTGTGGACGAGCTGCGGTCCGCCTTCCTGCGCGTGGCGGTGCGCGTGGATGGGCCCGTTCCCGGCCTGGCCGAGCAGGTCAAGGAGCTGCTGCCGGACGCGGTGGAGGTGACGCTCGACTACGCCCGCAAGGCCGCCGCGCCCGACCCCGGCCGGACGCGCACCATGGCGCCCGCCGAGCTGTTCGGGGAGTTCTACCGCCTGCGCAACGGCGCCGAGGCGAGCGACGATCTGCAGAAGCTCTTCGAAGCGGTCTACGAGGAGGCCCACGGAGGCGCGCCCACGGAGACGAAGACGGAGACGAAGACGGAGGCTCGACCGGGCCGACCGAGCGAGGAGGTCTTTCTCTCCGGTGCCCGCTCATGAGACCGCTCAAGCTGGAAGTCGAGGGCTTCACCTCTTTCCGCGAAAGGCTGGTCCTCGACCTCTCCGGGCTCGACCTCTTTGCCATCACCGGCCCCACGGGCGCCGGCAAGTCTTCGCTCATCGATGCGCTGGTCTTCGCCCTCTACGGCCAGGTGCCCCGCGTGGGCAAGGAATACCGCCAGCTCATCAGCCACCAGGCCGAGCGGCTGTCCGTGCTCCTCGAGTTCGAGGTGGGGGGCCGCGGCTATCGCATCGCCCGCAGCGCCCGGGCGAACAACGGGCCCGTGCAGGTCCGGTTGGAGCACCGGAACGGGAAAGGCTGGGAGCCTTCGGCGGACCGCGTGAAGGAGATCGAGGCCGAGGTCGTGAAGATCGTCGGTCTCGACTACGACGCCTTCACGCGCTCGGTGGTGCTGCCCCAGGGCCAGTTCGACGCGTTCCTGAAGGGGGAGCCCAAGGAGCGCCGCAAGATCCTGGTCGCGCTCCTGAACCTCGGCGTGTACGAGGACATGCACCGGATCGCCAACGCCCGCGCGGCCGAGGCCCGGCGCGAGGCCGAGTTCATCGCCGGCCAGCTCGCGGTGGACTTCAAGGATGCCACGGAGGAGGCCCTGGCGGCCCGGGTGCTTTGTCTGGCCGAAGCGGAGAAGGCGGCCTCCGGGCTCGAAACCGCGCAGGCAGCCCTGGCGGAGGGCCTGGACATGGCCGGCCGCGTGCGCGCCGCACGGCGCGAGACGGCGACGCTGGCCCGCGACCTCGAAGGCGAGCAGGCGAAGGTGAGAAAAGCCGAAGGCCTGCTCGCCGATGCCGACCGCAAACGCGAAGGCCTGGGGCGGGAGGCGAAGGAGGTGGCCGAGGCGCTCGCCGCATGCGGCTTCGATGCGGAGCGGCTCGGGACCCTTCTTGGGGCGCGGCCGCGGGTGGAGAGCCTGGCCGACCTCGCCCCGAAAGCCGCCCGGCTCGGCCGTTCGGTATCGGACAAGCGGGCCGCTCTCGAGCAGGCGCGCGCGGCGCTCGCCGAAGCCGAGCGGGTCGGGCCGGGAGCCGAGTCTGCCCTGGCGGGGGCGCGGGCGGCCCTCGAAGCGGCGCGCGCCGAGCGCGACGGGCTGCGCCGGCGGCACTCGGCGATCGAGCTGCGCCGTCACCTGAAGGCCGGCGGCTCCTGTCCGGTCTGCGAGCAGACGGTGAAGGCGGTTCCCCGCGGAACGCCCTCGGGCCTCGATGCCGCCGAGGCGGCAGTGGCGGAGACCGAGTCGGCGGAGCGGGCCGCGGTCGATGCGCTCGGCCAGGCGCGGGTGGGCGTGGAGCGGGCCCGTGGAGAGTCGGCCGGCCTGGAGAAGGAGCTGGCCCAGGTCGAGGCGCAGCGGAAGGAGACGGCCGAGGCGTGCGACGCGCTCCGCTCCGCGCTCGGCGGCGCGGCGTGGAGCGCCGCTGACCTGGCCGATCCCAAGGCGCTGCTCGCCGCTCTGGTCCGCGAGCTCCTCGCTTTGGAAGCCGCCCGCACCGAGCGCGACCGCCTCGAAGGCCGCCGGAGCGCGCTGGAGAACGAACGGGCCGGGCTGGCGGCGTCGTCGGCGGCGGCGCGGGCCGAGGCCGAGTCGGCCCGGACGCGGGCGGCCGAGCTGTTGGGCCGCCGCAACGAGGCTCAGCGGGCTCTCGACTCCGCGCTCACCGCCCTCGCGGCCCTGGCGGAGCGGGCGGGCTGGGACAGCCTGGGTGCTCCCGCGGGCCGCGACGAGGTCGACGCGCTCGAATCTCGCCGGGCGGCCGTTCAGAGGGAAGTGGCCGCCCTGGCCGGCACCATTGCGCGCCTCCACGCCGAGGCCCGGCAGATCGAACAGAAGGTGGCGCGGGCGGCCGAGCTTCAGCAGAAGAAGCAGGCCCTCGAGGCGAACGGGGGGCTCGCCCAGACCCTGGCCCATCACCTGCGGGCCGACCAGTTCCTGGCCTACGTCCAGGAGGAGGCGCTTCGCCTGTTGGCCGAGGACGGCTCGCGCCACCTGCGCATGCTCTCGCAAGGGCGGTACTCGCTCGTGTGCGAGGAGCAGGAGTTCGCGGTGCTCGACCACTGGAACGCCGACAGCCGGCGGTCGGTGAAGACGCTTTCCGGAGGCGAGACCTTCCTGGCCTCGCTCGCGCTGGCCCTGGCCCTCGCCGAGAGCCTGGCGCGTCTCTCTGCGGAAGGCCGGGCCGGGGAGGCGCTGGAGAGCCTCTTCCTCGACGAGGGATTCGGCGCCCTCGATGCCGAGACCCTCGACGTCGTCGTGCAGGCCATCGAGGCCCTCCAGGGCGGCCAACGGATGGTCGGCATCGTCACCCACATCCCGGAGCTGGCCGAGCGGATGCCCGCGAGGCTGGAGGCGCGGCGCGGCGCGCAGTCCGCGACCGTTGCCATCGTGTGACGCTTCCAATTGCGGCCGTTACTTTTCGTCACTCGTTCCGGAACGAGTGACCCACCGCGGCCTTTGGCAGGCGACCACCAGTAATGAAACAGGGGCAGAATGGGCGGGCACTGGTATGGAGGCCGGCGC
>WNFL01048398.1_pt1 | contig 11030 bp, 8 predicted proteins | sample 5400361 | NCBI WGS metagenome assembly WNFL01 (sample SAMN13153351, study PRJNA577476) | soil metagenome | isolation source: 40 cm soil on Douglas fir-dominated hillslope | place: USA:California | collected 2013-09-17 | reverse complement strand
TGGTTTTGCCGTGGTCAACGTGTGCGATAATCGCGATATTCCTGATTTTTTGAGCGTCCATACCCTTCCTCTTCCGAAATTTGATTGAAGGGCGCAAAGATACGCTTAATTGAAGAATATTTCAGGGTCCGATTTGAAAAAGTATAGTGCCAAAATGTTTTCACGCAAAGGCCGCAAAAGTAAGGAGGCAATGACCGCAAAATCATTTATCGCCGCTTCAAGCTTAGCGCCCTTTGCGCTTTTCTTAGCGATCTTTGCGTGAACCGGAATTTCGAATTCCTTATTTCCGAAATCTCAAAAACGTACCCATCGGCAAATTTTTTCCATTTTTTGATGGCAGAAAGAATTCCCCGTATTCCGGGTTACTGATTTCAAAATGAGTGGTAACCACGTTCAATCCGACAATCGCCGACAACCCCACGTCATACATGGAAAGAATAAAGAACGAATCCTTATCTTCGAGCAACTGACGGCTCAGTGAAATCAATTCGTTAAGCTTATTTTGAAGCATCCACTTTTCGCCGTCCGGGCCGCGGCCGTAAGGGGGTACAAACTTCACCGCATCTTCATACACCCACCGTATATCCGTGAGGTGATTGAGTTGCATGTTTTGGTTCGCCCAATTCAACCCGGGCCGCGAAGCATCGACGTGGGTGACCTCCGCACCGGCGACCCTGGCTACTACCGAAGCGGCACCCGTATAAGCAAAAAGATTAAGCACCCTGGGTTTAGTGGTTTTCCAACTACGGATCGTGTCATAAATAAAATTCCAGTTTTCACCCTGTTCCGGAAAAATACCAACGTGTCCGAAGCCCGTGAGCGCCAACCGCAGCGTGAGGTCCAGGTCATTGTACCGGTAGGATATCTGCCAGCTCTCGGGCATATCGTGATTTCTTTTCCATCCTCCTTTGCCTTCGTCGGTGAACCGGAACTTATCGGACTGCTCGCGGGCAAACCGAGCGGTTGCTAATTTCTTCCATTCCTGATCGGACAACACTTTTTGCCAGAGGGCCTGAGGCTCGGGGCGGATCAGTGTATACTTTCCAAAGCGCTCCAGTTTTTCAAAATCGCCCGAGTCAATGAGTTCATAGTCTTTCCAACCAGAGGGATACAATAACTTCATTGAGGTAAATATAAGTTCAAAGTTTCATGTTTCAAGTCCAAAGTTCCCGTGCCTGCCTCGATAGGTTTAAGGTCAAAGCCTTTGATTTGTGCTCCAGAACTTGAAACTTGAAACCTGAAACTTGAAACTTGAAACCCGGAACAGTTATAACCAGTACGCACAATCCAAAAGTCAAAAGCCTTCTTGCTTTGGAAAAACCGAGAGAACGCCGGAAACAGCAGCTCTTTATTGTCGAAGGCAAAAAAGAGATTGGCATGGCGTTGCAGGCAGGGTACAAGATTGGTAATCTGTTCTACTGTGTGGACCTTTTTCCGGAAACGGACTTGAACTCCCTTGGGATGGATGAGAAGTTTCTCGTACCGGTAACAAAAGAGGTTTTTGATAAAATCGCCGTTCGTGAAAATTCAGGCGGGGTCATTGCCGTTGCCGAGATGAAAGCCCACCGTCTGGATCAAATCCGGTTGAAACCGTCACCGCTGGTATTGGTACTGGAATCGGTGGAAAAGCCCGGGAACCTGGGCGCCATTCTCCGCACCGCCGACGCGGCGGGACTGGATGCAGTAATCCTTTGTGATCCGCAGACCGATTTTTACAATCCCAATGTCATCCGCTCAAGCTTGGGTTGTGTGTTTACCGAGCCTAGCGCGTCTGTCACATCGGAAGAAGCCATTGCATGGTTGAAGAAAAATAAAATCAGTATCTATGGAACGCACCTGAAAGCGTCAAGGCCGTATTACGAAATAGATTTTACGAAGCCATCGGCAATTGTCCTGGGCGCCGAGTCCACGGGCCTTTCTGATGAATGGGTTAAAAGTTCGGAAGCCAATATCATCATTCCCATGCAAGGTAAAATTGATTCGATGAATGTCTCCAATGCAGCAGCCGTGGTGGTGTTTGAGGCTATCCGGCAGAGGAATAGTAGGCAGTAGGCAGTGGGCAGTGGGCAGTAGGCAATGGGCAGTGGGCAGTAGGCAGTGGGCAGTAGGCAGTGGGCAAAGAATGACTAATTGCATCACCTTACTCATGTACGCGACTAAAGATCACCGTTTAGCAGTTCACCTCAAGGGTGTTCTCTGAACGTTGCCTACTGCCTATTGCCTACTGCCTACTTGTTATTGCCTACTGCCTACTTGATTCACTCTGTTCTCAACGACTCCACCGGATTGGCCGTCGCCGCACGAACCACATGATATCCCACGGTGATCAACGTGATCACGAAAGCCATCAAAGCAGAAAGAAGAAACGTAGACCATTCCGCAATCAGATCGATTCGATAGGCAAAATTCTGAAGCCATCGATCGGTAAAATACAACGTGGCAGGAACGGCCAGAACCATCCCGATACCCACCCACACGAAGAACTCCTTCGAAACGAGAAAGATCAATCCTTTGACACTGGCCCCTATTACTTTACGAATTCCAATCTCCTGGGTGCGCTGTTCCGTTGCGAAGGCCGCCAATCCCAATAAACCCAGGCACGCTATTATAATAGTCAATCCGGAAAAGGCGGTAAAGATCTGGCTGCGTTTCTGGTCGGCCTTGTATTGTGAATCGAGGTCCTGGTCAAGAAAAATGTACTCCATGGGATTGTCTGGCAACACTTCCTTCCATACTTTTTCCACGGAACGCATCGCCGTTTTGGCATCGCCCGATGCCAGTCGCACAAAGACGTAGTTGTGGTCCTTACCTAATAAAATAATGAGTGGTTCGATGGCATCGTACAGGGAATTCTGGTTGTAGTCTTTCACGACGCCCACTACTCTTTTTTCCTCCGGACCGCGAGGGCCACCTCCGGTAAGAAATTTTTTGCCCAGTGGATCTTTCCAGGCCATCCGCGCTACCATACTCTCGTTTACCAGGACAGCATTGAGCGTATCGCCGGGGTTCTCTTTTAAGAAATTCCTTCCCAGGACGATCTTCATCCCCAAAGCACTCAGGTAGTCATAGTCGGACGTGTATAAATCGACTCCACGGTCCACCATTTTCCCCTCAGCATCCTCGACTTTAAAGAGAAGTTTGCCTATACCCTGTCCCGGAGAAGCATCGGCCTTTCCAACGGCCACGACTTCCGGCAACTGTTTTAACTGGTCCGCCAGAACCTGCCCTTTCTTTTGAGTCTCCCGACTGCTGAGGTTCAAACGGACCACGTTTTCTTTGTCGAACCCCAGGTCCTTGTCCCGTAGGAACTGGAGCTGGTCGTATACGATCAGGGTACTGATCAGCATGAAAATGCTCAAGCCGAACTGAACCACCACCAGAAACTTCCTGAATAACGAACTTCCCCCTCGCACGGCAAGCTTTCCCTTCAGCACATTGACCGGACTGAATCCGGACAAATAAAAGGCCGGGTAGCTTCCGCCGATGACGCCCGTGATCAAAACAATCCCCACGAGGCCAGCCATCACCGGAGGTTGTAAAACGGAGCTGAATTGCAGTTCCTTATTGGACAGCGTATTAAATGCCGGAAGCAACAAATAAATAAGGACAAGGCTGATTATCAGCGATACCGTGGCAACAACCACCGACTCGGTGAGAAATTGTGCGATGAGTTGGCCACGTTGCGACCCCATTACTTTTCGCAGCCCTACTTCCTTCGCCCGGTTTGCGGAGCGGGCCGTGGCCAGGTTCATGTAGTTGATGCATGCAATGATGAGCATAAATGCCGCCACCGCGCCGAAAATATAGATGTAGGAGATGTCTCCACCGGCCTCCGCTTCGTCCTGGATCTTGGAATGCAAATGAATATCCGTGATTTTCTGAAGTTCATAATGGATCTTTATTCCGAACTGGTCAAATATGGGGTTGACCTTTTCTTTGATGACTTTCTCAAGACTTGAATACATTTTGGAAAGGTCATAGCCTGGGGGCAATTGGATGTACGTGAACACCCCGAAGTTTCCCCAGCTTCCCTGGTATTTCGGTTGTGTATTTCTTGAAATCAATGCGTCGAAACGAAAATGCGAATTCATCGGTACATCGCGGATGACGCCTGTGATTTTAAATTCTTCGCCTTGTTGATTTTGCAAAGACTGATTCCAGGCAGACTGCGCGCTGGCAAAATATTTCTTTGCAATCTTTTCGGTTAATACCAACGAGAAGGAGTTATCCAATGCCGTGGCAGGGTCACCTACGACGAATTCGTAACTGAACATATCAAAAACGGTCGAATCGGCCAGGAAAAACTGCTCTTCGTAGAACTGCTTGTCGCCATTCTTATAAAGTGTTCGATCCGTGCCAAAAAATCGCACAACATTTTTTACTTCCGGGTACTTATCCCGAAGCTCCTCGCCCAAAGGAATCTGGGCCACGGCCCACGTAAAGGCATTGTCTGGTTCTTTGATGTTGGAAACGATCCGGTAAATGGTATCCGCATTTTTATGGTACCGGTCATAGCTCAATTCGTCGAGGATATACAGAAATAAGAAAAGGCTGCAGGTGATGCCGATAGTAAGTCCCAGGATATTGATGCCACTATAGGCTTTGTCCTTGAGCAAGTTGCGCAGGGCGATTTTGAGTAGGTTTTTGAGCATAAAATTGGGGGGTGCCCGCTAACGAGCGATACGGTTTAGTAGGGGGTTATGACCAGGATGCCAAATCAAGTTAAAAAGTTTTAATGTATTGCAAATAAACCGTGCGGCCGGATAAAAACGGTTGTGACACTCAAAAATTTTCTTTCTTTTGTAGTTCCCCTAGGCACCAAAGTCTGCAATGGAATTTTTCTGCAGGATACGTCCCCGACGGGCCAATCGTGAGGGCGGAACTGATCTTAGTCCATCGAAAAAACATTTCCAATGAACATTGTATTGACTAATTCCCCTTCCGTCCGAACACATTTTCCGTCACTGCAGCGAAAACACGATAATTTGCCGATGGTTTTTCTGGACGGACCTGCAGGAACACAGGTCCCCCGTTCGGTCATGGAGGCCATCTCCAATTATTATTCAACCTCCAATGCCAACACCCACGGCGCCTTTATCACGACGCATGAAACGGATGACATCATCACACAGACGAGACAATCGATGGCAGCCTTGCTGGGTGCGGAAAGTGAAAACACGATTTCCATCGGTCAAAATATGACGACGCTGAATTTTGCCCTGGCGCGCGCCATGTCCAGGATTCTCAAACCGGGAGACGAAGTGTTGATTACGCAACTGGACCACGAAGCCAATCGCGGTCCCTGGCTTACCTTAACTCCCTTTGGTATTAACGTGAGAGAGGTCGTGCTCAAATTCAACGGTGTATTGGACTACGATGACTTGACCAGCAAAATCAACGCCAAAACAAAACTTGTTTGTATGGGGATGTCTTCCAATTGTATTGGAACGGTTAACAATTTCAACCTGGTCAGGGACCTTACTAACAAGTACCATGCCTGGCTCCTGTTAGACGCCGTGCATTACGCTCCTCTACCATTGACGTTCGGTCTCTGGGCTGCGATTTTTTATTGTGTTCCGCTTATAAATTTTACGGACCTCATGTGGGGATTTTATACAGCCGACCCGGGATGCTGGATCAACTTCCCACCGACCGGTTGCGCACTGCCGGACAAAACGCGCCGTATTCAATTGAAACCGGCACACTCAATCATGCCGCCATCGCCGGGGTCGGCGCAGCCGTCGAATTTCTGGCCAGCCTCGGCAAGGGACGCTCGCTACGGGAAAAACTGGTGAGCGCGTATCAATCTATCAGCGCGCACGAGTATCGCCTGGCCAGCAGACTGTATGAGGGATTGAAAGAGATTTCCGGCCTTACGTTGATAGGCCAGGATTTTTCTTCGGCAGCCCGGACACCCACTGTCTCGTTCACGTTGGACGGAAAAACGCCATGGCAAATTTGTGAGCACCTGGCCAGGAAAAATATTTGCGCCTGGGACGGGCACTTTTACGCCATTCGTGCGATCGAAATGCTCGGGCTTTTAGAACGAGGTGGCGTGACACGCTTAGGGATCTCCTTATATAATACCGAGGAGGAGGTTGATTTGACCCTGGAAGAGGTGAAGAAGATTGCTGGATAAGAAGAAATTGTCTTATACCTTTGGAGTAAGAACATCTGCGAAAAATAAAAACCAACTATTGTGCGACGATTTATTCTTGACACGATCGAAAGAATGAGCCCGCTCAGATTCATTCTGTTTGTCCTGTTTGTGATCGTTTTACTTTTCATACTATCACAGATTCCCTTTCGTAGTGCGAGCCCTCCTTCCGATTCCACGAAGATGAAAAAACGTGGGCAAGCCACCGAAAATGCAGCGTGGCAGGCGCCCGACACGAGTTCCATTCCCAAAACACCCGAGGGCGATCTTGTGCGTTATGGCAGGAAACTTATTGCCAAGACTTCTGAATATCTCGGTCCCAAAGGCACCGTCAGCCATATTGCAAACGCTATGAATTGCCAAAACTGTCATATCGACGCTGGCGCCAGGCCTTATGGAAACAGTTTCTCGGGTGTCGCTTCCATGTTTCCCATTTTCCGGCCCCGAAGTGGGATTGTTGAATCGATTGAGTTTCGGATAAACGATTGCCTTTTGAGAAGCTTGAATGGTAAAACGATAGATAGTACGAGTCTGGAAATGCGGGCGATGGTGGCTTACCTAAAATGGATCGGAAAAGATGTTCGAAAGGGCACCAAGCCAGTCGGCACCGGAACGGTTGAACTCCCTTATCTGAAAAGGGCCGCCGACGTATTGAAAGGAAAAATGGTCTATGTTAAGAAGTGCCAAACCTGTCATGGAAAAAAAGGAGAAGGAATCATGTTCGCGGACGGCGGAAGTTTCGTGTATCCACCGCTCTGGGGGCCCGAAAGCTACAATATCGGAGCCGGGCTTTACCGGCTTGGCCGATTTGCAGGGTATGTTAAATACAGCATGCCCCTTGGGGCAACGTTTGAAAATCCACAACTTACCACCGAAGATGCATGGGATGTAGCCGCTTTTGTAAATTCTCAGTCACGACCGGTGAAGTTTTTTTCGCAGGATTGGCCTGACATCAAAAAGAAAGCCATTGATTATCCCTATGGGCCCTACGCTGATGGCTTTTCTGAAAAGCAGCATAAGTACGGTCCGTTCGGCCCCATCAAAACATTCAGGGATTCTTTGGCCAGCGTAAAAGGAAATGCAGGCAAATGATCGCACATTTGCCTGCATTGGGATGATAAAATAACAAGGCTCTACCCTACAAAAATGTAGGCACACTTTTTTTCTTGCGCACGCCCTAGTGCCCATACGCCCGACGGCACTACCTGAATACCCGGCAAAACATTGGCAACAAATTCCTTCTTTACCGCAGCCGCATCGCCAGCGCCTGCCGCTACCGCACTGTACACCGTCATGGCCATGTCGCAGACGCAAATCATGACACCGCTATCTTGCAGTTCATTGATCCCGATGGGCAACGGGCCGAGTCCAGGCGCTGAAAAATCACCTAGCTTGGGTTTCCAGAAGGCATTACGAACGGCCGGCGCTTTTGTCACAGAGTCATCGATCTTAAACATTTCGCCAAATTTGTATTTAGCCCAAAGGCTGTCGTTCATGGCAAAAGGAATGCTATTGTGCCGTAAAACAACGACCACGCCACATTCACTTTCCGGAGTCCCCGTGCTCGCATTAGTCATTAAGAATACCCGTGGCCAGGCAAATTGGAAAACTTCGTGGGGTGCCGGTACGTCAAACACGACGCGATGTTTGCCTTTTACCTTATCAAACCAGGCATCCGCTTCGCCTGCCAGTGCGGAAAGTTCCGGCGAGGCAGTAAGGCCTAGCGGTGCCATTGTGGAAATTCCCAGCGTGGCGGCTCCCGCTGCGAGAGACCCTAAAAACTCCCGACGGGGTGTTTTAGAATGGACATCATTTTCGTTCATAATTATTGGGGGTTGGTTAAAATAGACTGGATGAGTTACTTGAAAATCTAAGAAAAAAAATCGTCTTTTTCCGGCCTGGTACGGAATAACTTTTTAGCCCCGATAAGAATTGGATAAAGCGCTACCTGCGTATTGAAAATCGCACGCAAATGCACAAAAAAGCAATCCCGGATAAGCTCTCCCAAGCATAAAAAATGTAAATTTCTATCAGCATAGAGGCAAAACACGGGATTTGCCTTCAATCTTCCTTCGACAACACCTGCACCATGAAAAAGAATATTTTCACAACCTCGCTTTTCACACTTGTATCACTTTTCTCCTGGGCCCAGTCCAGGCCTGTAAGAATTGTGTTTGATGTCACCAGCGGCGACACCCTTACCCACAAGACTGCAATTCGACACGCCAGCGGAGAGGCAAAAGACCACCCGGACGGCCAGATGGAAATCGTTATTTATAGCGGCGCTCTGGACATGGTCGTGGCCGGCAAATCGACGGTTGCTCCCGGCATTCAGGAGTTGATGACTAGAAAAAATGTCAGCATCAAAGTTTGCGAGGCGACCATGAAGCGCTACAACGTCGTCAAAGCCCAACTCTTGCCCGGTGTGGAAACGGTTGCCGATGGCATCATCGAGGTCGTTGATCGACAGGGTGAAGGATGGGGATATATAAAAGAGGCGCGTGATTGAATAGCTAAGTTTGAAATTGGGTCGTCGCCAAGATCTTAAATCTTCAAATTAAAGGATTGAATTCCACATCGATATCACATCGAATAATAGTACTTGATTTTGATACTCGGAAAAAATACCTTGGTGAAATAAACTAATAACGCTAATGAAAACTTCTCGCAGAACCTTTTTGAAAGGAAGTGCCGCAGCTCTGGCCGGTACAACCTTATTCTCCAAGTCTCTTTTTGCATCTCTCGCCTCAAAGGAAATGGTCGGCATCCAACTCTACTCCATTCGGGAAGACATGAAAAAAGATCCCCTGGGCACTCTCAAACAGTTGGCCGAAATGGGATACAAGTATGTTGAACACGCCAACTATGTTGACAGGAAGTTTTACGGACAGCCGGCCGCGGAATTCAAGAAGACACTCGACGGAATGGGTCTCCTGATGCCAAGCGGGCATACGGTGATGGGTAAGCAGCATTGGGATGAAGGTAAAAAAGACTTTACCGATGCATGGAAGTATACCGTGGACGATGCCGCCACCGTTGGTCAGCAATTCGTCATTAGCCCCTCACTGGACGCAAGTTTGCGGAAGACAGCCGATGATCTGAAGCATATGATGGAGGTGTTCAACAAGTGTGGCGAACTCTGTAAAAAGTCGGGCATGCGGTTCGGCTATCATAACCACGCCTTTGAGTTCAGCGAGAAGTTCGGCAACGATACGATTTATGATATTATGCTGAAGAACACCGATCCTTCGCTGGTCATGCAGCAGTTGGACATTGGTAATTTGTACAACGGAGGCGCTAAGGCCATCGATATCGTGACCAAGTATCCCGGCCGTTTTGCCTCCATGCACGTCAAGGATGAGATCGCCAACTCGGAAAAAGATTCACACGAAAAGTACGAAAGCACGATCCTGGGACAAGGTATTGTGGGAACAAAGGAAGTGATTGATTTGGGCAGGAAGTCCGGTGGAACTTTCCACTTCATTATTGAACAGGAATCCTATCAGGGAAAAGCACCGCTCGCCAGCGCGAAAGAAGATTTGGCCATCATGAAGAAGTGGGGATATTGAGGTCACTTGGCCTAAGCAATTTGCAAAAGTCGTTCTGCCACTCCCTGTGGTGGAACGACTTTTAACCGGAAGGCCGCAATCCTAATTCAGGACAAACTAATGAATTAACTTAATTGACCAGGTAGATCTGTAGCGATTTGAAAATATTTGACTCATGCCCTCCAACCGTCTCGAAATCGTAAAACCATTGCCAGTATGAAAAATAGAATTCAGGTTTTATCCGCCATACTCCTTTTGGCTTGTTGTAGTCTCCAGGCTCAGCCCCAGGAAAAAAGCATCAAAATCATTGTTGCCCCCGATCACCTTGATTGGACCTATAAGACGGGGGAATCCGTCTCTTTCAAAATTACCGTCTTGAAAGATGGGAACAATCTGAAAAATGTCATGATGCGGTATGAAGTCGGACCCGAGCAGCAAGAGCCCACAAAAAAAGACTCCGTCAATCTTCCCGCTGGAATGTACGCGGTATCCGGAGGAACGCTCCGTAACGCAGGGTTTTTGCGTTGTGTCGCTGTCGTGAAAATAGAAGGCAAGGAATACCGTGGATTGGCTACAGCGGGATTCGAACCGAACACGATTAAACCGACCGTGGATAATCCTGCTGACTTTGCAGCGTTTTGGGAAAAAGCAAAAGCTGACTTAACAAAAATTCCAATGGATGCGAGGATGACGCTTATGCCGGAGCGTTGCACGGAGACGGTCAATGTCTATCATGTCAATCTTCAGAATTTCCGGTTGGGGGCCCGTCTTTATGGAATTCTTTGCGTTCCGAAAAAAGAAGGTAAGTACCCTGCCTTGTTGAAAGTACCGGGGGCAGGCATACGCCCTTACGCCGGCGATGTGGCTACGGCGGAAAAAGGCATCATCACGTTTGAGATCGGTATTCACGGGCTACCGGTCAATCTCGATGCCTCCGTTTACAACAACCTGGGAGCGGGCGCACTGAACCAGTACCCCTTCTTTAACCTGGATAACCGCGATAGATACTATTACAAGCGGGTCTACCTCGGATGCGTGCGCGCTAATGATTTCATTACGAGCCTGCCTCAATTCGATGGCACCCATCTGGGTGTGACCGGCGGGAGTCAGGGAGGCGCACTGTCGATCATCACCGCAGGCCTCGACCCGCGCGTAAAATACCTGGCAGCCTTCTTTCCGGCGCTTTGCGATGTCACCGGATATTTGCACGGTCGCGCGGGAGGATGGCCTCACATCTTTAGTAAAGACAACATGGCCTACAACAACACAAAAGACAAAATAGAAACCTGTGGCTATTATGACGTGGTGAATTTTGCCCGACAGTT
>WNFL01050456.1_pt1 | contig 11031 bp, 11 predicted proteins | sample 5400361 | NCBI WGS metagenome assembly WNFL01 (sample SAMN13153351, study PRJNA577476) | soil metagenome | isolation source: 40 cm soil on Douglas fir-dominated hillslope | place: USA:California | collected 2013-09-17 | reverse complement strand
AGGAGCTTCCGACTCATGGGGGCTCGATCCGCATTTATGCGCGCCATGCCGACGATACGACCAAAGAAATCACGGAGCGACTCATCGCACTTCGCGCACTGGAGGCGGAGGCGGGTGTGGCGACGCTCGGCTACTATGAGGATTTCGAATCGAGAGTGCGCGAGACCAAGGGCAAGCTGCTGAAATTCCTGATCGAGGCGAAACGGACCGGTAAACGGGTTGTTGGTTACGGCGCGCCCGGAAAGGGGAACACGCTGCTCAACTATTGCGGCATACGGACCGATTTTCTGGACTTCACCGTCGACCGGAGTCCGCATAAACACGGAAAGTTTCTTCCTGGCACTCACATCCCGATCTTTCCGCCGGAGCGGCTGTGGGATGCGCGTCCGGACTACGTCCTGATCCTCCCGTGGAATCTCAAGAGCGAGATCATGGAACAGCTCGCGGGAATTCGCGAATGGGGTGGGCGCTTCGTCGTCCCGATTCCCGAGGTAACGGTTTATCCGTGATCTTTGTGCCGACAGCACTGCCAGGAGCGTTCATTGTAGAAATGGAGCGAAGAGAGGACGACCGGGGATTTTTCGCCAGAACATGGTGTCGTCGAGAATTCGAACAGATGGGACTGAGCGCGGATTTGGCGCAATGCAACGTCTCCTTTAGTCATCGTCGTGGAACTCTTCGTGGAATGCATTGGCAAGCCGCTCCATACGGCGAAGCAAAACTGATTCGCTGCACGCGAGGAGCCATCTGGGATGCGATCGTGGATCTTCGATCAGATTCGCCCACATATACCGAACACCTGGGAATCGAGCTTACTGCCCAGTCGGGCCGGGCACTCTACGTTCCGGAGGGAATGGCGCACGGCTTCATGACTCTCGAAGACGGGTGCGAAGTCTCGTATCAGATGTCGCAACTCCACGAGGCGGCTGCTGCGCGTGGTGTTCGATGGAATGATCCCGCATTCGGCATCGCGTGGCCGCTGAGCGATCCGATTCTCCATCCGCGCGATGCCGCGTATCCGGATTTCGTCAGAGAGGGTCGCAATTGAAATCGGATTACGTTGCACCTGAAGGCTCGGGTGCCGCCATGCACGGGCTGATCCGGGATCTTTATCCGGTTTGTCGGAGCATTACGGGCAAAGGGTTCCGCGATTCCCTGCGGAGACTCTCGGAATTGGTGCCGATTTCTCTCACGGAGGTTCCTACGGGAACCGCTGTGTTCGACTGGACGGTCCCCAGGGAATGGAACATCAGCGACGCGTGGATTGCCGACTCGTCAGGCCGTCGAGTCGTAGATTTCCGCAATTGCAACCTGCACGTGGTCAGCTACAGCATTCCGGTGCGGGCGAGGATGTCACTAGCCGCTCTGAGACCGCACCTGCACTCGTTGCCTGAGAAGCCGGATGTCATTCCATATCGTACCTCGTACTACACCGAAGACTGGGGCTTCTGCTTGTCGGACCGAACGCTGCAAGAAATGCCCGATGGCGAGTACGAGGTCTGCATCGATTCCACACTTGCTCCGGGCCATCTGACGTACGGAGAATGCATCCTGCCTGGAGCAACGACTGACGAAATTCTGATCAGTGTCCACAGCTGCCATCCATCGCTCGCGAACGACAATCTCTCCGGCATGGCCGTGGGAGCGTTTCTCGCCCGCCATCTTGCCACCAAGCAGCTCAAGCACACTTTCCGCTTTCTCTTCATCCCGGGCACGATCGGGTCCATAACCTGGCTCGCCGGACACGAGGCGGAGGCACGTCGGATTCGTCACGGCCTGGTGCTGTCCTGTCTGGGAGACCGCGGACCCTCCACTTATAAACGCAGTCGTCGGGGAACCGCTCTGGTAGACCGTGCGGCGGCTCACGTTCTTCGCCTGGCGGGCGCGCACACGCTGCTCGACTTCGTCCCGTACGGTTACGACGAGCGGCAATACTGTTCGCCCGGCTTCAACCTCCCGGTGGGATGTCTCACGCGAACGCCGAATGGACGATGATAACCTCGACTTCGTTACCGCCGAATCTCTCGCGGATTCCCTGACCAAAGTGCTAGCCGTCGTTGAGATACTCGAGCATGACCGCTCATGCATCAATCTCAATCCGAAGTGTGAGCCACAGCTTGGCCGTCGCGGCATGTATCGGAACACCGGTGGCGCCTCTCCCGCGGATTTCGAGATGGGACTGCTGTGGGTGCTTAACATGTCGGACGGACGACATTCACTGCTGGACATTTCCGAGCGGGCAACGATGCCGTTCGCGACTATCCGGCGCGCGGCCGACACATTGCAGGATGCGTCACTGCTTAGAGTGCTCGACAACGATTCACTCTATCACACGCCGGGTGATACTTCCTCGTCGCCCACCGGGGTTTCGCGATCGCCACTTCGCGCGCGCAGGCGGAATCGGTGACGGTGCTACGCGAACGTGAGTCGCCACCGATCTCGAACTCTCAAATAGTTGCCCCTGATGATTCTTATTGATACCGCGTTGCAGGCGCGGGCCGCCGCGGGCAACCTGATACGCGTCGGACTGCTCGGGGCAGGGTTCATGGCGCAGGGCCTCACCAACACTATCGTCAACAGCGTGCCGGGAATGTGCGTGGTCGCCATTTACAACCGGCGGGCCGAACGCGCGTCCCATGCCTACGAGTACGCGGGGGTCCCGGACAGTGTGGTGGCCACCAGCCAGGGGGATCTCGAAGACGCGATTCGATCAGGAAAGCCGGCGGTGACCGAGGACGCGTTTCTCCTCGCTCGCTCCGAAAATGTCGACGTGATCGTCGATACCACCGGTTCCGTCGATTTCGGCGCCACAGTCCTTCTCGAGGCGTTTGCGCACGGGAAGGATGTCGTGCTCATGAACGCAGAAATCGATGCTACAATCGGCCCGATCCTTCAGGTTCACGCAGCCAAACACCACGTAATTCTCTCGGCGTGCTGTATCGATGGGCCAAGGGGCTCGGGCTGACGCCCCGGGTGATGGGTAACGTAAAGGGTCTTCTGGACCCTTATCGAAACCCCACTACGCAAAAGGGCTTCGCCGAAAAGTGGGGGCAAAACCCCGCAGTAGTTACGAGCGCCGCCGATGGTTCGAAGATCAGCTTCGAACAAGCGATCGTCGCCAACGCCACCGGGTTCGGGGTGCAAACGCGCGGGATGTCACGTGGGGCCGAGTACCGGGACGATGTGATGAAGATTGGGTCCTTATATGACATTCACGAGTTGCGCCGCCTTGGCGGCATTGTCGACTATGTCGTCGGCACGCCGCTGGCGAAAGTCTACTGCCTGGCGGAGCACTCGGATCCGAAGCAACAGCATTATCTCAACCTTTACAAGATGGGCGACGGACCTCTCTACGCCTTGTTCGTCCCGTATCAGCTCGTTCACTTCGAGGTTCCGGACACAATCGCGCGCGTGGCGCTATTTCGCGATTCGGTGGCGAAACCGTTGGGTGGCCCGGTCGTGGAAGTATGTGCCGTCGCCAAACGAGATCTAGGTCTCGGCGAGACGCTCGACGATTACGGCATGTACATGACCTACGGCGAGGTCGAAGGATGTCGTCTCAAGCGGGCGGTCAAGAAGGACGCCGTGCTTACCTACGACGACGTGGTCGTCCCACCGAACCGGGTCGCCGACAAGCTGCGGGGCGAGCAATACGCGCATTTCCGAGGAGAGACCTGGCTACAGGAGCTGCAAGATGCCGGGCCGTGACAATTTGCTGGGACTCAATCTTATTGGCTCGCGGCGGAAGCGACTCAGAGTGCTCTGCATGGGCGCTCATTCCGACGACATTGAGATCGGCTGTGGTGCAACGCTACTCAAGCTGGCAGGTCTGCGGCCGCGGCCCGAATTCCGCTGGGTTGTCTGGAGTGCTGTCGGGGAGCGTGAACGCGAGGCGAAGCGCGGGGCTCGAAAGTTTCTGGGGCCCGCGGGCGCCCAAGCGATCCGCGTGCATCCATTCCGGGATGGCTACTTTCCAGCCGAGTTCGCAAAGATCAAGGATGCCTTCGAAAACCTGGCTGGTGAGTTTCAGCCAGATGTCGTCTTCACTCACGCGCGAGACGACCGGCATCAGGACCACCGGGTCGTGTCAGACCTAACGTGGAACACATTTCGAGACCAGTTGATCCTGGAATACGAGATCCCAAAGTGGGACGGTGATCTAGGGCAGCCGAATTTTTTTGTTCCGGTGAGTCTCGCCACGGCCCGTTACAAGACTCGCGCACTATTGTCAGTCTTCGGTAGTCAGCGCTCGAAGGATTGGTTCAGAGAAGAGACGTTTCTTGGCCTGATGCGCCTTCGCGGAATCGAATGCCGTGCCACCGAAGGTCTTGCCGAGGGCTTTTACGCGCGTAAGACAATTCTCTCCCTCTAAGCTCGCGATCAGCCAACGCTACCGGCGAGGGATGCAGCCGTTGGAACCTGCAGTGTTCCGCGCTGTTGGTGACCGATCTCCCAACTGCACGCGAACATTGCAATGGGGTTCTGCGTGATTCCCCGCATGAGGCCGTAGCGGTTGGAGGCCTGCACCTCAATGGCGGTGCAGTTCGGCAGAATGTCGTGATAAATGTGGCCATAGTTCGCGGCGTACAGGGAAAGGACGTATCTGCCCGGAATCAGATTCAGGTCTTCGATCCGCACATCGATATGCCCGGAGCCGGCGCGCAGCACAGGGATTTCAAATCCGCTGTTATAGGTATGAACCTGGGCTACCATGATTCCGAGCGACGTCTGCATGTCTATTCCAAAAATCGGCTGCACCACGTCGCGTTTCGCATCGAAGTAGAGCCTCACGACGAAACTGTCGCCGGACCGGACCGAAGCAGGTCCGCTGAGATCGGCACTGAGAATTTCGATTCTGGTGAACCGGATGTCGCCACTACCGGATCGATCGGTAACCTCGTCAAGATCTCGCACGACATCGTCGGTCGTGGAGAACGCTGCCAGATAAGACTTGATGACTTCCGCTGGCCTTCCCTCCACCTTCAAGTGCCCGCGGTCAATCCATATCGCGCGGGAGCAGAGGCTGTGGACGGCGGCGAGGTTGTGCGAGACGAAGAGGACCGTGCGGCCGCTGGAGTGGAGATCGCTCATCGCCCTCAAGCATTTGCGCTGGAACTCCCCATCGCCGACCGCAAGAACCTCGTCAACGATCAGGATGTCTGACTCGAGATTGGCGGCTACCGCAAAACCCAGGCGCATTTTCATGCCGCTCGAGTATCGCTTGATCGGCGTGTCGATGAACTGCTCGATCTCCGCAAAGGCGACGATTTCATCCAGCTTCGCGTCGATCCGCTTCTTCTTCATGCCGAGAATGCAGCCGCTGAGATAGACGTTTTCTCGCCCGGTAAGCTCTTCGTGGAAGCCGGTCCCTACTTCGAGCAGCGAAGCAACCTTACCTCGCACGCGGATGGATCCGGAGGTGGGACGAGTGATCCGGGAGAGGATCTTGAGCAGCGTGCTTTTGCCGGCGCCGTTGCGTCCGACGATCCCCAAAACCTCGCCGGCCTCGAGCTGGAATTCGATGTCGCGCAGAGCCCATAGCGTCTTTCGTTCGTCAGCTTCGCNNNTCGTCAGCTTCGCGTTTCTTCCACGCAGACTGGAACAGGTTCACGAGCGCCTCTCTGAGCATCGTGCCGCCCTGGGATTGTCCGAGCCTGAACTGCTTGCTGACGTTTTCGACCGCAATCGCGATTGTCACAGGATGAGACCGGTCATACGATGTCCGTGAAGTAGCCTTCGACGCGACGGAAATAGGTCATGCCGACGATCAGAACCAGGATCGTCGCACCGATCGACAGCAATAAACCTGATGTGTCGAACGATGCGGACGGTGCGACAGTAGCCCTGAATGCTTCGATGATTCCGCTCAGTGGATTGAGAGCGAGGAGCCATCTGAACTGGGGCGGTATAGCCGTCGTCGGGTAAATGACCGGCGTCAGGAACATCCAGATCTGAATCATGAAAGGAATGGCGTGCTTCACATCACGGTATTTGACATTGATCGCGGAGAGCACGACGCCCACTGCGAAACTGAAAGCGAACAGGAGGCCAGTCAGCGGCAGCCACAGCAACAGACGCGAGCTCAGCACACCGTAATAAGCCATCATCACAATGAGCATCAGAGCGCCGATCGCCATATCCACCAGTCCAACAAGCGCACCGGCGCCGGGAAGTATCAGGCGCGGGAAGTACACTTTCTTGATGAGATCGCCGTTGCTCACAAGACTGTTGCCGGAGTTGGAAACGGTGGCGGCGAAATACAGCCACGGAAGAAGCGCGCTGAAATAGAAAATCGGCCCGGGTATCCCACCGGTGTCGACCTTTACGACCACGCCGAATAAAAAGGTGAAGACCAACATGGTGATCACCGGCTGGAGCACTGCCCAAGCCGCCCCGAGAATCGTTTGCCGGTACCGGATCGTAATGTCGCGCCAAGCCAGGAAGAAAAACAACTCGCGGTAGCTCCAAAGGTCCCGAGCCTCCTCGAGAAGACTGGGGGTACCGGAGGTTGTATACTCCACCGCCCTCGGATTGGGTGCCACGGATGGAATGGCCGCCGTGCTTTGCGCGCTCACGTAACGCGCCTCAGCCAAATCTCCCGCCAATACGGGAAGATGCTGCGCTGGCAGAACAGGCGGTGCGTGCTGCGTTCGCCCGAGCAGAAAACTCCGTCCAGAATGACGCAGCCGTTCGGCAGCTTGATCATGTGACCATTCTTTTCATTGACGATCTTTTCGACCCGGCGCAGCACTCGGAAGATGCCTCCCGAAAACTTCCACATCTCGATGTCGTAATACAGTCCTCGGTTCTTGGACCATTGGTCAAGGCTGGCGTAGATTTCCTTTCGCGATTTTACCTGAACGAGCTCGCCTGGCTGTAGATCCAGGCGCTCGGTAGGAGTGGTCGCCAGCTTCCCCCCGATGAATGGAAAAGTGCGTGGCGCGCGGAGCTTTCGACGCGCGATTGCGTACAGGGCATACCAGGATCCGCGAGCGAGCTTTGCCAGCGACACGTTGCGGGTACGAATGTCCCGCAGATACTGTCGGATATCCCACCATTGGAGCGGCTCGCTGGCCCGCAGCAGTTCCGTCGCCTGGCAGAAATACCGCTCGCCCCCGCCGTCTGTGGTGTGGGATGCTCGCGCGAGCAGTTCGCTGAAAGCCTGATTCTCGTCGCCATTCTCATTGGCCCTGTTCCGCTGCCGAATCTGAACGAGCGGCACAGCGTCCGGTTTGCCTTCGGTACGCTTGAGCCACGCTTCCTTCCAGAAAATCAGACACCCGGCTTGGCAGCCATCGTGTCCACCGCCATCACAACGGAGCTGCTCGAGATGAACCGTTCGGTACATCCGTCTGGCGCGATAGTCCTTGATCGTGTCACAGGTCTTGTCCGCCCGGTGGGAAACGCGAAATCGCTGTCCGCAGAATTGGAGCATCTCAGGCATGAACGGCAGCGAGTCGAGCTCGCCCCTCTTATCGAGAGTCGCCAAGATCTCGGCAGCACTAAGGACTTCGACAAGGTCGCCCGCACGAAGATCTAGTGTCTGCGCCGGTTCGATGGGCCTGGATCTTACCGGGTGCTCTTTTGCGCCGTTTTTCTGAGGAGAGGACCGGATGGCAGGAGCGGCGCTGTTTGGAGAACGAGCCAGAATTCGAGAGACCTCGGTGGCGGACATTGGCAACATTTTGATCTGGATCAAGCGCAGGACCGGGAAGGAGCAAATACCAGCCTAAGTGGCCTAAGGTATTGCTTTGCCATTTATGCAAATACCCGGCTCAGTGCTTGTCACTCGCTCCGGATTTCCAGAATTGCTGCTCGCTCGCGTCTTTCCGCGCGCGCGGCCATCCCGCGCTCGAACGGGCGAGGGTGCTGCCCGTGTCACAGAACCCGACTGATGGCAGGGGAGATTTGTAACTGTTGCGACGAAGCCACACGAGTGTGGTCGCCACCATTTGCGGCTGGCTTCGCAAAAACGTATTTGATGATCAGCGCTCGCCAGCATCAGGCAAGAAATCACGCACGTTGTCGGGGGCTGCCAACTCGGCGAAGGGGCGCACCCATCAGTGCCGCGAGCTCGCCAATCGCGGGAAGCGGGTCCGACCATCGAAAAACCGGCTGGTATGGCCCAAGCCATGACAACGCCCACCCTAGTAACCCCAGCCGGCCAGCTGATAGCTCCGCACGGACGGCGCGCAGGTCGTAATACGGAAATACGCAACGACGCCCGACCGCGTACTCCGAGATAGTTTCAACTGGCTCGCCCAACGCATCACGTATCGCCAATTCGCAGACATTCACACCACAGCGTGCGGCAAACTCGACGTACCACCATGGTCTGGCGTTCACCTCTATTAGCTTGAAGACGCCGTCCCGCGGATCCCGCTTGAACTCGGCGCTGAAGATCCCACGGTAATCGATGTCGGCGAAAAGTGTGTTCAACGTCGCGCCGGCGTTGCTCGTCTCGATGACGGGCACGCTTATCATCAGGGTGCTGTTACCGAAGTCAGGGGGACTCATTCGCAGGCGGCGGCGGGCAAATAGAGCCCTGAGGACGCCGGAGCGATCGACGAATCCATCGACGAAGTAATGATTGGTGGGCGGCCCAGGAACGTATTCCTGCAGTATCATTTGGAACCCGCCATCAATGAATTCTGCCAGTCTCTCCTGGGCGTTGGCTCTGTCTGCGATGCGAAAAGCCTTCACGCCAAACCGGGCAAAAAACTGTTGCGAGTGCACTGGCTTGAGGAACGAGCTCTGGAGTACAGTGTCGGAGACGACATCCAGATCCCGCACTGATTCCATCAGATGCGTCGTCGGGTGTGGCAGTCCCAGTCGGTCGAGCGTCCTGCCGAAGAGCGCCTTGTCAACAAGAAGGTCCAATGCCTGGAGGGGAGCAACGCTCGCGGGATAACGATTGCGAACTTCGGCAGGAAGAGCCGCAACGGTCCTCACCCAGAGATCCGAGCACGGCATGAGAACAGTCGAGGCGGGCAGACTTTCGAGGCATTGCGCGAGCGCGTCCGCGTTCATCGCCGACAGAGCGTGCGGACCCGCCCGGAACCAGCGCGACCGTCGCGTTGCCCGGTCGACGTCCGGCAGCGCGAACACATCTGCATGCGCTTTCGAAAGTGTCCGAAGCACGCCGAGCACTGTTATGCCGGATCCCAAAGCGAGAACTCTAGTCCGCTCCACGCCCGTTTTCACTGCGATCTCGCTTGCGAATTGGCGGTCAATCGGGGTTTAGGCTCCCCGTCACCAATTCGAATCCGAACTGATAAGGTGAGACGAACCAGTTGGAGATCGTTATTCGCTTCAGCCGGAGCGGATCGTCGCCAGGCCGGACCGTTCCCCCGTAGGCTGACAAACTGCAACGAAGTCCAAGTTCCTTCAGCATCGACTGGTTTTCTTCAGACATGTTTTTTCGCCCGCCAAACGGATAGGCGAAGAGTCCGGAGTATTCGCCAAGCTCAGAGTCGAGACGGGCGCTTCCGCCGCCAATTTCGCGTCGCGCGTCGTCCATGCTGATCACTCCCAGGTCAGGGTGCGTCTCGGTGTGAGAGCCAACGTCATGACCTCTGGCACGGAGCGAGCGCACGTCGTCCCACTTCATCCATCGACTCTGGATCTTTTTTTCCGCGTCCCAAAAGGGCACGTAATTCGTGCCGACGTATTGAGTTGTCACAAAAAAACATGCCCGCTGGCTGCGCCGTTCGAGAATGGGCGCCGCGATTGTAGCGTTGCCCAAGTACCCATCGTCGAACGTAATCGCCAGCCGGCCCGCCAGATCGGTGCCCGTGTCCAACAGTCCTAGCAGCACGCTCAGCGGGATTACTTCGAAATACCGGCCGAAGAAGCGAACAAAACTCTCGAAGTTTCGCGTGGAGTAGGTCAACGGGTCGTTCGGGTAGGCGTCGTTGACTCGGTGAAACAGAACGATCACCGCTTCATTTCGACGTAAACGTCGGTACAAACCCGTGCGAAAAAGTATCCACCCCGCGACAGCCTTGGCGCGACGCGTCACCCAATTTGAGTGCCCCGGAAGCATTATCGAGACACTAGAGTGACAAGACTCCTGTGGGAGACGGAATGGGTTCGCCTTGGGATTGGACCAATGTGCTCACGGCGGACGCCCTGTACGGCTTTGTGACCGCTGTTGAGCTTGCGCGTGTGGCCGGACACTGATCGCCTGATCTCCTTAAAGGTACAATCACGCTGATATTGGCCGAGGCCCCAAAGGATTTAGCTGACAGCCGCTCAACTCAAATGATTCGCACAATATAGACGCCGCTGATGACAGGCCGATAACATGGATCACAATCGTGGGACGATGGATGTCGCGGGAGATGTCTTAACAGTTTCTTAGCGCTCGCCCGGGCGTTCGCCGATCGATTCCGCTCTCAGCACATGGACGGAATAGACATTCGCAGCCAAGAATGCGTCTGGCCGAAACACCCAAATCGATTGTGGTTCAACCACCACAGGAATGGCGCAATACCGCGACAAAGCAGTGAATGGTCGTGAGCAGTGGCGTCTCACCGAACTCACAAGCCCGTGTAAAAACACGACTTACGCGTCCGACGACCTTCCGCGCGGTGGGAATGGAAGATGCTTTGTCGCCTCGGTGAGAGTGCCGCGAAGTGCGGCGCGAATGATCGGGCTAGCGTGCTCCCGCGCACACTGCCCTGATTCTGGCCGGCGGGTACTTCTCACTACGAGCTCGTGATCTCCCCACCGTATCGTCGTCTTCGCGAACAGCTTGTTTCTGCTCCCAAGGTTTGGGTCGTCACTGGTGTCGCCGGGTTCATCGGCTCAAATCTGCTTCAGGATCTGCTCGCCCTGGGACAAACAGTTGTCGGTGTTGACGACTACTCGACAGGCCATCGCGCGAATCTCGACGAAGTCCTTTCCCCATTCAATGGAGATGCGGACTTCCGCATGGTGGAGGGCGACATTCGAGATCTCGAGACGTGTCGGGCCGCCTGCGAGGGCGCGGACTACGTTCTTCACCACGCGGCGCTCGGTTCAGTTCCC
>WNFL01202873.1_pt7 | contig 11032 bp, 18 predicted proteins | sample 5400361 | NCBI WGS metagenome assembly WNFL01 (sample SAMN13153351, study PRJNA577476) | soil metagenome | isolation source: 40 cm soil on Douglas fir-dominated hillslope | place: USA:California | collected 2013-09-17 | reverse complement strand
GACTAGAAGTGTACAGAGGGTAAGTAGGGAAGGAAGGGTGAGGACGATGAGGAAGGACAGGATTGGTCTAGTGGGTGGCACCGCACAAGAGCCGATGCAAAAATCACAGCAGGCACGAGTTCAGTAGAGATGATGGTGACTACAGGCAAGTACGTACGTGTACCATTCCCAAGGAGGTTCACCGACCAGCCGCGTGGAGACTGTTTTGATACCATTCGTAACTGTATTGCTCTTCTCGACGAGGTCGGTGATATTGACGTAAGCGCTTCTCGTGATGAATGCCGCAGGTATGTAAATGTCGGATGAGTCGTCTCCTCGGGCCGACAGAAGTGCACGGGAGTGAATGATTTATATTGAAAGGACGCGCCAGACGAAGTTCTCAGTGTTATAATGTGTATATGGGTGAAGCAGAGCAATGTGCCCACCTTTTGCGCTCATGCTAAGCAAACTCTCATCTCGACTCCCTACAATCAACGCCTTCGCGCCCAACCTTTGCACCTCCCTGGCTTTCGTGACAAAGTCACAATCACCTCTGCGTACAAGCGCAAACCAGGTCTCGTTTTGTTCAGGATGGCGGGTGGGAGTTGATGGACATAGCGTTGGACAGCCAGTGTTGTCGGTAGCGTTTCGTTTTGGGTCAATTCGCGGATATATTGATAACGGTGACATTGGTGGTAGTGGGTGTATTAAGCGGTCCTCCATGTCAACGCAGGGCACTGTGAACGAGGACAGAGGGATGATGTAGCCGACGACTCCATCCCTTGGGATTGCTGTACCAAAGAAGGCTATTCGAGCTGGATATGTGATGATTGGGTCGTGGTCCTATCACTGTGGTCAGCCACGCTTAGAAAGGAAGCCTGCGGCGAAATGAGCCAGTAACAAGCAATACAACCCACGATGACTGGTATTACTCCGACGTCATCGATCGTATTACCCCGCATAGCGGGCGAGGAAGGAAAGAGCGCAGGGCTGCTCGGTGCGGCGCAATGCGCGCCGAAGGCCGAAGGCAGGGAGGACAGCCTTCAGCCTGTTGATAGAAATTGCTCACAAAATTGACGAAAAGGAAGAGTATTCAACAAATGATGTTCCAGTGTGCTCCTGTACGTCTTCCCAGGGCCGCAGAGGGAGCAAGAGCGGGATATTTCGGCGGCACGCAAGTAGGATAGGCCACCTCGAAAAGCATCCCAGACGTCCAAACAAACTTCCAGCGTCGAATAGAGTTTATAATGCGTGAAGTAAGCGGCCCAGGCGCCACGATGCGAACACTTACAACGATTGAAACCTCTGCCTCGCCTAGGCCCCAACCCAGACGACTGAGCCAACTCGATCCTCCTTCCAACTGCGATATGTGTCGAAAAAGCACTAGGGGTAAACCCCATGGGCTAAATGCTTCAGCGGCCGTCATCGTCAAGGTTGCACACAGCCAAAGCAACACGGCGCTGAGCAACATCCTTCTCTCCGAAATGGGAATATCTGGTCCTGAGTCGTATGTAAGATTGCGGCCGAGATCGTCACAGGTGCTGAAGGCGTAAGTCCAAGTGTCCAAGATGGACAAGGTCCAATCTGCCCTTGACTCGTTCGCTCACCCCCCGGCCACCTTGGCCACCCTTTCTTCCGTTCCACGCCCTGGACATCGCATTCCGGCTCGTAGGGGTCGTCACCCCCGCCGCTGGAGATGACCTGACGCGACCTCGCTATTTCCGTGAGCAATTTCCGTGAGCCGTGAGCAAGAACGCGCCTGATGTGCACACCCTCAACATAACCGACTCGAATGCACCTGACCGCGACTACATTGGCTACCACTTCGCACTAGTTCCACATCTTGGAACACCAGATGAACACCAGATATTATAACGCGACTTTGCAACAACAAAGGAGGTGTGGAAAAGCTGGTTGATGACGACATTCCAGCGTCGTTGCTTGGTGAGGACCGACGCAAACCATGTCTAAAGCAGGACTTCTCCTCCACTCGTAGCCGGTGTCGTCTCGTCTCGCTCTCGCAAACAAATATTCCGTCTCCCCAGCTACTTCCCCGATGAAATGTCGTGACGCCTGTTCGTTCCTTGCCCTTTAACTCAAGTGGCTCTGCATCCCCATTGCGTACTTTAGAAAATGCCCAGCTGCCCTCTTCCTGGCCCCTACGACCCTGCGAGACCGAATGTTCCGTTCTGACGAGCACTTCACCGAAAAATTCTTGTCTGATAAGCAAACTTTGCCACAACGCCACCGCACCCGCATCTTATAGTTGCTGGCGTGTCACTCCAGCGCTGGTCTATGCACCCATATACGCCTTGATTCGAAATGCACTAGACTCGCCCTGCGGCCCTTGTGATAGCTTTACATGGGGGTCGGAGTGGCGGATATAAATACTCCATTGAATTTTCTCCGTCCGGACTACCTAGGTTCGTACGTCACCTTGTGGGGTTAATCAAGAGCCCAAGCACTTGGGTCCTCCGAGGAATCCCACCCGCTCTCCTATTTGGACCCTTCCCTACGCGTTTCTCCATCTACACGCGGACCCCACCCTCGCAGCACCGCTGGGCAAGGAAACGATAGTCTTCACAGCTGGAGCAGAAGGTCGACCAACGGCGGTTGAGCATTCTCTGACTCCCCCATAGCCCATAGGGACCAGCCACGAAAGCGGTCACAATTTTAACCCTTGTGCAGGCCTGGAACGCCATTCGCGACGATGCTTTGTAGGCCTCAAGCAGTGACATGCCATGGTGGTCGTAGTGGGGTTCGAGTTTGTTTGAGCTCGTCAACTCGAATGACAACAAGAGAAAGAGAGCCAAAAGGGCAAGGAAAAAGAAAGGTGATGAGTATAAGATAGTTCAATTGACAACATAGTCGTCAGTGGAGCGAATACGTAATGGAAAAGTAGGCGCGTGTATTCAGCCCAGCCCATAACCCCTGTCACACGCTTTCGGGTTGCTGCTGCTCCACCGCGCATATTCGTGGAGGAACAAGTGTGTTGTTCAAACAACGAGCCCAGTGGTGATTGCAGAAGGATTCCCCTCCAGTTTCAGATCTCGAAAGTTTAGTTTATCAGGAGTGTCTAGATCTAGAGTCTCTGGCTCTCACCGACTCCTCAACCAAGAAGGCAAACCCACCTGGCCTGGTTGCCGCACGCCTCACGCCTTCTAGGACATCCTCTCCTCCTAGGTGAACAAAGTTGCCCAAGAGATCTGTTCCACCTCCTATCATCCTGCGCTGATCGACATGGCCAATTCTACATTGACACTTTTACCAAATCTTATGAGCAGGTCTGGTTCACGGCGTGCAACAAATCTATCCTGTTGATGGTCAAGCGTGGTGTGCACAGTGACAGGACAACATCCACAAGGATATCATCTGCTGTGAGGCAGCGCGTACAGGCGCCAGGGTACTTGGAACCACAAAAATAGGCCAACCTAATTGTCTGCTCTCTATCTCATATAACCACAATTTATTACATAATCCATGGCTGCACATCTTGCGTGTGGGACGCACTCAAGTTTGTGCAACCAGTCTTTCAAAACCGTGGATGTAGGGGAGGGTAGGAAGGTAGGATATGCCAGAGTTTGGTCTATTCCATATATCTGCTCGAGACAAAAACGTATTGATGCTCTCAATGGCCCAACGCAAGAACCGCCCAAAATGTTATAACTCTCCACGATGAGCAGGTGAAGTGAAGCTCACGGGTTCTTTATCCAGATTCCCCCCCAAAGCATTCATTGTAGTACTCCCAGTACTTGCTTCGTCAAATCCTCTCGCAAGTGCTCCTACTGCCTCCACGAGTGCAGTGTCGGTCACCTCAGTCATGACAGACGCAAGCGTCGTAGTCACCACTGCTCCCGCAATATTTGCACTCCCCTCCATCTTCACACGCACATCCCCACCTTGTCCAGGGAAAGGTAGATACTTGACCCACCAAAACCCAAGCCAAAGCGCGCGATCCACCACTCTGACTTTCACGATCCATGCACAAGTCCCAATAAACACCGCGAGCGCAAGGAAAATCAAGAAACGGTCAAACCAGTCTGTACGCTCGAGGGCGGTGATGAGCCCACGGGAGGTGTCGAGAAGAGAAGTGAGATTCGAGTGCGCGTTGGAAGTTTGCCGGAGGGCCGAGGTGGAGGACTGGAGGAGCTGAGTAGATAAGACAGAGCGTTCAAGTTCGGAGCGCAGGCGCTGTTCGGTGCGTTGGAGGGCGGTGGTGAGCGTGTGGGTTGTTCGCATTAAGGTGTCTCCACTGTAGGGGATGATATGTCAAATCGATGGGGGTCGATGGGGGCAAGACGCACATCTTTTCGTCGTCACGTGTGGGGTTCAGTATACCTCCTGCAAGAAGTTCGTCTCGTCTTGATTTTGTGTTTGTATCAATTGTACGTTTGGAAGTTAGGAGGGCGGTGCGGGCGACTGCCTTCAGACTAAGAATAAGTCAATAAGTTGGCCACTAACTATCAATATACTAATGGTGACCAGGACCAGCCACAAGCCACGACGACGGACGGAGGGATCTCGTTGTTAGCCAGCGGCAGCGGCAGCGGATACGACGGCCACAGCCAGTGACAGTGAGGGGTCATACCGGAACAATGTACCTACCTAGCGTACTTGTCCGCCCAGTCGAGTACAACAACTCGCCATGCAGCCTTTTCCCGCTCGCGTTCGAGGTCTTCGACGAGTGCCTCGAGGTTTTCGACTGCTCTCCCATAATCGTCTAAATCCTCACGTACTTGAGACGCCAACACTTGCTGGTCCTTTAATGATGAAATGGATTGAGCTAATGCCGGTATCGACGATGTTGAAAGGTGTGCGTGTCGTAGATTAAGCGAACGGAGAGCAGCCGCGATGTCATCATTTGGTGGGTTGGACGTCGACGTCGACGTTGACGACGGTAGCGGTGGCATGAATACAAATATTGATTTTGATGAATATTCGAAAAAAGACGTGGGTGCCAAATTTGGTAAATATTTGTGCTTCGCCGAAGCACGTGCCGTGGTCGTTGCCCATCCATAGGCAACTAAGATAAGATAGAGGAAAGTGCAAGCACGAAATTGACACGATATACTAGATGACAGGAGTATAACCTATAATGCCTCCGTTTGGTTCTTCAGACTATTTACCATGTACCACTACCCATTAGCTTGGCTTTAGCGAGGTTCTGTAACTCGTCCATCATTCCACTATTCATGCACATATCACGGAAGAGTCCACCCTCCTTTTGAATCAAGTTCCAGGGTGTATCAAATTCAACGATGCGGCCTTTGTCAAGCACGATCTGTGGTAGGAATGAGCTCTGAAAAACTTTGCGCACGTAAGTCCACGCACCAGGCGGTCATAGTCAATGACTGTGCGGATCCGGTGTGCAATCGTAATCAAGCAGGAGGCTCTGAATTCCTGTCGAACAGTCGCTTGGATCTTTGCATCGGTTTCGAAGTCGATGCTCGAAGTCGCTTCATCTAGGATGACAACTGCATTCCTCCTCAAAAGCGCCCTCGCCATACTGACTAGTTGCCGCTGGCCGTTCGAGAAATTGGCTCCACCACTAGCCACCCTTGTCTCCAATGAAAGCATCCCTCCTCCAACGCTGCCCGGACGTGGACGATTTGCTACTCCTAATCCTTCCGGCGCTATTGAACCCCGGCGCGAATTCGTCCCACTCTCCTCTCCAGAGTCTGCAATAGGAGACAAATCACTCCCTGAGAACCGGCGTCGCCTTGTGGGAATTGGGCTGGCGATTCCGCTCTGAGTACTGGTCTGGTACATTTGATGCACTCCGTCGCGCTCGCGCTCTGACATTTCTCCATCATCTGGGCTCACCTCTCTGTCACCCTCCATATGCACAGGAGTTACCGTACCTCCAGTGTGTCCGATTGCGGGGACCAACAGCGTTTCTGACGCGTACAAGTGACGGGCACGTCGTTTGAGGGGGTTGGACAACTTGTGCGTCAAGCCACTGAGGTCCGGTTGGCTCACCGATATTGACTCCGGTTCTGGTGTTTGGGGCCGATCGAAGAGTAGCTTAGCTACGTCGGTTCGACGAGACTTTCGAATGGTTGCTGTAGCATTGTCGGGGATTGTCGGGGTGAGGAGGTGAACGCGATAAAGAGCATCAAGACAGTCAGCGTCGCTATATTCCTCAAAGGGGTCGAGATTTTCTCTGTTTGTTACGGTTAGCACCATCGATATCAATTGTCAAGAGACAAGACATACCTGAGAATCCCAGAAAAGAGGGCCGAGTCTTGGGGGATGATAGTCTATCGGTATATGTGAGGCAGGCACGCGAATCGCAGGTAGGTGCTCACCAGCTTGGAGCGCAGATCACCTAGCCCTATTTCACAGATGTCCACGCCATCGATGATAATACGGCCAGCTGAAGGATCCGTGAAGCGTAGCAATGACATTGCCAGCGTACTCTTGCCGCTCCCGGTTCGTCCAAGTAAACCAATCTTTTCCCCTGCTTTCACTTCAAATGAGACTCCATGAAGGACAGGTGGGAGCTCCGGCGAATAACGAATGATGAGATTCTCAACAGTGATAAATGGTTTCTCTGGAGTTCCAGCTGGCCCGATTGTCGTGATGGAGGGCCATGCGGCAGGGACTTCCTTACCGGCCACTTTATTTGGCGGCTCTTGAGGCAGGTCGAGATACTCCACGACGCGTTCTACAGAACTGCGTTTGATCGTAAACACTGAGAATCAAGAATATTTCATTCAATGACTCACTTAAGATCAAGTTCCAACTGCGTGGCGAACCGGCAGGTCCAATAGACGGACACGGTGAACTGCATCGCGCTGGTGATTGTAATACCCGCCCAGCCACCGGAGACGTATCCGGCAAGCGCAAAGATGGTGATCACAAAGATGCTGAGTGCTCCCAATCCATCGAAACGGAGCAAAAGCCAACGATTGAGCACTGAAACGGTTATCGGCAAATGGTTCATGGGACCAGGAACGGTACGTACTCCAAAATCCGTACCACATCTATGCAGAAATCTGGTGAACATCATAAACGGAAATGGACGAGAACACGCACTTTCGTGGACAAGTCCACCCTCTGGACGAGGGTGCCAATGAACCTCCTTTCTGCACTGAAGGCTCGGACAGTAACAATACCCTCCAGTGTTTCTGCAAATCCGGCAAAGATGGGACTGCGAGTGGTGCTTTGCATCCTCCTCATATCACGTCCGGCGTTGACATATCCTTTTGAGATTTGGTAGTAAAAGAACGAGATAACGCATGCGGGAATTAGGAAGATTGGGAAGACATAGGCGACGGTCACAATGGAAGCGACGAAGGTTGCCAGTCGAAAGAGGACTGCGCGGAGCGAGTTAGAGAGTGAGGAGTCCAAGACCTCCATATCGCGGGACAGGCGATTGAGTATACGACCTGCATAAATACATGTGTCAGTTAGATCGAAGAAGAACGGAGGGATCATTACCCGTCGGTGTGACATCGTGCCACCGCATAGTTGCGTGGACGAGCGTGTTCAACAAGCGTGTGAACAGTGACTTTGAGGCACGAATAGCGCCGTGGTACTGCACGACGGTGTTAATGGTGGTGATCACAACACCAGCAAGTCCAATCGCAGCGTAGATGAGGACGTAGGGGAGCGCATCGCGGTCAACAGAGGTACGAAGAGGTAGGTCGGTGCTAAGGATATTTGGGTTCACAAGAAGTGCGTGCAAATACGGTGGAGGAAAGGAAACTTCTTGGAAAGCCAGCTGTTGGCTATCCGAGTGAAGGAGGTCGTATGCCCCAGAAACAACGGCATTATACGCCTGGTGGTTGCGTCAGTCAGATCATGGATGGCGTTGAGAAAGAGGACCTACCTCGCCCCAGACTTTGAGCCAGAACTGCAAAGGGACCTGATGAGTCAAATGACGCTGGAGAACAGCGAATGACCATACCTTTTCAAAGAAACCAAACAATTGAGATACTACTATCAACACGAGGATTGCAACCCAGGTCAAATATGAGCTGCGGGCATCCAAGTAAATAGTAGATCAGTTAATGCAATCCAGTGGCACTCACGAAGCTTTGAAGTAGGTATCATAGATTTCCCATTTGACGTTTCCAGTCTGGCGTGCCTCCTCTTGGACGAGTTTTCGACCTGCTCTACCTTGCCGTTCTCGATCCTTCGCTCGCAATTGCTCGATAATATCGTGGACTTTTTTGGCCACGCTGCCCGTATCTTCGTCTGAATTCCAACTCCCCTCATCGTCGCCAGTTACACCGTCCTCTGAAGAGTCAGACGTGGATCCATGGCAATTCCTTTTGCGGTCCTTCTCGGGGGCTAGAGATGCGACGCGGTCGAGGAGTCCAGTGGCCCGGAGATCTGCAACAGTTCCCTGAGTGACAATCTCACCGTCAACCATGTGCACGAGATAGTATGCACCCGGCAGGACAAGCTCGACGTGGTGGGTAACAAGGACCTAAAGGAGATGAGCAAAGTTCATAATACCGTGTGGATCACGGGACGTACCACAGTGCGGTGCTTGAGAAGTCCCCCTTGGAATAGCCGTTCGAACAAGAATCGAGCGGTGTGGCTATCCACAGCACTCAAAGGGTCGTCGAGCAATACGCACCGACTTCTAGCATAGACTGCCCTTGCAAGCGCAACTCTGGCCTTCTGTCCACCACTCAAACTAATCCCGCGTTCGCCGATTTCCGTTGCATCGCCGTCCTCGAGCATAGTCAAGTCCGGACCAAGGGCGCAGCACTCGATAACCTCCCAGTATCGCTCCTCCTCGAATGGACTACCGAATAAAATATTCTCGCGGATAGACAAGTGCTCTAACCACGGAGTTTGCGCTGCGTAAGAGACAGTTGAGCGCAAACCATATTCGTCAAGGGCGGAGTACGGTGACTTTGGTAGGTGGACCTGAGCTCGAGAGGGCAGAGAGGGAGTCATCTCTCCAAGGAGGGCCATGAGAAGCGCGGTTTTTCCACTAGCGGTTGCCCCAGTAACGAGGGTCAACTTCCCCAGAGGGAAAATGATATCAATATCTTTTAGCTCGAACCACCTTTCGTCGACAGGGCTCTCGGAGCTCTCGCTCCCGTTGTCTGCTGGTGTGGCGACGGTGATCTTTGGATTTGGGTTTGCCCGTTCGACGGAGTTCCACATGAAACGCGCACCACCAGTGATGCCAAGAGTGGGTGATTCGATCGAAATCGAGTCGGAGGGCGTGGTTGGAGGGGGCTGCTTGAGGGAGGAGACAAACGAGTCCACTTCTTCCTCGTTGAAGAAGGCCGATAGGCGTTCGAGAGCGACGCGAGCTTGAAGGATTTGGGCCATGAAGTTGGGAAGAACGTTCAAAGGTCTGGTAAGCGACATTAGAATTGGATTTTGAGATGCAGTTTGCGCGACAGCTTACTGTCGGAGCTGATTGAAGAGCACGATGGACTGGGGTGGGCGTAAGTCTATGCAAAGACGTGTGAGGTGAAACGAGGTGATTTACTGTGAATGCAATGGCGACGGTCAACTTGCGGTTTTCAATGACGACGAATACGGCGAAGCTAACAACGCTGACGAGGATCGGGGCTGCGGTCCAGAGAAATCCAAGCCAGATCGTGTTCCACCTCTCCCTCCCAATCCACTTGAGTTCCTTCTCCCTTGCGCGTTCTGCCCGGTTGATCCACCGTTCGTCCCATGCGCACAACTTTATGAATTTGACGGATACAAATAGCTCGTTGAGAACAGCCATACGCCGATCCCGAGCGGTGGAAATGCCTCGAGAAATGAAGATTCGTCGCGTCGAGAGCTTGTGATTGAGAGGAGTGAAGAGGATAAGCGTAAAAAAGCCAAGGAATGCGGAGTACCCGAGAAGCCTAACAAACCAGGAATATGATTGAGATGGTGTATTTGGATGGACGGATGGACGCACTGGTACAGGAATACGCTTGCGATGATAATCTCGAATGGTGCCCCGTACAAATTGTATACGTTCCCAAAGATTTGGCTCACTTTGCTGGCATCTCCGCTCATCAAGTTGACAATTTTCCCAATATCGGCTCCAGCGCTGGCCTTGCCACCTAAACCCAAAGGAATATCATTTAGTGGCACCGGACGCTTCCGATGCGATGGAGAAACGTCACACACTCTTATTTTTTCCCTTTCCAACCTGCTCTAAAACAGCATTCTTAATACTGATTGTCCGCAAGCCGCCCGGTGCCTTGACACTCGTACTCGCCGCCACAGCACCACTGAAGTCTTTCCGTTTGAGCGCTTTGTCGTAGACAGCGGCCATCAGAAGGGACCGCGTTCTCGTTACTGCTTGGCGCCCATACCACAGGTGGTGCATATCCGCTTGTGTCTGCCAGTAAATGTCATTTGTGGTTTGTCCCACGAGCCCGAGGTGGTGGAGCAGGCACGAACCTTGATAAGACTTGCCAACAAGGTAAACGAGGCGTAAACGTACGCGCGCGCACGAGCTCCCCTGCTGCTCGGATTGTCGATCGCCTCGAGGATCTGTTTAAGGAAAAATGGCCCGGCGTAATTGAACAAGACAGCCACGAGCGTTAAGAAAGCATCCATTCTGCAAAGGGGAAAACACATCGTGTGAGCGTGTGAGCGTGTAAGCAAGGGCCAAGGTCGCCGAATGACGTACATCAGGTCCAATGAATTGACGGTCCATAATTTGCGTAAGAGGGTTTTTCCCTTGACACTCATGTAGCGTGACAGCAACGGACCCGCACGATGGTGGGGGGAAACCTCCCAGACATCGTCCTCGTTCAACGTGTTGGCGGTCCCCTGAGAACACACAGTCAGACACTCAATATGGTATGAATGAAAGCTCCTGAAGAGTCAACTCACCTTCTTGATGAGCGGAGTGACGAATGAAAAGGACATCCATCCCCACATACTCGTGTAATCTTCCGGGCTGACCTCATGACCCTAAGGAACGTCAAACTCAATTAGCGAAACGCGTAAACTGACCCAAATGAACGGATTCCGCTTACGATTTCCTGCATGTCGACTCGCTCGCTCGGCAACTCGAGCGGGGTGACGATGATGACCCAAATCAACGCGCATACTAACGCCATGTCCA
>WNFL01339498.1_pt1 | contig 11033 bp, 13 predicted proteins | sample 5400361 | NCBI WGS metagenome assembly WNFL01 (sample SAMN13153351, study PRJNA577476) | soil metagenome | isolation source: 40 cm soil on Douglas fir-dominated hillslope | place: USA:California | collected 2013-09-17 | reverse complement strand
CGCCGCTCACCCGCGCGCTGCGCTCCCTCGCTGAAGCCGACGATGTCGGAGACGATCAGCGATGGCTGTGGCTAGGGTGCCGCCTCGCGCAGGAGCTCTGGGACGAAGAGCTCTGGCAGGCACTCGCGACCCGCGGTGAGCGCATCGGACGTAAAAGCGGCAGGCTGAGCCTGCTCGCCACTTCCGCCAACCATCTCGCCGCCTTCTACGTCCATTCCGGAGCTCTTGCGACTGCAGCAGTGCTAATCGACGAGGTCGACGCGATTGCGCAGGCCACCGGGCTCCCGCCACTGAAATACGCAGCCTGTAAGCTGATCGCAGCGCGGGGCGATCATGTTCAGATGGCTGCAGTGCTCAAGCTCGTGCGGGAGAACGCGGCCGTACGCGGCGAAGGCTCGGCCTTTGGTCTGTACTGGTGTCTTTCCGCGTTCATGCACAACGGCCAAAGCCACTATGAAAAGGCGCTCGCGGCCGCGCGGCAGGCATGCGAACACGACGAAATCATTACGTACGGTTGGGGGCTGGTCGAGTTGGTGGAGGCCGGGGTCCGAGTCGGAAAGCTGGACGAGGCGGCCGAGGCCCTCGAGCACCTGAGGGAACGCACTCGGGCCTGCGGCAGCGAGTGGGCACTCGGGGTCGAGGCGCGCTGTCGCGGGCTGCTGAACGACGACGAGGCCTCGTACCGCGAGTCGACGGAGCGACTCGCGCGCAGCCGCGCGGCGGTCGAGCTCGCGCGCAGCCGGCTCTGCTATGGTGAGTGGCTGCGCCGCGTGAACCGCCGTTCGGACGCACGCGAGCCGCTGCGCGCCGCGCACGAAAGTCTCGGCCGAATGGGTGCCGCAGCGTTCGCCGAGCGCGCTCGCCGCGAGCTCCTCGCTACCGGCGAAACGGTCCGCAAGCGTAGCGGCAAGACCGTGGAGGCCCTGACGCCCCAGGAAGTCCATGTCGCAATGATGGCCCGCGACGGGCACAGCAATCCCGAGATCGGCGCGCGGTTATTCATCAGCCCGCGCACGGTCGAGTACCACCTGCACAAGGTGTTCCGAAAGCTCGGTATCGCCCGCCGACGGGCCCTTCGTGATGCGCTCTCAGAACGGGCGAATCAAGGCGGAGTGGGCTTCAACTAGCGCGGCCGCCTGCTGATCGCCAAGATATTTGCTCGCGTGATGAATACCTCCAATGCGGCAGAGCTCACGAACCGGTGTCACCGCTTGCGGTCGCTGCACCAACCCGGCAAGCCCCTCCTGCTTCCAAACGTGTGGGACGCGGCCACAGCACGAGCCGTCGTCGCGGCCGGATTCCCCGTAGTCGCGACGACGAGCTGGGGCGTCGCCGCCGCGCTCGGCTACGAGGACCACGAAGGGGCACCCCCCGCGGAGATGTTCGCGGCCGCCGCGCGGATCTCGAGGTGCGTCGACGTCCCAGTGACGATCGACGCCGAGGCCGGCTATGGGATGGAGCCGAGAGCGCTGGTGGCTGCGCTTCGAGACGCTGGAGCCGCGGGATGCAACCTCGAGGACACCGAATACACGCCGGGCATCCCCCACGATCACGCGGCCGGCACCCTCCGCGATCGAACTCGGCACGCGAAGTGGCTCCGGTCCGTCCGCCAAGCCGCCAAGGAGCTCGACTATCCGCTGGTAATCAACGCCCGCGTCGACAACTTCCTCAGTCCTTTCATTGCGGGTGCCGAGGCCGTTACTCAACGGAAACTCGTCCCCGAAGCCCTGGAACGCGCAAGCGCCTACCTCGAAGCCGGCGCCGACTGCGTCTACCCGATCGCCCTGTGGGAGCCGGACGCCCTGGGTCGCTTCATGTCGGAGGTGCGCGGTCCGGTGAACATCAGCCGCGTGCCGCAGGTCTCCTCGGTTGCCGACCTTGCGGCGCTCGGCGTGTCACGGGTGAGCTGGGCCCTCTATCTGTACTTCGCGTCGATGGCTCACTTCGAGGCCCAACTCCGCTCACTTCAGGAATGATCCGAAGTCGCTGAGCGACCGAGCCAGTCGTCGAGCCGGATCTTGCCGAGTTTCGCTTCGTCCCCAGGTACAAGTGCGTATTCGTCGAGTAGGGCGCCGAAGTATCGTGCGTGCGAGTCGGCAATCACCTCGCGCGGATCGTTCCGTGCGCCCAGAACCCGCTCCATGAGTGCAGCCATATAGAAGGGTTCGGGTCCGCCGATTTCGACCGTGTCGTTCAACGGAGTACCCGTCGAAAACTCTGCGACCGCACGCGCGACATCGTCAGCAGCGACCGGTTGGATGCGCGCGGGCGGTACGCGAACCGCGCTCCCATGCGTAGTGGCATCGGCGATGATCGTCAGGAACTCGAAAAACTGCGTGGCTCGGACGATCGAATACGGAATCGACGAGTCCTTGATGAGCTTTTCCTGCGCAAGCTTCGCGCGGTAGTAGCCCAATTCGGGCACACGGTCGATGCCCACGATTGATAACACAACGTGATGGCCGACACCCGCAGCGGCCTCGGCAGCGAGCAGGTTACGCGTCGAGGTGGTGAAGAAGTTCATCACCGCGGCGTCTTCGAACGCGGGGGAATCCGAAACATCGACAACTACCGAGGCCCCCCTCAGGGCTTCCGCCAGACCCTCGCCGGTGACGACGTCGATCCCAGAGCGGCGTGACGCGGCCACCACGTCATGACCGCCGCGGGTGAGCGTTGTGACAAGCGGAGCCCCGATGCGCCCAAGGCCACCAACCACGACCACTCTCATCTAGCCTCCATAGCGCACTTTCGTGGAATCTTCGGCGTCGGCCGACGTGGTCAAGCGGCGACTGGGGACTCGACTAGGGACTTCAACGGACGCGACCACCATGCGAAGGGCTGATCTTCGTCCTTGCTGATCACTCCTCAAGGAGCGTACGCATGGTAACGGTGTTCGTCGTCGATCCGGACCCCTCGGTCCGGCAATCGCTGGCCATCGCGATACGCCGGGCTGGCTGGAGCCCGGAGATCGGGTGGTCCCCTCGGGCGTTCGTTGCCCGGGCGCCCACCCATGTTCCGAGCTGTCTCCTGCTGGACGTGGGAAACTTCCTGCCCGATCTCACCGGCTTCGAGCTGCTACGGCGGATCAGGACCGAGCGCAAGGAGATGCAGGTTGTCGCCATGTCGGGCGAGCCGAACATTCCGTTGGCGGTTCGCGCAATCCAGGCAGGAGCCCTCGAGTTCCTGATGAAGCCGCTCACCGAAGAAGTCCTCCGGGCGACGGTCCAGCGCGCTCTCGATCAAAGCCAGGCGGTGCTGCGGCAGGAGGCCGAGTCGCTGGAGCTCCGCAATCGCCACGACTCGTTGAGCGGCCGCGAGCGGGACGTCATGGTGCGCGTCGTGTCCGGCTTCTTGAACAAGCAGGTCGGCGCGGACCTCGGGATCAGTGAGATTACGGTGAAGCGGCACCGCGGCAGAGTAATGCGCAAGATGGGCGCGGACTCGCTGGCAGCGCTTGTCGGCATGGCGCTGCGGCTGCGTCTCTCGCCCGTGCTCCCCTACTCCGCGATGCGGTACAAGACCGTATGATCGCACGTGCCAATGAAGTCCTGCCCGCTTGCGAACCTCGGATACCTTCGTCTCATTGTCGCGAGCGGCCGCTCCACACATCCTTGGCCATGGCGAGCGCAGTCCGCGCTTGCCCTTCCACAAATCAAAGCGCAGGGAGCAAACCATGACCGCGACCGCAACGAGCATCGTCAGTCCCAACGTCGACCGGCGCATCGCCGACTTCCTTGACGGGTTGAACTCCAGCGGCGGCAAGCCAATGGAACAGCTGAGCCCGGGGGAGGCGCGTGCCGTGCTCGAAAATCTGCAAAAGAGCGTCACCGTTCCGCTGGCCCCAGCCGACATCTCGGAAAAGACGATCAGCGTCGACGGTCGGCCGCTCACGCTCACGATCGTCCGGCCTGCGGGCGCGAAGGGCATTCTTCCGGTCTTCATGTTCTTCCACGGCGGTGGCTGGGTATTGGGCGACTTCCCAACCCATGAACGCTTCGTCCGCGACCTGGTGGCCGCGTCGGGGGCGGTTGCGGTCTTCCCCAACTACACACGCTCGCCCGAAGCGCGCTACCCCACCGCCATCAACCAGATGTATGGCGCGACCAAGTGGGTCGCCGAGCACGCCGCCGAGATCCAAGTGGACGGCGCGCGCCTCGCCGTGGTGGGAAACAGCGTCGGCGGCAACGCGGCCGGCGTGATCCCTTTGATAGCCAAGAACAAGGGCGGGCCGGCCATCCGGTTTCAGGTCATGATGTGGCCGGTGACGGACGCAAACTTCGAGACCGACTCCTACAAGGAGCTTGCCGAGGGGCATTTCCTGACCCGGAACATGATGAAATGGTTCTGGGACAACTATGCACCCGATATCCGCCAGCGGCAGGAGATCTATGCCTCACCGCTGAGGGCCACGATCGAGCAGCTCAAGGGCTTGCCCCCAGCGCTGATCCAGGTCGCCGAGAACGATGTGCTGCGCGTCGAAGGTGAAGCCTACGCGCGGAAGCTGGACGCGGCCGGGGTCGAGGTAACCCATGTTCGCTACGACGGCCTGATCCACGATTGGGGCTTGCTGAATCCGATCAGCCAGCTGCCCGGCGTCCGCGCGTCGCTGCTGCAGGTGGGCGCAGCGCTGAAGAAGCGGCTGGGCTGACCACCCTTCAACCACACGGAGCGAACATGCATACGCCAACGACATCTACGATCGTGTTGGTGCACGGCTTCTGGGTGACGCCGCGCAGCTGGGAGCACTGGATCCGTTACTACGAGGCGAAAGGCTACCGCGTTCTCGCCCCCGCATACCCAGGGTTCGAGGTCGAGGTCGAGGCGCTCAACGCCGACCCAACGCCGATGGAGCAGCTCACGGTCCCCGCGATCATCGCGAAGCTGGAATCGATCATCGGGGCGCTCGACGCCCCTCCGATCCTCATGGGCCACTCGGCGGGCGGTTGTTTTGTGCAGATCCTGCTCGACCACGGCTTCGGCTCTGTGGGAGTGACGTTCAACTCCGCGCCGACCGAGGGCGTCCTCGTCGCGCCGTGGTCGCAGATCCGAGCGTCCTTCCCGGTGCTCAAGAACCCGGCGAACCGGCACCGCGCGGTCGGCCTCACGTACGAGCAGTGGCGCTACACCTTCACCAACACGTTCCCCGAGGACGAGGCGCGCGCTACGTACAAGCGATATCACGTGCCCGCGTCGGGTGGCGTTTTCTGGGACAGCGTGCTCGCGAACTTCGAGCCCGGGCCGCAGGCGACGTGGGTCAACTACCGCAACGCGGCGCGGCCCCCGCTGCTGTTCATCTCCGGCGGTGAGGACCACCTGATGCCGCCGGTCGTGCAGCACTCGAACGCGGCGCACTACAAGGCGGCGGAGACGCTCACCGAGGTGAAGGTGTTCGAGGGGCGCTCGCACTTGCTCCCCGCGCAGCAGGGCTGGGAGGAGATTGCCGATTACGCGATCTCGTGGGCCGAGCGGCACGCGTTAGCTGCAACGACACAATGAATCCGCTGAAGTCGATCCCCGCCGCGATCGCAAGCGGCGGGGTCCTGGCGATCATCGTTTTCGTAATCGCGCCGGGCACGGGCTTCAACGAATTGTCGCTCGCGCGCTGGTTGCACATCCTGTTGGGCAGCATCGGGTCGCCGGGCCACGGCCTGCCGTTCTGAGCCGGGACTCTATCAACAGGATCTTTGGTGTCGCGATGTCCGTCGCCCTCCTGTACTTCGCTGGCGACCTACTCACACGAGCGTTTACGCTCCCGCTGGGCGTACTTCGGGTGGGCTCGGCGCTCGTCCCATTCATCTTCGCGCCGGCGCTGCCACTGCGGTTGCTCGTCCCCGGATTGTCGCCGACGGTCTACCTGATTGTGGCATGTCTGGGTTGGGGAGTGCTCGCACAACTGTTCGTGCTGATTAGTCCCCGGCTGCTGGGAAGCCGTCGTACTGGCGCGTGAGAAGACGCGCGCGCGAAATCTTACTCCGCGATCCGTTCGAACACACCGTAGAAACGCATCTGCCACGATCGCCCGGCGTCGGTCGATATCTGCCATCGCTCCACGACCGAGCCGTCACTCCTGCGGGTCCACGTCACGCGATGTAAGCGCGCGCCATCGGGCGTGTAATCCTTTCCCGTCATGACCATGACCGTGCCTTCGAGCTGTCCGTCGATCGCCAACACGAATCCGCTCTCAGCGATGAAGTCCCGATGCCAGGTCCCGCGCGCCGGCTGGTAGCCCGCAACGCCCAGACCCTCTCCGGAGTTGGCGACGCCGCGCCATTTCTCGATCAAGACACAGCCACCATACTCGCTCGTGACGGTGGTGGTGCCGATCGCATGACCTGAGGAATCACGGACGAGCCAGTTGCCGATCACAAAATCGAATTGGTGATGTTGGGGGCTCGAGCACTGTGCGTGCAGCGGCCCCGCGGCGCACAGCAGCGCCGCGGAGCCGATGACCAACGCTACGATGCGCACGATACCGATCACCGCGAGCCTGTCTGGGTGGCACCCGCGGTGTTGGCCGCGTCGATGATGACCGCGGCGACGTCCTTGGGCCGCGACAGCATCGGCACGTGACCCGAGGGCAGTCTCGTCAACTTCGCGTTCATGGTTTTGGCGATCGCCAGCTCGTAATCCGCCGGCAGGATGCGGTCGTTCACGGCGATGAACCAGGACGGCTTGGTCTTCCATGCCGGGTTTGGCACCGTCTCGGCGAGGGCTGCCGAATTCCACGGACCCTGCGTGGCGAAGACGAGCGCGCGCTCGCGGGCCGGAAGATCCGGGACGAAGTCCTCCTCGATGCCCTTCCGCGTGAGCGAGAGGTAGCCGGAGGCATCAGGGGTCATGTTTCCCAGCCCGGTGGTGGGCGGGTACGGCTTCAGCACGTCATTGGCCGACTGGCCATCAGTTGGAACGATGGCCGCAATGTACACGAGACCCACGACTTTGGGATCGTTCCCCGCTTCGCTGACCGACATCCCGCCCCAGGAATGACCGACGAGAATCACCGGCCCATCCTGCAGGGCGAGGGCACGCTTGGTGGCCGCGACGTCTTCCGCCAGCGACGAGAGGGGATTCTGGACTGCCGTGACGCGGTACCCCTGGGCCTGTAGCAGCGGAATGACTTTGGCGTAGCTCGATCCATCCGCGAAGGCTCCGTGCACCAGCACGATGTTCCGTACGTGGTTCATCGGGGCCGGGGCTGCGGTGTTCGACCTGGCCGCGCCGACTCCGAGAATCGAAGCCAGTGCGAGCGGGACGATTGAGAGTCTCTTCAGCATGGTTGTCTCCTGTGTGTGTGTGATGCCCTGAAGAACGCGAGCAGACGCAATCTCGAGGTATGGAGCACAAGACCAATGGGACGATCGTATCATCGATACGGAGACCAAGGGATCATGGCTCAGAGGGAGATGACGGCGCATCATGCTTCGACATGACTCGCGAACCGATTCGCTTTCTCCTCTTTTCGGCGTCCCTGCGTGCAGGATCGCTCAACACCCGATTGGCGAGTGTGGCCCGCACGGTAATCGCGGCTAACGGCGGCACGGTCGACGACGGCTCGATGAGTGAGTTCGACTGCCCGTCCTACGACCAGGACGAGGAGGCCAAAGCGTTCCCGCGGGGGGCCGAGGAGCTGCGGCGGCGGGTCGAGGCGAACGACGCGTTCGTGATCGCGTCGCCCGAATACAATGGCGCGATGCCGGGACTGCTCAAGAACCTAATCGATTGGGTATCGCGGTTTCGTCCTCAGCCCTTCAACGCCAAGCAAGCTCTACTGCTGTCTGCGTCGCCGTCGATGGCGGGCGGCAATCGCGGCCTGTGGGCGTTGCGAGTCCCGCTCGAGCATCTGGGCACGCGGGTGTACCCGGACATGTTTTCGTTGGCACAAGCCGACAAAGCGTTCGCGGCCGATGGGAGCCTGATGAATCAGCAGCTCGGCCAGCGCCTCGAGCAGACGATCGTGGCATTCATGGATTTCGTGGAGGCCGCGAAGCATTACCCGCGTGCCAAGAGGGCCTGGGTCGAGTTCCTCGGTGAGCATCCCAACCCGGTCATCGATCGAGTCGAGTAGCTCAGGGAGACCTGCAACGTCAAGTTGTGGTCAACCGGCGTCCTGCCACGTCACTCAACCGACCTCGGAGCGCTGGCGTCGACGGAAAACCGCGCCAGATCCAGAACGCCACCTGCGTGATGTACTTTTCCTGCCGACGTGCCCGGTCCCAAGTCCCGAACAACCGGATGCGGTAGGCACCGCCGCCCCACCGGAGCTTCACGGTCTCGAGAGAGAACTCGTGAGGCTCCATCCGTTCTAAGTAGATCCACCGCTCAGGATCGCCATCGCGCTCGCGCCACGGCACGACGACTCGGACACGCCTCCCGAGGCTCCTGACTACGTCCTCTGGATCGCGTTGCTGTTCTTCGTTGTGGCGCCGCAGGGCCTCCGGCATCCTCTCTACCGAACGTACGCGCATACGAAAACCTCTCCCGATATACGGGGCGAAAGCGCCTGCTCAACACAGGGCGCGCGCGTCGCGTCGCGCGACTGATGCGCGACATCGCGCATCTTTCGGGTGAGGATCAGCGCGTGCTGGCGCGCGCCGCCGAGATTATGGAGAGCCTGCGGGGTTGAGAAACGCTGCAGTTTTGGTGACTTTTGTCGGCCTGGCGCCGTAGCCAAGTGGTAGTTTTGGTGACTTTTGTCGGCCTGGCGCCGTAGCCAAGTGGTAAGGCAGAGGTCTGCAAAACCTCGATTCGTCGGTTCGATTCCGACCGGCGCCTCTCCAGCAGGACAACGAGTTACGCGCTCCTCAACGTCGGCTTGGGGCACAAATCGGGGCACAAAAGCCCGCTGATGAGATCGAGGCTGTCAGATTGTGGCCGAACAGACCCGAGTAAGTCGTGAGGAGCTATACGAGAGAGTCTGGACCGAACCCGTCCGGACCGTCGCAAAGGGTTTTGGAGTCTCGGACGTAGCGCTCGCCAAGCAGTGCAAGAAACTGAAGATCCCACTTCCAGGTCGAGGGTACTGGTCCAAAAAGGCCGTGGGTAAGAGCGTACGGCGAATTCCGCTGCCAACTCTTCCACCCAATGACGCGGTCACGCCCCGAGCCAAGACGTTTTCCCCTCCACCGGTCAGCGCCGATCCTGAGCTTCCCGGCCCTGTAGCTGAGCAAATCACATTTGAGCGTGATCCCGCTAACGCGATTGTCGTGCGCGAAGATCTTCGCTCGCCGCACCCACTCGTGAAAGCCACCCGGGACGTACTTGAAGGAAAAGTCGACCCGGGCAACTGGAGAGATGGTCTGACGCCTCGTTTGGACATCGATGTGTCGAAAGCGCAGCTCCGGCGAGCTCTCCGAATTATGGATGCTCTCGTTAAGGCATTCGAGGCACGTGGGTGGAAAATCGAGCTCGGTTCTCGAGACGATCGAAAGAGTTACATAACAATCCTCGATCAACGAGTGCCCTTTGGCATCCGCGAAACTCTGAAAAAAGCTGTGAGCTCTCCATCCAGAGCTGAGAGACCCTTCGGCAGTCGGATCAGCACGCCTCGACCCTCTACTTACCGTGACGAATACCACGAATACTCAGGCCAGCTCGCGTTTGTGATCCGCTACGACTGGGGTCATGGTGTCCTCAAGAGCTGGGCAGAAACGAAGACGAGGCGCCTCGAAGAACGTGTAGGAGATTTTATCATCAGTCTCGTGCGGGCGGCTTACGAAGACCTGGAGGCTTCTAGGCGACGGGCCGAGAGGGAACGGCAGGCCGAAGAGGCGGCAGAACGACGGCGCGAAGACGAACGCCTGCGCGAGGCTGAGGCTGCTAGGGTTCAAGCATTACTGCGACAGGCAGAAGAATGGGAAACGAGTAAGCGGCTTCAGAGCTTTCTCAAAGCCATGCGGGCAGCCGGTGAATCGAAGCTAGGTGGACTGGAAGCGGATTCCGACTTCTCTAATTGGCTCGGATGGGCTGAGTCTTATGCCCGTTCAATCGATCCGCTCCAGAAGTCGCTTAGCAGTCTCGCGAACGTGCATGATGCATCGCGGGAAGAAGAGGAGGATGAAGGGTACTCTCATTGATCACTCACCGGCGCCCCCATGTGCTCCTCTAGCCGCCTGGCTGAAAGTGTAGCAGTCCAGGGAGCATCGGCGGAGAAGTGGATTTCGCCGGTGGAGATGGTGGCGTGATTCGATGCAAGCTTAGCGCGCGTGTCGAGACCGCAGATGGGGCTGGAAATTCGATGGGCCATCTCGAATATGGGTTTGAGAAACCAGTTGAACGCTTCGCCGCGCCACGAGGATTTTCAGTCGCGGCGCCCGCGCCGCGCACGCGACATCATCGACCCTCGCGCGCGGAAACGCAAGCAGTTGCGGCCTTCGCCAGGCCCACCGATCCGCGAGGTTCGCGGGTCACGTGCCGCACGCGGGGGCACACGAGGGGCACACCGGCGCACGCGATTACTCCGGCAGCTCATCGGCCTGGCGCAAGTCAGGCTGGACAGCTTCGAGCAGGGCCGCGATGCACCGCTCCAGGTCGTGATAGCCCGTGGAGAGTTCCAGCGCGTCCGTACCCCCGCACAAAGGGGTTTCCGGGAGCGCTCAAGCCAGCGGCGCGTGAAGGATTTGTAGGCGGCGCCTGTCGCTTATCCCCAACAGCGCCCCGTATTACCACGCCTAATTGCCGCATTTACGCCCCTTGTTGCAGCAAAAACGCCCTAGTGAGTGTCACAAGGGCGACGAACGTTGTAGCCTCAGGATCCCCGTCTCGGCCAACGCCAGCGGTGGCTGCAACGGTCCCCGCCTCGCAGACGAGAGCAATCCACCAGGAGCCTGATGCCGAACGGTGAACAAGGAGCACGAGCAGCCTTCGGGGGCTATCTCTACCAGATCACTGGTGCGCTCGGATTAGTTGCACGTGTCTTCGCAGACGTTCAGGAGGGTGGTAATGAGTTAGACGCTCTGGTGAAGGTTACACGAACGGGCGAACTCCACCACGAGAGACTCGGTCAAGATCTGGTGCTGGCGACTTTGGGAATCGAT
>WNFL01202651.1_pt5 | contig 11033 bp, 7 predicted proteins | sample 5400361 | NCBI WGS metagenome assembly WNFL01 (sample SAMN13153351, study PRJNA577476) | soil metagenome | isolation source: 40 cm soil on Douglas fir-dominated hillslope | place: USA:California | collected 2013-09-17 | reverse complement strand
ATGGGGTCCATCTTCAGATGGGAGTTGGTCAGAGAATCGATAGTGATTTCGTGGGTGCTCTTGAGAGCGGAGCGATAAGAACGGACATGCAAATCGAGGGATTCAATGGTGGCTGGAGGTGTATTTGGTGCGAGGGTATCAATCATGTGCCTTGATTATAAGCCTGGATGCTAGAATGTTACTACAGTAGTCTATGAAAAATAATAAAGTTACACCAAGAATACTCTCCGGGTTTATGGAACTTTTGCCAGGGGAGCAGTTGATCTTCAATAAATTTTTGGACATTATCCGGGAAACTTATGAAGAGTTTGGCTTTGTGCCTTTGGACACACCGGTGATTGAACTATCCGAAGTACTTTTGGCAAAAATTGGCGAGGATACAAAAAAAGAGATTTATCGCTTTGACAGGGGTGATGATGATCTGTCACTGCGATTTGATTTGACGGTTCCTTTGGCTCGTTTCGTGGCGATGAATGGACAAAACCTAACCTTTCCTTTTAGGAGATACCAAATTGGAAAAGTTTTTCGAGGAGAAAGGCCTCAGAAAGGTAGATTTAGGGAGTTCTATCAATGTGATATAGATATCATTGGTAATGGCCAACTGAGCTTAATTAATGATGCGGAGATACCGGCAGTAATTTACAAACTATTTAATAAATTAAACATTGGTGATTTTGTAATTCGTATCAACAATCGAAGAATATTAAATGGATTAGTGGAGTCTTTAGGTGTAGGAGACAAGGTCGATGAGGTTTTAAGAATAGTTGATAAATTGGAAAAGATTGGTCAGGAAACGGTGAGAAAAGAACTGGTTAGTTTAAGTTTGACGGCTCAAAACGCAGATCAAATAATTGAATTTATGAAGATTGTAGGAACGAATGAAGAAATGATGAAGAAACTAAGAGAAATGGAAATAGCTAATCAAACTTTTGATGGTGGCTTGGCCGAATTGGAAACGGTATTAAAGATGGCTAGAGAATTTGGAGTGCCTGAAAAGAATTTACAGATTGACTTGTCGGTAGCACGTGGCCTCTCCTATTACACAGGAACAGTCTATGAAACAAAACTACTCGAGGAGAAAGTGAGTGGAAGTGTTTGTAGTGGCGGCCGATATGATGATTTAGCGGAGAGTTTTACGAATCAAAGTTATCCTGGAGTGGGGATCTCGATTGGTTTAACGAGACTTTTTTCGCAACTATTATCGGCCGGCATACTAAAAACAGACAGGGCGACACCAGCAAAAGTGTTGATAATTACTCTGGATGAAGATTTGGCCTTTGCTTTAGAAGTAGCCACTAAACTGAGAAATGAAGGCGTGGCGACTGAAGTATATACGGAAACGGACAAATTCAAGAAAAAACTAAATTATGCTAATAAGATTGGCGTCCCTTATATTGCCATTATTGGAGCCGATGAATTACAAGCCAGAAAAATATCTCTCAAAAACATGAAAACGGGACAGCAAGAGACACTTTTTGTTGAGGATGCCATCAAACGTTTGAAGACTGTGGTCGCATCGTGATGCGCCCCTAGAGGAGATTCTTTTGAAGAAAATCGGGGAGGTCGTTTATATTGAGACGTTCTTGGGTGGCGGTGTCGCGACTTCTGATAGTGACGGTGTTGTCTTCCAGAGTTTGGTAATCGACAGTGACACAGAAAGGAGTGCCAATTTCATCTTGGGTGAAGTAGCGCTTGCCGATATTGCCTCTTTCGTCGAGGACGGTACTGAATTTTTTCTTAAGATCTTGGTAGACCTCTTTGGCTTTGTTACTAATATCTTCTTTGTTCCCGACTAGAGGGAAAACGGCAACTTTGTATGGTGAAAGGGTCTTGGTTAATTTCAAAACAACCCGTTCCTTCTCAGTATCTTCAAAATAAGCGTTCATGAGGATGATGGTTAAAAGACGGGAAAGACCAAAAGTAGGTTCGATGACATGGGGAATAAATTTTTCTTGAGTGTAGGGATCAGTGTAGCGGAGATCAACTCCAGATTTTTCAATATGATTTTTCAGGTCAAAGTCAGTACGATAAGCAAGCCCAAACATTTCTTTGTGACCCCAAGGAAATTCATATTCCAGATCTTCTGTTCTGGAGCTGTAATGACTAAGTTCTTCTTTGGTGTGAGATCGCCAACGGAGTTTTTCGGCGGGAAGTCCAAGGGATAAAGCGAATTGATACATTTCGTCTTTCCAATACTCAAAATGTTTTTCCCAATCTTCGGGTTTGACAAAATATTCAAATTCGGCCAGATCAAATTCTAGAGTACGGAAAGTGAATTTGCCCATGGTAATTTCATTTCTGAAAGCCTTGCCGGACTGAGCCAAACCAAAAGGAAGTTTGGGATGAAGCGAATCGAGAACTTGTTTAAAATCGACGAACATGCCTTGGGCAAGTTCTCCTCTGAGGTAAGCGGTATTTTTACCTTCGGTGATGATACCAATTTGGGTTTCGAAGAGTTGATTGAAGTTTCTGACCTTGGTCCAGTTTTGCTCTTTGCATTTAGGACATTTGATTTTGTTGTCGGCGATGATTTGGTCTAGTTCGGCAAAGGGCTTGCCTTCGACATTGCCTAACTCTTCGACGTTATCTTCGATCAAATGATCAGCCCGGGTGCGGTAGTGGCAGTTTAGACAGTCAATCATGACGTTCGTAAAACTGGCTGTATGACCCGAAGCCTCCCAAACTTTGGGGCTCATAAGGACAGAAGTGTCAAGCCCAAACATATCTGATCGGGAAGTAACAAAGTTATTCCACCAAAGATTTAAGAGATTACGTTTCAATTCGGTACCCAATGGGCCAAAATCGTAAGTATTGGCAAGACCGCCGTAGATTTCGGAACCCGGAAAAATAAAACCACGACGCTTGGCCAGAGAAATAATTTTTTCGAGAGTGGCTTCAGAGTTTTTGTTTTCCATAATTATTACTATACGATTTTGAGATTTAATTCTTTAAGTTGTTTTTCGCTGAGACTACTGGGTGCGTCCATAACAGATGTTTGGCCATTACCTGTCATGGGAAAAGCTTGAACTTCGCGCAAATATTTTTCGCCAGTTAAATTCATAATGCTTCTTTCGACGCCAACGGCGATGCCACCATGGGGTGGAGTGCCGAGACCAAAGGCCTCAAGCATATGACCGACACTTTCTTGGATTTCTTCTTCGGAGTAGCCCATTATCTGGTAAATAGCTTCTAAAATTTCTGGTTTGTGGGCGCGAATGCTGCCACCACCAGATTCATAGCCGTTACAGATGAGGTCGTATTGGGTGGTGATAATTTCCTCGATGTTTTTGCCCTCCATTAGCCAATTTAGATGTTCAGGAATAGGCATGGAGAATGGGTTATGACTAAAAGTCCATTTGCCATCGTCAGTTTTTTCAAAAAAAGGAAATTCGATCACCCAAGCATAAGCCAAAATGCCATTTTTCTTATCTTCTTCAGTGCGAAGATCAAATTTATCAGCTCCGTATTTCTCCATTGATTCTTTGTAGGTGATTCTCGGGAAGGGTTTTTCTTTGATGGTAAAACCCATACCTTCAACCACGGTGATGATCATCTCTTCGACCAAGTCCATAACGTCATCTCTTTCAACAAAAGACATTTCTAAGTCGATTTGGGTGTGTTCGAAGCCTCTATCTGCTCGTAAATCTTCGTCTCTGACAGCCCTAGCAGTTTGAAAATATTTTTCGAAACCTGCAGTCATGAGCAACTGCTTGTATTGCTGGGGTGATTGAGGGAGGGCGTAAAAATTGCCTGGTTGGAGACGAGAAGGGACGACGAAATCTCGGGACCCTTCAGGGGTTGATTTGGTGAGAAGGGGGGTTTCAATTTCGATGAAATCTTGATCAAATAAAAAATTTCTGACTCTTTGAATGAATTCACTACGAAGTTTAAGATTTTTTTTGACTCTAGCTGATCGTAAGTCCAGATAGCGGTACTTTAGTCTGACAGATTCATCCACATTAGATGTATCTTTATTTATTTCAAAAGGGGGAGTCTTTGATTTGTTGAGTATTACCAATTTCTGAGCTTCGATTTCGACGGAGCCGGTTTCGATTTCTGAGTTGATGGTAGAATCAGACCTTTGTTTAACCAATCCTTCTATTTCCAAAACATCTTCTACACCAAGTGTTTTAGCAAGACTTGCTAGTTCACCCCAAAAAATGATTTGGATGATTCCACTGCGATCTCTTAGGTCAACAAAAACAACTTTGCCATGCTCTCGGATAATATTAACCCAACCTTTTAGGGTGACAGTTTGGCCGACTTTATTAATAGTATCCGCAACCAGTGTTCGTTCCATGAAGTCGATTATAACTATGATGGAGTGAGATTGCCACGGCTTCGCCTCGCAATGACGGGCGGGTGATAAAATGATTTTTGCTTGAGTAATATAGAAGGTCTAATCAAGAGCTTGGGACAGGAGAGAGTGCGACTTAACGAACTCTTGTCGTTTCATACTACTTTGAGGATTGGGGGTCCAGCAGATTTGTTTTTTGAGGCGAAATCGTCGGGAGAGTTAATAAAGGCGGTACGGTTGGCAAGGAGTTTTGAAGTTCCAGTCACCATTATCGGCGGGGGAAGCAATATTTTAGTTTCGGATTTGGGAATAAGAGGTCTCACTATAAAAAATAGAGGGGGAAAGATGGAAATTATGGAGCGAAAAATTTTTGGCATAAAAAGCCGTCGTGTTGTTTTGGTTGATTCGCGCTGGAAGGGTTCAGAAGAAGGGACGATGAAGTATGACTTTGCGGATTTGGATTATGACGAAAGTAATTTTTCTGAGACAGAAGTGGTGATGGACAGCGGGGTAAACCTACAGGCGGCGATGTATAAAATGTTTGATCAGGGAATTACAGGACTCCAATGGTATTCACGAATACCGGGAACTATAGGAGGAGCGGTGTTTAATAACGTACACGGAGGAAGCCACAATTTTGCGGAGATAGTGAAAGAAGTGACGTTGCTTGATGAACATGGTGGAGTGATAAAAGTGCCAGCCAAGGCAATGCGATTTGATTATGATAAATCGAGAATTCACAAAACAAACGAGGTGATTTTGCAAGTAGTTTTGAATTTGAAAAAAGGTGATGTTTCCAAGGCTCGAGCAGTGGCCGAAGAGTGGCGAAGCCGAAAAGCCAGTCAGCCGGTAAACTCCGCTGGTTGCGTTTTTAAAAATATTACAGAAGAAGAAAGGTTGATATTGGGATATCCAACGACAGGGGTAGGGTTTATCGTGGAACATGTTTTGAATATGACAGGGTACACTGTAGGAGCGGCGATGGTAAGCCCTAACCACCACAACTTTATCGTGAATATGGGTGGAGCAATAGCAAAGGACTTTTTGGCTGTGAGAAACGAAGTGGCAAGAAGAGCGAGAGAAACAATAGGGATAGAGCTTTTGGATGAAATAATTTATTTGGGAGAAAAATAAGTGTAGAATCCAGACTTAGATGTCTGAGAGAGAATTGAAACTAAAAGAGGGGGGTGACTTTCAGTTTTTACCTGAGGAATTTTTGGTTGGACGTTCGGAAAGGATAAGGAATTCTTTTAAAGTAGCAGAAGAGATCCACAGAGGAGATAAAAGAAAGACAAGTGGAGAACCTTATATATACCATTGTGTAGCTGTGTCTAGTATTTTGGAAAAGTGGGGGGCGGATGAAGATGAAATTGTTGCCGGACTGCTACATGATACGGTCGAAGATCATCCGGACTTAATTTCCTTAGAAGCAATAAAGGATCTTTTTGGAGAAAGAGTGGCTTTTTTGGTAGATGGAGTGACAAAATTGGAAACCAGTGAAGGTGACAATGAATTTGAAACACTCCGGAAGGTAACCAGAGGAAGTTTAATTGAACGGGGAGTGGCTTTGATAAAGTTGGCCGACCGATACCATAACATGCTGACCATAGAGGGAATGCCTCTGGAAACACAGAGAAGGAAAGCCCAAGAAAATTTGGCTGTCTATACACCACTGGCTGAATCGTTTGGTTTGTGGCAGATAAAAAACACATTGGAAGATCTGGCTTTTAAATATATTGACTCCAAAAAATATCTTGAAGTAAAGGAGCAAGTAGATACAGATCCTAGACTGGAAGAAGATTTTATTAGACAGCGCACCCAAGAGATAGAACAGGAGTTGAGGCGAGTGGGGATAAAAGCAGTGGTGGAGCATCAAGTGGGTGGATATTGGGAAATAGCAGAGAAACAAAAGAAACTGGCAATGCGGGCCAATACTTGGTCTAATAGTTTTTCAGCCATTACGGATGTGGTTAGTTTTAGAATTTTGGTTGAGGACGAAACTGATCTGGCTGGTTGCTATACGGCGATGGGGGTAATGAGGCTTAGATATGCCGATCAATTGGAAAAGCGACGTCACGACGATTATATTGCGACCCTGGCCTTAAATGGATATTCAGCGATACACGACACTTACAAATTTGAAGAAGGAAATATTGAATTGGCTTTTACGACCGCTAAGAAAGAACGATTTAATAATTGGGGAATGGCAAGTCTGTCAACGGGAGAGATCCGAAAAAATCCAGATAAATATAGAAGAAAGCTAATATTTACTCCCAAAAAGGAACTTGTCTTTATGGAACTGGCGGCAACTGGAATTGATGTAGCTTATAGACTCAATCCTTACTTGGGTTTGCGAGCGGTGGGTATAAATATAGATGGTCGGATTTTTGATCTGAAAGAAGTGGTGCCGAACGCGGGTTTGGTAGAAATAATCACGGATCAGAATCAAGTAAAACCAAATAAGGAATGGTTAAGTTTCTGTAGTTTGACAACGAAGAGGCTAATAGAGCAACAGTTGGCGGTGGTGGAGCGCGACGAACTGGTAGAAATGGGTAAGAAATTATTGACAGAAAAAGTATTAGCTAGGATGGGTATCGAGGATTTAGCAGAATTGAATCAAGGAGTAGTTGAAAAATTATTGGTAGATTTGGGGTGCTGGTATGGGGTAAATGATTTGTACTATAAAATAGCTTTTGGTCTGGACTTGGAAATGGTGAAAAGAAAGATGACTGAGTTGGAAGGCTTTGGTATAAAATAGCGTCATGGCTGTTTATGATTTTAAGGAAATAGAAAAGAAATGGGGTCCTAAGTATGTGGGCTTTGATGGTTATAAAGGGGTGGATTTTGAAAAAAATAAAGAGAAGTTTTATATGTTGACAGAGTTTCCCTATCCGTCAGGGAGTGGGCTGCATGTGGGACATGCTTTTTCAATGACCGGGGCGGATGTTTATGCTCGATTTAAGAGGATGAAGGGTTACAACGTGATGTTTCCAATGGGCTGGGATGCTTTTGGACTGCCAGCAGAAAACTATGCTATCAAGACAGGAATTAAACCTCAGGAAACGACTAAAAAAGTAACAGAGAAGTTTAGAGAACAAATGGATGGCCTAGGATTTTCTTTTGATTGGGACCGAGAAGTAAATACAACTTTTTCAAACTACTACAAATGGACGCAATGGATATTTATTAAATTATTTGAAAAAGGTTTGGCTGAAAAGCAAGAGATGCCAATTAACTGGTGCCCTAAAGACAAGATTGGTCTGGCCAATGAAGAAGTAATTGATGGAAAATGCGAGCGGTGTGGAACCGAGACAGAAAAAAGAACGATTTCACAGTGGGTAGTAAAAATTACGGATTACGCAGATAGGCTGATCAACGGACTTTATGATACTGAGTTTATCGAGAAGGTCAGAGCGGCGCAAGTAAATTGGATTGGAAAAAAAGAAGGGGCGAAGATACGGTTCAAGATCGTTTCGAGGCCAGAAATCCTTCTTGGCTACGCCGTTTCTTCCTTTGACAAGGGAGACGAAATAGAGGTGTTTACGACGAGACCGGATACCTTGGAAGGAGTAACTTTTATGGTCTTGGCACCGGAGCATCCGCTAGTGGCGGAGATTGCCGCGTCGAGTACTCCTCGCAATGACGAAGTGGTGAGGTATTTGGAGACAGTAAAGAAAAAGAGTGAGATAGTAAGAACTGACGAAACAAAAGCGAAGACAGGGGTATTTTCTGGTCTTTATGCGATTAATCCGATTACCGGTAAGGAAATTCCAATATGGATTGCCGATTATGTGTTGATGGGCTTTGGAACAGGCGCGATTATGGCGGTGCCGGCCCACGATGAAAGAGATTTTGAGTTTGCCAAAAAATTTAATTTGGATATTATTCCGGTGATAGTGCCAGTAAAAGATTTTGTCGATGAAAATGCTAAAGATTATTATGAAAAAAGGCAAAAGAAGAATAAGGAATTTTTGAAACTTTTTTCAAAGTTGGCGAGAGAGAACGGAAAAACATTTGCGATAAATGGAGGTTGGGCTGCCACAATTCAAGTAGGATATGAATATCGTTTGTGCGAAGATGTAGACATTTCAATTCTTAAAAGTGAAAAGTCTTGGTGGAATGACCAATTTGAGAAGAATGGTTTTGAAGTGGGGGCTATCTTTGGCCAAGAGAATCCAGAGGAATACTTTCAGGCGGTTCGTAAACCAAAAGGTGAAGTTGATACACATTTTGATATCGATGTAATTGATGAGGTTGTCGAATATGAAACAAAGGTTTTTGAAGGTGAAAAATACCTTGTAAGGAAAGTAGATGATGTAATCAAAGAGAAAGTGGCTGGATTGGCAAAAAGAAAAGGAAACATCTGGAGAGAAGAAGCCGATTTTGTAATGTTGGGATACAAACCATACATCAGAACCGATAATAGCAAATTGATAAATAGTGATATTTGGAACAATCTATCACCGGATGAAGCGGCGGGTAAAATTTTGGATTTCTTGGAAAAAGATAATTTGGCTAAAAGGCATGTCAACTACCATTTGAGGGATTGGATTTTTTCGAGACAACATTATTGGGGAGAGCCGATTCCGATGATTTATTGTGAGAAGGATGGTTGGGTAACGGTGCCAGAAGAGCAATTACCGGTGGTGCTCCCGGAGGTAGAGAAATATCAACCAACAGATACGGGAGAGTCACCTTTAGCTAATATTACTGAATGGGTAGAAACCAAGTGCCCTAGGTGTGGCGGGGCGGCGAAAAGAGAAACGGATACGATGCCAAACTGGGCAGGAAGTGATTGGTATTTCCTAAGATATCTTGATCCAAACAACGAGAAGAAGATTGCCGACATGGAAAAAATGAAGTATTGGCTTCCAGTAGATGTCTATGTGGGTGGCGATGAACATAACACCTTACACCTTCTGTATTCCAGATTTATTTATCAATTTCTTTGGGACTTGGGAGTGGTGCCGAAAGAATATCCGGAACCTTACAAAAAAAGATTGTCTCATGGTGTCGTTTTAGGTCCTGATGGCAATAGAATGAGTAAGAGTAAGGGAAATGTAATCAATCCAGATGCGGTGGTGGAAACATATGGGGCGGATGTTTTACGGACCTACATGATGTTCATGGGTCCATTTGATGCGACTATGGCTTGGAATGAGCGATCTCTCGTGGGAGTAAAAAGATTTATCGAGAAATTTTATAAATTTGTTGCAGAAAGTGTCGGTAAGTATACGATTACCGATTTGGAAAGTTCGAGACTTATCAATCAATTGATTAAAGATGCCGAAGAGGACTTGGCGGTCTTTAAATTCAACACAGTAATTGCCCGTTTGATGGAGACGACAAATAATCTAACTAAGAATAGTGAAGTAACTAATGCCGATTTGGGAATAATAGTGAAAGTATTGGCGCCATTTGCTCCATTTGTAGCCGAAGACTTATGGTCCCTTTTGGGCGGTGAATTTAGTGTGCACTCACAAAAATTTCCAGAGTTTGACGAAAGATATTTATATGCTAGCGGGGTGACATTGTCGGTACAGGTGAACGGGAAGTTAAGAGGAACGGTGGAAGTAGATGTAGATGCCAATGAGGAAATGGTAAAAACGGAAGTGAACAAATCAGAGAAGATTAAAAAATATTTGGATGAAGGTAAGGTGCAAAAAGTAATTTATATAAAAGGGAGAACAATTAATTTTGTGGTGGAATAAAATCCCCCCTTGAAGAAGGGGGAAGAGAAATAGAATATTTTCTGATATCATTTGTCATATGGTAAAAAAAGCTAGAAAAACGGCCTCAGCCGCCAGGACTACGAAAAAAAATGTCCGAAGTAGGGTAACAGTATTCACTGCTGGGAAAAAATTATCCGAGTATTATGTACCGGTTTTGGTTTTGTTGCTTTTGGTAGCATCCTTTTTCGTAGGGAGACTTTCCGCTCAAGTGGAAGCCTTGAAAAAAGGTAACACCACGGCGGCAATAGTAGCTCCCACGGCTCAACAACCCACTCAGCCAACGGTGACACAAGATCAACTTAAGGGTTTGTTTGGGGGAAAAAATATTACTTTTGGTAATAAGGATAGCAAATTAGTTTTTGTAGAATTTTCTGATCCTAGCTGCCCTTGGTGTCACGTAGCGGCTGGTAAAGATCCAGAGGTGACGACCCAAATGGGTAAGAAACTTTCGACTGATGGGGGAGATTATGTAGCCCCAGTTCCTGAGATGAAGAAGCTGGTGGATCAGGGCAAGGCAGCGTTTGTTTGGGCTTATGCTAATGGTCATGGAAACGGTGAGATGGGGACGAAGGCCCTTTACTGTGCTAACGAAAAAGGTAAATTTTGGCAAGCCCACGATTTGTTAATGAGCAATGCTGGTTACAATTTGATAAACAATACGGTTAAAAATGACAAAACAAAGTCGGCGCTTTTGGCTGATTTCTTAAAAAGTGTGGTCAAATACAATGATATGAAGGCCTGTTTGGATAGTGGAAAATATGACAACCATATCTCGGATGACATGGCTTTGGCCCAACAGTTTGGTTTTAATGGGACACCTGATTTCTTTGTAAATACCACAAATTTTGCTGGAGCATATAGTTTTGATGATATGAAATCGGCAGTGGATGCGGCCTTGAAATAGGAACTGAGCTTGACTGGGTAGCTTTCACACGGCGAAATTGGTATAATATGGGCTATGAAAAAAGCCTTGGTAATGCTCGCTATAATTTCTTTTTTGGGGG
>WNFL01004582.1_pt1 | contig 11034 bp, 12 predicted proteins | sample 5400361 | NCBI WGS metagenome assembly WNFL01 (sample SAMN13153351, study PRJNA577476) | soil metagenome | isolation source: 40 cm soil on Douglas fir-dominated hillslope | place: USA:California | collected 2013-09-17 | reverse complement strand
CAGACTCTTTAGTATTCCTGAAAATTGTTGTAATGATTGATGTTGTAACTTCATATATCCAAAGCTCACTATTACCTGAGCAATTGCTGCATATACAAAAAAATTCCATACAGATGTATCGTTGATATATCGCTTGCTTAAAGTGTCAGATGCACCAATTGCAATTGCAGCGCCAATAGCCCAAAGAATGGGAGAAAGTTTTTCTAGCTCCTTTTTGTTTATCTTGTCTGGGAAAGCAACGATAATTGTCCCAATAACAGCCAAAAATATATATATTCCTGTTAAGAAGTTTATCTGTTCATGGTTAAAGAGAATTGAGAAGACAATTGTGTAGATAGAATAACTAGAAAGAATAGGAACATTGATACTTAGCTCTCCTTTTGAGAGAGCGTGGAAATATATTCCTTGGCCTAAAATTGCAGTTGAAAATCCAACTATCGTCCCGTAAAGCAAGTTTCCAGGCGTAAATCCAAATAAAAGCCCTACTCCACTCCAACAGACAAAACAAATAATTGCAAATATGAAGAAGGAGGCTGAAGGAGAAAAAGTTTTGAAACTTTTCTTCATCAGCACATTAGCAATTCCAATTACTAAAGATCCAAGAAGTGCAATTACTATCCCCACCGTGAAATTATATATGAGATAACAATCTGACACAATTCCTATATGTCCTGACTATTTTTATCATCCACCCTCCAGGTGGTTTAGCTTGACACCTACTCTTTAAAGAGTATAAAGTTAACTTATGGCAACCCAGAGGAAAATCACATTTTTAAATAACTCGTATTACCATATTTTTAATAGAGGTATTGATAGAAGACCAACGTTTATAAGCAAGAAAGAATACAATAGAGCCATGGAGTTACTCTATTTCTATCAATTCGCATCTATTCCGATCCGTTTCTCCAAATTCTCTGTATTGCCTATTCATAAACAGCAAATATATATTGATAAAATGATTGAAAGTGGAAAGATAGTTGAAATAGTTGCATATTGTCTTATGCCAAACCACTTTCATTTGTTGATAAAACAAAAAAAGGATAATGGAATATCTATATTTACTTCTAATATAGTTAATGCATACACAAAATATTTTAATACAAAACATGAACGGACAGGGCCTTTGTTTCAAGGAATATTTAAAGCTGTATATGTAGAGACGGATGAACAACTTTTACACCTTACAAGATATATACACCTAAATCCAGTGACATCAAGTCTCATTAAGCTGGATGAACTAAAAGCCTATCCGTGGTCATCATATCCATTATATATATTACAAGATAATAATGACAGTATTGTTGACAAAAAAGAAGTAAGTCAGATATTATCTGCAGTCCCTAAATACGAAGAATTTGTTGAAGACCAAGTGTTGTACGCAAAGCAGCTTGATGAGATAAAACATCTAGTTTTAGAGTAAATGAGAGAGGGTGCAAAGCTAATCCACCCTCCAGGTGGATAATCTATGCGCTGTAGATTAGGCGCGGATTCTTTTCGCACCACTGCGGAGGATTTCGCCAAGCTCAACTAAGTCTTGTTCAAGTTCCTTAATGAGTTTTATGTCATCCTGTGTGGGGTTTGGTTTCCTATGAATTAATTCATGTATTGCCCACCTGCCTAGGTATGTGCGTAAATCATCTGCCAGATTTTTATTAATTAAATCTATGTGACCTGCTACTTCAAATCCTTTTTCATAATTTTTTCCATGAGTATTCCACACATCTTTTTCACCCTCCGTTAGAATTTTTACTATGTTTCCTGCATATTGTCTCTTTTCTTTAATATCCATCATTCTTAAAGCAAACCACTCTTTTACTTTTTCGGAGATTATTGATTGGAAAAAAGATACGGCAAGTGTACCTATGGCTGCCCCTATTACGGATCCAGCAATAATATTTGAAGAATTAGATAGAAAAGTTAAAATATAATTCATAGAATTTAGCGCTTTCTTATGATTTGAAAAGTGGTTTATAAACTGGACTTTCTAAAAATCTCGCTTTCATCTGACCCAATCTTTTTATGCCACCTGTTTTTATATCTGGAAACGTCATGGGGTTTCCGGCAGGAAATAAAGTTTCTTGACTGAGTACAAATGATCCATCAATGCTTTTACCAATAGGAGAAAAACTTGAATAAATCAAAATACCGTAATGATATAAGCTGGGCAGATCTGGGTGTGCTATAAAAGTGCCTTGCGGAGTTTCCACAACAACATCTATCGTTGTAATATTTTCAAAACCCTTTGCAGCTACATATGTAATTTCTTCTATTTCACTACGTTTTATATCAGGGTCTCTGACCATTATCCCGGCTTTATTTAGAGCAATTGAAATACTTAATCCCAAAGGATTATCCTCAAATGCTTTTTTCTTTCTTTCTTGGGAATAACCTTGCAGTTTTACTGATCGTTCTGATGCGCTATAATCTTTTGAATCAAAAACGTACGTGCTGTCGTCATCTAATGGAGTGATTGGGGGTGGAAGGTTAGCTATCTGATCAGGGGTGAGGAATTCTAAGGATATTCTAACATCAGCAGCTTTAGCTCTCCCCCTTTCTACTGAGGGACGAAGAGACAAAGAAAGATGCGTTATAAGTCTTACTTTCTCACCCAGATCCGGATTATCTGCGTCTAGTGGAGTTCCAATATCAGACGTTAAGTCACTTGAAACAAGACTAAAAGGTTGGGAAAGTATTATTCTAGGATCAGGACCACGATTCTCCCCTCCTGGCTCAATTCTATCACTCATAGTAAAAGAGTATAAGATACTACAGCTTTAATTACAAGCTAGGGATGGTTAGGGAGAAAATATTTGTATGGAAGAAGCCAAGGATAATATTCATGATCAAAAATGAAAGAAAAATAATTACTAGGCCAACAATCGCTGCAACTATATGTTTTCCCGAAGCCCTGTTTTGTTTGGGATCTCCGCGGGACGTGCCCATTGAGATCCATCCAAACATTAAATATGCCAAGCATGCTACGGCAGAAATGACAAAAATAAAAGTAATAGTAGCTCCAATTGTACGTGCTATGGTAAGAGTGCAAAGAAAAGCGAAAGTTCCTGTTGGGCAACCTACTACTGTCTGGGCAAAAGCTTGCTGGGTCAGAATAAATGGAGCTATGTAAATTATTGCAGATGCAATTGCCTTTCTCATATTAACTTAGTCAATAATAATTGAACTAACTACTATTGTCAAAACTTCCTAAGCACTTCACATATCCGTTCCGTTTTGATAAAATACTACTGGGACTAATCTTTTTGCCGAGATTGCCAACGAGGTCAAGGCGCCGCTCTGAAGAAGCGGTTATGCGGGTTCGATTCCTGCTCTCGGCACACTCTATCTTAGAACTTACCTACTATTACCTTTTTCCGCTGATTTAAGCTATAATTTGCCTCATGTCAAAAGAAAGTGCAGATGCCTTACTGGCTAAGAAAGCGCAAGCAGAAGACGAACAAATTGCAGAACAAATTAGAAGACATCTCTTCGAATTTCAGCCAGAATATGTAGAACGTGAGATTGAAGATAGATATCTTATTTCCGGACGTCCTTCCCCTGAGGTTCTTGAAAAGGCAACAAAGTCAAGAATTTTAGTAGGATACACAGATGACGATAGTAGAATTCGATTAGAAACAACTATGGATGGAGAAGTTATTTCCCGGACAGAAGATGGAAAAATAACGAAAACAGAACAGTACAGGAGAGAACGGAGACAACCACTAACTCAAAGTCAGTTTAATATACGATTTTTGCTTACAGAAGGATCACAGGTAGAAAAAATAAGATGGGAAATAGAATATGGTAAGTATATAATTCACTATGATGAATTTCAGGGACAGCATGTCGGTCATTGCAGCATTGAAGTTGAGGCAAGATCGCGAAAAGCGTTAGAAGCATTTGCCACGAATCCCCCTGATTTCTTTAGAGATAGTAATGGACCTCTTGAAAGATTAACTGGTGCAAGACGAATTTTGTATTCGACAAAATCTATTGCTAAGAACGGAGTGCCACGAGAGCGTGTAGGAGTTGCTTCATAAATATATATGCCATCCTTTATTTGCATAGAGTTCTATTGACAAGCTATTTTCAGGTGTGATTAGATATCTTTAGATACAATATGCCTGAGATAAAAAGCTTTAATTCAAGTGAAGAGCCAAATCTTTCACATTTTGAAAAAGCTCAAGGGGGTTTCAGCAAACTTTTTGACGTCTTTGGTACTCTAGATAAATTTACAAAAATAGGACTTGTTGTAATGGGGATAATCATTCTATCCACTCCCCTTCTTATTTATAAAACAGCCACCCTTTTAACCCACGCTATGGTTTCTCCTAGGATTACACAGCCTCCCCCAAATCCCATTCAAATAGAAAACATTAATCCTGTGACACCCAGTTTGAAAAAAACAAAAATCGAATATGGACAAACAGCCACGCAAAGTAGCGCCTCAACCAAACCAGTTCTTCAAAAATAAATCTCGAACTAGCCCCTCTCCCTATGGGTTATGGCTAAACCCTTCTCCTTTATACTTAATACTGGCCCCTAGATACTTTTATGGTTGACACAAAGGCATAAGTAGAGTAAAAGAAATCAAGAGTTATCATGAACTTTTTTCAATCTTGGAAAAAAGACAAATTAAGGTTTTCATTGCAATTTTTTGGGATTCTTTTCCTCTACTTTTTCTCTGGAAAATTAGGTCTCTCTCTTGCATTTGTTAACCCCTCCGCTACAGCGCTTTGGCCTCCCACGGGTATTGCGATTGCCGCTTTTCTTCTTTTTGGGAATCGTATATCCCCTGCTATTTTTCTTGGAGCATTCCTGGTCAACGTCACTACAGCCGGGTCTATTTTGACTTCTCTAGGTATAGCAACAGGCAATACGCTAGAAGGATTTGTTGCTGCATATTTGATAAATAGATTTGCAAATGGAGAAAATGTATTTGACAAAACCAGCGATACTTTTAGATTTACAATATTTGCTATTTTCAGTACTACTATTAGTGCATCAATTGGCACAACAAGCTTACTTTTAAGTAATCTTACAACTTTTGCTGTCTTCCCATCTGTCTGGCTTACCTGGTGGCTAGGTGACATAGGAGGTGCTTTAGTTATTGCCCCACTTATCATTATTTGGCTCACAAAAGACAGATTGTCAATAAAGTCTGAAGATGTCCCTGAAATAACTGTAATGCTTTTTACGCTTCTTGTCTCTGGGGAAATGATATTTAATGGTCTTATCCCCTTTGTTTATCTTTCTTTTCCAGTACTAGTGTGGATAGTACTTAGGCGAAGCCAAAAAGAAGCCGTTCTGGCAACTATTATTTTATCAACAATTGCTATTGTTAATACGCTTCATGGACTTGGACCTTTTGCAAAAGGAATAAATAATATTAACCAGTCACTCCTTCTAGTGCAGGTTTTTATTGGGACTATTAGTATTACCGCACTTGCAATTTCCTCCATAGTTTTAGAGAGAAAAAAAGCACAAGACCAAATAGAAGATAAGCAAAAGCGCTTTAGAACGCTAATTGAAAAAGGTTTTGATGTCATTGCGTTACTTGATAAAAACGGTGTTGTTACGTATGCCAGTCACTCAATCCGTGAAATACTTGGGTTTTCGCAAATAGAATTTATTTCTCAAAACATCCTAAGCTATATTCATAAAAATGACATTAATAGAATAAAAAAACTATTTTCATACATTACTAAAAATCCTGGGAAAAGTTTTTCTTCTCAATTTCGTTATATGCATAAGAACGGAACATATATTTGGGTAGAAGGTACATGGACTAATTTACTTAAGGACACCCGTGTTGGAAGCATAGTTACAAATTTTCGTGATATTTCTGTGCGCAAACACACAGAGGAAATAAAAGATAGATTTGTAGCAATTGTAGATTCTTCAAATGATGCAATTTATACAAAAACACCTACAGGTGTCATTACCAGTTGGAATAAAGGAGCAGAAAATATGTTTGGGTATAATATATCTGATGTGATAGGAAAATCTGTTGGTGCTATTTTCCCAAAAGATAAAATGATTGAATTAGGAAATATATTAAAGAATATAAAGAAAGGAAAATCTGTTGAAAATTATGTAACTGAAAGAATGAAAAAAGATGGTACAAGAATTTTTGTCTCAGTCTCAACAGTGCCAATAATGGATAGTAACGGAAAATTGCGTGAGGTATCTACGATAGCAAGAGATATTACAAGAGAAAGAGAACTAGAGCAGAAAAAAGATGAATTTATTAGTATGGCCTCTCATGAACTCAATACTCCAATCACTGGACTTTAAAAGATTTTTGAGAATAAAAAAGACCTTGAGTCGCATACTTATGTTTCTAAAATGCATGACCAGCTAAGGCGCATGAAATATTTGGTTAATGACTTTCTAGATATTTCAAGAATGAGACTTGGAAGAATACAGTTTCGCAATTCGGAATTTGATTTATATGAATTAGCAGAAGAAATAATAGATGCATTAAAGTATATGTCAAATAAACATAAATTAATACTTAAAGGGACGAAAAAACAAATTATTACAGGAGATAGGGAGCGTATTGGACAAGTGTTAATAAATATTATTTCTAATGCTATAAAATATTCTCCAAATAGTAAAAAAGTTATTGTTTTGATTACGTCAACGCCAAAAGAAGTTACTGTGTCTGTGCAAGACTCAGGTGTAGGAATTCCAAAAAAACATCAGCAAAAAGTTTTTGAAAGGTTTTATCGCATACAAGATACGCCAACAGCATCTTTTCCTGGCATGGGAATTGGATTATACTTAGTATCACAGATCATAAGACAGCATAAAGGAAAAATGCGGGTTGAAAGTAAAGAGGGAAAAGGATCAACCTTTTACTTCTCTTTACCCAGAAAATTAACTCATGAAAAAAATCATTAATAAAAAAACTGTACTTATCGTAGATGATGATATTGGGATAACAGAAGCATTATTTTTCATGTTAACTTATGAAGGGTATAATGTTGTGATTGATAAAGGGGATGATGTTTTTAAAAACATAAAAAAACATAAACCTTTTATTATTCTTTTGGATATACTTCTTTCAGGTTTTGATGGCAGAGAAATATGTAAAGCAATACAAAAAAATGAAGAATTTAAAAATATTCCAATTGTTCTTCTTTCAGCGCATCCAAGTGCATATCTAACATATAAAAAATATGGGGCTAAATATTTCCTCTCAAAGCCATTTGATAATTCAAAGCTTCTCGATATTCTACAAGGCGAAAAGTAATCTTTACAATAATATTACAGATTTTTAATTGTATCCTCACCATTCTGCGTCATAATATTATCATCTATGACAGGAGTCGATCAAAACCAAATAGGAATTATGTTTGTAGGCGGAATGTTTTTAATTTTTTATGTCTCAATCTTATTTTTATGAATTGAGGTGATGAATATGTTGCTGGATCGTTCTATAAAACAATTCCTTTCTTTTTTAAATGAAATTGTAAAATTTTACTCAGAAGGAGCATTGGCTTAGCTATGTTTTAAACATGTATCCAAATCCTCTTGCAGAGTGAATGAACTTCTTTTTATGTCCCAAGTCAATTTTTTTCCTTAAAGTCCCCGTATAAATATCAACAACACGTGATTCAACTTCAAAGTTGTATTGCCAGACTACGGCTAATATCTGCTCTCTGGTTAACATTATGTTGGGATTATTTATAAAGTATTCAAGTAGTTTAAATTCTTTTGGCGTAAGATGTATCTCTTTATTACTTCTTTTTACCTCGTATGTTTTTCTATTAATAACTAAGTCGCCTGCTTTGATTACATCGCTTGCTATTTTTTTATCCTTTTTAAGCCTTACTTTAATTCTGGCAAGCAGTACATCAAGTTCAAAAGGTTTTGTAATATAATCGTCTGCTCCAATGTCAAACCCATGAACAATATTAGATGGTGAATCTTGAGCAGTCAAAAATATTACTGGAATATCCGGATATTTCTTTTTTATTTCAATGCAAAGAGACTCCCCTGTAATATCCGGGAGAAGTACATCAAGAAGCGCAAGATCTGGAGAAATATTTTCTATGACTTTTAATGCAGTCGTACCGGTAGATGCAACCAGGACGCTATATCCCTTATCAAGTAAATTTTTTTGCAAATAGCTCTGTATATCTGCATCATCCTCAACGCTTAATATGGTGTAAGGCATATTGTTTACAATTGTATCATGTTTTTATTGCTATTGTTTTTGAAGCCCTAAATATCAGAATATTAGGGGACGTATATGCTTTTTGGAAATACTTATATAACTCAGCTTTACGTCTGGGATCAGCGTATATGCTGGTCCAGACGGTATCATCTTTTTGCATTACTATCCAAGTAGCATACTTCTCAGGAATCTCAAGAGACTCATTCCAATATGGTTTATTTCCAATATAAATAACGTTTTCCATAGGTATTCCACTATTTATAATACTAACTGTCCTTGCAAAGTCATCCATAAGAACATACCCATTATCATAGTGTTTCTTGAGCCAGATTTGAGCATCAGGTGATTTTTGGCGAGATAGTCCCTCAGTCCCATCAGCAAGAGTAACAATACTTTCTTTCCCCATTGCAAAGATGACAAATTGAAGAATTATCAATCCAAAAAGAATACTTTTTATTACTGTATTTCGTAAAGATGCCATGTACCCAATAATAAATGCAGCAAAAGGGACCATCATTATCCCGTACCTTACATTAAAAGTTCTCCACTCAAATGATATAGGAGTCAGTTCCGGTGTAAAGATTACTGATTGGCCTGAAAAAAGAGTAGTTACATAAAAAATAAATGGAGAGAGTAGAAGTAAAACTGGAAAAAACCTTTTCAAATTATGGGTTTTTAAAAGAAAAATTATGAACCCCAGACAGACAACTGACGCAAGAATTATCCCAATATTATTAGCAGATACTACAAAATAATAAGATATAGCACTAAAAATATTATGGTATGAGGGTAATTCTCACCTAGCAAGCCATCCCTGCTGTTGGGATTTTGCTGAAAAAGCACTATCTGAAAAATAAAAAGGATCTCCTAAAATTAGAGCATCCCAGGCAATCCATATTAAGATGCCAAAAAAAGCTAATGTTGAAAAAAGAATAATTTATCCAATCCACTGTCTCTTTTCGTGCCTTTGAGTTATTAGAAAAAACAATAATATAACAAATTCTATTGAAACTAATGCCCATCCATCATATCTGGAAAGAGATGCGCAGAATCCAAAAAATGCAGAAAAAATCAAATACATAAACTGTGTTTTATCATCAAGAAATATTGTAAAAAAATAAATTGACAAAAGGAAAAAACAAATTAGAGGTAATTCTGTTAATGGAGTTGACTGCATATATAGAATATTTGGATTTAGTGCAAAAGCAAAATAGCCCACAATTGCGGCAAATCTATTCTCTGTTATACGAAAAACAAGTTTATAAATAATATAACAACTCAAAACATATGAGGCGCCTGAAATAATTGATCCTGCAAGACCTGTTCTCCACAATGGGTTAAAATAGACCAAAGGTACCATTAAAAGATGTGGAAGCGGAAGCCAAATCCCTCCTAGTTGCGAAAATCCTGGTGTTACGCTAGTTATAACTCGCTTTGCAATATTTAGATGAGATTCTGCATCTCCATAACTAATAATATAACCATGATAAAAAGAATAAATAGTAACAACAGCAGCTATTAAAGAAGCAAATAGAAAAAGAAATTTATTACTTGAAAAAACAGAAGTAATATTATTAATATATAAATTCACTTTTCTCATATTAAATAGCAAATTCTGTTTGGATAAGATGGAGGCCATGTCGTGTTTTGGCCCAATAATGGGGATTTTTTATAAATCCGTAAATTGCCATCCATGCAGCAACGCTCATCATCATCCAGTAAATTGGCACTAAAAATCCTAAAGGAATTAGTTGATAATATCCTCTTTTTGCGCACCCTATCATGTAATAGTATAAATATAAAAAGTTTCCGGCTACGACTGATATTACAGACATGTAAAGAATAGGTACGGGAAAAAAAGATTCAATGAAAGTACCTATAGACATCCTAAAAGTGAAATAGAGAATACAAATGGTCCACATAATAGGATTTATAAATAAAGAAAGAATTTTTCCTCCTACCACAAGTTGAAAAATAATTGCATCAGTTTTCTTTCCTTTTTTTAAAAATTCTCCCGGATTTCTCATATGAACAAAATATGTTTGGATATAACCTTTGATCCATCTTGATCTTTGTCCAAGCCAACTTTTTGGATCACTGTTAGCCTCCTCGTATGTAGTTGAATTGAGAATGCCAGTCTGATAGCCATATTTTGAAAGACGGATTCCAAGATCACAATCCTCTGTAACATTGAATGAGTCCCATCCATCAACTTTGCGTAAAATATTCGTTTTAAAATGATTGGATGTCCCTCCGAGAGGAATTGGTCCTTCTATTGCGTGGAGGCCAGTCAGGATAAGATCAAACCATAATGAATATTCTGAAGTAAATAGTTTTGTCAGAGTATTTTGTTCAGGGTTATAAAAGTTTAATTTAGCTTGTACGCATGCTGTATTTGATGGAGCGTGTTCAAAGGAAAAGATTGATTTTTTGAGTTGATCTACCTCAGGAATATCTTCTGCGTCATAAATAACAGAATAGGTACCTTTTGCAAATTGAAGGCCGTAATTACACGCTTTGGGCTTGGTTTTGGGAAGAGAGTGAGGGACAACTATAGTTTCAAAATAATACGGAAGATTGAAGCTTTTTACTTTCTCAATTGTCTCTGTGTCTTCTTCCTCCAAAAGTAGTAAGACTTGTAAACGGTCCTTGGGATAATCAAGTGCTTGAATTGATGCGACAAACTGAGAAAGCACTTCCCATTCTTTGTATAGCGGACAAAAAATAGTATATTTTGGCCATTTTCTGAAGAGAATAACCTCACTATCTTTCTTGAATTGTTTTTTCAACTTTTGTTCTTCTAAAAACCCTTTAATAATAACGTATAAATTAAAAAACATATCTGCAAAATA
>WNFL01377361.1_pt4 | contig 11036 bp, 11 predicted proteins | sample 5400361 | NCBI WGS metagenome assembly WNFL01 (sample SAMN13153351, study PRJNA577476) | soil metagenome | isolation source: 40 cm soil on Douglas fir-dominated hillslope | place: USA:California | collected 2013-09-17 | reverse complement strand
AAGCCGATCCTGGTGCTGACCGACGATTTCACTGCCTCCGCGGCCGAGCTGTTCGCGGCCATCATGCAGGATTCGGGCCGCGCCAAACTTTACGGCTTCCGGACGGATGGAGCCGGGGGAGCGGTCTCCAGTTTCAGCGCCGGTCAATACGGCGAGACGGGCATCAGTCTTGCCATCGGCATCCTGGTTCGCAAGGACCCGGTGGTGACCATGGAGTTTCCAGCGGTGCCGTACATCGAGAACATCGGGGTGCGGCCGGATATGACGGCGGACTATCAGACCGTCGACAACCTGTTGAATCTTGGCAAGACCTTCGTGGACGGGTTCACCGCGGCGCTGGTCGATCTGGTCAAGGCATCGAAGCTGTAGGACCGCTCCCTGTGGTCGCGGCTCGGCTAGTGGCTATGATCCTGTAGCGCCGATTCTGAGCCGCGCCCGAAGGAAGCGGGAGAGTGGCTGTGATCCTGTAGCGCCGATTCCGAGGAAGGAACCGGCACACCGACCGTCACTCGTGGATTACCTTCGCGGCCATCTGATAGGGTAAAGCTGTGTTCGCGATGGCGTGGTTCAATCGACAAAAATCGGGCGTAGAGGACGGCAGCGAAGGCGAGAAGAAGGTACGCACCGAGGGACTCTGGCTGAAGTGCGAGAAGTGCGGCCAGATCATCTGGAAGAAAGCGCTGGACGAAAACCTGCAGGTCTGCCCCAAGTGCGAGCACCATTTCCGCATCGACGCGCGCGGCCGGCTGGCCATCCTGTTCGATAACAATCAGTTCGACGAGCTCGATCCTTACCTGGTATCCACCAACCCGCTGAACTTCGTCGATTCCAAGACCTATGACGATCGCCTGCACGCGATGCAGGAGGCGACCCAGCTTTCGGACGCCCTGATCTCGGCGAGCGGCAAGCTGGCCGGGCGCCAGGTCAACATCTGCGCCATGGAGCTGAAGTTCATCGGCGGCAGCATGGGCGCGGTGGTGGGCGAAAAGATCACGCGCGCGATTGAACGGTCGCTCGAGCACCGCGCGCCGATCATCATCATTTCGGCGTCGGGCGGGGCGCGCATGCAGGAAGGCGCCATCAGTCTGATGCAGCTTGCCAAAATTTCCTCGGCATTGATGCGCCTGGACGACGCCAAGGTTCCTTACATCAGCGTGCTGACCGACCCGACCACCGGCGGCGTGACGGCCAGCTTCGCCATGCTGGGCGATCTGAATATCGCCGAACCGGGTGCGCTGATCGGGTTCGCCGGGCCGCGCGTGATCGAGCAGACCATTCGCCAGAAGCTCCCCGAGGGCTTTCAGCGCAGCGAGTTTCTGCTGGACCACGGATTTCTGGATGCCGTGGTGAAGCGCAGCGAGATGAAAGCCTACATCGCGCAGGCGTTAAGCTTTTTCTGTGACTAGATCCCTTACTCCCGGCTCCTGGCTCCTGGCTCCTGGCTCCTGTCCCTGCGGTAAGCCGCCTCGGCCCGTAACCGGGACATTCGTGTCGGCTTTTCTCCTTTTACTTTCCCTCTGCCTCCCCCTCACCGCCGCCGATTACGACCTCCTGATCCGCAACGCCCGCGTGGTGGATGGCGCGGGTAACGCTTGGTTCCGCGCCGACGTGGGCGTCAAGGACGGCAAGATCGCGGCAATCGGTCGTCTTCCGAACGCCACCTCCTCCCGAACCATCGACGCGCATGAGCGCTACCTCACGCCCGGCTTCATCGACGTCCACACGCATATCGAAAGCAATGTCGAGCGGCTCATCATGGTTCGACAAATTAGACCAAATCGGCCTGGGATTAAATGTCGCCACCCTGATCGGCCACAACACGGTGCGTCGCGAGGTGATGGGCGCGGCGAATCGTCTTGCGACGCCGGAAGAAATCGCGAAGATGCAGTCGCTAGTGGATCGGGCCATGCGAGAAGGCGCCGTCGGATTCTCGACCGGCCTGCAATACGTGCCGGGGACCTATTCAAACACAGCGGAGGTGGTCGCGCTGGCAAAAGCGGCGGCCGCGCGCGGCGGCGTCTACACCAGCCACATGCGTGACGAAGGCGAGCACGTTCTCGAAGCCATCACCGAGGCGGTCACGGTGGGCAGGGAAGCCGGCATGCCGGTCCAGCTTTCGCATTTCAAGATCGACAACCGCAGGCTGTGGGGCGGCAGCGATCAGTCGCTCGCGCTGGTCGAGCGTTACCGTCGCGACGGCGTGGACGTAGTGGTGGATCAGTATCCCTACGACCGGTCCAGCACGAATCTGGGGATCCGCCTGCCCACCTGGGCGCTCGCCGACGGCAAGGTGAAAGAGAAACTCGCCGATCCCGCCGCGCGCAAGAAGATCGCCGACGAAATGGTCAAGGATCTGGCCAACAACGGTCAGCCCGATTATTCGTTCTGCATGGTGGCGCGCTTCGCCGCGAATCCGAAGTACGAGGGCAAGAATATTTCGGAGATCAACGCGATGGAGGGACGTGCGCCCGGCGTCGCGAACGAAATCGAGACGATTTTCTCGATCATGAACCAAGGCGGCGCGCAGATGATTTACCACGAGATGGGCGACGTGGACGTGGAGCGGATCATGCGCTATCCGTTCACAGCGGTCGCGAGCGATGGCGGGATTGTCGACATGGGTGTGGGCATGCCGCATCCGCGCGCCTACGGAACGAATGCGCGGGTGCTGGCGGAGTACGTCCGCACGCGCGGTACGCTGACGCTCGAGGACGCGATCCGTCGCATGACCTCGCTACCGGCGCGGACGTTCGGTTTCCGCGATCGCGGCCTGGTTCGCGAAGGCCTCGCGGCGGACTTGGTGCTTTTTGATCTGGCGCGCGTGGCGGATCGTGCCACCTTCGCCAAGCCGCACCAGACGTCCGAGGGTTTCGATTTGGTGGTGGTGAACGGGAGGATCGAGGTCGAGGACGGTAAGGTCACCGGCGTTCGGTCAGGAAGAACGCTAAGACATTAGGCCACGAATGCACACGAATCAACACGAATAAGGCTACTGACTAAAATCGTCGACTCGTTTTGCGCCAGGCGGCGGGCGAAGGCGAACACACTATTTGGGATTCTTGATTTTGGGATTCGTGTTTATTCGTGGCCAGTCACACGCCTGTTCCCCAGTCACGTCACTAACTTACGCATCTCCCTTTGCAACCGCATGCTAGTTTCTAATCAGAATCCTGCGCAGGAACGTTGCATTGTAGTGGTACTGAACTCTTGGAGGCCCTTAGAAGCCTAGCGGCGGCAGCTCGTAGCATGCTTCCGACAGGAGACCGTTTGAATCGATTCGAATAACACCGGTAGCAATGCCGGTCATCAGAGAGCGAGCGTCGAGAAAGGAGCAAAACACGGGCCATCCAGCTTGTGAGATCCCTCTTTGAGGCGCCGCTTAAATCATCGGCGGCCGGATACGCACGGCGATAAGTCCGCGAAGCCCCGGCCGCCCGCGACGAATAGTAGTGTACCCTTGTGTCCCAAAAGATCTGCGTCCATTTAACGGACGTTGGCGTCGTTCGGCACGATAGATCACGGCATTTTCTCTCACAAACGTGTGTGGTGGGGGATAGCTTCCGCGCGATGCACGCGGACCTTTACCTCGACCCGCCGTGAACCGCCCCAGGTCCGCATTGCGGATGCGCGAGAAGTCAGCCGCGGCAATCCCCGTGCGGCTGTGCGCCGCACGCACAGTCAGGTGTTCCCGATGGAGCCCCTTAATGATTTCGGCGGCCAGGATGGCCTTGAGTTGTTCGACGTCGGCGTTGGCATGCCCCAGATCGCGGAACACATTGCCGCTTCCCCGCACCACTTCCAGCTTTTCGCTTTTCATCGCAACATCTCCTTCAATCTCTTTAAGCGCTCTTTTATCAGGTCGATTTCGCGTTGCGGCGTCTTGACGCCCTGTGTCGATTTCTTCTGAAACGCATGGACCACCCAGATTTCGTCGGCGAGTTGCACCGCGTAGACCACGCGGAACGCATCGCCTCGGAACGGCAGCGCGATCTCGTAAACGCCCGAGCCGAGGTCGTGCATGAGCTTTACGATGTCCGCCTTGCCACCCTCTGCGGCGATCGTCAACGCCGCCAGACAGACTGACTTGGCCCCTTCCGGGAACCCTTCGAATTCCTTGCGGGCCGCCCGGATCCACGAAACGGGCCGCGTTCTTCGGGTCATTTGGCCGGTTCGCTCTCAGCGCGGTCTTCTTACCGCAATGTTGTCATATTTGACAACATGCGGCAAGCAAGCCAAGCAGCCTAGCGAACGTTGGCATTCGAAGCGCCCCCGGTTTCAACCCGAGGCGCGCCGTGCCGCGAATCGACCGTCAGCAAGAGAGCCATGCTCGCCCAACTGGTCGCCGCAGCCGAGATCCACTGGTCCGTGCCATACGGGAAGCCGCTGTCGAAGTAAGGTTGCAGCCAGATGGATCGCGACTTCACGTACCACGACCCGTCGGCGGCCTGCGTGTTGAGGAGATACTTGACGCCCTTGACGTACACGGGATCGGTGGCTGGCATGCGGCCGGCGGAGTTGAGCGCGTACAGCGCCTGACCCGTCGCGTAGGCATCCGAGCCCAGCGACGCGAGCTGATTCCAGCCCCCATCCGCGCGTTGTGCAGCAGCCAGCGCCTTCGCGGCAGCAGCGATCGAGGCGGGATTTGCGTTGGCCCACGCCAGTCCCATCAGTTGGAAAGCCCGGTCCTGGGTGGTAACGGCTACCGCGGATTCGAGCCACGCCGCCGCCCGCGCCAGCGTCTTCTCCGTGTCGCCCTTCTCGCCCCGCGGCCCGTAAGTCCGCAGCGAATAGATGGACAGGGCGGTAGTTTGATACACGCCTGCGTTCATCGGCGGCCGGCGATTTTCGATCGCGTCCCAATTGCCCTCAGGACTCTGCATGGCTTTGATATAGCGCACCGCGGCATCGGTGTACTCGTCCGCAGGGACGCCATTATTTCCGAAGTCGAACATTTCCCAACCCAGGCCCGCCACGCTGATCACCGCCAGGTCCATGATTCGTTCCGGATTTAACGTGTGCATGCTCTGCGGAAGTTGTGGGATCTCCTTAGGCGCCGGGAGTCCACGATCGCGCGCGATGGCTGCGGCAGCGGAGGGCAGATCCTGCGCGTGACAGGAGTTGCATCCTGCCGTGCGGATGAAGTTGTAACTCTGCTTGGCCAGCAACCCAAAGGCGGGTTCGATCGCTGCGGCGACGGACTTCGCGTTCCCGTCCCCGCGCGGAGCGGCCCCGGCGGCAAGCCGCTTCCGTTCTTCTTCCGGTACGCCCAGCACGCGAGCCACTTCGCTGTCGCCCCGCTTGGCAGCGAGCATCGCCGCGGTTTCGTCGTCGCCTTTGGCCTGCAGGTCGGCGCCCTTGGCGATCAGCATCTTCACGACCGCGGCAGGCATGCTGTCCGATCCAGCGGCGTACAGCAAGGGCGAGTAGCCACGAATGTCCTGCACGTTGACTTCGGCGCCGCGATCCAGCAGCAGCTTCACGGTCTCTGCATTGCCCGCGGTTGCCGCGTAGGCCAGCGCACACTCGTTCTTCTTGGTCTTGATGTTCGGATCGGCGCCCTTCTCGAGGAGCATCCGAACCGCCTGCGGACTGCCCGTCTGCGCCGCTTCCATAAGCGCCGTCGAGCCCGCCGCATTCTTGGCGTTCACGTCGGCTTTCCTGTCGATCAGAAGGCGCATCGCTTCCAGATTGCCCAAGGACGCGACCATCAGAGGCGTCATTCCAATCAGAGTTTTTGCGTTCGGATCCGCGCCTTTGTCGAGCAGCAGACGCAGAACCGGAACGGCGTTCTTCATTGAGGCCGCCTGATAAACCGGAGTGCGTCCGTCCACCGCTCTGGCGCTGACGCTCGCGCCGTGTTCGAGCAGCAGGCGAACCTTGGCTTCGTCCTGCAACGACCAGAAGAGCGGCGTCGATTTTCGCTTGTTGCCGGCATTCGCGTCGGCACCGTGCGCGAGAAGCACCCGCATAGTCGCGAGGTTCCCGAACCCGGCGGCGTGGTGCAACGGCGTAGTGCCAGCGCGGTCGCGCGTATTGACCAGTTCCGGGCTGGCGGCGATCAACTTCCCGGCCGCTTCGGTATCGCCCGTGCGAATCGCCGTAATCAGCGCAGCCAGCTTAGGATCCACCGGCTTGGCCGGGGCAGCCGGCAGAACCGTGGTGCGAAAGTCAGCGCCCTGGTCGATCCAGGCGCGCAGCAGCCCGATTTCTTCGTCCGGCAGAGCGCCCGTGGGCGGCATCTGCAAGCCGCCATCGCCATTGACCAACCGCTTGATGAGCTTGCTGTCGGCGCTATTCCCGGGCAGGATCACCGGCCCATAGTCGCCGCCGCGCAGCGCGTTCTGGCGCATATCCAGCCGGAGACCGGACTGCTGCGCCTCGTCGCTGTGACAGGAGTAGCATTGCTGCGAGAGAATCGGCCGGATGTCCTTGTCGTAGTCGATTTTCTTGTTGGCGGCTGGCGGCAGCTTGGTATCCGCAAACGCCAGAAACAGGCTCAAAAACAGCGGCATTACATGCATCACAGCCTCCGGAGAGGGTTTTCACCCAGGTTGTTGGGAGTTTAACACGGACAACAATAAAGGTGCATCCAGCCTGCCCGACCGTTTCGCGCCGGGCGGCGGCTTTCCACGAGCATGCGTGGCCGGTCGGGCGCCCGTATCGTCAGAAGTGTCTTCCATCGCGCCCGTCACGCTAGAATTGAATTGAGCGCGTCTTGATCTGCGTTTACGTCGGCGTACGTAAGCGTATCTGCGTGCATCTGCGGCTCATAGTTCCCCTCGATGATCCAACTGCAAGGCGCCGGAAAGCGATTCGGCCACAAGCTCCTGTTCCAAGACTGCGACTGGCTGATCACGCCGCGTGAGCGTACCGGCCTGGTCGGCGCGAACGGCACCGGCAAGTCGACCATCCTCAAAATCCTGTGCGGCCTCGAAACGCTGGACTACGGCTCCATCAGTTTCACCAAGGGCATCACTATGGGCTACCTGCCGCAGGACGGCCTGACGCTCACCGGCCGCACCATTTTCGACGAATGCATGAGCGTCTTCAGCGCCCTTCACGAAATGGAGAAGGAACTGGAAACGCTGCACCATAATCTGGCCGAGATGAACCCGGCCAGTCCCGAGTATTCCGCCGCGGCCGACCGTCTGCATCACATCGACACCGAGTTTCGCAATCGCGACGGCTATGCGATCGAAGCCCAGGTCGGCATCGTTCTCGACGGGCTCGGGTTTCGCAAGGAAGACTGGCAGCGGCGCACCGAGGAGTTTTCCGGCGGCTGGCAGATGCGCATCGCACTGGCTAAATTGCTGCTCGAAAAACCGAACCTGCTGCTGCTGGACGAGCCTACCAATCACCTGGACCTGGAAGCTCGCAATTGGCTGGAGACCTACCTTGAAAACTACCCTCACGCCGTTGTCCTGATCTCGCACGACCGCTACTTTCTCGACGTCACAGTGAATCGTACCGTCGAGATTTGGAACAAGAAGGTCTGGTTCTATAGCGGGAATTATGAGAAATACCTGACACAGAAAGAGGAGCGCAAGTCGCAATTGATGGCGGCGTATCGCAACCAGCGCGAGCGCATAGAACAGCTAGAGGCGTTCATCAACCGCTTCCGCGCCACCGCCACCAAGGCCAAGCAGGTGCAGTCGCGCATCAAGGAGCTGGAGAAGATCGAGCGTATCGAAGTGCCGCCCGAAGAGAGCGTCATGCATTTCTCGTTCCCCCAGCCGAAGCTCAGCGGGCGCATCGTCGCGGAATTCAAGAATGTGTCGAAGGCCTACGGCGCCAAGCACGTTTTCAGCGGCGCGAACTTCATCATCGAGCGTGGCGACCGCATCGCGCTGGTGGGCATCAACGGCGCCGGCAAGTCCACCATGATCAAATTGTTGGCCGGCAGCGAGCCGCTCACGTCGGGCACTTACACGCTGGGGCACAACGCCGAGCCCGACTATTTCGCACAGGATCAGTACAAAGAATTGGACCCCAACCGGCGCATGCTTGACGATCTGTCGGACGTCGCGCCGCGAGCGTCCCAGACGGAGCTACGCACGCTGCTGGGATGTTTCCTGTTCAGCGACGACGAGGCTTTCAAGAAGATCGGCGTGCTTTCGGGCGGCGAGCGGAATCGTTTTGCGCTGGCGCGCATGCTCATGACGCCGTCGAACTTCCTGCTGCTAGACGAACCGACCAATCACCTCGACATGCGCGCGAAAGACGTGCTGCTGGAATCCATCGAAAAGTACACCGGCACGGTAGTGTTCGTTTCGCACGATCGCTACTTCATCGATAAACTGGCGACCCGAGTCATCGAAATCGAGGACGGGCACGTACACGTCTACCCGGGCAACTACGAGGATTACCTGTGGCGCAAGCAGGGCGGCGGGAGCCTTGCTGTAATGCCGGCTCCGCCGGCGGCCGTGGCGATTCCCGAACCGACAGCCGCCGAACCGAAAAAGCGCCTCAACCCCATGAAACTCCAGAAACTCAAGGAGAAACTGCGGGAAGTGGAGCAGCAGGTATCGTCGCTCGAATCGGAAATCGCCCAGCATGAGGCCGCCCTGTCCGATTTCAAGAGCGCGGAGGAACCCGTGCGCCGCTCGGGGGAGATGGCCGCGCGCCGCACCGAGCTGGAGGCCCGGGTGGCCGAATGGGAGGCTTTATCGGCCGAAATGGAGGCCCTGTAGAATCCTGGCGCTCCGGCCGATAACCACCGTATGGACTTCAACGCGACGCCACTAAACATGTCGACGCTGCTGATTAGCGCGCTGGCGATCGTGGCTGTGTTCATGCTGTTGCGCAAGAAGTACGACAGCAACCTGCCGCTGATGTTCTACGCGGTGGCCCTGATCTTCACCCACATGACCGATCGGTCGGTGAACCCGTTCCTGCTGTATGGCGGAATGGCCTTCACACTCGTTCTGAGATTTGAGTTTATGAACACGGGTTTCGCGAAGATCGTGGCCTTCTTCGCCACCTGCTCGCTGGGATTGATTATCTACGTCTTCCTGTCGGAAGCCTTCGGCGACGGCACCTCACCGTTTTGAGCCGCAGATTAACGCAGATACGCTTACGTACGCCGACGTAAACGCAGATCAAGCGATACACAAGAAGTTCTTGTCGGCGTATATCTGCGTGCATCTGCGGCCTATTCAAGGTTTCTCGACCGGCAGGCCCGCTTCATTCCACGCCCGCCATCCCCCGTCCAGCGAGATCGCATTCTGATAGCCCATCTTCTGCAATGCATCCGCGGCCAGCGCTGAACGGAAGCCACCGCCGCAGTACAGCACCAGAGTCTGCGACTTGTCGGGAACCTTGGTCTCGATATCGCGCTCGATGATTCCCTTGCTCAGGTGCGTCGCGCCTGCGGCGTGGCCCGCGGCCCATTCGCTGTCCTCGCGCGTATCGATCAGCACGTGGCCTTCGCGCGGCATCTTGCGGTAGCCCGCGATGTCCACCTGCTTCACGCGCGATTTCGCATCATTCACCAGGTCCAGGAATCCTTGATTGTGTTTCACGACTTGCTCCTATTCGGCGCGCACGCGCCGGATGCGCGCGCCGGCGCCCGCCAGTTTCGCCTCGATTTTCGCATAGCCGCGATCGATGTGATACACGCGGTCGATGGTGGTCTCGCCCTGTGCCGCCAGAGCCGCGACCACCAGCGACGCACTGGCGCGAAGATCGCTCGCGATCACCTGCGCGCCGCTCAGCGCCGATGGTCCGGCCACGATCGCGCGCCGTCCGTCCAGACGAATGTTCGCGCCCATGCGCGCCAGTTCCAGCGCGTGCATGAAGCGATTCTCGAAGATGGTCTCGGTGATAATCGAGATGCCCTCGGCCTGCGTCATCAGCGCCATAAACTGCGCCTGCAAGTCGGTCGCGAAACCCGGATGCTCCTCGGTCGTCATGTCGACGCTCTTGAGTTTCCCGGGAACGCGGACGCGCAGCACGCTCGATCCATCGCTCGACGGAGCTTCCTTGGTAATACGCGCTCCGGCTTCTTCGAGCTTGGCCACCAGGGCTTCCAGATGTTCCGGGATGCAGCCGGTGACTCGCAGATCGCCGCGCGTGAGGACTCCTGCGATCAGGAACGTGCCCGCCTCGATGCGATCCGCGATGATGGCGTGTTCCGCGCCGTGTAGTTTCTCGACGCCTTGAATACGAATCGTGGATGTGCCCGCGCCTTCGATGGACGCGCCCATTTTCGTGAGCAGATCGGCCAGATCGACCACCTCGGGTTCGCGTGCTGCGTTGCCGATCACCGTTTCGCCGCGAGCCAGCACCGCGGCCATGATCAGATCTTCGGTGCCGGTGACTGTGATTCGATCGAAATGGACGTGCGCGCCTTCCAGGCCATGCGGCGCGTCGGCTTCGATGTAGCCGTGCTCCTGGCGCACGCGAGCACCCAGCTTCTCGAGCCCCGCGACGTGCAGATTAATGGGACGCGCACCGATCGCGCAGCCGCCCGGCAGCGACACACGCGCGCGTCCGCAGCGCGCGACCAAAGGACCCAGCACTAAGCTCGACGCGCGCATGGTCTTCACGACTTCGTAAGGAGCTTCGGGACGCGCCAGCTCGGCCGCTTCCACGCGAACGCAGCCGTTGTGGGTCGTGACATGCGCGCCGGCGTGCCGCAGCAGCTTCTGCATGGTGGCGATGTCGCGCACCGCCGGAATGCGAGCGAGCGTAACCGGCTCGGCGGTCAACAGGCAGGCCGCCAACGCAGGCAGCGCGGAGTTTTTCGCCCCACTGATCGCGATTTCGCCGTGCAGCGGCACGCCGCCCTGAATAAGAAACTTGTCCACTGAGTCGACCGCCTCCCTTAATCCACCACGTCCCGAATTCGCCCGTGAGCCGCGGCGAGCAGCCCCTCGGCCTCCTCGCGCGTCGCGTTTTTCCTGGCCATCACGATTGCCGTGCGGACGCTGCGCGACGGACCGCTGCCGGTCTGGTCCAGCAGTTCCGCGGCGCGCTCATACGAGATCCCGGCCGCCTCGGCGATAATCCGCCGCGCGCGATCCTCCAACTTCTGA
>WNFL01421727.1_pt1 | contig 11037 bp, 9 predicted proteins | sample 5400361 | NCBI WGS metagenome assembly WNFL01 (sample SAMN13153351, study PRJNA577476) | soil metagenome | isolation source: 40 cm soil on Douglas fir-dominated hillslope | place: USA:California | collected 2013-09-17 | reverse complement strand
TATTAGGAATATTAGTAACAATAGTAACAATAGTAACAATGGTAACAATGGTAATAATAATAATAATAGTAGTAGAAGTAATAGTGGTAATCACCGAGTTTGCGATATATCGACATTGCGTTGGGTCGGAAGGAGGACAAGTCTCGGACGTTCCAACCAACCGCCCATCCACCCAATAAAATGAATAGTTTCCGGGGTCCCCCTGTCCAACTTGATCCTCGGGGTCCATCCCAAACTTGACTAAGTACCACCATCCACCTCGGCCATTCCTCACCCTCAGCAGCTCTCCCCTCATGGAGGCTGTCGAGCCCACACGCCCCATCATCGGGAGGCGAGGCGGCCTGCAGCAGCACCCGTCGTCGACGACATGGACGTCGTTTGCGTTTGCCCCGTCATGGTTCCAAACTGGCATCCAGACCCTCAAACAGTCCGTGTTCGGCCCCTCGAATCCACCCGAACAACAGCAATCCCTAGACTCACTCCTCGGAAAGCGATCAGAGCCTGCGGGTGATCGTGATCCTGGCCCGACCCCAAAACGCCCAAGACGCGAGAGTCCACCAGCCCCAGCCCGCTCCGACTCGTTGGGACCTCAGTCTAGCAGGACACAGCACTCCGTATGACCTCTTCTTATTTTTCTCTTGTCCTTTCCAGTCACTTCCCCATTGTCGACCATAGCACGTCTGCTCCTCCCCTTCTGCAGCATATGCTTGCAAGCTATAGCACTACCACTACTAATATCCCATTCTTATCCACTTTTTCCATGTCCGCTTTCATGTTCTGACTTAGTTTTTCCATCATCAGGTGCTTAATGAGGCCACAGGACCCATGCCGCACGCACCCATGCCTACTCTCCCTCGCACACAGGCTGCCCCACAGACCATACGTCGCTCCTCTCCGGTCACCGGTTACCTCCCTGGTCGCCCTCTCGGCCCAGCAGTGACTCAGAATTACCTTCCCAACACGAGCACTCCCCGACGACACCGTCTCGGTGCGCTTTCAGGTCGTCCTGCTACCGCTACCTTCGCAAGCAACAATGCTATCCCTCCGCGGGCAACAAGCCAAGTCGGCCTTGGCCGAGAGTATTCCTTTCAAGGCTACCGTGCGGTTTCCAGTGGTCCATCTTCAAACACCGACACGAATAGAACCTCCCCATCGCGACAACAATCTACGGTTACCAGACCCAGGCAGCTCTCGCGTGCACCAAGTTATGGTCCAATTCCCGCCCGCAATCCAAAAAGCGAACACCTGTTCGGTAGAGCTCGTAGTACGTCGCCCACCAAGCCAACTTTGGACCGTCCTCCCGGCACTGGCTGGGCCAGCGGCATGGTGCGGACGGACGGCGAACGAATGCGACTCGGCTCGTTTGCGCATATTCCATACGAGGTGCGAGTTTCGTCCTCTTTTCACTTTTTCTTTACTTACTGTCCAATAATAATGTTGGACGATTGCAGGCTGCTCGACCTCCCATTCGCGACTACACTAAACTCACCCTCGATCCCCAAGTCGGCATTGTCGCCCACCCACATGGTGTACCTCGAATGCCCACGTCCATGGACGTTCCTCTCCCATCTTGCGTCTCTGCAACAGCCAATGGCCCCGCCCATCGCGCACTCAACATGCTCTCGGAGATGAGCACACCCCTCTCAAACGCGCGCGCCTCGCCGTCCCTCGCACCGTTTACGGCGCTCGAGATCCCACCGGTGCAAACACGCAGAGTCAAGGTGCCGATCCCGGCTTCACGTGCCGTTGCGGCCAGCAAGCAGAAGGAGGTCAAGGACACGATTGCCGCGCTCCGAGCCAAGGCCCGATCTGCGCCATACTCGACTGTCCACCCGTCCGCCACGCCCTCACGAAAGATACTGAGCAAACGGCAAGAGGACGAGGTAGATAATAATGAGGATGATCCATTTGAGTTTGTTGTCGAGCCCCTCAAAAAGGGCAAGGAAAACGCAAAGCCTACGCCTTCCCCTGGTCTTGGATCATCACCCAGTACTGCTGCAGCAATTGTTTCACCCGTTGAGGAGAGGAGAGAGAAGGAAAAAGAGGAGGAAAGGGGGAAGGAGAAGACTCAAGAGCAGACACAGGAAACGACGACAGTGACAACAACGGCGGTTCGAGCGAGTACACCGAGTATACGGACAGCCGGCACACTCAAGTTCCCGACGGGCTCGCTCGCGGGTGGTGCCGCCCCTTCGGGAATCCGCGTCGCACACAGCTTCCGACCCACCCGCGAGACGCAATTCCGCCAGCATGCGCCCGCTGCGAGGATTGGCGGACGGTTTACCGCCAACATGGATGATGAGGACGTCGACGAGGGGGCGCCGACGAAGGAGGAACTGGAGAAGGCCGCTACGCATGTCTCTGCTATAAATGTCCCTGTTGGGCTTAAGTTGAGCTTTGGGAAGGATCAGGTGCGTTTTTGTGTGGTTTATTCCTTTTTGTGTTTTGAAGGCTGATGATTGTACACAGAGCCCGTCAACGCCACCAGCGTCGACATTAACGTCGGGATCGCTCGCCCCGCCGACGAAGCACCTCGTTGGAGCAGCGGTTCAAACCAGCCCGATACCAGAATTCAAAGCCCACACTGCACCTATTGCCCTCTCTGCCCCTGCACCTATGATCGTGTTCACTGCACCAACTGCGGCTCCCAGTCCGCAGCCGACGCCTGCAAATACCACCCGGCTGCAAACCAGCACTCCACCCACGCGCGACGAGGAGATGGAGAGTGGATCGCCTATAAAGGAGTCAGCTCCTGCTTCGACTGCTACACCGCCTACCAGTGCTCCCTCAATCAGCATGCCGTCGTTCCCGCCCCCGAAGGAAGGTGACCAGCGTAAGCCAGTGGCGCCGAAGCTGTTTGAGTTTCCTGCTACTGGATCGATCGGGGATTCCAAGACCACTAGTTTCGCTTTTGGTGCGCGGTCTGTTGCCCCAACCCCTGCCTCAGAGGCGGAGGTGCCATCTCCTGCACCGGCTTCAGCAACAAGCACGGACGGATTCAAGTTTAACCTCCCTACACCGATCACTGCAACGGCTGAGCCTTCCTCGAACGCTTTCCCCTTCGGCATTTCCTCGACGCCATTACCTACACCAGTGGAGCCCAAGCCTGCTATGCCATTCATCTTCGGTGCACCGCCTCAGGCGGCTCCAACTGCACCACTCAATACGACCGTCCCTGCTGCTACACCTTCACCGGACAAGAGGCCCGATTTCTCCTTCATTGCTCCTGCTTCTACCACGCCCGCTGAGACGCCTACGAAACCCCAACCGCTATTCGGTACCACATCCGGCACCGTCACACCGACGAACAAGCCATTTGCGTTCGATACTCCCTCCAGTGCGGCACTCAGCGAAGCGGGTAGCAGCCCGATCAAGCCTGACTCTGCTTCTGGTTTCTCATTTCCGTCGGTGCCAGCTCCTCCACCTGCGACGACGGGCTCATTCACGTTCGGTGCGCCGCCTGGATCGAATCCCAGTCCTGACTCGAGGGCGTCGACGCCCGCGGCTCCTGCGACTGGTGGTTTTAACTTTAACCTCGGTATGCCAGGTGTGCAGCCAGTCAACAACCCGTTCGTGTCCAAGACTGGCGCGGTGACGAATGGAACGTCCACGGCATTTTCATATACCAATTCTAGTGCTACTGCTGCCACGCCCGCGAAGCCATTCACGTTCGGTGCTGTGCCCTCGACCACCCCTGCGGGTCCCCCGCCCTCTTCTTCAGCGTCGTTCCAGTTTAACGCCGCGTCCTCTGCCCCCGCTGCATCGACTGCACCATTTGGGGCGTTCGGCACCGCCACTGGAGCTGGCGCTACGAGGAAGCCGGTCCTGCAACTCGACATCGATATGGACAAGGATGGCGCTACGCCGCCTCAGGAGCCCGGGCGCTCCAACACTCCGTTCATGTTTGGTCCGCCGCCCTCCGCGCACTCATTTGGGCAGACCGCGCCTTCGTCACCATTCAACGCGCCTAGCTCCGCGACGCCCTTCGGCGCTGCCCCGTCGTCGACCAAGCCGCCGTTTGGCCAACCGCCAGTTGGCACCGGGACCAGCACAGGCACAGGTGCTGGCTCGTTCCCGTTTAATGCACCAGGGAGTACCGTCTCGACGCCTGTCACGGGCACGTTCCCCAACCTCCGTGCACAGACGAGCTCGCCCGCCGCTAGCCCGTTCAACTCCCCCGCACAGCTGTTTGGTGCGCCTGCGCCTGTCACGCCGACCAATTTCCCGTCGAACCTGTCCGAAGCTGGGAGCGATGTGGGCGAGAGGAGGATCAAGCCCCTTCCCAAGTCGAGGAAAGCCAGGACGCAGAGCGAGACCAGGAACGCGCTTGCCAAGTTCCATGGGCGCCAATGAGAAGTTATAGGGGCTGTAAACGAAGACTTTTTGAGTTGCAAATGGTATCTTCGTATTTTGCTCTTACACCAGGCAGTATCTAATGAATTCTCGGTAGATTGAATGACCTGGTATCTAACAAATGCGGTGTCCTGTTTTTCCCCTCGGACTCTAATTAAATCTATCACCCATTGCGGCCACCTTTTTGTGTCTGCCCTCGGTCCCGCCTGTACAAACCACGGGGGCTCTGCTATTGCATACATATCGACGCTTTCCTCCACGAACGTTTGGATATCTGCTCTATGCACTCAGGCTATGCCGCCCAACGTGCGGCTGGCGCTGAAGACTAAATGGGACATGATCTTGACCACTCAACTGGCACATATCATCACCATCGTCCCTATGACGGCCCTCTCCGACGGCAGAGGTGCCTCCACTTCAAGACGGGCGTATCTCTAGGATAACACCCTCTGGAAACTTTTCATTCCCTGCATTCCGCATCCCATCCCAGCCGCACACTATTCGTTTCACTTGCATCAAGTCCAAATCCTTTGCGAGCATCGCCACCATTCGCATCCACCACCGCCAACCATCGCATCGTCTCTCGCACATGTCCCACCTGCCAACAACAGAACCTTACGGGATCCTTTTTGTTGGGTGAACCTTTTTTTTGAATTCACGCGTCCCTTGTCTTTGTCTCGTCTGCCATCTGCCTGCTACCTTGGGTTTTCTTTTTCTTTGTTCAGACCGGCTCGCTCGTCCTCCAATACGAAATGAATTGCTTGGTCACACTACAGTAACCTTCCCGTCCCTCAGTTGTGAACGTTTCCCACCTCTTTGCTCTCACCATTACTGGCCCATGAATTGATCTTCGGGGCTACCGTATCGGATGGTCGGTAAGCCGCCCTCGTGCCGGCGTATAGTGAGATCATGGGTACAATACTTGGTACTCAAACGTTAGAGTCCTCAATCAAGACGTCTCCAAAGGCACCACATGAGAGGCATTACTATATCGTGGCATCGACGTCCATGTCGCTTTGTTCAAGTTGTGGGGTAACTGCGCAACTTGCCTCCCTTCACTGTCGTTAATTCACCGGCACGCGCCACAATTATCAGAGCCTTCAACTGCAGGTGATATCCAATCAGTTTGAGGACTTGATGATGGCACGGCCCTCGGAGTTGAAAGGGTCCTTGGGGGCAACATTGGTGATCGACGAACATCAGCAAGGGTGGTGAGACGCCGATCAAGTCGTGGGTCTGAATAGTGTATCCCAGTGTTCCTATACGCCTCTTCTGATGAGAACCTAACCCTGACCGTAGGAGCCGTCGTCAACAGTGCTGTGTTGAGACTTGCAATCAGTCCTACAGAAACACGATCTTCAACGTAACAGTCATATAAAACCATCGCAACCCCTCGATGGGCATTGGTCCACTCCTTTTGTCGACAGGCTCCCGTTCGAGGTTTTGCCCGCATTTGCTTGATCTTCAACACCCTTCTCATGAATATGAAACGGACAACCTTTCCACTCGCCACTCGAGGACGTAAATTGTGACCACTGCCTCATTTTTCGAAATAGCGATGGCATCGAGTCCATCTCGTTCCTGGAGTCACTTGGTCATTTGATGGATTCCCAGTTTGGAAATTGAGCAGCGCCCAGGGACAAGGACACGATCCGCACACCGCAGATCGCACGCAACCCTTGCGTGCATGTGGTGATAGTGATGAGCGGTTGGACGCAGATCAGGCCCTTGGCCGTTGCTTATCGTTCCCCCCTGAAAGTGTCACGCGCCACACGGACGCCGTGATCCCGGCCTACAAATGCTCTCTTTCCATAGAACGTTTCTGGTTGGTAAATTCATTTTGTTTTCCTTTTCTACGAGCATTGCAAAACTGACTTATCATGATTGGCCCCTTGTGAGATGGGAATCGGGCCTATTCTGTACACGGCCTGCATGTTACCCCTCGCCTCTCAATTGTTGGAATTTGGAAGGACGCTGGAATTGCCGTCGGCCAAAAGGGGGAAAACGGCCAAAGGCAGATGGCGTCACGCATGAGCGACTCAGCTGTTACTCATGCCCTTGGCCGGCCTCTCACCGGCTCCGTTCTGATGTTGAACACAGTAACCCGCGCGCCGACCGCATTCGTGGGAAGGCGTGGCTGATAGAGGCTGGGTGGCGATTTAAGGTGATGGTCGGGTGACGGGATTGCGCATAGATACGCGTAACTGGACTGTCTGCGCGCGGCGAATGTGACAGAGACTGTCTGCCACAATTGCAGTTTATGGAAATTAGGGGCAAGGGGAGTGTCAAAGGAGCTTGTCGAGCGCCCGGCCGCGGGGCCCGCCAACTCGGCCGGCCAGAAATTAACTCGCCCCAGCCCCAGCGTCGTTGCCTTTGATCAACTGGTCCTCACCACTTCCTTTCCCCTGCCGCAACGCATCCATCCGTTATGCCGCACTCGCCCGCTCGCCGCTTACGTAGAACCCTAAAGATTGGCTATGCGCCTGTCGGTGGACTTGGACGCGCGAGTCCAGTCGCATACATAACGTTGGACGGGGAGCCTGGTCTACAATGGAAGGTTTAGAATGACTGGATTCCCCATCACATGCCTGGTGTACCCCGATTATTTCCCAATGGAATGCGGCAGGGGCACCAATGGATAGCCATTGGAGCTTCCGTCAATGCAGCCAGGCTCGTGCGGCCGCGATGTCGCATAAAACCCCGCGCTTTGGCCGTCCCCTCAATCCAACCCCCCAATCTCCGCCCACCCACTCGCTACGCATCTCCCCAGAAGAGAATACTCTCTCTCCTATAAGCCACGAAACCCACCTCGGACGGTCTCCCTCTGGTGAAATCACCATCCATCTCCTTCATCGTCACCCAACACCGCAGAAATGGATCGCCAAATGACGGATCAGATGCGACGTGATCTCAACACCCTGAATGCCTCATACGAAGCAGCCTCGTGGGCTCCTGGGCACGAGCCGATCATCGGTAGCCTCGATAGCCCCGTCCTTGCTGAGGAGTACGGCGAGCGTGGGAGATCATGCTATGTGGTATTCGCTTACAGGAAGGGGGACGGGACCTATGGGTGCAGGCACGTAAGGTGTTTTCAAGATGGTGATGACAGAGGTCCTTCCTTCCGCTCACCAGCAGAGGCGATCCGCCATCAATGCAAGCAACATTTCTAAGGTAAATATTGGTCTCTTTGTCGGTGTTGAGAGTGAGATGACCTATTGGGGTACCTTGTAGATGCCATCTCGCCGCCCGTCTTCTCGACCCGACCTCGCACTCCCACCCTAGATCGAGGGGCCCTCACACACCCACCGCTTGTGCACTCATAGATGAGGCGATCATCGCCTCTCCCAATCATCTATCCGTGCACCAATCTTCAGCTTCCAACCCAACACTCACACATTGTCTCCGACCATCCTCAATGCACATTGTACCCCATCCTCTCTATACCACACAGCAAACAAGCACGATACCCTAGTACTTTATCTCACTCTTGCCTGCTTGCACCTGCCCGTGTTGCGCTTTGCGCGACCTCCACGTCTTCCTCTACGTCTTTGCTTTCAAAAGTTCGTTAATATCCTTTAACAAGACCACAGTAACGTTTCAAGATGGTGAGTGCCCCCAATAGCGTCTTGGAAAGAGCGTGTGTTGATACCCAACCCCAAAGGCTTACGCTTCTACAATCAACTCTGCTCCGGCATGAAGGCCGTATTTACATTACCTTTACGTTATTTGCAAGCTTATTCATTAGTAGAACACCTAGTAGTAGGTTTGCGTTTTCCGAGTTAAGGCTCGGGCGATCGAATCCAATCTCTCGTGCTTTCGTCTTGTGCTAGCAATAAACTTGTGCATATGTTTTGGTTTAAATACCGTTGTATCCTCTTCCTTGCGCGTGCGAGAGTCCCATTAGTATCCACCACAAACACAATTATAATAATCAACAAACGCTCTCTGTCTTTATTCATTTTACTTTATTATTCATTCTACTTTATTATTCATTATTTATTTATTGGTTGGGGGAAAGGGGGGAAACACGTCATACACCGTAGCGCCTTGAGGCGCTGTGGTTGGACTCCAGAGGCTTGCCGAGCCCGTTGGACTGTATGCCTAGTTGGACTGTATGCCTAGTTGGACTGTATGCCTTGTGACCTACCCACCAAATCCCTCCTACGCCGGCGAGCCCGGCCACATCCCGTTAAAGAGAGGTCGACGGTTGGACCTGTTTCAAGGTCAAAATTTGCTTTCTGTCTTTCTTGACTTGTGCCTTCTTCACTCCCGACCTCAAGTCCCGCTGACCCTGCTTTTCGAGGAATTTATTTGTGCAAATTGAACCGAATAGCCCTTGTCGGCGGTTCATATCCAACCTAGCGAACGACGACAGCCTTGACGGTCGCACTACCGACGTTGATCCCAAGACTCGAAGCACGGCCAGCCCCCGGCGGGTGTTAGATACGGCGATTTGTCGTGCTGTTCATGGGTCTGTGGACGGAGGCTATGATAGTCGATAGTCTGAAGTGATTCAGGCATCCCCGTCTCCATATTTCAAATATAGCTCATTGGTATATTCCTCACGGTCACAAGTGTCGTTGTCATTATTTGGTTGACTTTCGCAGCCCACAGGTAGATGTGCCCTCTTGCGTCCGTAATTCATCCTCTGCGTTCAGCGGGTCTGTCTGTCAGACCTTGTAGGTGAGATTCCAATGCACTACACCTGGCTTCAGTTAGACGACCTATGTATTCTTTGGCCGATTTGCAGCCGCCATGTTTACAATTTGGCGATACTGGCTCCCAAAGTTACCCGATGTCCTTCGATCCATATCTTGACATGCACTTCAAGCCTTTATATATATAGTGTAACGCGTCGTCCGACTAGGCTCTTGTTGGCCCCGCGGTGTCAGCTTGACTGACAGCCTTTGCAAGACGAGGAGCCCAAGTCTCTGGCAGCGTCTACAGCAAATAACAGAAACGCGAACGGATGGTACAAGCACAAGCACCACACGTCCATGGGCGCGTCAGTGGTACCCCCCGTTGGGTGCTACTCTATCATTCCAGCCTACTACTACCAATGCACGGTTATTTATAAGACCACATCCTTGGTTGGTGCGTGCTCGCGGCGTCTGATCCGATCCAATCACCGCTGCCAAAATGCGATTGCCAGTCTCAAACCTCCGCCTACCTGGACTGCAACATCCAAGAGGAAGGTCGTTAACCGTTTATTCTCTGATCAGTAGGCGGTGATATACATGCACTTACAGCAGGTCTTTCACTAAGCGAAGGGTCTCCTACTCGGCCGAGTTCACTCCCACTCTCTCATTTGTTTCATTTCCTATACCTCCGGCTAGCTCTATATGATTACAAGAAAGAGACCCCTATGGATCGTCTGGTTTCCCACTTTCAAAGCTCTGCACACCCTGCGAACAGCGACTTTGATTACGCCTCGCTTATTCCATTTATAGTTCAGTTGTAATGGCGCGGGCCTTCCGCACGCAGTGCAACGAGTTATCCGCCGTCCCACAGGTTTTGACGCCTTCCCACCACGTCGGCCCGTCGGATACAGTTTTTTGTGTATTCCCTTCACTCACTATGAATGAAGATGCTTCTCGAGGACCACTTGCCGTACTCTTGACCCATCACTCGGCATATGTACCCTGCACACCGCCTTCTCTCAGGTGTATGGGCTCAGTTCATCACGCACGTCGACGTGGTTCACAGAAGCTCTAGCGAATGGAGACTTCAACGCACGCAATCTGCGAGCTGCGGCGTTACCTCCGCCGAAATTCGCCCCTATCCTTGGCATTGGTTGCAGCAATTCCGGTGAATTCAAAGATTGACATGTGGTCATCATCTAGTTGTGGGTATGGACATGCATAGCCATGTCCGCGCGTTCGGAACCTCAATTCATTTCCTCCGTCTAATTAAATTATAGGATCATTGCACCATAATAGTGTCTCAAACATCGATCGGTGATCGGGCCGAAGGCCTCCGCGTGCCTGATGACTAATGCCAGTGACCAATGTGAAACTTGCCTCTCCCAAGATTGATTCTGTGCTTCAGAAGGCAATCTATTTGATATCTGGAAGGTTGTGCACCCTGTGTAGACGTGGCTCCCACTCTAGAATGCCCGTTCCATGTGCACCGCTGCTTAGTTTGTCCGTTGGGACTACTTTTCGCTTCGTCTCACCAGTCACACGTCAACCCGCACCTGTGCAGCGGCGCTCTTGCGCGACGCCGTCGTCCCTCTACCCAATTTTTTGGAGACCCCATATTCCATGGAGTGCCGAGCCGCGCTCGAAGGGTCAACTCGAGCTGCCTGGCAACTTGTTTGGCGTTTCCTGGTGTCCACATCATGCCCTGTCGCTACGATCGGCGCTGCATTGGACCCACTGTTCTGCAGGCACTGCGTAAGCAGACTGTCCTAATACATTCAATTAAAAAAGAACTTGAGAAAAGGGAATAGGGCCGTTTGATGGCGCAGACCGGTGCAGCACCCGAACGGGGAACCAGTAGACGCCTCGAACTCAACAATTATTTTCGCTTCGAATACTACTTCAAGGCCCTATCTTGTGCCCGAGCGTGCTTCAGTTTCCCGCTCACCCCGTGCCTGGAGTGGTCCTTCGGGAGACGGAGCGGATATGCAGTCCATCGAAGAAGTCACGGCTGTGTAATACGTAAGTTTCATTCAGTCGCCGG
>WNFL01009587.1_pt1 | contig 11039 bp, 8 predicted proteins | sample 5400361 | NCBI WGS metagenome assembly WNFL01 (sample SAMN13153351, study PRJNA577476) | soil metagenome | isolation source: 40 cm soil on Douglas fir-dominated hillslope | place: USA:California | collected 2013-09-17 | reverse complement strand
GCGTGAAGCTTGGAAATGCCGAGCCTGCGGGCGACCTGGACGGTCTCGTCGTTGCTGCCGTCGTCGACGAGGATCACCTCGTCGACCAGACCGCGCGGGATGTCGTTGACGGTGAGCTCGAGCGTTGCGGCCGCGTTGAACGCGGGCAGCACCACCACCAGTTTCCTGCCGTCGATCATGGACGGCATTTTCGCACGAGCGAGCGTGGGTCGCACTCGGTTAAAGTCGAGACTCCATGGGAAAGTCCCTTTCGATCGAGACCCTCGCCGGACACCCCGATTTCCGCGCGCTGGGCGACATCGCCGGCGTCGGCGTCGAGCTGCGCTACGCCACGCCCGACAATTTCGTGGGCGACGACATGTACTCGCCCTACGACTGCGCCTGGCTGCATCGGGACGCGGCGCGCCGCCTCGAGAACGCGGCCGAGCTTCTCGCCGCGCGCGGGGGCGGGCTGCGCCTCCTGGTGCTCGATGCGCTGCGCCCGCAGCGCGTGCAGGAGCGCATGTGGGCCGCGCTCGAAGGCACCCCGCTCACGCAATACCTCGCCAACCCGTTGCGCGGCTCGATCCACTCCTTCGGCATGGCGGTGGACGTGACGCTCGTCGGCGCGGCCGGCCGCGAGCTCGACATGGGCACGCAGTTCGACGACCTCTCGGAGCGATCCCATCCGGGGCTGGAAGCCGCGCTCGTCCTGCGCGGCGAGCTCACCGCGGCGCAGGTCGGCAACCGCGAGCTGCTGCGCGCGGTGATGAACGGCGCCGGGTGGCGCGGCATCAACAGCGAATGGTGGCACTTCGACGCCGGCGACCGCGACCTCATCAGGGCGGGCTACCTGCGCGTTCTCTAGCCGCGACCAGCCATTGGAGGAGGGCATCGAGAATGGGCCGCGCCACCTCCTTCACCGCGCGCTCGTGGTTCACCATCGCCACCACGATGTAGCTCTCGCCTTCGTCGTCCTTGAGGTATCCCGCGACCGCGCTCACATCGCGCAGCGTGCCGGTCTTGATGCGGCCGCGCTCGGCGGCGGGCGTGCCCTGCAGGCGCCCGCGCATGCCGCCATCCACCGCCACGATCGGCAGGCTCGCCACGAACTCCGGCGCCCAGGGGCTCGCCAGCGCCGCCTCCAGGATCGCGGCGAGCTGCGCCGGACGAATGCGCTCGGAGCGCGATAGCCCGGAGCCGTTCTCCAGCACCAGGCCCTCGCCGCCGATGCCCTTGCGGGCGAGCCAGGCGCGCACGTGACGCTCCGCGGCGCGCGCGGTCGGCACGCGCGGTTCGCCCGCGCTCGCGCCCATCGCGAGGTAGACCATGCGCGCGATCGGGTTGTCCGAGCGCTTGTTGATGTCGACGACGACCTCGCCCAGCGGCCGCGAGCGATGCTGGGCGAGGAGCCGCGTTCCAGCCGGCGTTTCGTCCTCGCGCGTGCGCCCGCGGAATTTCCCCCCGAGGCGGCCCCACTCGGCGCGGAACAGCCGATCCGCGAAGAGCGCGCGGTCGAGGACGTTGACGGCCGTGGAAGCCGCGCATTCCCTGGGGAACGTGCCGCGCAGAACGATGTGAATCGCGCCGCGCACCGTCTTCACGTCGGGAATGAGCCAGCCATCCTCCCAATCGTCGCACGCGCGATCGACCAGCTCGAACGCCGCGCTCACCGTGACCCCGGCCAGCGCCGGCGTGAGGGCGGCGCGCACCCCGCGCTGGCCGGACACCATGTCGATGCGAACGAGGTTGGTATTGAGGAGCAAGGCGTCCGGGATCACGTTGTAGCGGAACTCGGGCGTCTCGTCGAAGGGCGGCACGCCGACGTCGGATCGCGCGGGGTTGAAAGCGCTGCGATCGAGCACGAAGTCGCCTCGCACCTCGCGAATTCCGGCCAGGCGCACGACGCGCAGCATGCCCTGGAACGCCTGCCAGTCGAGATCCACGTCGCCCTCGCCGCGCAGCACCAGATCGCCCTTCAGCACGCCGTCGACCACCACGCCGGCGGTGCGCAGCTCCGAGCGGCCGCGAAACCCGGGGCCGAGGGTCTCCAGCGCCGCGAGCGAGGTGAGGAGCTTCAGCGTGGACGCAGGCTGCATGCTGCGATCGGCGTTGTGCGCGACGAGGACCTTGCCATCGGAGACGCGCTTCACGTAGACGGCCATGGCGTCCTGGGGAATGCGCTCCGCGTCGAGCCGCGCCGCGACCGCCGCGGGCAACTCGGCAACGGCGGGCAGGGCGCACGCGGCAAGGACGAGCGCGGTGGCGGCGAGGCGAAAGGGCATGGGTCGGAAAGGGTCGGAATGTCGGGAATTTGTAATTTTGCAGCACATTGCGCAGAATCCGTGGACAACGTGCCCTTGCCGTGGCGCGCGCCGCAAAAAACAACCCATCAAATCAGGGAGACAACCCAGGTGAAACTCGCGAAGCTTGCCCAAGCCCTTTCGCTCATCTTCGTCGCCGGCGCCGCATTCGCGCAGCAGGACGTGCAGAAAGGCGAGCGCATCGAGATCACCGGCAGCAACATCAAGCGCGTGCAGGACGAGGGCGCGCTGCCGGTGCAGGTCATCACCCGCAAGGACATCGAGCGCCGCGGAATCACGAGCGTCGAGGAGCTGATGATGACGATCTCGGCCAACGGCACGGGGGCGGACAACCTCTCCTCGAACGTCGGCATCCAGCTCGGCACCACGGATCGCAACAACAACGGCAACTCGAGCGCCAACCTGCGCGGGCTGGGCGCTTCCAGCACCCTCGTGCTCCTGAACGGGCGGCGCATCTCCAACCACGGCGCGAAAGGCAACGCCGTCGACCTGAGCTCGATTCCGCTCGCTGCGATCGAGCGCGTGGAGATCCTCAAGGATGGCGCTTCCGCGATCTACGGCACCGACGCCATCGGCGGCGTGATCAATTTCATCCTGCGCAAGGACTACAAGGGCGTCGAGCTCACCGCGTCCACCGACGTCACGCAGCATGGCGGCGGCGACATCCATCGCTTCAACATCCTCGGGGGTTGGGGCGACCTCGCCGTGGACCGCTGGAACCTGATGGCCGCGCTTTCCTACGACAAGCAGGAGATCCTGAACGGCAACCAGCGCTCCTTCCACAACGGCTTCCAGCCCGGTCGCGGCCTTTCGCCGGACACCACCGGCGCGCCGTTCGCATCGCAGACGGGCTCGGCGGGCACCGCCATGGGAGCCAGCTTCCGCACAGGGCAACTGCGACTCGGTACCGACCATGTCGCAATACCAGGACCGGCTGTGGGGCAACCTCGGCTTCCGCTACGGCTGCGCGTACGACTACGGCGGAGCGGAGGTCATCATCCAGCCGGTCGAGCGCACCCAGTTCGTGGGGCGTGGCACGTTCCAGCTGGCGCCCAGCCACACGGCGTTCGCCGAGGTGATCGCCTCGCGCACCGACGCGACCAAGAGCTTCGAGCCCTACCAGATCACGACCACGCTGCTCCCCGGCGCGAACTATCCGGCGAACGGCCCCTACTACCAGGACCTCTCCCAGTACATTTCCACCTTCAACCGCAACCTGCCGATCGCGTATCGCTGGCGCTGCAACGATTGCGGCAATCGCATGATCGAGACCGTCACCGACGCCTATCGCGTGCTGGTGGGCCTCGAAGGCGTGGTGTTCGACAAGTGGGATTACAAGCTCGGACTCTCGCAGTCGGGAAGCAAGGCCGATTCCACGCTGGAGAGTGGCTATCTGTACCAGTCGCTGATGGTGTCGGCGCTGGGCAGCGGCCAGGTGAATCCGTGGTTGCTACCCGGCCAGTCGCAAAGCGCGCAGGGCACGGCGCTCCTCAACGCGGCGCGCGCCGACGGCAGCAAGCTCTTCGCCGGCGAGGCCAAGCTCACCCAGTTCGACGGCGGATTGTCGGGCGAGATCTTCAACCTTCCCGGCGGGCCCGTGGCCGTCGCGACCGGCTTCGACTACCGGCGCGAGAGCTACAAGTTCAGCGACGGCTCGACCACGACGCTGCCGATCTACCAGGCGCCCTTCGACGCGGAGTTCCCGGAGGTCTCGCGCACCATCAAGGCGATCTACGGCGAGATCTCGGTGCCGGTGCTGAAGAGCCTCGAGCTCACCGGCGCGGTGCGCCACGACCGCTACAGCGATTTCGGCGGCACCACCAACCCGAAGGTGTCGCTGCGCTTCCATCCGATCAACGAGGTGCTGTTCCGCGCTTCGTACAACGAGGGCTTCCGCGCGCCGAGCTTCTTCCAGCTCTATGGGGCGCAGGGCGAGGGTCCCGTTCCCGGCAACATCGCCGACCCCGTGCTGTGCCCGAACGGCAATGTGGCGGGCGCTGACCTGTCGGTGTGCGCGATCCGGCCCAACGCGCGGCAGGGCGGCAACAAGGACCTCCAGCCCGAGACCTCGAAGCAATGGAGCGCGGGATTCGTACTCGCGCCGACGACCTGGGCGACCGCGAGCATCGATGCGTGGGAGATCAAACGCAAGGACCGCATCTATGAGCTGATCCCCCAGGACGTGATCGCGCACTACCAGACATTCCCCGAGAACCTGGTTCGAGGCGCGAACGGCCGCCTGGACGATCCGGGCGGGTACATCCGCGCGGGCTTCGTGAACGCGGACGGCGACATCACGCGCGGCATCGACGTGAACCTGCGCCTCACCGGGGCGTTTGTCGCCGCACGCTGGATCTTCAACCTCGACGGCACCTACATCAACAGCTTCCGCTCGCGCATCTTCGTGACTGATTCCTACACGGAATACGCCGGACAATGGAGCAATCGCGACATCTACCCGCGCTGGAAGCACCAGGCGAACGTCACGTACGAGCGCGGGCCGTGGGCCGCGACGCTCTTCCAGAGCTGGACCAATCCGTACAAGGACGCGGTGCCCACGGGCGTGGTGCCTCCCGGCTTCGACCCGTATGTGCATCGCTACGTGATCTACCACCTCACCGGGACGTACACGGGGTTCAGGAACTTCACGATCACGGCGGGCGTGAAGAACCTGTTCGACAAGGATCCCTCGTTCACCGCGCATAACCTCGACTTCGCGGCCGGCGCCGGGTGGGATCCGCGCGTCGCGGACCCGCGCGGGCGTTCGTTCATCGCGCGCGTGACCTACAGGTTCTCCTGAACCGAAGGAACGCGGCAAAGCTGTTGGCGGCAGGCGCGGCCGGAGTCCTATTCTCCGGCCTCGCCCGCGGCCAGTCGGGCGCGGCGCGCGCGCCGGCGCTCCCACGCCTCGTCAAGCCGCCGCGGTTGAAGGACGGCGCCAACGTCGGCCTCATCGCGCCCGGCGGCGTGGTCGACGATGCGCTCATCGAGAAGTGCGTGCGCAACCTCGAATCCCAGGGCTTCACGGTGCGCACCGGCAGGAACATCCGCGCCCAACGCGGCGGCTACGCGGGCAGCGTCGACGAGCGCCTCGACGACCTGCACGCGATGTTCCTCGACCGCGACGTGGGAGCCATCTGGACGGCGCGCGGCGGATCGGGCTGCCTCGCGCTCCTGCCGCGCCTCGACTACGCGGCGATCCGGCGGCACCCGAAGATCGTGATCGGCTATTCGGACATCACGGCGCTGCATCTCGCCCTCGCTCGCCATGCGGGCCTCGTGACTTTCCACGGGCCGGTCGCGTCGTCGACGTTCTCGGAATTCTCCGTGCGCAACATGCGCGCCGTCCTCATGGAGCCTCGGCCTCGCCTCACGCTCGAGATCGCGGCCGAGAACCTGGCGCGCGCGGCGAGCGAGCCGCAATTCGCGCCGCGCGTGTTTCGAGCGGGCTGCGCGGAAGGCCGGCTGGTGGGCGGCAACCTCGCCACGGTATGCGCGATGATCGGCACGCCGCACGCGGCCCAGATCGAGGGCAACGTGCTTTTCTTCGAGGAAGTGGGGGAGGCGCCCTATCGCATCGATCGGATGTTCACGCAGCTTCGCCAGTCCGGCCTCCTCGGCAGGGCCGCGGGCGTGGCGCTCGGCGTCTTCCAGAAATGCGAAGCCGTGGACGGCGAGCCGTCCCTCACGCTCGCACAGGTTCTCGAGGACAACTTGGCGAGCCTGCGCGTCCCCGCGGCCTACGGATTTTCGTTCGGCCACATTGCCCAGCAGGTCACGCTCCCGGTGGGCGCGCGCGCCGCGCTCGATACCGAAGCGCGCACCATCACGCTCCTCGAGCCCGCGGTCGCCTGATTTCCTAGTCGGTCTTTCCCTGGACCGCACGCCGGTAAAGAGCCGTCGCGATGCGCTCCTCGAAGCGCGATGCCGCCGAATACGCGCCGCGCTCGCTCTCGGGATCGAACGCGGTGCCGCCCACGAGGAAGATGAAGCCGTTCTTCGAGGCGCGATCGAAGGCGAAGGTCGCGAAGAGGCCATAGGCATCGCCCAGGTGGCCGATCGCGGTGAATCCGCCGCCTTGCACGAGGCGATCGCCGAAGTCGGGACCCGAGATGTCGACGAACTGCTGGTTGCCCAGGCCCCACGCGTTGAAGCGGCCCTTGTGGCTTCCGTAGCCGCTCTCGCCGCCCTGGCCTTCGCGCGGCCACTGGCGCGCGAGCATTTCATCGACGGTCTTCTTCTCGAGGATGCGGCGCCCGTCGATCTCTCCCGAGTTCATCAGCATCAGCATCACGCGTCCGAGGTCGGCGGCTGACGCGCGCAATCCTCCCTGCGGGCCGAAGAGCGCGCCGTTGCTGCCGATCACGTAGTCGGCGCGGGCGGCGGGGACCGGCGCTTGCGCCGAGTAGTCGTCGACCTGCGCGATCCAGGGTCCGCGTGGATCCCAGACCTGCGTGTCGCCCGCCGTGGCCTTGCGATAGAGGGTCGCGGTATTGGCGAGGCGGTCGGCGCGAATTTCAGCGGTGTTGTAGCCGCCCTCGAGCCCGAGGGGATCGAGGATGAGGCGCTTCATCAGGCGGTCGAAGCGCTCGCCGCTGGCCTTCTCCATGATCGTGCCGATCACGCCCCATGGCAGGTTGGCGTAGCTGAAGTACGCGCCGGGCGGCGCTTCGCGCGACCACATGGCGCCGCTTCCGTACGCGGATCCACCGGGCGTGAGGAAATCCTTCATGCCGGCGTCGCCCCAGCGGTAGTAGCCCGCGTCGTCGCGCAGGGACGAGGTGTGCGTGAGCAGCATGCGCAGCGTGATCGGGACGGCGGGGAAATGCGGATTGCGCACGGGGTAGCCGAGGTAGTCGCCGATGTCGGCATCGAGCGCGAGCCTGCCTTCCTCGACGAGCTTCATCGCGCCGAGCGTGGTGACGAGCTTGGACACCGAGGCGATGCGATAGAGCGTGGCCCCGGTCGCAGGCTGGTCACGCGATGGATCGTTCGCATCGATGTAGCGCCGCCCGAACTGGCGCTGGTAGACGATCTTTGCGTCGCGCACGGCGAGCACCGAGAGGCTGGCGAGCCCATCGCCCGCGATCGCGGAGAGCTCCGCGTCGAGCGCCGGAGCGAACGAGGCGGGAGCCGTCACGGGACTACTCACGCAACCCGCGAGCGCCGCGGCCAGCATGGCGGCCGCGAGACCGCGCGTCATGGATTGACGAGCACATCGAGGAGCGCCGCGGTCTCGGCGTCGGGCGTGCCGTCGAAGCGCGCGGGCCGGTACTTCATCTGGAAGGCGGAGACGACGCGGCGTGTCGCGGCATCGAGCTCGCCATTCTTCGAGACCGCGAATCCATGGCGCCCGAGCATGTCCTGGAACCAAAGGGCATCGGGCAGCTGCGCCTCGAACGCGGGGCGCCTCTGCGCGACCGCGTTTGCGTCGGGCCATGCAATGAGTCCCTCGTCCGCGAGCCTCTTCCAGGGAAATTTCGGGCCGGGATCCATCTTGCGCTGCGGCGCGATGTCGCTGTGGGCGACGATGCGGTCGGGGCGAATGTGGTGGCGCTTCACGATGTCCTTCACCAGCGCCACCACCGCGTCGATCTGCGCGGGGGGAAATTCGGGCCAGTAGCCCGTCTCCGGAGGCCCTTCCACCGCGAGGTTCACGATCTCGATCCCGATCGAGCTGGCGTTCAGCTGCGTGTATCCCTTCCACGAGCTCACGCCCGCGTGCCACGCGAGGCGCCCCTCGTCCACGAGACGGTAGACGGTCGGCGGATTGTCGCGCACCAGGTAGTGGCTGCTGACCGGACCCTCCGTGAGGATCTTCAGCGATGCCGGGAAGTCCCCGACCGTGTAGTGGATGACGAGGAACTGCACGCGGCTCTCCTGGCCGATCGACGTGTACGTGGTGTCGATTGCCGGGCCGCCCGCGCATCCGGCGAGGAGCAGAAGTACTGGGGTGATACGGAGGATTTTCATGGCGAAGGGGCCTTGCGTCCGAAATGGGGATCGACGTGCACGAGCGCGGCGACGATGAAGGAGGGAATCGTTGCGAGGCAGACCCAGATGAAGAAATATGCATAGCCGAGCTGCTCCTGGATCCAGCCGCTCGCCATGCCGGGAAGCATCATACCGAGCGCCATGAATCCCGTGCAGATCGCATAGTGCGCGGTCTTGCTGGGGCCGTCGGCCACCATCACCATGTAGAGGAGGAACGCGGCGAAGCCGAAGCCGTAGCCGAACTGCTCGGCGGCGAGCGCGGCCGAGATGCCGACGATGCTCGTGGGCTGCGTGAACGCGAGGAACACGAAGATGAGGTTTGGAAGGTGCATCGCGACGACCATGGGCCAGAGCCAGCGCCGCAGGCCGTCGCGCGCGATGGCGAAGCCGCCGAGAATCCCGCCCGCGGTGAGCGCGATCACGCCCACCGTCCCGTAGGCGATGCCGACTTCCGAGGTGCCGAGCCCGAGGCCTCCGGCGCTGCGCGGATCGAGCAGGAACGGCGTGATGAGCTTCAGCGCCTGGGCCTCGGCGAAGCGGAACAGCATCAGGAAGGCGAGGATCGGCACGATGCCTTTCCTGCGGAAGAACGAGGCGAAGGTCGCGACGAAGGCGCGCGCGTGCGAGTCGTGCCTGACGGGCCCGTCCTCGGAGGGCACCGGCAGCATGAAGCGGTGCCATGCCAGGAGCAGGACGAAGAGGGCGCCCGCGACCCCGAACGTGATCGACCACGCGAGCGCGACGTTGCCGGAGAAGTCGCCCAGCGTTCCCGCGAGGTATACGAGGCCGCCCTGTCCGCCGATCATCCCCAGGCGGAAGAAGGCGCTCCTCACGCCGACGAACGCCGCCTGCTGGTGCTGCTCGAGCGCCAGCATGTAGAAGCCGTCGGCGGCGATGTCGTGGGTGGCGGAGGCGAAGGCGGTGAGCCAGAGGAGCGCCAGCGACATCTGGAAGAAGCGCGAGGTGGGGAGCGTGAGCGCCACCAGGGCGAAGGACGCGCCGATGGCGAGCTGCATCGCGAGGATCCACAGGCGCTTGGTCCCGAACATGTCCACCAGCGGCGCCCAGAAGGGCTTGACCACCCACGGCAGGTAGAGCCAGCTCGTGTACAGCGCGATATCGGTATTGGAGACGTTCAGGGTCTTGTACATCACGACCGAGACCGTCATCACGACCACGAAGGGGAGCGCCTGCGCGAAGTAGAGCGTGGGGATCCAGTTCATGTCCGACATACAATACGGCAAGCCGGCATGGGCCCGGCCAAAAATACAGGGGAGGCGCGATGGCCTTGCGAATACTGTTGCTCTGCGTGGCGGTCTCGATGGCGGGCCTGGTCGAGGCGAAGAACTTCCGCTGGTCTTCCTCGGGCGACGTCACCACCCAGGATCCGCACGGCCAGGACGAGAGCTTCACCAAGAGCATCAACGCCATGATCTACGAGCGCCTCATCATGCCGGGCAAGGACATGTCGCCCACGCCCTGGCTCGCCACCTCGTGGAAGACCGTCTCGCCCACGCAGAGGATCTTCTACCTGCGCAAGGACGTGAAGTTCCAGGACGGCACGCCGATGACCGCCGACGACGTGGTGTTCTCGTTCGAGCGCGCCGCCAAGTCGAAGCAGTTCCGCACCTACACGTCGCAGGCCGGCACCGCGCGCAGGATCGACGACTACACGGTGGAATTCACCACTGCGTCGCCCAATCCCATCTCGCAGATCGCGATCGGCGAGGTGTCGATCATGAGCCGCGCGTGGGCGCAGAAGAACAATTCCGTCGAGCCGCAGGACTTCTCCGTGAAGGACGCAACCTACGCCTCGAGGAACGCCATGGGCACCGGCCCCTTCAAGCTCGTCTCCTACGAGCCGGGCGTGAAGACGGTGCTCGCGAAGAACCCGGACTGGTGGGGCGTGAAGGACGGGCGCTGGGAAAGCAACATCGACATCATGGAGTACCGCCCGATCGCGAGCCCGGCCACGCGCATGGCGGCGTTGAAATCCGGGGAGATCGACTTCGTGCTCGATCCGCCGGTGCAGGACATCGCCAAGACCAAGGAAGACCGCGACTTCAAGGTGTGGGAAGGCGACGAGACGCGCGTCATCACCATCACGCTCGACCAGGCGCGCGACGAGCTGCTCTTCTCAGACGTGAAGGGCAAGAACCCGTTCAAGGACCAGCGCGTGCGCGCCGCGATGTACTACGCGGTCGACATCAACGCGATCAAGACGCAGGTGATGCGCGGCCTCGCCACACCCACCGCGATTCCGTTCCCGAACCCCAAGGGCGAGAAGATCGACCCCGCGCTCGACAAGCGCCTCGCCTTCGATATCGCCGCGGCGAAGAAGCTCCTTGCCGACGCGGGCTACCCGGCGGGCTTCGGCTTCACGCTGCACTGCCCCAACGACCGCTACGTGAACGACGAGAAGATCTGCGTCGCCCTCGCGGGGATGTGGGCGAAGATCGGCCTCGACGTGAAGGTCGAGGCGATGCCGAAGGCGCAGTACTTCCAGCGCACGCCCAAGAAGGAGTTCAGCGCGTGCATGCAGGGCTGGGGCGACAACAACCGCGATCCCATGTTCACCCTGAAGCCGCTGTACCACAGCCTCAATGAGAAGGGCGCGGGCGACACCAACTACGGCAACTTCAGGAACGCGAAGGTCGACGAGCTCATCGACGGCGCCGAGGTCGAGATGGACATGGACAAGCGCCGCAAGATGATGGACGAGGCGATCGGCGTCATCGAGAA